>Ga0208357_1000756_pt1 | contig 24982 bp, 22 predicted proteins | sample NGESurdeep092012_6_FD_184487 | JGI IMG/M metagenome (GOLD analysis project Ga0208357, IMG submission 184487) | Arctic peat soil microbial communities from Barrow, Alaska - NGEE Surface sample F52-2 deep-092012 (SPAdes) | ecosystem: Environmental > Terrestrial > Soil > Wetlands > Peat ...
GCAATCACATCATCACCCAGGCGACCGAGCACAAGGCCGTCCTCGATACCTGCAAGAAGCTTGAAAAGAACGGCTACCGCGTTACATATCTCCCGGTGAAAGGCGATGGCCTGATCGATCTCGATATGCTGCGCGAATCGATTACCGATAAGACGATTCTCGTCAGCATCATGTATGCGAACAACGAAATCGGCGTCATCCAGCCCATCCAGGCCGTTGGCAAGCTCTGCCACGAGAAGGGCATCATCTTCCATTCCGACGCCGTCCAGGCCGTCGGCAAAATCCCCGTCGACGTCCTCACCGACAACATCGACCTGATGTCCATCTCCGGCCACAAGATCTACGGACCTAAAGGTGTAGGTGCGCTCTACGTTCGCCGTCGCAACCCCCGCGTCCAGCTAGCCGAGCAGATCAACGGCGGCGGCCACGAGCGCGGCATGCGTTCCGGAACCCTCAACGTCCCCGGCATCGTCGGCCTCGGCGCAGCCTGCGAGATCTGCCAGAACGAGATGGCCGGCGAAGCCGTCCGCGAGATCGAACTCCGCGACTACCTCCGCAACAAGCTCGAGAACGCGCTTGACTACGTCCAGGTCAACGGCAACATGGAGCACCACCTCCCCGGCAACCTCAACATGAGCTTCGTCTACGTCGAAGGCGAGTCGCTCCTCATGGGCATCAACGACATCGCTGTCAGCTCCGGCTCGGCCTGCACCTCCGCCACCCTCGAGCCCAGCTACGTCCTCAAGGCCCTTGGCCTCGGCGACGACGTTGCCCACAGTTCCATCCGCTTCGGCCTCGGCCGCTTCAACACCAAGGCAGAAGTCGACTACGTCTCCGACAAGATCATCGACGTAGTCCAGCACCTCCGCGACCTCTCCCCCCTCTACGAGATGGTCAAGGAAGGCATCGACCTAAGCAAGATCGAGTGGGCCGCCCACTAAGCAATGCAGCACGCCACAATGCGAACGCCCAGCCATCGTGCTGGGCGTTTTCTTCTTCGACCTTGAAGGATTAGCAGCGGGCTTTAGCCCGCGGTACCTCGGCTGATATAAAGTAGGGCTTTAGACCCGGATAGCCAGACGCATACTAAGTAGGGTGCTACGTGAAAAGCTTCCTTCATCATTGGATATTAGACGGCAATATATGGCAGCGCTGGGCAATGAACTCACTCTGGATATTTCCAATCGCGCTCGTCGTCGACATTCTTTTTCCTTTAAAGTACCTTGCGCCGCACCGGATCTCCTACGGAGAGACTGTAGCTAGTGCAGCCTTTCTATCCATTTGTATTGGCCTCAGCTTCGCGCTTCGATATCACCAAAACAAGAACACTTTTTCAAAGACTTTTTAGGATCGAGCCCATGCCTCTACAGGTGCCCCATTTATCGCGTTCTTTGCGATGAATGGGGTTACTAATTTGACTGATCGCACGAATCCCCCAACAGACTTTCGCTAAACTAACTCCAGGAGAGGAGACGCCCATGCAGCCCTTCATCACCGCCAAGCAGACCGAAATCATCGAACTCTGCCGCACCCACCACGTGCGCCGCCTCTCCATCTTCGGCTCCGCCGTCCGCGACGACTTCGACCCCGCTACCAGCGACATCGACGTCCGAGTCGAGTTCCACCCGGACGCCCTCGACAACTACGTCCGCAATCTCGACGATCTGCACGATAGACTCACGCAACTCTTTGGCCGCAAGGTCGACCTGCTCAGTGCACAGGAGATCCGCAATCCCCGCCTGCGCAAGATCATCGAAGAGGCACAAGTGACACTCTATGCAGCGTGACCTCGCCGTCTACCTCATCGACATCCAGCAATGCCTGGAGGAACTCGCGATCTTCGTCAAAGGCAAAACTCTGAGCGACTACCAGCACGAGACCATGCTGCACCGCGCCATCGAGCGTGAGTTCACGATCATTGGCGAGGTCATGCGGCGCATCCTCCATCACTTCCCGGAATGCGCCGCACGCATCGAAGACGCAAGAAAGATCGCAGACTTCCGCAACGTCATCGTCCACGAGTACCACCTGCTCGACGACGCTAAAATCTGGGGCATTGCGACCAACGCCGCCCCTGTCCTCAAGCAGCAAATCGACCTTTGGCTCAAGGAACTCGATCAGGCCAGAAGGAGCCCATGAAGAACAAACCGTCCTGGATATTCTTCCTCACCTGGTTCATCATCTATTCCATCCTGGACATGGTCCTCGAAGCTCTCCTGCACAGCAAGTTCGCCTGGAACCAGGTCCCCGGAGCCATCGAGGGAGCGCTTCTCGGCGCAACCCTCACTTGGTTCTTTGCCCTTTTTCGATGGTACAAAGCGCAGGACCGCTTTTGAGCAAACAGCTCCTCCCCCAATCACCTATTCCAACCTATTTCATCGGTCAGGGCATCATTCCAGCCCCTTGGTCACATCCCATCCCCTAAGGGAAACTCTTACCTTCATGAAATCTCTGCACCGACTTTTCGCCTTTGCTGCCCTCTTCTGCCTCCTCGCCCTAGCGCGCCCCGCCCGTGCCTACTCTCTGCTCACCCACGAGCAGCTCATCGACCTCACCTGGCAGTCGTCCATCGTCCCGCTGCTTCTCAGCCGCTATCCTGACCTCACGCCCGCACAGATCGAGCACGCCCGCGCCTACGCCTATGGCGGCTGCGTCATCCAGGACATCGGCTACTACCCCTTCGGCGACATGTTCTTCTCGGACCTCACCCACTACGTCCGGTCTGGCGACTTCGTCGTCAACCTCTTCCGCAACGCCGGCAACGCCGACGAGCTCGCCTTCGCCGTCGGAGCTCTCTCCCACTACATCGGCGATAACGTCGGCCACTCCGAAGCCACCAACCTCGCCGTCCCCATCGAGTTCCCCAGGCTCCGCGACAAATACGGCCACACCGTCAACTATGCCGAAGGCAAGCACCAGCACGTCCAGACTGAGTTCGCCTTCGACATCGACGAGATCGCCCATCACCGCTTCGCCCCCGTCCACTACCTTCGCCACGTCGGCCTCGAAGTCCCCACCAAGCAGCTCGCCCTCGCCTTCTACCAGACCTACGGCCTCCGCGAAGACTTCACCAGCACCCGCCATCAGCGCATCAATATCGGAGGCTACCGCTTCGCCGTCCACGGCTTCATTCCACGCATCGCCTACGCCGTCACCATCCTTCATCGCCGCCACGAAGTCGTCGACGTCGACAACGCCGACCTCCAGAAACTCACCCGCGAAATCACCGCCGTCGCCCAGGCAAACGACTGGGACGCCTACCGCAAGCACGCTGGCATCGGCACCTACACCCTCGCCGGCCTCATCTACATCATTCCCAAGATCGGCCCCCTCAAGCTCGTCGCCGTCAAAGGCCCAACCTCCAAAACCGAGGTCGACTACATCCACTCCGTCATCAGATCCACGGACGAGCTCAACCGCGCTCTTCGCCGCTTCACCCCTCCCCCCACCACTAAGCCCACCGCCGCCCTCGCCGCCGCCGCCGACACCACCTCGGATCCACCTCCATCTGCACCTTTGACGGCCAAACAGACGGCCGCCCAGCCCGTCCCGCGCCAGTCTCAGGACCCCCGTCACCCCCTCATCAACCGCGACCTCGACACCGGCTACCCCGTCCGTCCCAGCGGCTACCCCCTCACGGACAGCACCTACGCCACCCTCCTCCATCGCCTCACCCTGACCCCCACCGTTCCCGTCCCCCCAGGCATCAAGGACGACATCCTCGCCTTCTACGCCAACCTCAACCTGCCCTTCGCCACCAGGAAGGATCCCGACGACTGGGCCACCGTCCAAAAGGATCTGCTCACCCTGAGCACCATGACCACCAGCAACGCGCCGCTGCCGTACCCCACCTACGGCGACGGCAACGATACCACCGACACCATCGACACCCCCGACACCGGCAACACCCCCGTCCCGGAATCCGCCTCCCCCACCAACCCCGACGCCAAACCCAACACCCCCGTCCCGGAATCCGCCTCCCCTACCAATCCCGACGCCAAACCCAACACTCCGCCCCCGGCTACTCCGCCCCCTGCCACGGCCCCTCAAGTTCTCCCGTGATTTGTAGCGCCGACTTTTACCATAGCTTCACCAAAAAAAATGTGATCCCACGCACAGCTATTGCGCACCAAAACAGTCCGAGTTATCATCTAACCAGACAAGACTGAGCGCGAGCGCCCTGCACCAACCCGCGCCGCCTCATCCGAGAGGAACCATCACCATGGCATATAGCGAAAAGGTTGTTGATCACTACGAACATCCCCGCAACGTCGGCACGCTCGACAAGAGTTCGACCGAAGTCGGCACCGGCCTCGTCGGAGCCCCCGAGTGCGGCGACGTCATGCGCCTCCAGATTCGCGTCAATCCCGAGACCCAGGTCATCGAGGATGCCAAGTTCAAGACCTTCGGCTGCGGCTCGGCCATCGCCTCCAGCTCCCTCGCCACCGAGTGGGTCAAAGGCAAGACAGTAGCCGAGGCCCTCACGATCTCGAACACCGACATCGTCAAGGAGCTCGCCCTGCCGCCAGTAAAAATCCACTGCTCGGTCCTTGCAGAAGACGCCATCCGCGCCGCCATCGGCGACTGGAAGACCAAGAACAACGTCACCGAAGCAGCCCCCGTAGCCGTAGCCGCCCGCTAGGTAGCGACCACTTTCCTTTGTGTAGCCCATTCATGACAGGCAATCGTCATGGGTGGGATTCCGTCTGCCTGCAGTACCATTGAATCATTATGTCCACCGTCTCCATCTCGACCACGACCAGCCAGTCCATGAGCGCGCCCGCACCGGACGCGAACAAGGATCCGCTAGCCGGCATGACGCTCCTCGTCGCCGAGGGCCAAACCCCGCGCGCGAAAGCCGCCATCGAGATCACCAAAAACGCCCTCAAGCGCATCCGCGTAGCGATGGCAAAAGAGGGCGTCTCGCCCGATCAAGGCGGTCTCCGCGTAGGCATCCAGGGCGGCGGCTGCAGCGGCCTCAGCTACAACATCCGCTTCGACACCCAGCCCCGCGAGCGCGACCGCACCTTCACCTTCGGCGCCGGCCTCGAAACCCCCAACGACCCCAGCGGAGCCAAGCCCATCCGCCTCTTTGTCGACCCCAAGTCCTTCCTCTACCTCGCCGGCATGGTCCTCGACTTCGAAGAGACGATCATGCGCCAGGGCTTCAACTTCATCAACCCCAACAGCACCAAAAGCTGCGGCTGCGGCTCCTCCTTCTCCGCGTAGCACTTTCGTTTGACAGCTCGCTAAATTAGAGATATTTTTAAGTACGAGATTCTAAGCCCTCAGTAATGAGATGTGCTCATGGCTCATAGGCAACGGCCTGTGAGCCGTTTCTATTTGTTCTTCAAATAGGGAAGAAGGTGAATCTCATGAAATATCGCGACATTGTGAAGTCCCTCAAAGCAGATGGTTGGTATCAGGTTTCTCAAGAAGGCAGCCATGAGCAGTACAAGCATCCAGTCAAACGCGGCCGGGTCACCATCGCAGGCAAACCCGGAAAAGACGTGCCAGAAGGCACGCGCAAGAGTATTCTGAGGCAAGCAGGTCTGGAGTAGCTTATGCGCGACTATCTAGTCATCTTCGAACGAGGCAACGACGGCGGTTGGGGTGCCTACGCCCCTGATCTTCCCGGCCTCGGCGTAGTCGGCGACACCCGCGAAGACGCCGAACAGCTCATCCGCGAAGGCATCGCACTCCACATCGCAGGCCTCCGCGAAGACGGTCTTCCCATCCCCGAGCCCGTAACAACTGCCGAGCGCATCTCCGTAGCCGCCTAGCACCTACCCGCCGTCCCCGGCCCAATCACCCCCACCACCACCACGCGCCCCCGTTGACGGGCCCGCACACCCACAAGGTATACTTCGCGTCGATACACCTCGGGTCCCGCAGTCGAAGGGAGTAAGCCAATGCGCCGCACCCACCTCAAGTCCATCACCGCAGTGCTCTGCCTCGTTCTCGCGCAGACCGCCTTCGCTGGCTCGCCCCTCAAAGGCGTCGACGTCAAGCTTGGCAGGAATCCCGGCGGCGGATGCGCCGCTCGCACCACCAACGCCAACGGCTCCGCGGACCTCGGCATCTGGCCCAAAGGCAACTACACCCTCACCTTCTCCCCGCCTGTAGCCGCGGTTCCCACCAACGCGCGCACCCTCAAGCCCGCAACACCCGCGCCCGCTCCCAGAATGCACGTCGTCATTCTCGGCACCTCCACCGGCCGCATCGAGCGCGACATCGCAGCCGGCGCCGCCACCGAGCGCGTAGCCCCAATCACCTTCTCGCTTAACGGAAAAGAACCACTCACAGTCGTCGTCACCAACTCCGACTAGCCTGGGCGAGAAACAGAACAGCAGCCACAGCCTCTGCGTTATTGGCGTTTCCTTCAAAGATGCAAAGCCATCCATCAACGAGGGCCTAACCACCTACCCCGCCGTAGCCGGGCTGATCGTCGTCCGTACTTCCTGCACGGAATCCGCCGGAAACCCTCCCAGTCTCGCATGTTCGCGAATCATCTCCGCATTCGGCGCCGAGTACACGCAATAAATCTTGTCATCGGTCACATACGAGTGGTCCCACTGGATCGTCGGACCAAGGCTCTTCAGCACACCGCACGACGTCTGCGACACCGCCTTCAACTGCTCCGGCGTCAAGCTACCCGCCCCCGGAATACTGCGTTCAATCACAAACATGGGCATCGTCTTTCCTCCTTGAGATTGGAAACTCGGCCCGACCTCCCCTACTTCGCCGCACTCACAATCTGATCACTCAGTTGCACATGATACCCCTTCTCCAGCGTCTGTTCATACATGCTGATCGGCACCAGAAACACCGTAGCTCTGCGAGCATCCAGCCCCTCCGGGTCCTCCACCGCAAACATCGCCATCTTAGTATTCCCATCCACCAACTTGAACTGCGTGCCGTAGCGCTGCAGTTTGCCCTCGCTCACCAACTCTTTATCCACCACCGTCGCCAGTGCCGACCCATCGATCTTCCTCTCCGCCGCCAGCTTCTCCAACTTCGGCAACATCAACCGCTGCCACGCATGATCCCGCGTATGGGTCAGGATAACCATCGCTCCATTCGACGCTTCATATCCCACCATCGCCATCGTCGGCCACCCATGCCGAGCCACGATCCCCTTCAACTCTGTCGTCAACTCCCCATCCACAGCAGCCGTTTTCGCCGTATACATCGGGTGCCCCGTCCCCGCACCGCAAGCCGCCTGGTCACTCGCAACCATCGTCATCAGCTTGTCTCGCAGAGCCGCATCGGTCCCGGGCCCATTCCGCTTGATCAACTCCGCCCGCCGCACCGCCAGATCATTGCTCCACACAGCGTCGGCACCAGCCGCAGCCGGCGCAGCTTGTTGCGCGGCTCTTGCTGCCGTCCCACAAATCACCATCCCCAAACACAGCGCGAGCGGCACCAACACAACAGGCATCTTCATACCCACAGTGTAAGGCCGCTCGCCCTTCAAGCCTCGACCTTCAGCTACTTCGCTTCAGCCTTCGCCTTCTCCGGCTCCGCAGGCTTCGGCGTCATGCCGCGAACATACTTGTCATACCAATCAAACCAGCTCTGATACCGGGCCTTGATATAACTCGGCCGCGTGAATCCGTGGAACTGCCCCGGATACACAATCAACTCCGCCGGAGTCCCCACGCTGCGCAGCGCCTCATACATCTGCTCTCCGCCCTCGAGTGGCACATTGAAATCCTTATCCCCGCCCATGAACAGTGTCGGCGTCTTGATCCGGTCCGCATGCAGGAACGGATACGACAGCTTCACATAAAGATCAAGATTCTTCCACGGCGGCCCCAACTCGTCCTCATACTGCAGAATGTATTGGTCGATCCCATAGAACCCCAGCAAATTGCCCATCCCCGCGCCCGAACTCGCAGCCTTGAACCGTGTCGTCGACGCAATCGTATAGTCGGTCAGAATTCCGCCGTAGCTCCATCCGCCCACTCCCATCTCGTCCGCGTCGATCTTCCCGGTAGCCACCGCAGCATCCGTCACGGCCATCAAGTCGAGCACCTCCTTGTGCCCCCAGTCCGCATTGATCGCCATGCTGTACGCCTGCCCGCGCCCTGTGCCGCCGCGATAATTCACATTCAGCACCGCATACCCATGCGCCGCAAACAGCTGCCGCGTGGGATCAAACGAATGCTCATCCTGTGCCGTCGGGCCGCCATGAATAAACAAAATCATCGGTGCCTTCGTCCCTGCAACATAGCCCACAGGCATCGTCAACAAACCATGCGCATCATTGCCGTCCGTCGCCTTCCCCGCAATATTCTCCGCCGGCGAAACCTCCAGCGTCGCCATCAGAGCATCGTTATGGCTCGTCAACTTCCGCAGCTTGCCACCGTCCAGCGCATACACCTCGTTCGGCGTCACGTCCGTCGACCACAGCAGCGCCACATGCCCCGCCGCCTCATCGATCCCACTCGCCGTCCCACTCCCCTCCGTGATCCGCTTCACCTTACCCGAACCATCCAGCGGAATCTCCGCAACATACTGCTCGCGATCCTCCGGAACCTCCGTCAACACCGCCTTCCCACCCGGAGCCAGCACCGGGGCGCCGACCCACGCATCCAGCTTCGGAGCCAGCATCTTCGGATCTCCACCCGCCGCCGGAATCATCGCCATCTGCCGCAGGTCGTAGATCGAATAATGCGGCACCGTTCCCTGCCGGTAAATAATATTCTTCCCATCTGGAGTCCACGCCAGCGGCCCCGAATCCGTCCCTGCAAACGTCGTCAGCTTCCGAGGAGTCGCTCCCGCCTTTGCGTCCACCACAAACACATCCGGGTTCGCCACGCGATCCGGATCAGGCCCCGACTGGTTGCTCACAAACGCAATCATCGTTCCATCCGGACTCCAAACCGCGCCGTTCTCGCCATACGCCTTACCGCCGCTTACAGACCCATCCACAGGCCCATTCGTCAGCTTCGTCAACTTCTTCGTCGCCACATCGAACAGATAAAGATGCGGCTCCTTGTCGGTCAGAAAGCCTTCGCGATCTTCCTTGAAATGAAACCGGTCAATCACAATCGGCTTCGGCGCCTTAGGCTTTGCACCCTTCTCCGGCTCCGGCTCCTCCTTCTCCGTCAGCGTTAGCAGCAGCGCCTTGCTATCGGGTGACCACTTGAACCCGCCCAGATTTTCCTTCACATTCGTCAACTGCTGCGCCTCACCTCCGCGCCGATCCAGCACCCACACCTGCGAGCCCTTCCCCGCATCCGGCCCTGCCCCCTCACGCCCCGAAGTAAACGCCAGCCACCGTCCATCCGGACTCCACTGCGGCCCACCCGCCCCATCCTTGCTGAACGTCAACTGCACATCCTGCTTCCCATCCCAGCTCACCATCCACAACTGGGTCAGCCCCTTATCCTCACCCACATCCACCTTGCTCACCGTGTAAGCAATCCACCCCCCATCCGGCGACACCTGCGGGTCGCCCACCCGCTCAAACTTCGCCAGGTCATCCAGGTTCATCCCACGCTTCGCCGCCGGCGAACTAGCCGCAGCGGTTGTCTGAGCGTGCATCGAAGCAACTACAGTAGAAGCAACTACAGTAGAAGCGGCAACAGTAAGAGTAAGCGCGCAGCCTGTCAGGGCCGCATGGCGAAAAAGAGTTTGAAATCGCATGGCGGGAGTGTAGCACCGCCACCCATTCCCTGAAAACGTCAACCCCTCACCCTTCCCAGCAACTCGTCGCACTTTGACGCGAGCCTCCACTGCATTGGGCATTGCCCCTGCTCCACCGTCGGCGCAGCGTCTGCCCACCAGCTCTCCTGCGCCCTCCATGCCTCTTGCTGCAGACGCCCTATCGCCGCAATTGTCCTTACGACAAATTCTTCATGGCACCCCAGATATACATCCCGATGATCCCGACCGAAATCAAGCACACCACCGCGATCGTCGCCCGAACATACGGGTCGATCCGATGCACCTTCGCCAGAATTTCATGCTGTTGCTCAGCCTGATTGTGTCCCGCGTCATCGAGAAAGATCTGGTCTTCCTCATACCGCGTCAAAGTTCCGCGATAGCCAAGTAAAACAAGCAGAATGATAGCAACTCCGCCCCACACGATCCACAAAATAGGCATGACACCCATAACGCACCTCGAGGTCCGAAATTGAGCCAGCTCCAGATACCGGGCAAGTCTGGTTCACCCGGCCCGCAGGGTAGGAGGGGCGGTTCGGAGAGAATGATAGTCCTGTCCAGTGCACATTGCACGCCAGAATTTTCATCCCCGCCACCCGAATCCCACCCACGCCGTCCAACTCTACCTCCCGCCGTCCGCGCAGGACCTCGCCGTCCGCGCAGGACCCGGTTACTCTAAGAACAGCATGAGCGATTACTTCACCCTCTTCTCCCTCCCGCAGCATCTCCATCTCGACCTCGCCGCCCTCGAGAAGACCTTCTACGCCCAATCCCGCAAGCTCCACCCCGACCGCTTCGCCAGCCAGCCCCCCGAAGCCCAGCAGGCCGCGCTAGCCGCCAGTTCGCAACTCAACGACGCCTACCGCACCCTCCGCGACCCCATCGCCCGCACCGAGTACCTGCTCTCCCTCCAGGGCATCCAGCTCGAAGAGCAATCCCGCGCGGCCACGGACCTCGCCAAATCAACCGGCACCGCCAAGAAGCAAGTAGCCCCGCCCGACCTCCTCGAAGAAGCCTTCGAACTCAACATGGCCCTCGAAGAGATGAAGATGGGCGGCGACGATCCCGACGTGCGCCGCGACCTCGAAGCCGCCCGCGAAAAATTCACCGCCATGCTAGCCGAAACCCAGCAGCAACTGGAAACCCTCTGGACCGCCTGGGACACCGCCGTAGACGCGGACGACGCCCCGGCAAAGGAAACCGCCAAGCAAGCAATGGTAGACCTCCTCAACCGCCGCAGCTACATCCGCAACCTCGTCCGCGACGTGAACGCCGCCCTCGAATAACGTCGCCCGCAACAGCCCCCTTTGCCTTTCCTTTTGCTTTTGCTTTTGCCTTTGCCTTTGCCTTTGCCTTTCTGGCTGTCATCCCGCAGGGATCTGCTTCTTCTTTTGCTTTTGCCTTTCTGGCTGTCATCCCGCAGGGATCTGCTTCTTCTTTTGCTTTTGCTCGTGCTCGTGCTCTTGCTCTTGCTCTTGCTCTTGCTCGTTTGTCTGTCATTCCGAGTGCAGCGAGGAACCTGCTTCTCGCTCGCGCAGCGGGCGCCCGCTCTTGCCTCAGCTAGAAGCTAGAGGCTAGAAGCTACTTCCTCCACCCCGAACCAATCTCGTCACCAAATCCACACCGCGCCCCACACCGAACCCTGCTATCAACAATCCATGCGAGCCCGACTCCTCCATCTAGCCGCCCTCACCCTCTTTCTCACAACCACCGCCCTCCCCGCCCAGACCAACCCCGACTGGACCGCCCCCCTCACCCCCTTCCGCATCGCCCCCAATCTCTACTACGTCGGCAGCCGCGACCTCGCCTCCTATCTCATCACCACGCCCGCCGGAGACATCCTCCTCAACTCCAACCTCGTCTCCTCGCCCCCACAAATCTTCCATAGCATCGAGCAGCTCGGCTTCCACCCCTCCGACATCAAGATCCTTCTCATCAGCCACGCTCACTCCGACCACGCCGGCGGCAGCGCCGCCATCCTCAAACAAACACACGCCAAATACATGGTCATGGACGCCGACGTCTCCACCATCGAAACCGGTGGCCGCACCGACTTCGCCCACTTCAAACCCTACCCTGCAGCCCACGTCGACCGCATCCTCCACGACGGCAGCACCGTCCAGCTCGGCGGCATCACCCTCACCGCGCACAAGACCGCCGGCCACACCCCCGGCTGCGCCACCTGGACCCTGCACGTCATCGAAAACGGCAGGCCCCTCAACGTCGTTATTGTGGGCAGCGTCACCGCACTCAGCGAGTATCGCCTCATCGCCACGCTCCACCACCCCGCCTCCTACCCCGGCATCGCACAAGACTTCGCCCACACCTTCACCACGCTCGCCGCACTCCCCTGCGACATCTTCCTAAGCTCCCACGGCCAATACTTCGACCTCCTCAGCAAGCTGGCCCGTAGCAAGACCGAAGGCCCCTCCGTCTGGATCGACCCCACCGGCTACCACCGCGCCATAGCCCAAAGCCGCGTCGAATTCGAAGCCGACGTAGCCCGCCAACAGAAAGCCGCCGCCGCAAACCGTGGTACGTCTCTGCACAAGTCATAGCTTTGAAGGGGCGGGACTTTAGTCCCGCCGCACAGTCAGCAAATTGAACTCGGCTTTAGCCGCTGAGGTAACGCTCGGAGAATAGGACAACGCTCCCGCGGGCGAACTCACTGCTGCCCTTACTTATTTGGCTGTCATCCCGCAGGGATCTGCTTCTTCCTTTGCCGTTGCCCTTGCCTCTGCCTCTTCCTCTGCCTTTGCCTCTTCCTTTGCCTTTGCCTTTGCCTTTGCCTTTGCCTTTGCCTTTGCCTTTGCCTTTGCCGTTGACTTTGCCTTTGCCGTTGCCTTTCTGTCTGTCATCCCGCAGGGATCTGCTTCTTCTTTTGCTTTTGCCCTGGCCCTTGCCCTTGCCCTTGCCGTTGCCGTTGCCGTTGCCTTAACTAGAAGCTAAAAGCTAGCAGCTCCCACTCCAACCCTCGCCGTCCGCGCAGGACGACCATTGCAATCTCTACCCTCTATCCTCTACCCTCTACCCACTGCCTTATGCAACTTCGTCCCCGCCACTACGTCCTCTTCGCCATCATCGTCGGCATCTTCCTCTTCAACACGGTGCGCCACCGCCGCGACAACCGAGCCTCGCTCTCCACCACCCCTGCGCCCATCGTCATCACCAAACCGCGTCTCGATACCCCCGCCTGGGCCGCCTTCGACCATCTCGCCAGCCTCCGCGACGCCCCCGCCGCCGACTTCGACCCAGCCTTCGCCGACCTCAACCGTCTCCTCCCCCTCGACCCCAACCCAACCGACGGCCACCTCGCCGACATCAAGGGCTGCCTCACCTGGCTCGACTTCTACCGCCAGGGCATGGCCCAGACCCACGCCGACCCCAAAATGAAATCCCGCAGTGCCCACCACCTCGACACCTGCACCCAATACCACCTCGACACCACCGCCTGACCCCTTCGCTGTCATCCTGAGCAAAGCTGATCTTTTCCCCACTTGGTATAAATCTGTCATCCTGCGCGGAGCTGATCTCTTCCCACTTGGTATAAATCTGTCATCCTGCGCGGAGCTGATCTCTTCCCACCTGGTATAGATCTGTCATCCTGAGCGGAGCGCGCAGCGCGCAGTCGAAGGACCCCGAAGCCGCTCACATCACCCCCACCCCTCCCCCCTTTTCAACCGCGAACATCACAAGCGCGGCTGAACCCCCGAAGGCGTCCAGCCGCTCTCGTCATCCGTTCTTCTACTGCGGGCACCCCGGCAAGACTGGCACCGCCGCTGACGTCAGCACCGTCGGATCCGGATAGCTATACGCATGGTCCCTGGCGCTTGAAGGCGTTACGCCCGCGAACCACTGCAGCAAAGCCTCATTCTGCGGATGCCAGAGCGTGCCGTGCAGCGAGATCGTATACTCCGCATTCGGGAGACCCTCAATCGCGTCCCCTGTCTCCAGGTTATTCTGGCAATTCCCGTTCGGTGCCAAATACCACGGAGTCGCATTATTCACAAACGGATCGTTGAACGTTTCGGTCATCTCGTGGCTCAGCGCTGTAATATCCGCAAAGTTCGGATCGGCAAAGAGCCCCGGCGTAATCCAACTCGAGTAGTTCAGCACATACCGCCGCTCCTGCCATCCGTTCTTCGCGTTTCCCGGCTCCACATCGTACGTATGAAAGCCGAGGATGCAGCACGCTCCACCGCTCGTCAGAAAGACATTGTTGAACAGGAACGTAGAGATGTCGCTGGTGCGAATGTCGCCCCCGTTCTCCGCCGCGCCAATCGGTGTGGTGGTGTCGGTCGGAGTTGCCGGGAACAGCTTGGAGTAGAACGTTCCCTCATCCACAAGAACGTACGCGACCGTGCCATCCGAATTCGTTGCGAACTGGTACGTGCCGCGTATCAGCACGATCGTCCGCGCCGTTGCCACACGCGGACTCAGCAACGTGTGCCAGTCGTCCCCTGTCTTATGGAAGAACTCCGCCCTCATCACCGCGTCCATAAACTGGGTCGGGTCCTCGCTCGAATCGTACGATGTCTCCTCGAACACCGGCGAGCTCAGCACCGGTGCCACCAGCTGCGTTGCAGCCAGATAAAGACGGACGCCGTTCAGATACCGCGGCGTGCCATCATAATTCCGCAGATCGATATTCACCGCGATCACCGGAGCGTTGATCCTCGTCGTATTCCCGCGAGAGTCCTCGTCTGAATCGCCACCCTTCGCAAGTGGACTGCTGCCCACCATCGTGTACGACCACGTGTACTGGCTGCCATCCGCCGCTGCCTCATAGAAGTAGCTGCTCCAGTTTGCAATCGAGTCGACGCCCAGCACGTTCCCGTTCGAGCGCTTTCCCAGGTAACCTCCGCCCGCGCTCGCAGTACCGCTGTGCAGCATGTGAGGGTTAGCCGAACGAACATAATCGATCGACACCTGGTCCGCATTGGACGACGTTCCCTGCCCATAACCGGCGACCGGCACGGCAAGGATCAGCATAGTTGCCATAGCAGCAAAGCGCATGGTGCTCTCCTTTGAACATTGCTTCAGTTTGAATTGTGGGGAATCTTTTCGCAGCAGCCAGCAACGACCGCAGCGATGTGGCCGAGAACTATAACGCTCCTGCAAGCCGTGAGCAAGAACTTCCTCAAATAAAATTCCAGCCCTCCGTCGGGTCTCCCACCCCGACCCCCAAATCAAAGCCCGCAGCAGTCTCCCCACCAGCCCCTTTGCTCAAACCACGACCTCAGAAATACACACTCCAGTTCGCCAGCACATTCAGCGCATTCGGAACCCGCGGCGTAATCGCCGGCCCTGCAACGAAGCTCAGTCCCACGCTCAAGTAGTTCCCGCGTGCAACGTGCATCGCGTAGCTCCCGGTCAACGTCGTTCCAGCCCGCCACACGGTCTTCCCTTCAGAGACATACTTGTCAGTAAAAATCTTGCTGTACGCGGTGCGCGATGCCACCACCGAAACAAGGTCGTCGGGCCGCGACCGCACCGGAGCCTTCTTGTAGACCCGCGCCTCGTAATAGCGCGAGTACGCGTCCATTCTCTCCGGCACCGCCATGAACGATCCACCCGCATAGATCCCCTGCTTTGGATGCTCCGTGTTTGTCTTGGACAACTGATAATCCATCAGCGCATAGGCGCAATAGTTGCCCGAATCCATCCCCCCCGTCGCCTCATTCTTGTAAGCCGTGGTGTTGTAAATCAAGCCCCCTCGAAGCCACGCCTCGTGTGCCTTGGCGCTGGCTTCGCGCTGGTAGCCCCCTTCATTGATCAGCACCAGTTTGTCCCCATGCGGAATGAACCGGAAGCCGGTGTGATTGCGCGCCACCTCGGTCGGCCCCCCTTTAGGATCGAAGCTCCTCTGCGCCGCGGTCTTCAGGTACGTATTCTCCGGCCCGCGAATCCGAACATTAAGCGAAGGAGCCGTCATCGGAAAGTAGGACATCCCCGCCTCATACGGCAACACCGCATACACCCCCTGGGAACCGGCCGCGGTCGATCCTCCCACATACAGACCCACAAAATTCATGTTGTTCGCAACGTACCCCGCCTTCACCTCCACGCGGTCGTTCCCAAATTCCTTGTAGAAATACATAGCCCACAACTGCAGCGTCTTCGGACCCGCGGGGTTCCAGCTCACCCAATTCCACGCTGCGCCCAGGTACAACTGCGCGTGCCGCAGATGCAGTTGGCGAAGATCGAACGCCAGGATCGGCTGCGCAAACATAGACTCGAAAGGTCGCTGACCTACATACACCTGCGCATCGGCAGCCACGGGAGCAGCCAGCACGTTCTGCTTGTACTGCGGCGCCGTAATCAGTCGAAACGCAATCCCCTTACGAAACAGTGCCCGCCGAAATTCCGAATCCGCATCGATGACGCTGTCCGAAAACAACGGCATCGAAGCCTCTCCTCCCAGGTAGTTCAGCCCCTCAATGGAACGCGCGCCCGGCGTCGGAGAATCCGGAAGCCCCCGGCTCGCATCGTGACCCTGTGCCTTGCTCCCCACACCGCCGCACAGCATCAGCGCAGCAATAACCATTCCCCTGACCCATCGACCGTTCCTCTTCTGCATCTATCCCGCACCTACAAACTTTCTCGCAGCCGCAAGACATTTCGCGACGTAAAAATTGTCTCAATTGGTTCCTTACGAAAATACACTCCCTCAACCCCCAGCGCGCGTTCCGCATCGACAAACCCCCACCCGCGCCCAGCCTCGCCCCAACTCCCCCGCAGGATCGCCCACCTCTCACCAAACCCAATACTCAACTCTCCCCAAAATCAACTGCCCCAACTCCCGCCTCCGAGCACGACAGTCGCAGCTCGAGCCCGAAAGTTGCAGCTCGCAGCCTCCCGAGTCCTGGCTTGCACAGTCAAGCCGCCACCACCCACCAAGTGATCCCACCACCAGCGACCAGCGGAATTCGAACTGTCCCAAAACCCGACTTCACAGGAATCTCCGTCCATCACCTTCCCGCTGGCGCATTTATCTATGGTTGTCTAACCAACCCAACAGGCTGCCTATGAGCATTAGCGGGCCGAGCACAATGAGCGCCACACGGCTTTTTCCTTCGCCGAAAGCACCCAGAATGACAGTGGCGAGCGCCGACAATAGTCCCGCAATTAGCACCCAATCTTCAAGCGGGTTGAGCGAAAGGATCACCGCGAGCATCGGAAACTAAAGGAAATGGAGCGGTCCAAGAACACGCGGCGGAGCTAACGAGATGCCTGCTGCAACGCAGCCCATACCGAAGACAACTCTGCGCCACGTTTGATTCTCAGTTTTATCAATCGTCGGCTTGCGTCCCGTCGCCCCTGCGCTGAGTTGATGAGTCACTGTTCCCGGTTTGCGCTTGCAGCATGTTTACAGTGGCCTAGATCGACTGATTCAGGACACGGTTGAGGCGCTGGACGAAAGTGGCTGGATCTTTCAGCGGCACCCCTTCCAGCAGCAGTGCCTGATCAAAGAGCAGCCAGGCAGCGTCTTCTACCTTGCTGTTGCTGGGGTCGGCGAGCAGCTTGCGGATGATCTCGTGGTCGGGATTGATTTCGAGGGTGGGAATGAGTTCCGGGATTTCCTTCTGACCCATGGCCTGCATCATCTGGCGCATGCGCGCGCTGGGTTCGTCCTCGTCGGAGACGATCACGGATGGGCTATCCGCGAGGCGCGAGGAAGCACGGACCTCCTTCACCGCATCGCCGAGCGTGGCCTTGATCTTTTCAAGCAGAGGCTTCAGCTCTTCGGCCTTTTCGGGCGTGGAGTCGTCCTTGAGATCGTCTCCGGTAGTGGACTTGTTCACGGCCTTGAGGTCGATATCGCCGTACTTAGGTACGGAGGAGAAGACGATCTCGTCGATGTCGTCGTCGAGGAGCAGCACCTCGATGCCCTTCTTCTTGTAGATCTCCAGCAAGGGCGAGTTCCGCAGCATGCTCTCCGAGCCGCCGGTGACGTAGTAGAGCGCCTTCTGCTCAGGCTGCATACGTTCTTTGGCGTCGGCAAGCGAGGTCAGCCCTTCGACTGCCGTTGACTTGAAGCGGACGAGGTCGAGCAGCGTCTCCCGGTTGGCGTAGTCGCCGTAGAGTCCTTCCTTCAGCGGACGGTTGTACTCGGCGATGAACTGCGCGTACTTGTCTTTGTCGTTTTCAGCGATGTTCTTCAGTTCGGACAGGATCTTCTTGACGCTGGCGGTCTTGATGCTGGTGAGCACTTTATTTTGCTGCAGGATCTCGCGCGAGACGTTGAGCGGGAGGTCTTCGGAATCGATGATGCCTCGCACGAATCGGAGGTACGGCGGTAGCAGTTCTTTGGAGTCGTCCATGATGAAGACGCGCTTGACGTAGAGCTTGATGCCGCCCTTGTACTCCGCCTGGTAGAGATCGAGTGGCGCCTTGGCAGGAATGTAGAAGAGGGTGGTGTATTCGAGCATGCCTTCGGCGCGGGTATGGAACCAGAAGAGAGGGTCTTCGAAGTCGCCGGTGAGCGATTTGTAGAACTCCTTGTAGTCGTCGGCCTTGAGCTCGGACTTGGGGCGTTGCCAGATCGCGCTGGCGACGTTCACCTGTTCGGTGACGCGGGACTTCATGGACTCTTTCTTCTCGGCGTTCCACTCGCTCTTGTCGTAGGTGAGGAAAATGGGGAAGGCGATGTGGTTGGAGTACTTCTTGACGGTCTCCTGCAGCCGCCAGCTGTTGGCATACTGCGCGCCGTCCTCGTTGAAGTGGATCAGCACAGTGGTTCCGGCTGTCTCGCGCGCATCGGCACCCGATGCCTCTTGGATGTCGAAGCCGGTCTTGCCATCGCTGGTCCACTGATAGCTATTCTCTTCGCCGGCCTTGCGCGAGACGACCTCAACTTTGTCGGCGACCATGAAAACGGAGTAGAAGCCGACGCCGAACTGGCCGATGAGATTGGAATCCTTCCTCGCGTCTCCGGAGAGCTGCGCGAGAAAGTTCCTGGTGCCGGAGCGGGCGATGGTGCCGAGGTGTGAGACGAGGTCTTCCTCGTTCATGCCGATGCCGGTGTCGGAGAGGGTGAGGGTCTTCTTCTCTTCGTCCAGCTCGAGGTCGATGCGCGGCGAATCGATGCCATTGCCGACCAGCGCCTTGTACTTGTCATCGACCAGCGTGAGGTGACGAAGCTTGTCGAGCGCGTCGGAGGAGTTGGAGATGAGCTCGCGGAGAAAGATCTCCGGGTGGGAGTAAAGCGAATGGACGATCAGTTGGAGGAGTTGGCTGACTTCAGTCTGGAATTCTTGTTTGGGCATGGCATTTTTAATTATTGCAGAGACGGGATCGAGGCCGAGATCTTCATCGATTCCGCCTCGCTGGCCGACTTGTCGTTACTAACAGATCAGGATGGTCCTTATGCTCTGCCTATAAACGGCGTTGTCGGCAACTTGGCCAATAGGGATAACCGAAAATGCCGAAGTTGCCCAAAAGCCCGACTTTGCAGCAGAGTGCACTTGGCCTGACTGTAGGAGTCGAAGCCCATGCGGATAGTGGTTGGCATGTGCTACTCAGGCCCTGCGAACCACTCGCCTATGGATCTTCGTTCATAGTCGAGCACCCACGTCCTATGAGTTTCGTAGATGGGCCGCAGATCGTCGATTAGGGGCGCGATCACGTCGAGCCCTCGGTTGTCGTACATGTGCAGAATCGTATTTCGGGTTTGGTTGACGAAATAGACGCGATCGCCAATCCGTGGCCGCCTGGACCGGGGATCGCTGTACATGATCGCACGCAGAATGCACTGGGATGCCTCGCCAAGACTCCATCCAACTGGGCTCTCGTGTGTTGCAACAGTCAAGACTGAGCCGTCGTCGCGCGAATTGATCCTTTCGAAGTGCAACAATTAGGGCGTATTTCGTAGAAATATCATCCGGGGTCAAGTCGACTTGACTTCAGATACGCGGTGACCATGCAGCCTCTTCGCTCTTCGACGGGGGACCTGCACTGTTCCTTCGTCGCGTTAAACGGCTTTACACCGGCGGAAGGGCGTCATATCCTTTGCTCGACTTCCACTCTAGAGATATCCGACAACGAGCCTCCCATGAGCATACGAAAGCTTCTCAGGACTTTCGCCACACTTTGTTGTTCTTGTTTGCTGGTTCCCTTCCACACAACCTTGGCGCAGGCGCCTTACAACACACATTTCGTGCCGACCCGCGAGACGCCAACCAGCGTTCTCTATGACGGATTTCACCAGCGGTTCTATGGAGCTGTTCCGGGTGAGAACAGCGTCTACGTGCTGGCCGAGGCAGACGGACGCATTCAGGCGAAGATCACCATTCCATCGGCGTTCGCGCTGGACCTGTCGGTGGATGGCACTCGGCTCTATGTGACGAGTAGTCCGACCATTTTGGGAGGGGGAGGCGCACAGGGCTATTTTGTAGTCGATACAACGACGCTGCGCCTGGTCGATTTCGTCCAGCCGGGTGAACTAGGCGCGACTCTGACCAACCCTGGTCTGCCCTCTCCGTATCTGGAGGACAATGTTCCACGTTTTATCGCCGTGCTCTCGGACGGCACCGTGGCGTATGTTGCGGAGCATACCGATTCAACGGGAGGGTCCATTTTTATCAACCAACCCTCGACGAACCTGGCCTCCTGGTTATTTGCCTTGGATTTTTACGCCGGGCCCATCGTGAAAAGCAGGGATGGGTCGACCTTCGTGTCTGTATCAGGTAGCAGCTCCGATGACGTTCTTTCTTTGTACGACACGGCTTCGGCCAGCATTAAAGCCAATCTGACGCTCACCTCCACCAACGGTGCTGACGTCGCGTTGAGTCCCAATGGCCAGGAGATTCTCGTCGGTGGTCACATCATCCTGAACCGGTCGCTGATGCAAACCGGGGACCTGAACTCCGGCGCTCCTTTTGCTTTCTCTTCCGCAGGTTCGACGTTCAGCGCTGACGGCTCTCTGATCTACGTTGTTCAGGGTCCACCGCTCTCTCAACCTGCCATCTCGGTTTACAACGCGGCATCGTCGAAGCTGGTGGGATACCTGCCCATTCTCCTGGCTCCCGGTGGGAACACCATTGAAGCCATCGCGGCGGGCGCTTCCCATCACGTACTCCTTCCAACGGCATCCGGGTTTCTGGAGATGGACGCGAGTAGTCCCCTCGCAACGCTGGCAACCAACTTGGCCATTGCAATCAGTGCTGTCAACCCCAACGCAGGGACGGTTTTCTCCCCCGCGGCCGCGACGGTTAGCGGATCTGGTTTTCAGAACGGCTCAACGGTGTACTTCGGGCAGACGCAGGCCCAGACGACGTTCGTCTCTGCCAACAGCCTTACGGTGCAGCCTCCTCCGGCTGCGTCGGCTGGAGTCGTCGCTGTGACCGCGACATTTGCAGGAGGCTGGGCTCAGCTCAGCCCAAACGCTTATAGCTATGGTCCGGTAGTGACGCAGCAGGACGTTACAGCGGGCGACTCGGCGGGCGGCACAACCGTAAAACTCTACGGCTATGGACTGGGGGTTGGGAGCACGCCGCAGGTCACGGTCGGCGGTGCGGCCGCCAACGTATCCTCCGTGACCGGGTCTACCGGACTTGAGACGCTCACTTTTGTTACACCTCCGGGAACTGTTGGAGCGGCAGACATAGAGGTGACGTCTGCCTATGGAAGCACCACGGTGAAGAGTGGCTTTCGCTATCTTCAGGAGCAATTGATTGGGTCGGTGTTTCCGTATCAAATGGTTGTCGATAACGCGCGAGGCCTGCTCTACGTTGCAGACGCGAACTCCGGAAACGTGTTAAGCATTAATGCGTCGACACTCGCGGTCAGCACGCTTTTCTCGTCGCCTTCCAGTCCATCGACTGCCCTTGCGATCACGCCCGACGGGACAACCTTGATTTCTGCAAGTGCCTTCGGGGATACGCTCGATCTGATCGACCTGGCGAGCGGAAAACACATCAAGACGATCGTGCCCGCTCCGGGAAACGTCCCCGATGGAACGCTGCCGGGGAGTATTGTCGCGACCGCGCGGGGCACGGTGCTCGTGAGCATAAACAACCCGAATATCTATGTGGGTGGTGCGGCCTACGAGGTCAATCTGGCAAGTGGGGTTGTTTCTGCGATGGATGTGGGATCGGAGGCCACGCGGTCCGGGGCGACGCTTCTGGCTTCGTCGGGCGACGGAAACAGAGTTTATCTGACTGCCGACGGATCGCAGGGTATCGATGGCGGTGAGCTTGATTTGTGGTCGGCAGAATCGAATCAAGCGAGAGCGGCGCTGCAATACAACGGTGGCATGGATCAACTCGCGACGGACGACACGGGTGACATTCTGCTACAGGATTCGAATGTCCTGGACTCGCGGCTGCGCCAGTGGTCGATCCTCTCTACTTCCTCTGCTCTCGTCAACGAGCGCAGCCTGGTGGAAGGCGAAAAGCTGCACTCCAGCGGAGCGCTCGCGTATATCCCAACTACTTTGGGCGTTGAGGTGGCGGACCTGCACCAGGGGTCGACCGTGCTGTCGATTGTCATGCCAACCGGTTCGCTCGAAACCATCGACAATCTCGCGATCGACCACTCCGGAACCCGTCTCTATGTAGCGCAGACGAATGGCATTCGCGTGGTCGATCTAGGGACGGCACCGCTCTCGATCGGTAGTCTGACGCCCTCCTCTGGAAGCTCCGGGGGAGGGGTGCCGGTGGTTTTGCGGGGCAGCGGATTTGTGCCTGGAACCAGCGTCACGATCGACGGTCAGCCGGCAGCGACTACGTTCGTCGATTCCACTACTCTTCACATCACAACTCCGCCGGTGAGCGTGGCAAAGGACATCGTTACAGTCACCAATCCAGATGGGAGCGCGTACTCTCTCGGAGGGGCATTTGATGCGGCGACGCCGGTGCCCGCCATCCCGTCGCTGTCCTCGGTCCAGTCAAGCTATCTTCCGGTGGGATCGGGAGGCCCCGGATTTCTGGTCGAAGGCAGCGGGTTCACGAGCAACTCGGTCGTTCAACTCAACGGCGTGCCGATGGCTACCACGTTCAACACCACGGGACAATTGATTGCATCGTTTTACAACCTGCCCGGGCCCGGAAAGCAGTCCGTCACAGCGACAAACCCTCCGAATCCAACCCCGTCGAACGCCGTCTACATCACCACGTATGCTGAAGGAGGCTTTCTCAACTCTATAACTCCAGCAACGATTGCTGCGGGCTCTGCCAGCTTCGAGATCACTGCGTTTGGGAACACTTCATTCGAGCCGGGATCGATCATCTATTGGAATGGCAGCCCACTTGCCACAACCTACTTCAGTTCCAGCTATCTGTACGGGACCGTGCCCGCGGCGCTGGTGGCCAACGCCGGCACGGCCAGCGTAACAGTCGTCCTTCCAGGTCATACCCCTTCCAACGCAGACACTTTCACGATCGTACCGGCGCTTGCGGCTGCCACCCTGTTGCCGGGGCTGACGAATCTGGGTCCGGTGTTCTCGGGGAACAGCGCGTCTACGTCGATCACCGTGACGTCGTCCGGCACGGCTCCGCTGATGATTACGGGAGTGGTCCTGTCTGACAAAACAGACTTTGCACAGACGAACAACTGTCCGGCTTCGCTCGCGGTTCAGCAGAGCTGCGTGATTCAATTGACCTTTACTCCGACGAGTGCAGCAAGCCTCACCGGCGCGACGACGACATCAGTGAGTTTGACGAGCAACGCAGCCACCGTTTTGCCGGTCTCTGTTTCCGGGAATGCAGCCGATTTGCACTTCGGCACCGTGTCGCCGATCAGCGTGACAGCCGGCGCGACGGTCAACACCCCACTCACGTTGTCAGTTTCTGGAGCGGTGGTTCCGGCCGGAACAGTGAGTCTCTCTTGCACGGCCGGTCTGCCTGCGCAATCGAGCTGTAGCTTCACTCCTGCAACGGAGCCGCTGGCAGCGAATATGTCCTCCACCTTGAGCATCACTACTGCAGCAGGAACCCGGGGAGCCCTGAAGTTTCCATTCGGATCGCATGGAACTTCAGAGGCTGCGGCGCTGCTGTTCCTGCTTCTCGCCGGACGCGGTTGGCATCGGCGCCGATTGCCCGGCATGCTGATCGCGGTTTTGACCGCAGGTGCGCTATGCTCCGTCACCGGATGTTCCAGCGGCGGTGGGGGAGGATCCGGGTCGACGCTGACTGGAAATACACCGCCAGGCAGCTATACGGTCACCATGACAGCATCCGTTTCGGGTATCGCGCGGACAACTACGATTGTCTTGAACGTCAATTGATATGCTTCTGTCGACCTGCACCGTGCCCTGATCGATGTCATTTCAGATGCTTCGGTGCGCTTGATTGAAACGAACTTGAAGCTCTGAATTCCGGTGTGCTTAGGTTGTCCCCGGGAGTGGCCATCTGCAAGTGTTAAAACCCATGCGAACAAGGTATGCCTAATTTTGAATCTGGATTCTCGATCCTTTACATGATGCCCGCAAAAACTTGATTCGGTCGAGATCCACCGGATGTGTTCGCTTGAACGGGGCTATAACCTCTTCATTCAATCCGGGATTCAAATCAGAGCCGTGGACTTCGGCACCGAAGACGTTGGACTCCGAACTCCGCAGGGACGCTAAAGCATCGGCGACGCGGAGCGATCTCGCTCAGGTATAAAGCAGATTGTAAAGCGGGGGCGCTCTTTGAAAACGGCGTTTCCCCGCAAGTTCGAATCGCTGATCGCGGCCGCTTCGACGAACTTGCAGAAAACCCGACTTTCAGGGGGGTCCCCATCGAACTCGACGACATGAGGAACAAGTGGCGTTTACATGGTGTCTAAAAGGCATGCGGTTGCTCGTTACTACAATGCTGTGTGGATTGCTCTCCGTCTCGGTGGCCACAGCGCCACTCGCGAGGGTGAGGTACGTGATGCTCCCTGCTCGTGCGATCGATGGCGTGGTTGGACACCAAGGCACGTGGGCACCCACCAAGGGAGAAACGGCTGACCTTGAAGCCAGCGTTGGACAAATTTCGCTTCTCCCAATCGAAGGTTGGCCGACTAAACTCCACATCGAACATCCGGAAAACTACTACAGGCAGTACGTGCCCATCATTCGCGATGGCCACAGATTGGTGTACGTGAATGCGTTCTGCGACGATCCCCCACCAAGAAACTGGCGCACGAAGCTCGTAGTCTTCATTGATGGTGCAACCTGCTGTTGGCAAGCGTTCTACGATCCAGCAACAAAGAAATATTCGCGCCTAAGAATTAATGCTCGAGCCTAGGAGTCTGTCGGGCATAGATTATGTGACGGGTCGATGGTGTGAGGAGCAGATTCTGTTTTAATTTGTTCTATGGGCCAGAACTTCTATCCTGACGC
>Ga0208357_1000757_pt1 | contig 24952 bp, 20 predicted proteins | sample NGESurdeep092012_6_FD_184487 | JGI IMG/M metagenome (GOLD analysis project Ga0208357, IMG submission 184487) | Arctic peat soil microbial communities from Barrow, Alaska - NGEE Surface sample F52-2 deep-092012 (SPAdes) | ecosystem: Environmental > Terrestrial > Soil > Wetlands > Peat ...
GCTTACGATACTTGCTATTTATCATCCTATAAAATTAAGGCATAGCCATCACAACATTACCACCGCCCAAGGCGGTGGCTTTTTAAGTTGCAGTAAAAAACATAACTTTAGATTTTAATATAAATCAACTTAATTTTCTGCCATGGTGTGTGAGAAATGAAATAGGACGGTAGAATGCTTATCTAACAAATTACTCCTGGAATGCTTGAAAAATCCAACATTTTGTACGAAAAGTATAAGTGTTGGCTTCTTTCAAAGTGTAACTTACCAGCTCATTTTTGCATATAACTTTAATCATTCCCTTAGAAAAAAAGGCGTAGCAATAGCCTATGTAGGCTCATACGTGAATAAGCAATTGCATGATAATGTGAAGAAGTTGATAAGGGAAATAATTTAATCAAATAAAAAAATATGCCTTCAAATAAATTTTATACTCAAATAAATTTCGTCAATATGAAAAGATTCGTAATCGTTGCAAGTGTTCTTATAATCGACGGTTGCCATGCAGGCACGCAAAACAACGCAGCGAGCATCAATTATCCTGCTGCAAAAACAGTAGATTCAGTGGACGTATTTTACGGAATTAAAGTTCCGGACCCATATCGCTGGCTGGAAGATTATTCTTCTCCTGCGTCCAAAGAATGGATTAAAGCAGAAAACCAGGTAACTGATAGTTTTTTAGAAAAAATTCCTTTCAGAGATAAAATTAAAAAAGAAGTCACTGCCCTAATTAATTATTCCCGTATTGGCGATCCGGAGAAACATGGAGATTATTATTACTGGGTAAAAAATTCGGGGCTGCAAAACCAAGGAGTTTGGTACCGGGCCAAAAATGCGGCGGACACTGCATCGGCAGAGGTTTTCTTGGATCCAAACACTTTTGCACATAACGGCGCTGTCTCTTTGCAGGAGACTTCATTTACCAATGACGGAACGTTGATGGCATATCTTATTTCTAACGGAGGATCTGACTGGCGCGATATACTGGTGAAAAATACCAGTATTGGAAATTTAGTAGGTGATACTATCAAAGATGCAAAATTCTCAGGTGTATCCTGGAAAGGAGATGATGGTTTTTATTATAGTACTTATGAAATTCCAAAAGGCGAAAACAAACTAACTTATAAAACCATTCACCATACTTTGTATTATCATAAAATGGGAACGCCTCAATCTGATGATCAGTTTGTCTTCGGCGGAGAGAAAGAACCAAATCGTTATATCAGCGGCTACACAACGGAAGACGGCCATTACCTGGTTATTATAGCCGCCGAATCAACTACCAATAATAAATTATATATTCAGGATTTAAGCAAAAAAGATGGCCCTGTTAAGCCGATAGTAGAAGATTATAAAAGCACACAATCCGTTTCGGACAACGACGGCTCTACATTATTTATCTACACTAATCGTGATGCGCCGGATTATCGCCTTGTAAAAGTAGATATCTCTAATCCTTCGCCTGAGAATTGGAAAGACGTAATTCCTGAAACAAAAAACGTATTGGAAGTAAGTACCGGTGGTGGTTATTTCTTTGCCACCTACATGGTTGATGTGAAAAATAAAGTCTATCAATATGATCACAAGGGTCATCAAATCCGCGAAATAGCATTACCCGCCGCCGGCACAGTCGAAGGTTTCAACGCTTATAAAGATCAATCGGATCTGTATTATGTTTTTACTTCTTTCACTTATCCTTCCACCATTTTTCATTATGACATGAAAGATGGTAGTTCTTCTTTATTCTGGAAACCTGCATTGAATTTTAATCCTGGTGATTATACTACCCAACAAGTATTTTACAGCAGTAAAGACAGCACCAAAATACCGATGTATATCGTTTATAAAAAAGGAATAAAATTGGACGGAAACAATCCAACGTGGCTAACCGGATATGGAGGATTCGGTGTAAGCTTGTTGCCAGGCTTCAACCCTACCCTAATGGAATGGCTTGAACATGGTGGCATTTTTGCACAGCCTAACCTGAGAGGAGGAGGAGAATATGGAGAAAAATGGCATATGGCCGGCACAGGTCTGCACAAGCAAAATGTGTTTGATGATTTTATAGCTGCCGCTGAATATCTCATCAAAGAAAAATATACCTCCAGCAAATATCTTGCAATAGCAGGCGGCTCTAACGGAGGCTTGCTGGTAGGCGCTACTATGACACAACGCCCGGACCTGATGCAGGTAGCCCTTCCTTCAGTAGGTGTGTTGGATATGCTCAGGTACAATAAATTCACGGCCGGAGCTGGCTGGGCTTATGATTACGGAACAGCAGAAGATTCGTTGGCTATGTTTAAATATTTATTGAGTTATTCTCCTTTACAAAATATAAAAAAGGGAGTTCATTATCCGGCAACGTTGGTTTGGTCTGCTGATCATGATGACCGTGTAGAACCTGGCCATTCTTTTAAGTTTGCCGCCACGTTGCAGGCAGATAATGCAGGAGACAATCCTGTGCTAATGCAAATAGAACACAACGTCGGACACGGCACGGGTATGGATCTTACAAAAGCAATAAGCAGAATAACCGATCAATATGCGTTTGCCTGGTATAATATGGGAGTGGATCCATTTAAGTGATGATAGATATTTATTGCTTATTTCGGAAAGGATAAAGAAAATCGGATAAAAACAATGAAAGGGATGCAATTAAACGTAAGAAAATATTTGATCAACAGGTAAGAAAATAACCCATGAAACGGCAATCAATTTTCAAATTTCAGCCTAAAAAAATTTTTATGAATAAGACTATTAAATTAAAAGAAGAAGAAATTGCTAATGCTACTATTTACCAAAAGGCTGTTGCTTTGAGGAAGAAAAATAAAAAGAGATTATTACCCGATGTGTTTTATCTAAGATGGGAATTAGAGTTACTGTCAGCATTTGTTGCGATATTGGTTTTGATGCTTTTGCCTGATTGGCTCAATGATAAAGTAAATGTGTTTTTATCAGGACATGATACTTCCATGAATACAAATTGGATATCAGTAGCCTGTAATATTTTACTTGCATTCTTTATGCTTTATATTATTTTCAGAGTACTGTGGCTTTTTTTTATCAGAAATGGGGAGGATGCTACGCCGGGTAAAATCCATTTGGCAGTGACAATAGATTATTTAGCTGAAATTATTTTCTCTCTCCGTATCATTATTTTAGTATTAATACTATTGATTTCTATGATTGAGTTTTTGTCAATTTTATTAAAAAATACGGCAACGGAAAAAATGAAAAATATTAACGAGACAGGTAATTAGAATTAGGGCAAAAATAAAAACAGGAATCACAAATATTTGTTGCCTGAATGAATGGATACAGGCGGTGTTTACTTTTGAAAAAAATTTTGGAAAGTTTATTTCTGAATTTCTTTTTGTAATGGGTTTAATAACTTTCCAAAAGTTGGGTTGCAGTAACTGAATACTGGATTGGGAAAATCAGTAAGGTTTTCGCAGGGAATTGGCAGTGTATTATTAAAAACTTCAAAATATGAAACCAGGAAAGGAGTAATTCAAAAAATAATAAATTTATTAAAATAAAAACCATCATGAAATCAAAATCCTTTTTGTTTTGCGTTACTCTTTTACTTGCGTGCAATTTTTTTTCTTCAGCACAAGTAAAAAAAGAAATCACAACAGAAAAAGTTCTCATTCAACAAGACACATTTGCCAACATAACAAAACCACAAAAATCAGTTACTGAAGGAACTGTAACGGTAGAGGGCAAACGAATTAATTACCGGGCAATTGCCGGCACACTTATTCTTAAAAATAAAAATGATACACCAACCTGCAGCGTGTTTTATGTAGCCTATTTTAAAACAGATGATGAAGAAAATAGCAATCGTCCGGTGACTTTTATATACAACGGCGGCCCGGGAAGTGCATCGTTATGGCTTCACATGGGAGCTTGGGGGCCACAACGCGTTTTCTTACAAGATACACAACACATAATGCCTCCCTATAAAACCGTAAACAACGATTACAGTCTGTTGGACGCCAGCGACCTGGTGTTTATAGATATGCCGGGAACAGGTTTCAGCCGCCTTATTACTAAAAACAAAGGCGGAGCCGGAACCCCTAAAGATTTTTACAGTGTAGATGGCGATGGACATGCTTTTGCGCAATTCATTACAAATTTTCTTTCAACCTATCACCGCTGGAATTCTCCTAAATATTTATTTGGTGAAAGCTATGGCACGTTTCGCTCTGCCGCGGTTTCAAATATTTTAGAAAATGAAGATAATATTGACCTGAACGGTTTGATCATGCTTTCCCAGTTATTGAGCTACGATAAAAGCCAGGACGCAAGATCACATCCCGGAGGAATTCTTTCCTATGTGCTCGCACTTCCCTCGGAAGCGGCCGCTGCATGGTATCATCATAAAATTACCAACAGACCGGCCAGGTTATTGCCTTTCCTGGACGAGGTAAAACATTTTGCCATTACTGATTATTCCCTGGCATTACTCCAGGGGTCTTTACTGGATTCTTCATCATTTAACAGGATTGCAGAAAAGCTGCATGATTATACCGGCCTTCCGCTTAGCTATATTCGCAAAGCCAACTTGCGGGTTGGCCTCGGAAGGTTTGAAAAAGAATTGCTTGCAGATGAAGGACTGGTTACCGGCGCATACGATGCCATGTTTACAGGACCTGATATGGATCCATTGGGTGAATATGCAGGAGTAGAACCTACTTCTGCAGCCGTCGAATCTGCATTTATAAGTACACTCAATAATTACTTGCGACAAGATTTGAAATTTGGAGAAGGCATGAGATACAGACCTAATGATTATTCAGAAATTATTCCCCATTTTGATTACCGGATATCGCAAGCCTCCGGCCAAAAATTTTATGCCAATGTAATGCCTGACCTGGCTGCTGCTATGGTTTATAATCCAAAGCTGAAGGTGATGCTGAATATGGGATATTTTGACCTTGTAACACCCTTCTTTGAAGGAGAGTATGAAATGCATCATCTTCCGATACCTGCCGGGCTGCAAAAAAATATTTCTTATTTTCATTACATGTCGGGACACATGGCATACCTGCATTTGCCTGTGTTAAAGGAGTTGCATGATAATGTGGCTAAGTTTATTAATGATACTCATTGAAAAATTGATCAGAAAACTTTTGGAAAGTTTACTTCTGTATTTCTTTTGGTAATGGGCTGTAACTTTCAAAAAGTTGGAATAACGAAATAGCAATTTCTAAAATAAATGAATAACTTCATATCTTAAACTTACATGCATGAAACAGTTTATAAACAGGCGGAATTTTATTAAAAACGGAACGCTTGCCTCTTTTGGTTTGCCTGCTATTTTAAGTACCGCAGGATCACACTCAACACAGGAATTAAATACAAATACCAAAAGTGACAAATCATTTTTAAAAGACACAGACCTCGACGAAACAACGATATCCGATCTGCAGGATAAAATGAAAAGCGGGACGCTTACGTCAAAAGAAATTGCCCAATGGTATTTGAAAAAAATTGAACAAATAGATAAGAGCGGACCTTTTCTCAATAGTGTTATTGAAATCAATGCTGATGCGATAACCATTGCAGAAGCTATGGATGCCGAAAGAAAAAAAGGTAAAGTAAGAAGCGCTCTTCACGGCATACCGGTTTTAATAAAAGATAACATTAACTCAGGCGATAAAATGATGACTACCGCAGGTTCGCTGGCGCTCGTTGGCAACTATGCCTCAAAAGATGCTTTTATCATTGGCTTATTGAGAGAAGCCGGCGCAGTATTATTAGGAAAGACTAACCTTAGTGAATTTGCTAATTTCCGTTCCACACATTCTACAAGCGGATGGAGCAGCCGCGGCGGACAAACCAAATGCCCGTATGTGCTTCACCGTAATCCATCCGGATCCAGCGCCGGATCAGGATCTGCTGTGTCGGCGAATCTTTGCGCGGTTGCCATCGGAACGGAAACAGATGGATCGGTAGTAAGTCCTTCCTCTGTGAATGGGGTAGTAGGTATGAAGCCCACAGTAGGTTTATGGAGCCGTTCAGGAATTATTCCTATCTCTGCTACTCAGGATACTGCGGGGCCAATGGCAAGAACGGTAACTGATGCAGCTATTCTTTTATCGCTCCTTGCCGGTATAGACCCTGATGACAGCGCTACATTGAACAGCAAAGGAAAAACTCAAAAAGATTATACGCAGTTTTTAAATCCCGATGGCCTGAAAGGCAAACGGCTTGGTTTTGAAAAATCTTTTTTATCAAAAGAGGGCAATCCTGATATAGTGACGCTTTTGCAAAAAACGATTGACCTGCTCAAAGAAAAAGGAGCCACTATCGTTGAAGTCGAAATTTTAAAAAAGATCAGTCCGTTGGGCAGTGCTGAATTAACCGTACTTCAATATGAATTTAAAGATGGTCTGAATAAATATTTAGCTGCCTCCAATGCAAAAGTAAGATCGCTTAAAGAAATCATTGATTTTAATGAACAAAACAAGGATAAAGCAATGCCTTTTTTTAAACAGGAAACCTTAATCAGTTCCAATGAAAAAGGAGGATTAGATAGTAAAGAATATAAAGATGCTCTTGCAAAATCCACATCAGCCCGGGTAATCATTGACGAATTGCTTCAGCAAAATAATTTAGACGCTTTGTGCGGCGCTACTAACGGCTTAGCCTGTTGTATTGATTTGGCAAATGGCGATTATGATACCGGTTTTTCTTTTTCTTCACCGGCTGCCCTGGCGGGTTATCCACATATTACAGTGCCTATGGGTTTCGTACATGATCTGCCTATTGGTTTTTCTTTTTTTGGCACGGCATACAGCGAACATGAATTAATTAAATTGGCCTATGCTTTTGAACAGGCATCAAAAACCAGGAAAGCGCCCGATTTTATTGCGGAGGTTGGTTATTAAATTTTTAATCTTAATAGAAAAAGAATAACGGTTATTTGTTTGTTTATTACAAAGAAATAGTTTTTACCAGCCATAACATGAATTTAAAACATAAAATATTAGATCACTATCTCCAGGTGATAAATGATAAAGTGGTGATGCTTCAAAAGGTTTTAACGGACCTCAAAGAAAGTAGCAGCAACGAAACAAAAAGCACCGCAGGTGATAAGCATGAAACTGCCTTGGCAATGTTACAGATAGAGCAGGCAAATGTCCGCGGTCAACTGCAGGAGGCACTCATAAAAAAAGCAACATTACAAAAAATAAATCCAAATGTGTCTGCAACTGTAATTGTAAATGGCAGCCTCATTAAAACTAATAAAGGCTATCTGTGGGTGAGTGTGGCTTTGGACAAAGCCGTGATAGAAAATATTCCTGTGATTGCGTTATCACCACAATCTCCATTAGGGCAAAAACTTATGGGATTAAAAGAAGGAGAGATTGCCTCAATAAATAGTATTGAATATAAGATCGAAAATATTGAATAATGAAAAGTCTGGCTCCGCGATGTAAAGTTTTCTTGTGGGATGAAATGATTGATTTAAGTTATGGGTCTATATGATTCATAATATTAGGTTCAATTCATTTTCGGTAAAATCAGTTAATTGTTTTTTACCTGGCAACTGCCAGATTTATTAATATGAATTCGTGAGACGCTGACTGACGAATTCCTTTAGGAATTATTTGAATTAGTTGCGGGACAATGTCCCAAAAATGCGGAGATATGCTTGGTAAAATTGCCATCGAAAAACTTATCTGCCGGTTTGCTCCCAACCTTTTATTTAGAAATCCATTCGCATGCTTTTCAATTTTCGGATAATTAGTTGTGAGACAAGAAATCACAACAGAGGTTAGGAAGACTAATTTACCCTTTTTGGACATATATTTTTTCGTAGAAAAGACCTTAGTGTCTTTGTGGCCAATAATTTAAACAGGCAAAGGTGTTTTTTATCTGCTTTGCAAATAGTTTTGGTCACAAACCTGCCGGTAAGCAGGGTGAGGCCTCTTTGTCGCTTGTTATATCCCTGCGAAGTTTTCGAAGCGCATACATTAGATTAGCTGATTTTTTTTACTTTATTTTATTTACCTTTAATAAAAAATTATAAATGAAAAAATTTCTTGTCCCGGTAGATTTTTCTTTACCATCAGAAAGTGCTGCTGAATATGCAATTGAAATGACAAAAGATATTCCGGAAACTGAAATAATTTTGTACCATGTGTACAAAAACGACATTTTTTCTCAATTGAAGCATAGTGAAGAAGGGACCAGGAAAAAGGCAACAGATGCTGATTTGCAAATTGTAAAAGACTTTCTTAAAAATAACCCTCATCAGAAAATTACTATGGAATCGGAGGAAGGGCCTTTTATTGATAATATTTCAAAGTACGTTTTAAGCAACCATATTGATATGGTAATTATGGGTATTAATGGGAGATCAATAAGGTCGAATGTTAACATTGGAAGCGATACGCTTAAGATGATAAGTAATATAAACACTCCGATTATGATCATTCCTCCTGATCTAAAGTTCAAAAAGATAGATAATGTACTTTTCGCCTCAGATTTTAAAGATGTGGCACGTAAAACGCCTTTTGATTCTCTTAAAAAAGTTTTGGATTTCTTCAACTCAAGCCTTAATATCCTGAATATAGACAGTGAACATTATATTGAGCTTTCTGAACCTTATAAGATCGAAAAAGAAGAAATGGAATTTAAACTTAAGAATTATAATCCTGAATTCTTTTTTTTAAGGTCTTTTGATTTTTTAGAAACCATCGTCACTTTTGCGGAAACCAAAGAAATCGATCTTATAATCACAGTTCCTAAAACGCAGGGGTTTTTCAATCAGCTTTTTAAAATCTACACCAGGAAACTTGCCCTTGAAAGTAATAAACCTGTTGTGGCGATTTCCATGTAGGTTTGTCATGCAACAGACAGGGTACGGGTTATTCTGTTAAAGGTTGTTGTTACTTTTTCTCTTGAAAGAAAAAGTAACCATCCATATTGCATTTGGGACAAGGAAAACCAGCCTGAGGCGGGCAGGTCCTTTCGTTCCTACGCGCGGCAAAAGCCGGTAAACCTTAACGCCAAACCCATAGTCTTTTCTCTCATATTTTAATTGGGCAAGTGCAATAGAATCTTTACCCTGTATTGTATTTACTATAAGGTAGTCCTGCGAAAAGCAGTACATGAAAGAGAAAAGCAGTATTGCAATAATAAGTTTTGATTTCATAAAAGAGTTAATGAGGATGATAACTTACCCAAATAAGGTGTGTAAAATTTATAGGATTAGGTAGCTTGTTCGCAATGATAAAGAATCTTCTATACAATTATTTAGGAATAAGGCCGGGCGCCTTTTTTATAATAAAAACCGGTACAAACCTATTAAGTAAAAGAGCCATCTTTTCGGATCCGAATTTTCCAATATAGGATTCATAAGCGCCTTTAGAAATGGCCGTAAATATTTGTTTGGCTGCGGCATCTGCAGGAAGGCCTGATGCAATATCATGGCCCACGGCACCCAATGGTTTTCCATCTTTGGTAACCGCATTCCGTGTAACATTCGTTTGAATATAACCAGGAGTTAAGATGGTTACTTTAATATTCATTGGCGAAACTTCAGCACGCAGGCAATCGAAGTAGCCGTGTAAGGCGTGCTTGGCCGCAGCATAAGCCGATCGCATGGGAGTTCCGATCTTACCCATTACACTGCTCATGACTACAAAATGCCCGCTTTTTCTTTCCATAAAATGAGGCAACAATGCTTTTGTGATGGTGATGTAACTGAAGTAATCCAACTCCATTACTTTACGCTGCACCGCAATCTCTGTTTCTATTACGAGTGAACGCTGGGAAATGCCGCCATTGTGTATCATTATATCAATTTGGCCAAAGCAGGCAATAGCATCCGCTGTTCTTGCCTCTAATGAAGAAACATCTAAAAGGTCCAGTGGAAGTATCTTTACCTTTTCCACATTGCTGCATGCATTCCGCACCCTATCCAGTTCGTCCACCCGTCGGCTTGATAGTATCAGTTTCGCTCCGGCTTTTGAAAAAGCATAAGCCAACCCTTCACCAATTCCGGAAGAGGCTCCTGTAATCCAGATTACTTTATCATTGAAATTTTCAGTCACTTATTTATTTTTAAAACGCAACTTACAAAACTCTAATGGCATTGCCTCAATAATCGGGAGCATTTCAATTCCTGTAACTATCGGAAAGCGCAAGGTTGCCAACCTTCAGCAAATTATTTTCAGATTTAAAAACTCAGGCGAAAAGGTTGGCAACCTTCAATCCGGAGAACAAGTATTGTACTGAGTCAAATTCGAAGTGGTACCCACCACCTACAACTTTTCATTAAGCAATTTATCAACCTCTTCGTAAAATTTATTTTTAGATTCTATATAATATTCACCACTGGCAGGCCCGTAAAAATTGGTATGTATGTCCCTTACGTTTCCCTTTTTATCAATAAAAATAGTGGTGGGAAAAGACCTGATGGGCGTAAGCTGGGGTAATGTTTTTTCAGTCTTTTGATCATCTCCTGCGGCAACACCTGTTATGAGTATTGGGTACTGCACATTAAATAATTTTTGAAATTTAGATACGCTTGTTTCCGATCTTTTAATATCGGTGGTCAATTCATAAGCCAGGGCAATGATCTCTACACCTCTTGAACGGTTCTTTTGATAATAGTCTGCAAGAAACTTCGTTTCATCGAGGCAGTTGGCACACCAGCTTCCCATGATCTGTATTACCACTACTTTGTTTTTAAACCGTCCATCAGTGATAGATACAGGGTTACCGTGTAAGTCGTTGAAAGTAAAATTCAACTTAGTTTCTCCGGGCCGTAAATGTGTGGGGTCAACTGCTTCCGGCAATTCAATGGCATCATTCTTTTTTGCCGTCCATGTTTCTTTACCGGCATATCCGTTATAAAAAACTCCTCCGGAAATGTTATGGTTATTTTCTATTTCTGCATTAAATAAATGAATATTATCGCCATCAAAACCAGATAGTTTAAGTGAGTCGCCGCTAACAATTCCATCGAGGTAACGGTAATCTGCAGAAGGCGTTAGAAAACTTCCAGTTAATTTATTTCCCTGTTGTACCAGCATGGCCACGGCTTTGCGTATCGTCCCATTAGCCCGTGTGATGCTAACATCCCACCTGCCGGAGATATTATTTTTTGCATCTCCGTTTCGGGCGGTAAAACGATCTTTCACATTTGCATAAGCATGAAGAGGCCAGTATTGCGTAGCCCCTGCAGTCCCTTTTATATAAGTTCCCGTCATATCGCCATCAAATAGCATTCGCAACCTGAAAGACGATTCAAAGGCAGGCATGGTGAAGAATAGGGAATCCCTGGCTGTTTGTACGTTTGTTATTTTGATACGCTCTTTTGCATTAATAATATACAAAACTATTTTTCCCTTTTCCTGTTGTCTCTCCATCTGAAACGGAACCTGCCTACCATCTTTTCTTTGCAACTTTACGAGCCATGAACTGTTCATTGGTTGGCTTACCTGCGCATCGCAACATACAAACCCAACGAGGCATATAAAAAATAATATCTTGTGTTTCATCGCTATTCTTTCTTATCCGCAAGTTCGGAGAAAAAATGGGAATGAGGAATGAAACAAAGGATAGATTAGAAAGGCCTGATATTGTTTCTATGAATGTACTCTTAACATAACTTAACGCCTCACCGCCCACCCAAGCCCATCGGGCCCTCCGCCAACATTAATATGGCCAATCACTTCGAGTGTTTTAAGATCAATTACGGCAACATAATTATCAGGAGTGCATCCTACATAAGCTTTGGATCCATCCGGGTTTATTAAAATACCTGCTCCTCCATGCCCAATGTTTATCCGTTTTATTTCTTCATGAGATGCCACATCAAAAACATACAGATCGCCGGTTCTAAGGCTTGAGACCAACACGCGCTTTCCGCCTGGTGTAAACCTGAGCCTGTTCGCTCCCAATACTTTCGCATCAATGGTAGTAACTACCTTTCCTGTGGCCAGGTCAATGATGGCAATACTTCCATCATTTGCAGATGCAGTCCATAGCTGCATCCCATCGGGTGTTACATCAAATCCCTCGGAACCTTTTGAAACAGGAACTACTGTTTGTATCCATTGCCTGCGCAGTTGAAATCCATGTGGTGGACCCATTGGGCGTGGTTGCGTTCCGGACGGTTGTGGTGGACCCATTGGGCCTCCATGAGGAGCGAGCAGGGTATCCACTAATAAGCTCACTGTGCCGGAACTTACGTTCGTCGTATAAACATTTTTCTGATCGGGCGTTACATAGATCATGTGAGTGCGATCCTGTCCTGTGCCCATGCACCAATCTATTTTTTTTGTTGCCGGATCATAGCGCGCCACACACTTGGATCCTTCAACGGTGAACCATAGCTTACCGCCAACAAATGTAAGACCATGCGGCCCGTAGAAAGGTCTTGTATCTATATTGTATAAAGGCTTTCGTGTAACAAGATCAATCACATTGATTTCATGCAAACTGCCGCCACCATATATAGAAACATAAGCCGTCTTCCCATCGGATGATGCGGCAACCTCATGCGGATCATCACCGACGGGCACCCGTGCAATTACTTTCATTGTAACCGGATCTACAATCGCCAGGGTATGATCGGCTTTTGAAAGAGCCAGCAAAGTAAGATCCTGGGCGGTACAGCTAAAGCCGGAGAAAATTATCGGTACCAAAAAAAGGAGTAAAGCAAATATGGCGGCCCATCTGCTCTTTACATTTTTGAAAATATTTTTTTTCATATTATTTGGTTTGAAAAAGTGACTATTTCGTCGGAGTGTTATTTGGAGAAAGTGTACTAATTTTTAACATCAACTGTATTCAATAAATAATTTTTTGTTGAAGTTAAATCAAAGGATGGAATTGGGAATCTGAAATTTTTTACTTCTTGTTTTATGGGGATTAAAGGGAGTCAGGCAATAAAAAACAAAGCGACATTTTGAATTGCACCCATTACTAACACCGTATTGTTTTATAGGTTCATTCGCTTAACTTTGCAGCCCTTAAACCCGAAAATTATGAGTGGTGCATTAAAAGAAGTAAGGAACCGCATCAAAAGTGTTCAGAGCACGCAGCAAATTACCAAGGCCATGAAAATGGTAAGTGCCGCTAAATTGAGAAGGGCACAGGATGCCATCATTCAAATGAGGCCATATGCGCAAAAACTACAAGAAATGTTGGGAAATATTGTTGGAAATGCCGAAGGAGATACCAGCCTCGCGCTTGCCCAACAAAGGACCGTGGAAAAAGTATTGATCATTGTGGTTACAAGCGACAGGGGCCTGTGCGGAGGATACAACAGCAATCTTATCAAATTGGTGAAGCAGGTTATAAAACAAAAATATGCTGCACAATTTGCCAAAGAAAATGTGGAAATTCTTCCCTTGGGGAAAAAGGGTTATGAGCATTTTTCAAAAAATAATTTTAAAGTAATCGACCGCTATTGGAACATTTTTTCTGAGTTGAGTTTTGAGAAAGTAGTGGAAGCCGCAAAGTTTGGATTAGATGCATTTGCCAAAGGAGAAATAGATGCTGTGGAGCTGGTTTACAGCGAATTTAAAAATGCAGGTGCACAAATTTTTACGGACGAACAATTCTTGCCGGTTAAAAAAACAGAAAATACAAAAGGAAATACAAAAGCCGATTTTATTTTTGAACCGGACAAAAATATTTTGCTGGAGGAATTAATGCCCAAAATTTTAAATACTCAATTGTATAAAGCCATCCTTGATGCCCACGCAAGTGAGCACGGCGCCCGGATGACGGCTATGGATAAGGCTACTGAAAATGCAAATGAACTTTTGAAATCATTAAAAATAAGTTATAACCGGGCCAGGCAGGCAGCTATTACTACAGAGCTTACAGAAATTGTGAGCGGAGCCGCGGCATTGCAGGGTTAAACCCCTAACCCCTGAAGGGGATCGGGAAAATTTGGAACAATAAAATTAATTTAATAATAACTCCTTTAGGGGTTGAGGTATGGAACTATCATTAATCATCCCACATATTGAAGCTTTGATATTTGCGAGTGAAAAACCATTGGCAATTAGCGACGTGGTAGAAATGCTGAACAGTGCCATGGGATTTATTGAAGACCGCGCTACACCAGAACAGGTAGAAGCGGGTGTAAATGCCATAAGCGAAAAGTATGATTCCGAATTTTATTCTTTCGGCCTGGTAGAAAGCGGAGGCGGATGGCAGTTTCTCACAAAGAAGGAATATCATAAAACCATAGCTCAGCTTAACGGCGATAAATTTTTGAAAAAATTATCTGTAGCCTCAATAGAAACTCTTTCCATTATTGCCTACAAACAGCCCGTAACCAAATCGGAGATAGAATTAATACGCGGGGTAAATTGCGATTATGCCGTTCAAAAGCTTTTGGAAAAAGAACTCGTTGTAATTTCAGGAAGAAAAGAAGACGCTGTAGGAAAGCCGCTTATCTATTCCACTTCAAAAAATTTTATGGATTATTTTGGTATTAATTCTGCAGACGATCTTCCAAAAATAAAAGAGATCCTAAACCAGGAAATAATTGAAGCAACCAAAATTAATAGTAAAGAAAATAATGATAGAGAAGAGGATGAAAAAGAAGAGGGAAATTCAGAAATTATTTCGGAAGAAATAAAAAATGAGGAAGCAAACGGTTTTTTAGAAAAGGCATAGATAAAAGCCGGAAAGATCAGTAATACAAAGTTTTATTTCCTTTTTCATACCCGATATCTATCAGTAAATTTTATCACATTATTAATAATATCCAACTAATAAATGTCCGAGGTTTTATCGAATCATCAACTTTCAGCAATCGCCGGGGAATTCGGAACTCCCGTTTATATTTATCATGCAGAAAAAATTGCAGAGCAATATGCTAAGTTGAAAAATGCATTTGCGCAGCAGGATGTCGTAATATTTTACGCGGCAAAAGCATTGACCAATATCAACATTCTTCGTTATGTAAAATCAATAGGAGCTGATGTGGACTGCAGTTCTATTAATGAAGTCAAACTTGCACTATATGCGGGTTTTGCTCCTCAAAAAGTTTTATACACTTCCAACGGAATCGCCTTCAGCGAAATAGAAGAAGCCAAAAACCTGGGAGTCCATATTAATATTGACAGTATTTCCAACCTGGAAAAGTTTGGAAAAAAATTCGGACATTCTTACCCTGTAGGCATTCGTTTGCGCCCTAATATTTTAGCCGGTGGTAATCTTAAAATTTCTACCGGACACGAAAAAAGTAAATTTGGTATTCCTGTCGATCAGCTTGAAAAAGTATTGGATTGTGTAGAGAAAAATAATCTATTCATACAGGGGCTACACATTCACACTGGAAGTGAGATTGGCGATGTGGATGTTTTTGTAAAAGGGATCGCAAAACTGTTTGACATCATTCCTTATTTTAAAGAACTGGAATTTATTGATTTGGGTGGTGGTTTTAAAGTTCCTTACAAAGAAGGCGATTCACAAACGGATATCAACCTGCTGGCCCAAAAGGTGAAAGAATCTTTTGCCAACCATCCTAATCCCGGAAATAAACATTTGCAAATATGGTTTGAGCCGGGAAAGTTCCTGGTGAGCGAGGCAGGATATTTCGTAACGCAGGTGAATGTTTTGAAAGAAACTTCTTCCACTGTTTTTGCAGGGATCAACAGCGGTTTCAATCATTTGATACGGCCTATGTTTTATAATTCATACCATCGTATTGAAAACATAAGTAATGAAAATGCGCCTAAAAAAATTTATACAGTGGTAGGTTATATTTGTGAGACAGATACATTTGCTACAGACAGGGAGATCTCTGAAATAAGAGAAGGCGATTACCTTGTTTTTTACAATGCCGGTGCGTATGGTTTTGAAATGACATCCAATTTTAATTCACGTCTGAAGCCCGCAGAAGTATTTGTAAAAAATGGGAAACCCGTTTTGATAAGAAAGAGAGATGAATTTGAAGATCTGTTGAAAAACCAGGTGGATATTAAAGGTTGATTAGTTAATTAGTTAATTGGGGTAGTGTTAAAGAGAAATTGGGTTTATTTGTTGGTTTGCTGTTAGGTTAATTAGTTTATTGGTTAATTGAGGTAGCCCTAAAAAGAAATTTAGATTATTTGTTGCCTCTCCGAATGATCCAGCCAGGCCACCTATTCCGATTCGGACAGGAATGAATCTTTCGGTCCGGGTTCATGCGGATTTATTGAAAGTCGATAGCTCACTGCAGATGGCTTATATATTATTAAAATCGAATAGTTTTTAAAATGAAAAAAATTCTTATAGTAGGTGGCGGCGTTAACGGACTTTGCACAGCTTATTATTTGCAAAAGAATAATTACGAAGTCACAGTGATTGACAGTGGAGATATTTCTGTCAATTGTTCTTTTGGCAACATGGGTTTTTTATCCCCCAGTCATTTTGTGCCGCTCGCATCTCCGGGGATCATTTCAGAAGGATTGAAATATATGCTCAGCAGCACTAGTCCATTTTATATAAAACCCCGTCTGAACATACCTTTCATTCAATGGGCATTGCAATTTTATAAAAACAGTAATCAAAAAACGGCTGAAAAAAATGCACCTTATTTAAGTGGACTTCTAAATTTAAGCCGTAGGCTTATGAATGAAATAAGAGATGATATAGGCAATGTGTTTGACATGGAAGAAATTGGTTGCATGATGATGTGCCATTCAGAGAAGGCTTTTGAAGAGGAAATAAAATTATCAAAAGCTGCAAAAAAATTTAACCTCGGGGTGGAAATACTCAACCGGGAAGAATTACAAAAAAGGGAACCCGATGTGGAGCTTGATATTTATGGTTCCGTTTTATTTAAAGACGATGCACATATTCATCCTGGAAAGTTTATGGTTGCGATGAAAAATTACCTTGAAAAAAAAGGTGTCAATTTTCAACTAAATACTACTGTTACAGGCTTCAGGAAAAATCACAAAAAAATTGAAGAGGTAATTACTGATAATGGAAAATTTACAGGCGACGATGTTGTATTATGCCCGGGTAGCTGGCTGCCCAAATTGGCAAAAATGGCTGGTATCCATTTGTTACTTGAAGGAGGCAAAGGCTATAGTTACACTTATGATCATGTTGAAAAAAATATCCGGTATCCCGCTATATTGGTTGATGGGCGTTGTGCTATCACGCCCTGGAAACATCGGCTTCGTATAGGCGGCACTATGGAATTTAGTGGTAACAATAACACTATTCTAATAAAAAGAATGGAAGGAATTTATAAATCGGTAAAATTGTTTTATCCCGGTTTGAAAATTGACTTTCCTCCTAAAGATAAAATATGGACCGGTCTTCGCCCTGTTACTCCGGACGGCTTGCCTTATATAGGAAAAACAAATAAATATGAAAATCTATTCATAGCCGGTGGTCATGCTATGCTTGGTATTTCTGAAGGAGCGGCCACCGGACAAATCATTAGCGACATTCTTGAGAAAAGAAGCACACCTATTGATATCAGTGCATTTGAAGTAAATAGATTTTAGAATAAAAATAAGAATCGGAAATATTTGTTCCCGTCTGAATGATGCAGGAGGGTTCTGTGGCAATGATGTTACCAAAGAATTTTTTTAATGCTTTTGGGTTTTAAAATTTTTTCCCGGTGCGTAATCAGATCAGCAATTTTGTATGATTTTTCTTACAAAAAAATTCAGAAATGTGTCTTTAAAAAAATATAATAACAATATATTACCTTTAAAACAATATCATTTTTCCAATCACGTTTCATATAAAAAACCTTCAATAGTAATAGGTTGTAATTCCAAATTATTTCCACAACTTTGCAGGCATTAGTAATTTTTCAATACCTCAAATAAAACATGGGCCTTTTTAATTTTTTTACACAGGAAATTGCCATAGATCTTGGTACAGCTAACACTCTTATAATCCATAATGACGTAGTGGTGGTAAATGAACCTTCCATTGTAGCATTGGACAGAAATAATCCCAAAAACATATTGGCAGTTGGTAAAAAGGCATTGATGATGCATGAAAAAACCCATGAAAGTATCCGCACAGTGCGGCCTTTGAAAGATGGAGTGATTGCGGATTTCAATGCAGCCGAACTGATGATCCGTGAGATGATTAAAAAAATATATCCTAAAAAACCTTTATTTCCTCCAAGCTGGCGCATGATGATCTGCATACCAAGCAGCATCACCGAAGTAGAAAAACGTGCCGTAAGGGACAGCGCCGAACAGGCAGGAGCTAAAGAAGTGTATCTTCTGCATGAGCCTATGGCTGCAGCTCTTGGTATCGGGATAGATGTAGAAGAACCTGTAGGAAATATGATCATTGATATTGGTGGTGGTACCACCGGAATTACAGTTATTGCCCTGGCTGGTATTGTTTGCGACCAATCTATAAGAGTTGCAGGTGATGAATTTACTGCTGATATTATGGAAGCACTACGCCGTTATCACAGTTTATTAATTGGAGAACGTACTGCGGAACAAATAAAAATACAGATTGGTGCAGCCATGAAAGATATTGACAACCCGCCGGATGATATGCCGGTAAATGGCCGCGACCTGGTGACAGGTATTCCCAAACAAATAATGGTGAGCTACCAGGAAATTGCTGAAGCGCTTGATAAATCAATTTTCAAAATTGAAGAAGGAATTTTAAAAGCACTGGAAACTACTCCTCCGGAACTGGCATCAGATATTTACAGACGGGGATTGTATCTCACAGGAGGTGGCGCATTGCTTCGAGGGCTTGACAAAAGACTCGCTGCGAAAATAAAATTGCCCGTTCATATTGCCGATGATCCTTTAAAAAGCGTGGTACGCGGCACCGGCCTGGCATTGAAACATTATGATCGCTATCCTTTCGTAATGAGATAAATTCTTTGCAAAGTTATTTTTTGAAATATTAGTTGTTCTGCGAGTTTTTCATTTAATGAATATTAAATTTGCAGGAATAATTATTTTCAATCCCAATAAATGGCTGTTTCAATAACGCGGCCCGGATGAAACCATGCGAAATATTTTTCTCTTTATCCGTATCTATTTTACTTTTATTTTCTTCTTATTTTTAATGGGATTATCATTTTATATGATCTTTAATTACAACCGTTACCATCACGCTGTTTATTCCGCTTTTGCTAATGAAATTACCGGAAGCATCAACAATAAATACAATAAAATAGAATATTATTTTCAATTGAAGAGAACCAATGACTCTTTGGTAAAAGCCAATGAAGCATTGTACAATAAACTGAAACAGGATTATGAAATGCCCGATTCTGTAAATAAAATAGCCATAGATACTATCAAAGTAGATTCTGTGCTTCAGCAAAGAAAATATTTATACATGGAGGCAAAAGTGATTCACAATTCTGTAAACCAACCCAATAATTATATTGAATTGCATCGCGGTAGCCTTCAGGGAATAAAACCTGATATGGGTGTTATTGATGTAAACAATGCTGTGATAGGAACTATAATAGATGTGAGTAACAATTATGCTGTAGCAATGAGCTTGTTACATGAGCAAAGTAGTGTTAGCGCCAGGTTAAAAAGAAGCGGTGAAACGGGTTTTGTAACTTATGATAGTAAAACCCCCGGTATTTTATATATGAAGGATATTTCCAAATCTGCTAAAATAAACAGTGGTGATACAATAATCACAAGTGGTTTTTCAGATAAGTTTCCACAGGGATTATTAATTGGCTATGTGCTGGATATTATCAATGATAAAAACAGTAGTAATTATGAAGTGCGAATAAAACCGGCGGCCAATTTTCAAAACCTGCAATATTCATATGTAATTAATAATCTTCAAAATGAAGAGCCTCAGCAACTTTTGAATAAAGCGAAAAGTAAATGAGTAATCTTATAAAAAATATAATCCGTTTTTGTCTTTTTATATTGGTCCAGGTTTATGTACTTGATCAAATTCAACCATTGCACCGGCTGGTAACACCATACATTTATTTTCTCTTTATTTTATGGCTTCCATTTAAAATGGGGCGTCGCATGCAAATGTTAGTGGCATTTGCTTTGGGATTTACACTCGATTGTTTCACAAATTCTTACGGGCTTCATACAGCTCCCTGCGTTTTGATCGCATATTTACGCCCATTTCTTATTAACCTTCTAATTTCACAGGAAGGTGCAGAAAGTAACTATAACGAGCCTTCCATACAAAGTATGGGATTTGCACCTTATTTTACTTATGTAACGATTCTAACTTTTATTCATCACAGTTTTCTTTTCTTTTTGCAAGCATTACAAACAGGTGGTTATTTTTATTTTATTTTAAAAACTTTAACTTCTACTGCAATAAGTCTATTGCTAATACTGTTGATAGAGTTAATATTTGTAAGGAAACAAAAATTTAGGACAAATACGATTTAGACGTATTAATTTTGCAACAGAAAAATTTTTGTTTTTCTTCGAATACCTCAAACTCATATAACCTTTATCTGTGCTCAATTCCCGGAAAAATATTATTATAGCAATGATCCTCATTATGGGACTTGTTATTATTGCCAGGCTTTTCAGCCTGCAAATACTGGAAAAGAAGTATTCGATAATGGCTGAAGAACAAGGTAAATTCAGGAAAGTCGTTTATCCAAACAGGGGTATCTTATTTGACAGAAAGGGAAGAGCTATTTTACGGAATACTGTTATTTATGATTTAATGGTGATTCCTTCAAAAATAAGAGGAATGCATCTTGATACAGCTGATCTGTGCCGGATATTACAAATAGACAGCACTGAATTTCATAAAAGAATTGTTACAGCAATTGTAAAAAACAGAAGTTACAGGCCTTCTGTCTTTGAAAACTCGCTTTCTGAAGAAAAAATTGCAAGATTGAACGAGAGCATGTACAAATTTGTACCCGCGTTTTATTTACAGGAAAGACCCGTGAGAGATTATCCTTACGATGCAGCCGGAAATATCCTTGGATATTTATCCGAAGTTGACTCTAATTTTTTGAAAAGGCATGAAGGGCAAGGATATCAAATGGGAGATTATGCAGGGAAAACAGGTTTGGAGCGTAGTTATGAAAGAGTTTTAATGGGCCAGCGTGGAATTGAATATTGGAAAAGAGATAATAAAAACAGGCTCACCGGCAAATTGGATAATGGTAAATTTGATACTGCTGCGGTGCCGGGCCAAAATCTGCACTTATCCCTCGATATTGACCTACAAATGTTGGGCGAACATTTGATGGAGAATAAAGTTGGCGCTATTGTAGCAATAGATCCCAGAACCGGAGGAGTAATTGCTATGGTAAGCAGCCCAACCTATAAACCAAACTTATTAACAGGCTCGGAAAGAAGGAAACATTTTGCCCAATTACTCTTTGATCCGAGGTTGCCGATGATCAACCGTACCGTTCATGCTTATTATTCACCTGGATCTACATTTAAGACCTTACAGGCGTTAATTGGATTGCAGGAGGGTGTGATTACCCCGCAAACAAGATTCCTTTGCACAGGTGCGTTCTATGGTTGCGGCAAGCCAATGAAATGTCTTGATCCTGGAAATTTTAATTTGAAAGAAGCAATTACTGTATCCTGCAATACCTATTTTGCAAATGTGATGCAACGCTCAATTAATAATCCCGTTTTTGGTTCAGTGGACAGCGCATTAAAAGTTTGGGATAACTACATGTATGCTTTCGGACTGGGAAATAAATTAGGAATAGATATGCCGTCAGAATTAAGCGGTTTGATTCCTACGCCCAAAACATATAATAGAATGTATGGTGAGGGCCATTGGAATTTTTGCACTTTCCGATCTGTAAGTATCGGGCAGGGCGAAGTAAATGTAACACCCATACAGATTGCTAACGAAATGTCCTATCTTGCTAACAGGGGATGGTATATTACTCCGCACATGGTTGATTCTATTGATGGGGGCGACAAATTTCATTTGCTTGATTCGTTCAAATTAAGACATCATCCGTTGAATATTCCCGATACTATTTTTGATGCTGTTGCCGATGGGATGCAGGCAGTTGTGGAAAGTGGGACCGGCATTGCTGCAAAAGTTCCCGGAATTGTAATCTGTGGAAAAACCGGAACGGTGGAAAATTATTATAAAGGCGTCAAGCAAAAAGACCATGCTATTTTTGCGGCATTTGCGCCTCGTGAAAATCCGCGTATAGCCATAGCCGTTATATGCGAAAATGCAGGATTCGGTGCTAACTCATCGGCACCAATAGCCGGCCTGATGATAGAAAAATATTTAAAAGATTCTATTGCCGGGACTGAACGTAAAGCAAAGATCGAAACCATTTCAAAATTAAACCTGATGCCCCCGCGAATAGTGGAAGAGATTAGAGTAAGAGATTCAATTGCCCATGCAAAAAATACAAATATTATTATTGATAAAGAGGATATGAAAACCATAACCGATACTACAGGCATTGAGGATGACGATAACTCTGACGCTTTGAACAAATTAAATAAGTCTAATCAAAGCGATACACTGATAAATAACCCAAACAAAACGCCATCAAAAAAAGAAGCCATCAAAAATCATCCATTAAATGCTGTTTTGCCCGACAAACAAAAGAAGATAAAAAAAGATTGATTATAACCCCATAAACATTTTCAAATTTTAATGCGCGACCAGGCAATAATATCAAAAGGAATAGATTGGATAACAGTATGGATGTATATTATTTTCGTGACTATTGGCGTGCTTTGTATTTTTTCTGTTGAATATCATAACAATGAAAATATATGGAATAATATTATAGGGTTAAAAAAAAATTATTCCAGGCAATTATTATTTATAGGCATCTGCGCTTTTGTAGCTACTGTTATATTATTAACTGACAGTAAATTTTTTACGGCTACAGCTAATCTTGGATATGCTTTTGGAATTCTTCTTATGATGGCCACCTTTGTTTTGGGAAAAGATATTAATGGCTCAAAATCATGGATCCCGCTTGGCTTTTTCAATTTGCAACCTGTAGAAACATGCAAAATATTTACAGCACTGGCACTTTCTAAATATTTATCAAGACCCGAAACTAATTTTAAAAATGTGCGCGCTCAATTGATTGCCGCTGCTATTGCTCTTACTCCGGCAGCATTTTCTCTTTTACAAAATGAAACCGGATTAGCACTTGTTTATTTTGCGTTCCTCATTCCTATGTATCGCGAAGGGCTTCCACCGATTTACCTTATTATAGGTTTTTCATTTGCAGTACTTGTTATTGCGACCATATTGGTCGAAAAAAATACTTTGGCAATTATTCTTACTGTAATTGCAGCACTCACCCTGTTTTTTTTACGACGGCAAATAAAAAAGGATAAAGGAATTTTAGTAATTGTTTTGGGGCTATGGATGTTATGCGTAGGTATCCAAAGATTTGCTGTTCCGTATATTTTCAAAAATGTATTGCATCAATACCAGGTAGAAAGAATTATGAACACATTTGGAGTAGATTATGTGCCTAATGCAGAAACAGCAGAACTTAGTAAGGAAGATAAAGCAGAACAAAATAAAACGAAGAAAGCCACAAAAGCCAAAGAGAATTATAACGTAAAACAATCCAAAATTGCAATAGGATCCGGAGGTTTATGGGGAAAAGGTTTTTTAAAAGGCACACAAACACAGGGAGATTTTGTACCCGAGCAGCATACCGATTTTATTTTCACCTCAGTGGGAGAAAATTTTGGCTTCTGGGGAAGCAGCCTTGTCATCATTTTATATTTGTTGTTTATGCTAAGAGTTATTTTTTTAGCTGAACGGCAACGAAGTACTTTCAGCAGAGTATATGCCTATAGCGTTGCAGCTATCATCTTTTTCCACTTATCCATTAATGTATGCATGACAATTGGTCTGGCGCCGGTTATTGGAATTACATTGCCTTTGATGAGCTATGGGGGCTCATCACTGCTAACTTTTACTATTCTCATTTTCGTTTTGGTAAGGCTTGATGCTGACCGTCATATGGTTTTGAGATAGCCAAAATGGTTTAGATGTAATAAAGAATGTTGAGTTTTTGTTGGTTTACTGAGTAGTCATTCAGAAATTATTAATATTAAAATGATCAGAGTTAGAATACAGAATAATTTAAAGAATTATTAAATGAAAATATTTCCGCTAAGTGAGGGCTCTTTTACAGTTGATCAAACAAAAAAATTCATTCCTTTTAATATGGAAAAAGATGATCTGCAAAAAAGAAATAAAGGAAGCATTTTGGTAGAAATTCAGCCTTTTGCAATTATTACATCAAAGGATATTCTTTTATTTGATACAGGGCTTGGTTTTGCAAATAAAGATGGGCAGTTACAAATTCATAAAAATTTAGCGGCTAATGGTCTTAGCGCCGCGGATGTTACAAAAGTGCTTCTCTCTCATCTTCACAAAGATCACACCGGGGGAATAGCACAAGCCAATAAGAAAGTTGTCAGTTTTGAAAATGCCACCTATTATATCAATAAAAATGAATGGGATTTTGCAATGGAAAAAGGATTCCCTTCCTACCATACAAATGATTTTTTATTACTTGAAAAGTATGGAAAAGTAGTTTTTACACAAGGGAATGGTATTATAGACAATTACATTCATTACGAAGTAACAGGTGCGCATTGCCCTTTTCACCAGGCTTTTAAAATAAGGGACAAGGGAGAGATAATTTTTTTTGGGGGAGATGTGGCGCCGCAATTACAACAGATGAAAAGCAGGTTCAAAGCAAAATATGATTATGACAGAGAAGCCGCTATGGAATTAAGGCAACTTTGGTGGGAACAGGGAGAAAAAGAAAAATGGACTTTTCTTTTTTATCATGATATAAAATACCCATTCTATAAATTTTGACCTTAGTTCTAAAAAAAAGGCCTGCCCTAAAAAGGGCCGGCCGTTGCTAACCTATGAAAAACACCTATGGACAAATTTAGGAGAAATTTTACTTTATCCAATTTTTAATTAAAAATATTTTATAATATACTTTCCTGGTTTGTTTTGATTATCA
>Ga0208357_1000758_pt1 | contig 24947 bp, 27 predicted proteins | sample NGESurdeep092012_6_FD_184487 | JGI IMG/M metagenome (GOLD analysis project Ga0208357, IMG submission 184487) | Arctic peat soil microbial communities from Barrow, Alaska - NGEE Surface sample F52-2 deep-092012 (SPAdes) | ecosystem: Environmental > Terrestrial > Soil > Wetlands > Peat ...
GGAACCACGTTAAAGAGCCGGAAACAATAAATAAACGCCAAGCCTTCGCTTGCGCTTGCTGCTTAGGTAGCAACATCCGCCTAGACCCAGCCCTGCGGTCTAGATATCGGGTGTCATGAAGTAGGGCTTACCGTCAGAACTCGTTAGTGGTTCCGTCGGGACAATTCAGCTAACTACGGAGTGTCATCGGTGCTGGCAGTAGTGACGCTCCCTACAATTCCCTGTTAGCTGCGCTCGGAGAATGTTCACCAAGAAGTCGTTGGACCGGGGTTCGAATCCCCGCACCTCCACCAAATGAAACAGACCTCAAACAGAGGACGACGCCTATGAGAGTGCAGTCTGGGTGTGCATTGGTCGCATTTCGTAGGACTGTCAATGCGGAGAAATCTGTTTCACCCCGATCCTCGCTTCGGGGCAATGGTGAATGACGTCCCCGCCGAATTCAGTGGCGTCAACACATCGAGAGGTTCGGTACCGCTCGCAATGGCGAACGCCCGAGTGGGCCACGAGCTGATCGTTCCTATGACGCCGGACAGGGTGGCGTGCGCGTTCGTGACCGTCACCGGCACCGTTGCTGCTAACGACGCAGTCACGCACGGGGACTCGCAAATCCCTGGCGCTTCAACAATCCATTCCGCACTCGCTTGCGCGGGAGGCAGGTCTCGCTGAAGGATGGGGATGGCGACATTCCAACCCGCCGTGGAGTCATCAAGGGTGAATATCCAATGCTTTTTGACCAGGGAGACCGAAACCGAGATCTCGTCACGTGGCGCGATGGGGTCGCGCGATGGGGGTAGGTAAATCGGAACGCCACCGTGAAAGTTCGCGTAACCCCACAAATAGTAGAACGCCCTGTAGAACGCAGTGCCGTGGTAACAGGTCTCGTAGGTGCCGTCCTGCTCGACCGTGTCGTTGGTCTGTCCGTCAATTCCCACCCAGTCCGCCTGATAGGTCGTCGCGGTACTGCACTTCGCGGTGGGCACCGTCCAGGTCCCCGATACCGAACTGAACTTTCGCGCGCCACCCGCCACGTCGACGTACCCCGACCACCTCGGTCCGTACGTCACCTCGTAAATGGACGCCGGGCGGGTCGTGACGCTGTTCTTTTTGGTTGAAAAGGTCGCTTTGTACTGAACGACGAATCCGCTCATCTTCGCCGCGGAGACCACCAAGGTGCGACGAGTTGCACCCTGCAGCGCTGTCCAGTGCCCGGGGACGCTCGCGCTGTACCACTGCACGAAAGGATGGAGACTTCCCGAAGACTTCGCGCTCAGCGTCGTGGTGTCGTAAGTCGAAGAGCCGTCAGCAGATATTGTCGCGTTCGACGGCTGATGCGTAATGCGCAGTTCGCCACCGAAATCGGCCGACGTCACCGTTACCTCGACCGTGAAGTCGCCGGGGTTAAGCGTGAACTGAAAATGCATCGGGTGCGATGAGTCGTTCGAAGGAAGGCGTGCCGTTGATGTGTGCACGCCCGTCCCGCAAGTCCATTCAGGCGTCGAGATGATGACAGCGGGTGAGGCAGTTACGAGGCACTTCATGTTCGCGGGTTCGCCGAAGGCGGAGAGCGTCACCACTCCGCCGGCCCACTTCATCGTCGACACTGACGTGTTCAGGTGATTCGAGGAGGCACCCGCACCACCAATCCAGAGCAATTGGACGAGCACCACGCTGACGGTCGCCAACGTCTTCAGTCTCCGCGGGTTACGTTTGATATGCGAATGTTAGAACCGTCGCGCGATGTTCTTCGCCTCTCGACGCGTACCGCGATCGTTGACGAAATTATGATTCATCGAGTGTATGAACTGCAGCGGCTGCGATCCGACCACGGGGTCGCGGTTCTCAACTTCGAAGTCCATAACCGCGCCTACTTTTCTCAAACGATCAATGATCGTGGCGATGAGTTCTTTGAGGAGTTCGAGGAGCGACATCGCGATCTCTTGGCTGAACAAGAGGCTGGCGGTGGGGCCTTCTACGTGCTCGTCGACGACAACGAAACCGTGGTGGGTCGATTCAACCTCTACGACCTATCCGACAGTGCGGCGGACGTTGGTTATCGCGTCGCGCAGCATGTGTCGGGGAACGGCGTCGCTACGACCGCTTTGCGCGAGCTCTGTCGTATCGCGAAGCAAGAGATCGGGCTGGTGACACTCAAGGCGGTCACCAGCAACGAGAATGTCGCCTCGCGGCGAGTACTCGAGAAATCAGGATTCGTCGAAATGGGGCCGACAATGATCGTTGGTCGAGAGGGAAGGATCTACGAACTTGCCCTGGCGCAGATCTGACCGCGACTCCTAGGGACTGGCCGGAAGTTGCTTCACACCAATGAGATTGCCGTCGGGGTCACGGAATTTCGCGACCAGCAACCCAGGGGCCACGTCGGTGGGCTCTTGCACCACGACCCCGCCAGCGACTTGGAGTGCGGCGAGCGTGGCGTTGATGTCCTCGACGTCGAAGTACGGCTCCGCGCCGGTCATGCCTTGATCATGACCGTTCGGGATGAGTCCAATCTCGTGGCCGTCGACTTCGTAGCCGACGTAATACATCGAATCGACGTGTGGCTCGACGCCCAATAACGCTGCGAATGTGGCCTTTGCCTGTTCGAGATCCTTCACGGGGTAGAGCATGGTATTGAGTTCTACGGACACGAATGTCTCCTCTTGTCACGTTTCACCACGAACGTGGGTCAATATCAATGACACCGTAGTCCTGGAGAATGTGACACGTGGATAGCAAGAATTTTCTGGAGGAACAGTTCGAAGCGAATCGAGTCCACCTGCGCGCCGTAGCGTATCGAATCCTCGGTCGCGCTCCGGACGTCGACGACGCCTTGCAAGACGCGTGGCTCCGTCTCTCGACGTCGGACGCCGACCAGATCGAGAACATCACCGGCTGGTTGACGACGGTCGTCGCTCGAATCTGTCTCAATACACTTCGCTCTCGACAACGGCGACCCACGTCTTCGATCGATGACTCCTCGACCGACTTCGATCGTCTCATTGAACCCTCAGCCATGACGCCCGAAGAGCAGGCCGAGGTCGCCGACTCCATGGGACTGGCCCTCCTCGTCGTGCTCGAGATGCTCTCGCCCTTGGAGCGAATCGCGTTCGTTCTCCACGACATGTTTTCCTACTCCTTCGACGAGATCGGCCAGATTCTCGGCAAATCACAAGACGCCTGTCGACAGCTCGCCAGTCGAGCTCGGCGACGCGTTCGCACCGCGGAAGATCCCTCCGCTGATCCGCAACGCCAACGCGAAGTCGTCGACGCATTCCTTGACGCCTCAAGGAAAGGGGACTTTCAGACGTTGCTTTCCTTGCTGAGCCCCGACGTCGAACTCGTGGCCGACGCGGCGGCTGTCGCCATCGGGGCGCCAGCGCGAAAGGACGGCCCATTCGACGTCGCGACCAGATTCTCAGGAGGGGCTCAATCCGCGCGAATCGCCCTCCTCGATGGCCGGGCGGGTCTTGTGTGGGCCCAAGGAGGACAACTGAAGGTCGCCTTCGATTTCACCGTCGTCGCGGGCAAAGTGAAGAGGATTGACATGATCGGTGATGAAGACGTGCTCTGTGAGATGAACATTGAATACCTACGGCGCAAGAAACGCGAGTGATCGCGATCCCGCAATCGAAGTACTCTTGTCGAGCGGCCCGCACTCATCATGTGGGCCGCACTTTTCTTTTCGGTCGATTCACAGTACGAATACCGCACTCGTGAAGTCGCTTTCACGCAATCAGACGCGCCCTCACCATCGACGTTCGATCAACCGATACAGTTTCCGGCATGACTAAGCGAACCAGTCCACCATTCCGCGCCGATCACGTCGGGAGCCTCCTTCGGCCACCGAATCTATTGGAGGCACGCAAGGCGTTCGCCGCGAACGCGATCGACGCCGACGCGCTTCGCGAAGTCGAGGACGATGCGATTCGTGATGCCGTGGCACTGCAAGAGGACCTGGGCTTCCAGAGTGCGACCGACGGCGAATTCCGCCGAACGTCGTGGCACATGGACTTCATCTATCAACTGGGGGGCATTTCCAAGACGGATGAACAGTTGCAGGTCGCCTTCAAGAATGCGGAAGGTTCCACCTCGTTCACGTCGGCGGCCCTGAAGGTCGACGGACCCGTGAGGATCGAACACACGATCTTCGCCGAAGCGTTCGAGTTCTTAAAGTCGGTGACGACGACGGCGGTTCCCAAGCTCACGATCCCCTCGCCAAGCATGGTCCACTATCGAGGTGGTGCCGCGGCCATCGACCCCGACGTGTACGACGACGTCGATGAGTTTTGGAGTGACCTCAGCGCGGCCTACGCCGAAGAGGTCCGGCGTCTCGGCGATCTCGGCTGCACCTATCTCCAACTCGACGACACGTCGCTCGCGTACCTCAATGACCCCGCCCAACGTCAGATGATCTCAGAACGAGGCGATGACGCGGAGCACCAGCACTTGCGTTACATCAAGCAGATCAACGCGGCCATCGCGCGAAGGCCTGAGGGCATGTCGATCACGACGCACTCCTGTCGCGGAAACTTCCAGTCCTACTGGGCCGCCGAAGGTGGCTACGACTTCGTCGCCGAGGCACTCTTCAGTGAACTCGACGTCGACGGTTTCTTCCTCGAATACGACGATGATCGCTCGGGCGGCTTTGAACCGCTTCGATTCGTTCCCGAGGGCAAGTTGATCGTCCTCGGAATCGTGACCACCAAGAACGGGACCCTCGAGAGCAAGGACGACATCAAGCGTCGAATCGATGAGGCGAGCCAATTCGTGCCGCTCGAACAACTCTGCCTCTCGACTCAGTGCGGCTTTTCTTCGACTGTCGAGGGCAATAGCCTTACGTTCGATGAGGAGGTCGCCAAACTTAAGTTGGTCCGCGAAGTGGCCGACGAAGTATGGGGCTGATCGTCTAACGAGTAACTCTCGATTTCCGCGATGAAGTTATGTTGGGTTGAGTGAGACCCACGCGACTCAAACGACTCTCTTTGGTGACGCTGATCTTGACGAGTTTCGGTGTGTCAATCGGAAACTCGCCGGGCTACGCCGCGCAATTTCATGCCAGTCCGACCGTGCGACGGGGGGAACCACTCACGAACACTTCGGCCGGACTCGGCACGCTGCTTGACAGTATCGACATGATCACGCGGACATTTGGCTACGGATTGGCGTCGAACGATGCCTTCCATCCAACGAGTTGGGTCTACCTCGTTCGCACCTCGAACGCCGGCTCCAGTTGGGCGCTGCAAGGTGCGCTCCCCTACCTTGCGTTCCATCAATCCGGTGGAACCGTCGTGCCGATCGTTCACTTCGTGAGTCGACTCGACGGATACATTTCGAGCGGCTCGGCAACTCCGGGAGCACTATTCGAGACTTCCAATGGCGGCCTCTCGTGGTCGAAGATCACCACGCCCGGCATTGCTCCAACATTTATCGCCTCGTCTTCCACACTCGCGGTCGTGAGTTACCTCTGCACTCACCCCAACGAAAACACCAACTACTGCCCAAACGAACTGTCGCTCTATCGCGACGGCATGACGTCACCGTGGCGCTCAGTACTGATTCCTCGAACCAGCAACGTTGCCAACCGCAACGCCCAGTTGTTCGCCTCCCCCGCTCCGGGGACCTTCGTGCTCAGTGAAGGGGACGCGGGCGGCGGCGGCCAGCACAGCCGCTTGTCTCTTTCCGCGGTGAGCGATTGGGGCTCAATCTGGCGTCACGTTGACGATCCCTGTGCCAGCTTTGGGTCCGATCAACTCTTGACTTTTGGCCCGCGCAATTGGCTCCTTTCATGTTTCCTCGGCGAGGGCATGAATTCCGGAATCGGCAATATTTGGCGCACCGACAACGGCGGCGTCTCGTGGTCGCGAGTTCTCCACCGACACGAAGAGGCCACCACGATTGTGCCGAGTGGCAATAGGCGCATTCTCTTTGGCGAGGTTGGAGGAGCGACGGGCGGCGTCACCTTCAGCACCAACGACGGTGCCACGTGGTCTCAGGCCAACATAAATGGCCAGGGTGGCGCGCCGGAATCTCTCGCCACGATCGGAGGCGCGAGTGCGCTTGATGACGTGGTTGGTGGTCAGATCTACCGCACCACCAACGGTCGCACGTGGAGCGCACTGCCTCCGCTACCTGCCGCTCCCTACCGAGGAATATCAATTTGTACGCCTCGCCACGTCAAAGTTTCGTTGAGCGGAAAGCCCCAAAAGGGATTTGAGGAATCGTCTCTCATCATTTTCACCAACCAAGGCGCTCGAAATTGCTACCTGGCCGGACCGCCCGTCGCTCAAACTCTTGACGGCGACACGCACGCAGCGATAGGTCCGCGTGGTTACATGGGCGCCTACGGCCAACCGCGCCTGGTAGTTCTCAAGGGCCACGGGGGCAAGGCCAACGCGAAACTTTGGATATCGCGTACCAAGGGATGGTCCGCGCGAACCTGTGCGGCCGCGTCAGCGACCGGAATAGACATTGATTTCGGAACACCGTCGGACTTCGTGGCCGAGTTTCGGTCACCAGTGCAGGTATGCACGGGACTGACTGGGCTGGGGATCATCGTCAACACCGTGCAGCCAGGGTCAGAACCTCATGCTTAGAACACCCCGTGTCGCGAACACCTCAATCGAAAGAGACCTCACTCGTCAAAGGGCGTAACCGCACGACGAAGTAGTTCAGGGCGCGTTTCGTTCTTCAATGGAGAGCGACGCCAAGATTGCGTGCTCGCGCTCGACCAAGTCCTCGAGTGCACCGTCGACGCATTTTCTTCCGGCCGCCGTGACGTGCACGCGAATCGAGCGGGCGTCTTGATGACGCCCTACAAGGCCGCGCTCTTCGAGACGATCGAGTCGGTTGGTCATCTGAAGTGACCAACGTTTGAGCCATTAGTTGGCCCGGTGAAATGTTCGGCGGTGAAGTGGCGCGCCGTAACGCCAAAACGTCGCTACGACGCGGATCTGACCTTCACGTCGCCCGACACCGTCTTCGCGTTGATCGATACGGCGTCGGTGGGCGATCCCCCCGTCGTGCCGTCGAGCGGCATCGTCGAAGAGAGTCGACCAGAGATCGACGTCGCGTCGACGTCGACGTCGAGTCCACGCGCCACGCTCACCGCCACGTTGCCCGAGACCGTGCGCACCGAGATGTCCGATGGGACCTCGACGGACAGGAGCACGCTGCCCGACGCGGTACGAATCTTGGTCGTCGTGCCCGCGCCGTCACAGCGCACGTTGCCCGAGGCGCTGTGACAGGTCAAGCTCTCACGAACCGTGGACGTCGTGACGTCGCCCGAGGCGGTCTTCATCTCGAGGACACCGACCTCGTCGGCGACGGATACGTTGCCCGAGGCGCTCGTCACCGCGGCTTTCGCGAGGCTACCGATGATCTCGGTATCGCCCGAGGCCGTCGTCACTTCAACGCTCGAACCTTCCGGCAGCGCGATGTGGACGTCGGGGTCCGATCCTCCGACCTCGAACCAGGAGTTGCGGCGAATCGCGGCCTTGAACCCCCGCATCGGGTTGAAATTCTCATGCGTTCGCGTACGGACGACGAGCGTGTTCTTGTGTCCATCGAACTCGATGACCGCCTCGTCCAGCATTCGTTGGTACGTAGGGTCCTTCACCGTGAGCGTCACTTCGATCATGGTGCTCTGCGACGCCCCTATCGTCACGTCACCACTGGCTGTGGTGACGCGAGCCGTTCCGGGGCCGGATGCCTCGAATACTTCATGGCGTTCTGGTTTGGATGTCACTGCTTCTTCTCCCCTCGGTACTCCGACGAGTTGTCGGATATTGCGATGCTCGACATGGTGTGCTCCTTCACAGAGGCTTAGGCACGCCCCTTGCCGCGAAGTTGGCGTGGGTTGTTCGCGACGGACTCGGTCGGGTCGTTGCGAACTGACCTTTCGAGCGTTCGAACGATCCATGAGTTCACCGACGAGCCGACGTCCGTGGCGAGGTGTTCGATGTCGCCCTTCAGTCCATCGCTGAGTCGCAGTGCGATGCGCGCGGAGTAGTCACTCGGTGACGGCGCGGCCACTATGCCCTCGACCGCGACGACACGATTCATTCGGATCTGATCGCCTTCGAGGTTCAGCGTCAACGCGACACTGTCTTGGAGATTGAACTCCTGGATCACGTTGTTCATGGCCTCGAGGAAGTGCGTTCGCAGCGACGGCTCGATGGCTGCGCTGAGACGCTCGGCAACCGACACAGTGTCGGGTCCCCCAAGTTGGCCCAACGCATTGAAGTCCTCGCGGATGCCTACTAGCAGTTCTGATATCAACATGACATTACTCTAATATTATTTCAATATCAAAGTCAAGTCATGGCGCTGTGTGCGCTGACAAAAGGGGCTCTTTCCCCTTCTCTGGTTCACAAGGGTCCATGCGATGACCTCTAACAGCCCAGAGACTGGACCTAATGACGACTACAACGACGCTCGTGACCGTTACTACAGGTGGACCATTTCACGGCTCCACGAACTTGCACTGTACGGGGTGCCAGATCGTCTCAGGAAGCCTTGCCCCCGCCATCATCGGTGGACTTATTGGTGGGTTCACGGTGTTCGTGGGCGTGTGGTGTGCGGAATACCTGAATCGACGCCGCGAACAGACCCACAGGTTCCGTGATGAATACTGGGCCACTCTCGCAACAAGCCTTCAATTCTTCACAGACATTGTTGGGCTCACCAACGAAGAAGCGGGAGGGCGTCCGCTTCTTTTCATGCTGCAACTTGGACGACTTCGCAGCGCGGCACGACAGCCGCAAGCGAAATCCAAAGAGAAGATTGCTGAAGTTGAGGCCCTTCTCAAGCGATTTGACATTGACCGAGCGGTGTGGCGACTTGGTGGTTCTCCCCCTGATATGGAGACAGTTTTCGGTGACAGACTTTCGCCTCTCGCGCTTCATGTGCCGTGGTGGCTCGACCTATGGAAGAGAAATAAGAAGGCAGTTCCCATGTAGAATTGAACTATGGAACGCAAATTTAAACCCGATTTGGACGAGCGTTTCACCTTGCTGGGTAACGATCCCGAAGAGGTCGCGCAGGCTCTTGTTGAGTCTGACGCTGACGAGGAACTGGACCGCGCAGAGGCCGAAGGAATTAGCGAGTAACTGCCTTGTAAGTGAGACGCCCGGCAACTCGCGTAGCGAGGTCAGCCATGCGCTCAGTGTCACTGAACTCACGTGTGCTGTATCGGTAATCGAATTCATTGACGTACCGGTGCAAGTGCTTAGGGTCAACGTGAATGTGCGTGCCCTTCAAGCCGCGCTTGAGTTGTGCGAAGTAGTTCTCACAAAGGTTCGTTCCGTGGCTCTTTTCAGTCACGTATTCGCCTTTGGCGTGGTTCACCACGTAGTGACCTGCGAACCACCATCCAATGTCGCTGTAAGCGGTCGAAGAGTCAGTGTGCAACTTGGAAGTACCCATATCGACGTTCTCGCCCAAGATTCGTCGCATGGTGCCACCAGTGACGCTCGTAACGACTTGCGAGCGAGCCTCGCCTGTCTGAGAGTTGATGATCGTTACAACCGGTGTCTTCGTGCGAGCGTGAGCGGACGGGCGCTTGTTGGCGTGCATGAACTTGGGCTCGCCACCAATCCACGTTTCATCCGCAACCACGTCACCAGAGAACAACGTGAAATCGTCGTGACTCATGGCCTCACGAATTCGGTGCAACATGAACCAAGCACTACGAGCGGCGACGCCGTACTTGCGCTCAACCTCTCGCGCGGCAACACCGTTCTTCGAAGAACAAAGTTCGAAGATGACCATGAGCCAAACACGGAGAGCGATTTTCGTTCCGTGCATGAGCGTGTTCGTGATGACACTGAACTGCTTTTTGCAGTCACGGCAACGCCACACACGACGCTGAGACTGCGCACCTGTTCGCGTCGAACGGCTCACGCCATTGGAAGGCTCAATGAAGTACACGTTCGTGCTGGCACAGTGTGCGCACGTCGCGCCATCAGCCCAACGGAGCTTTTCGAAGTAGGCGTAAGCGTCGGCCTCGGAGGTAACTTCGCGGCTCAGTGTGGCTATGGTCGTGCGGTTGTTCATGAGTACATTTTTGCAGAGGGGTGTGACATTGGCTCCCTGATGAGAATGGGTTTAGTATCCCCTCAATGGCATGGCTCGCGCGTTTCTTCGAAGGTCTATTTCTTCTCTTCACGGGGACTCTCGTCATCTACCTAATACGCCATTTTCTTCCTTGGGGGTGCCTGGTTGGCATGGCGCTGTGCCTAGCGGCTCTATTTGTAATCGGAATGGTCCAACGGGGCCGAAAGCGCAAAGCGGGTGTGCCAGTGGACAGAGGACCTACCGGCCCCATTGGAGACGCTGTTCGACTGTCGCTGGGAGCGGAACGTATCCAGGCTTTTGTTCCAAAGGGGACCGTTCCAGCGGCCACTAACCCAAGGTCGCCCGATGGCCCGAAAGGGCCAACCGGCCCTACGGGACCAAAATGACCCCTTTTGTCAGCGCACACGTCGCCCAAGTCATTTTCAAAGCCGTTGAAATTAAACCCTCTTCTTCTTGGTGACCCATCCGTCGAGGTGGCGTTGCGCCGGGGAGACGATGTGGAAGGCGTCCTCGAACGGCACTGATCGCCAACCCTGCCATTCGAAGGTCGAGAGCGAATCGAGCCCTTCGGTGAGCAAGGTGCGGGCCAGAATCCCCTTCACCGCTTTCGCATCGTGCCCGACGGTGGTGCCACCTTCGCCGTCGATGAATTGGACTCGCACGATGCGCCGGGTTCGCGCGAGCTCTTCCAGATCGAGGGCGGCTTCGTGCTCGAGCGGCAAAAGATTCACGATGGTCGAACGCTTCGCGTGCGCGGCCAACACCGGCGTGACTTTCGGTTTCCAAAACGTTGACATCGTGCCCAACGACGCGACACCGACATTCATCTTGAGACGAAAATCAGCGATACGGTCCTCGCCCGTCGTGATGCCGTAAAGGCTTGAAGGGATAAGTATTCGACGACGCTGGGCCGGTTCGAGCGTCGCGGGAGCGAGGTGCGACCACACCACCCCGCTGTAGCGCTGCCACGCCGCCATTCGTGGGACCCGGTGATCGGCCAGATGTCGGGTGGCATCAAGGGCCCGTTCCAACAGGGGACCGCGGGCGTTCAGCACGATCTCTTGGCGTCTCGCCGACGACCCGTTCAGCGTCGCGATGAGGGCTTCGATGACGAGCCGGCGATCTTCCTCGAGCGCAGAGTCGAACGCACCGACGCCCGCTCTCATAGTGCCGCCGGGTGTCTTGGCCTCCGAAGGTGGAACGAGAATGAGGAGCGGTGCGGCCACGACCCAATACGGTACTGGCCGAGGGCAGCTACGCCGCTTGCAATAGATCCTTCGTGACGCCGAATGCGCGCAGGAAGTGACGAACCTTGATCACTTGGTCTTCGGTGAGGTCACGAGAACGAGCTGAGCCGAACGATGTTGTCTCGCCATCGATGGTCACCGCCCAGTTGCCCCGATGCGTCTCGTAGACCTCGCCAAAACGTCCGAGAAGTGAACAGACGTCGTGCCATTGAATGTTGTGACAGAGCGGATGACTGAATAATTTTTGGGCGGTGATTCGGTGGTGATGATCCAACTTGAATGGCATGCTCAACCCCCTCGTGAGGGTCGAGGTCATCCCGCCCTCAAAAGCAACTCTCTACCCTCTATGGGGCGAAGTCAAGGCTTGCGACAAGTTCCACATGCTCGGTCATAGGAAATAGGTCAAACGCTCGCAATTCGCCCAACGTGAAACCACCAGCGAGCAAGATTTTGAGGTCACGGGCGAATGTGGCGGCGTCACACGAGACGTAGACCAGGCGTCGGGGGCGGCGCCGCACCAACGTTTCGGCGACCCCTTTGGCCAGGCCGCCCCGTGGCGGGTCGAGCACGACGACGCCGCCCTCGGCGACGGCGTCGTTGACCGATCGGGGCGTGACCGACCACTCCCGAACCTTCATTGTGCGAAGACCTTCCGCATTGAGTCGCGCGTCGCGCACCGCGTACGGCGAGGACTCCACCGCCGTCACGCGCCCTCCCGGTCCGACCACCTTGGCGAGGGGTACCGAGAAGAGTCCGACGCCGCTGAAGAGGTCGGCGACGTGGTCATCAACCTGCGCTCCGGCCAATTCGAGGACCGTGTCGAGTAACAATGTTGGCGCGTCACGGTGCGACTGCCAGAACGATCGTGGACCCACGGTGAACACGTGACCGCGTACGCCGACGCGAGAGTGCGTCGAGGGCTCGAGCGGTTCACCACGCAGGGAACAGAGCTCGTGCATCGTGCCTCGCGGAGTGAGCCGTCGCACCAGCGCAAAAGGCTCGCCGTCACCGATGGCTCGAAGTTCGACCTCCTCGGCACCGTGCCACGACGCGGCAAACGCCGGCGCGAAGGATGGATTGGAAATCCAGCACCCGTCGAGGGCGATCAAGTCGTGGGAACGCGCCACGCGCAACGCGAGTTTGCCGTCATCGTCGACCGCACAACGAAGGCGAGTGCGCGATCCCCGCGGATCACTCGCGGGTTGGGTCACCGCGAACTCGTATTCGACTCCGGCAATCCTTCGAAGATGTTCGGTGACCAGCGACGATTTCCATGAGATCTGTGCGGACGTGGACGCTTCTTGGAGGTCACAGCCCCCACAACCGCCGGGATGTGCGTAATGACACGGCGGCGCGACTCGCTCGGGACTGGCCTCCAGGACCTCGACGGCATCGCCGCGCGAGAACTTCGACGTCGATTCGGTGACCGCGACGCGCACCACTTCACCGGGAAGCCCATGGCGCACGAAGACCACGCGACCGTCATCCAGACGGCCGACGGCACCTCCCGTCGCCGGCCGTTCAAGGCGCACGGGACTGGAATATTGCCCTAATTCCTCGCTACTCACCACTGCAGCCTACTGACGGGTCTGAAGCGCCGATTTCGAGAGAGACATCGTGGCGACGACGATTTAGTCCTTGATGTGCGTCAAGAAGAGGTCCACGAGGTCGAGGGCGCGTCCGCGAGCCGCGGGCGTCTCCAGTTTCGTTTGCTCTAGCAGTGCGTCGACGTCGACGCCGAAGTCACGGGCCTCTTCGATGCCGCTGGCGAACCAGTCTTTGAGTTGAACGTGATCAATCTCTGGATGGAACTGCACGCCCACGTTGCGGCCGACGCAGAATGCCTGCACCGCGCGCGGTGACGTCGCCCAGAGTTGCGCATCCTCAGGGAGGAGGCAGTGGTCGAAGTGGAATTCGAACCACGGACCGGTGGCGATTCCCGAATTGTTATGCGCGTCGACCTCGTACCATCCAATCTCCGGCTCATTGGAGCGCTCGACGATTCCGCCGTGAAAGAGACAGAGTGCCTGGGCTCCGAAACAGATGCCGAAGACCGGGATATCACGTCGCACGGCTTCAGCGATCAGTTCGATCTCGCGGCCGAACCACGCCTGCTCGACCTCTTTGTCGTAGACCGCGCTCTTGGAACCCAGAATGACGAAGACGTCGTAGCCGTCCAGTGACGGTGTCGCGCTGTCCTCGTTCATCATCCGCAGGTCGATCTCATAGCCGCGCGATTCAAACGCTTCTCCGATGAGCCCGGAGTGGTCCTCGAGGTGGTGTCGAAGTACGAGAGCGCGCGTCATGGATGATGAGCCTACGGGAGACGGACCGCGATTCGACGCCTAATTCGACGGCAGTGACCACCCCATGGACTGCGCGATCTCTTTGCACGTCGGACAGATCGGGTACTTCTGAGGATCTCGTCCCGGCACCCAGACCTTGCCGCAGAGCGCCCTCACCGGCGTGGCGTTGATCATCGCGCCGACGACCGAGTTGTCCAACGCGACGAACTCTCCGTCCTTGGGTGTGTAGCCCTCGAGGACGATGTGGGTGAAGCGCTCGTGATCCTCATCATCGACCTGCGTCGAGGAGGTCACGATCTGTTCGGTCTCGATCTTCGTGGTCACGCTGGAAATCCTAGTGAAGTCACTATTCTCAGGTTCCATGAAACGACGACGCGCGCCGAGACCGGTCACGAAGCCGCTCGGGCGCGTCGCATCGCACTTCAACCGCGACGGCCTGCCGAAGAGTTCGTACCGCACTGAGAGTGAGGCGAAGAGCGCGGCGCAGTTGGCATGGACCCTCAATGGCGTCGACCTCAACAGCTATCGCTGCGACTACTGCTTTCAGTGGCACATAGGTAAGCGCTTCAGAGAGGATTAGCGCCGGTCATTGCGAATCGGGCAATATGGAGGGACTTGAAATGAAAGGTCCTCCATGGGAGTTCAGGCGTACATCTTGATTCAATCCGAAATTGGCTCGAGCGAGGCGGTCGTGCTCGCGACCCGTGCCGTGCCCGGCGTGCTGGAGTCCTTCGAAGTGACCGGTCCCTACGACGTGATTGTGCGCTGCGAGGCCGAAAGTGTCGATGACCTCGGCAAATTCATCGTCGGTGCGATCCAAAAGGTTCCCGGGATCACCCGCACCTTGACCTGCCCCGTCGTCAATATCTAACCAAACGCGCCGTCGGCGCGAAGTGCCTCTTGGCGTTGTTCGTCAATTCCCCAGCTGAGCAGCCCTTCACGTGTGCCCGAGCCGGCTTTGCCCGGGGAGCGCCCAATCGATCCCGGCGTCTTAGAGAATCGCGGCGCGGGCTGCGGTTGAATATCGCCCTCGACGGAGAACACGTCGCGCACCGTGTTGTAGCGATGGCGCGCCGCCTCGCGCGGCGTTAACACCGGCGTCACGCAGGCGTCGACGCCTTCGAAGATCTCTGTCCACTCGTCACGTGTCTTTTCTCGGAACTTCGCTGCGAAGAGGGCCTTCGTCGCGGGCCACGATTCTCGATCGAATTGCGCGGGCAGGTCACCGACCTTGATGCCGAGTCCAGCGAGGAGTTCGTCGTAGAACTTGGCTTCGATGGCACCCACCGCGACGTATTGGTCGTCCTTGGTCCAGTAGACCTCGTAAAACGGCGCACCGGTGTCGAGCAGATTGGCCCCGCGCTCTTCGCGCCAGAATCCAGCGTTCATGAGTGCGTGACTCAGCGACATCAAAGAGGCCGAGCCGTCGACCATCGCGGCGTCGACGACCTGACCTTCACCGGTCGTTCGCGCCGAGAGCACGGCGGCCACGACGCCAAAGACGAGGAAGAGTGATCCCCCGCCAAAGTCGCCGACGAGATTGAGCGGCGGTACTGGAGCTTCGCCCTTGCGTCCCATTGGCCACAACGCTCCGGAGACCGCGATGTAGTTGATGTCGTGCCCGGCGCGTTGCGAATTTGGTCCGTCTTGCCCGTATCCCGTCATCCGTCCGTAGACCAAGCGGGGATTTCGTCGCGCGACGTCCTCGGGTCCGAGTCCGAGGCGTTCGGTCACGCCCGGTCGGAATCCCTCGATGAGTACGTCGGCCTGTTCACAGAGTTCGAGCACGAGGTCACGACCGGCGGCGTTCTTAAGATCCACCGCGACCGACGGTCGTGAGCGGTTGAGGATCTCCCAGGTCGTTTCGTGGTCGGCGTCGGCGTCGCCGCGTTCGATGCGCAGGACGTTCGCGCCAAGGTCCGCCATCAACATGCAGGCGTACGGACTCGGGCCAATCCCCGCCAACTCGACGACCTTCAATCCGTCAAGGGGACCGCTCACCTCGTCAGTCCCACCACAAGTCATGACCGAGGACACCCTTAGCGATGAGGCCAAGTTGGATCTGGCTGGTGCCTTCGACGATGGTCAGTTGACGAGCGTCGCGATAGAACATCTCGGTCGGGTGCTCTTCCATGTACCCGGCGGCGCCGAGCAGCTGCACCGCGAGACCGGACGCCTTGACCGCGACTTCGGAGGCGTAGTACTTGCACATCGAGAGCATCGGCACGTACTCCTTGGTGAAGCAGCCCTGGTCGGCCAGCCACGCGCCACGGTACGTGAGCAGCCGCGCCGCCTCGATCTCGGTCGCGCACTTGGCGATCTCCCATTGAATCCCCTGGAACTCAGCGATCGTCTTGCCGAAGGCCGCGCGATTCTTCACATACTCCGTCGCGTACATCAGCGCGCCTTCGGCGAGGCCCAGTCCTCGCGCGGCCACGATCGGTCGCATGGCGTTGAGGGACTGCATGACGAGAGCGAAACCCCCGCCGATGACCTGTTCGGCCGGGACGTTCACGTCGGTGAAGACGATTTCGGTGGTGTCGATTCCCTTGACACCCATCTTCTTGTCGACGCGCGGTCGCGTCACGCCCGAACTGTCGGCTTCGACGATGAAGGCGCCGATGTTTGTGTGCAGTCGCGACGCCGGATCGCCGGTCTTGGCGAAGACGACGAACCAGTCGGCCTGCATCCCGCCCGATATCCAGCACTTCGTGCCGTTCAGTATGTAGCCACCTGATCCGTCATCGATGGCCCGGGTCTGCATTCCCGCGACGTCGGAACCGGCGCCCGGTTCTGAAAGACAGAAGGCGGCTCGATGCGTGCCCTTGGCGATACCTGGGAGGTAGCGCTGTTTCTGTTCTTCGGTGCCCGCGATCATGATCGGCCCCGTCGGCAGCCTCGTGAGGAGCAGCATCAGCCCGAGCACGTTGGAGTACTTCGTGACCTCTTCAATCGTGAGTGCGAGACCCATGATCCCGGCGCCCGAGCCGCCGTACTCCTCCGGAATGCAAAGTCCGAGGAGATCGGCCTTGCGGAAGTCGTCGAAGAGGTCCTGGGGGTACTCCCCCGTCGTGTCGATCGCTCGGGCTCGGGGCTTGATCTTGTCCTGGGCGAGTCGCCGCACGCTCTGTTGTAGCCCGAGTAGCTCGTCGGAAAGTTGGAAGTCCATGCCTTTTAAGGTAGCCCGGCTGCTGTGGAAGCATTGTTCCGTGGCCCCCTTTCAGCGCGAGCGCGCACTCGATTCGATGGCTCATTCGCGCTACGACCTCGTGGTGGTGGGCGCCGGTATCACCGGAGCGGGCGTCGCGGTCGACGCCGCCTCACGGGGACTGCGCGTCGCCCTGATCGACAGCGGCGACGTCGCCTCGGGAACGAGTTCGAAGTCCTCCAAAATGGTCCACGGCGGTCTTCGCTATCTGCAACAACGTGAGTTCCGGCTGGTCTATGAGAACCTGCGCGAACGACAACGACTCCTCGAGAACGCGCCGTTCCTCGTGCGCCCGCTCCCCTTTCTCGTGCCCCTTTTCGGTCGCAATGGCGTCGCGTCCAAGGCGTTGGTGAAGGGCTACTCGACGGCGCTTCGAATCTACGAACTCAGCGGCGCCTGGCGCATCGGACAACGTCATCGCAAGATCACTCGTGAGCAAGCGCTCGCGTACTTGCCGACGCTCAACACCGACCGGCTCGTCGCAGGTTTCCTCTACTTCGACGCTCGAGGCGACGACGCACGCGTCGCGCTCGCTCTCGCGAAAACCGCCGCCCTTGACTTCGATGCCGACGTCGCGACGTATCTACGTTGCACTGACATTCGCCATGACGATTCGGGACGCGTCAGTGCGGTCGTCGCGCACGACATACTCAGCGACACCGCCATCTCGATTGCCACCACGGCGGTCGTGAACGCGACCGGCGTCTGGGCCGACGACGTGTTCTCCATTGCCGAGCACACGGCGTCGCACCGTATTACCCCGGCCAAGGGCATCCACGTCAGCGTGGCGCGCGATCGACTACCGGCCGACGTCGCCGCGGTCTTGAGTGTTCCGGGCGACCGGCGCAGTATCTTCGTCGTGCCGTTCGAGGACGCCGCGTTCACGTTCATTGGCACGACCGACACGGCCTACGACGGAGCGTTCGATGAACCACACTGCACGCCCGAGGACGTCGCGTACCTGCTGAACGCCGTCAACGCGTCGACCTCGTCGAACCTCACCACGAATGACGTCACCGGACTCTGGGCTGGGCTGCGACCATTGCTCGCTCCGGTGAAGGGCAAAGTGGTGAAGGAGCGAACGGCCGACCTCTCTCGTCGCCACCAAGTGACCGACTCGCACGACGGCGTCGTGCACATCACCGGCGGTAAATGGACGACGTACCGAAAAATGGCCGAGGACACGGTCGACGCACTTCGCCCGTACGTGCGCGGTCTCAAAGCAGTGCGAACCAAGAGTTTGCGATTCCACGGCGTGGGACCGTGGCGACCGACATCCGAGCGAGAGATTCACCTCTATGAACGCTTCGGCGAGGACGCCCGAGTGATCCTCGACATGATCGCGGCCGACGCGGCACTCGGCGAGTATCCGATCGAAGGACAGCCCTACGTCGGAGCCGAATTCATCTACTCCGTTCGTTTCGAAATGGCGACGTCCCTAATCGACCTGCTGACGCGCCGTACGCGCGCTCACCTCCATGACGCGCGCGCCACGCTCCGAGGTGCTGCGCGCGTCGCCGCGCTCGTCGCCGCGGACCTGGGCTGGCTCGACGGGGACGTGGCACGTGAACTCAACGCGTACGAATCGTTGGTGCGGCGCGAGTTCGGCGCCGCCGGTCTCACTTTGTAGAGTGCAACGGTGACCCGACCGACGATGCCGAACGAGTATCCGGCCGGTTCCTTCGACGCCCCTCCCCCGAGCAGCGCGCCGGCGCTGCTGGACGACCTCACGAGCGCCGGCATTGCCTTTGACGTCTCGGCCGGCGCCCGAGCGGATCACGGACGAGACTGGTGGCCGCTCTCGATTCGCGACGTCGCGAAGGGCCAGGTGCCCCGATGGCCCGGCGTCGTCGTGCGACCGACTTCGAGCGATGACGTGAGTCGAGTGCTCAAGGTTGCGTCCAAGCACCGCATCGCGGTCACGGCCCAGGGCGGTCGATCGAGTGTCGTCGGCGGCGCCGTCGCCCCCGAAGGTGCCATCGCACTCGACATGACGGGTCTCGATCGCGTTCTGGACATCGACTCGGTGTCGGGCACCGTGAGCGTCGAGGCCGGTGCCTTCGGTCCGGACCTGGAACGAGCAGTTTCGCGATCGGGCTGGACCGTCGGACACTTCCCCCAGTCGTTCGAGCTCGCGACCGTCGGCGGTTGGATCGCCTGTCGCGGGGCCGGCCAATACTCCAATCGCTACGGGAAGATCGAAGACATCGTACGCGGACTGAGTGTCGTGCTCGCCAGCGGCGAGCGCGTTGAACTCGGGGGGCGAGCCCCGCGCCAGGCCGTGGGCCCGGACCTCATGCAACTCTTCGTCGGTTCCGAAGGCGCGCTCGGCGTGATCACGCGTGCAACGCTCGCGATGCACCCCGCACCGAAGAGCGAGCGCCGAGCGGCCTACGGTTTCACGAGCTTTGACGACGGACTCGACGCCTGTCGCCGGATCATGCAGCGAGACGCGCGACCCGCGGTGCTGCGCCTCTACGACGAGAGTGAGTCCAAGCGGAACTTCGACGTGGAGTCCTGCGCGGTGATCGTGCTCGAAGAGGGCGATTCGTACCTGGTCGAGGCGACGATGCGGATCGTCGCCGAAGAGTGCAGCGAGGCGACGGAGCTCGACTCGAACATCGTGGCGAGCTGGCTCGAGCACCGCAATGACGTCGGCGCATTGGCGCCGCTGTGGGAGCGCGGCTACGTCGTTGACACGATCGAGGTCGCCGGGATGTGGGCGACGTTGCCCGAGATGCGTCGTGCGGTCATCGACGCACTGGAGCAGATGCCCGGCATCACCGTGGCGTCGGTTCACCAGTCACACGCGTATCTCGATGGCGCGTGCCTCTACTTCACGTTCGCGGCGCGTCCCGAGGACGACGTGACCGGTTTCTATCGTCGCGCGTGGGAGTGCGTGACCGACGTGGTGCTGCGCCACGGTGGCGCACTCAGCCATCATCACGGCGTTGGGCGCAACCGCGCTCGGTTTGTCCCCGAAGCGCTCGGCGGTGGGTTCAGCGTCCTTCAGGACTTGAAGAAAATGCTCGACCCCGAGAACATCTTGAACCCCGGAGTGCTGGGACTCGGGGGGGCGCCCTGGTGAGGGCCCTCGCCATTGACGTCGGCACCACGTCGATTCGAACGGCGATCGTCGATACCGACGGAAACGTCACCCACGCGCGCCGACGGCGACTGAGCCTCACGACGCCCAACCCCGGTGAAGTGGAGCTTGACGGTGTCGAGATCGCTCGACTCGCCCTCGAGTTGGCGACGAGCACGTTGAACGAAGCCGGGGGCGCCGACGTCGTGGGCATCACCAATCAGCGTGCGACCACCATCGTCTTTGACCCGGTGACCGGTGTTCCCGTTGGTCCGGCCCTCGGGTGGCAGGACCTTCGAACCGTGATGGACTGTTTGGTACTGCAGGGCGAAGGTTTACGATTGGCGCCCAATCAATCGGCGACCAAGGCGCGCTGGCTGGTGCAACAGTCGGGCCGGGATTCGAGCGAGCTTCGCTTCGCCACGATCGAGACGTGGTTGGCGTGGAACCTCAGCGGCGGCACCCTGCACGTGACCGATCGCTCCAATGCCGGCGTCAACGGCCTGGTCGCGCTCGGCATCGAAGAGTGGGACCAGCACGCCCTCTCCGTGCTCGGTCTCGACGCGTCGATGATGCCCTCGATCGTCGACACGATGGGCAGCATTGGTCACGCCACGTCGCTACCCGGTGCACCCTTGATCACCGCGTTGGTCGGCGACCAACCGGCGTCACTCTTCGGTCAATCGTGCGTCACTCGCGGCGCCAAGATCACCTTCGGCACCGGAGCGATGTTGGACATGGTTCGTGGGAGCAAGGGGCCCGATCGAATGACGCGATTTGCGTCCGGGTGCTTTCCAGTCGTTCTTCGCAGCGTCGACCACGAACTAATCTGGGGCATCGAGGGAATCGTGCTGTCGGCCGGTGCGTGCATCGAGTGGTTCCGAGATCTGGGACTGATCACGAATGCCGACGAGACCGAGTCGCTTGCCGAGTCGGTCTCCTCAACCGAGGGCGTGACGTTCGTGCCCGCCCTCTCCGGGCTCGGCACGCCCCAGTGGGACTTCGGCGCGCGCGGCGGCTTCTTCGGGATCACTCGGGGTTCGACGAGAGCCCACATGGTTCGCGCGATGCTCGAAGGCATTGCCCAGCGTGGTGCGGACCTCGTGGACGCCGCCCACGAAGAGACCGGACAGACACTCGAAGAGATTCGCGTCGACGGTGGCATGAGTGACAATCGATTCTTAGTCCAGTGTCTGGCGGACTTCACGGGTCTGCGTGTCGCGGTGTCGCCCGAACGAGATGCCACGACTCGTGGTGCGGGACTCATGGCTCTCGTCGGGCGCGACGCACTCGCGATCGACGACGTCGAAGGACTCTGGTCGCCGTCGGTGGTGCTGACGCCGTCGATTGACGAGGACGTTCGCCGACGCCGACGCGACGAGTGGGCGGTCCTCGTGACTCGAGTCGAAAAGATGATCCCGGAGCTGAGCTCGGTCGAGTTCTAGGCCACCCAGGACGCATCCTCGAGCGCCAGCTCGAGCGTCGAGGGCGCGTCCAGTAGGTGCTTGGACAACATGAGCGCCCGAGGATGCGACAGTGCGACGATGCCCGTGACGACACCGCCGCGCGAATACAGGGCGAGCCACTTCCCCTCGTCAGGACTTCCGCTCACTTGAACCACGTTGTCGTCCGTCCTCGGGTGACCCAACATCTGAATCTTCTTGCCGTATTGATCGGACCAGAAGTACGGCACAATCAACGCGCGAGCGCCCTCGCCCGTCATCCAGTGGTGGGCCAAGGAGTTCGCGTGGACGTTCGACACCTCCCAGTGTTCGATCCGAACGAGTTCCTCGCCCATCACGTTGGGCCAACTGAATCGCGCGACGTCGCCGATCGCGGCGATGCGCTCGCGCGCGAGGAGGTTCTCATCGACGACCACGCCGTTATCCAGCGTCAGTCCAGAACCTTCGAGCCATTCGAAGTTCGGCAGGGCGCCGGCGCCCAGGACGACGGCGTCGGCCCGTAGTTGACTGCCGTCGTCGAATCGAACGGTGAATCCTTCGTCATCGCGTTCGACGTCATCAATATGCTGGTCGCTGCGAAGTTCGATTCCCGCGTCGGCCGCGAGTCGCTCGAGCCACGACGAGACGACCGGACCGAGCACACCGATGAGTGGTCGCGCCAGCGCTTCGAGCACGATCGGCTCGAATCCGCGACTCTTCAACTGCGTCGCCACTTCGGCGCCGATGAAGCCGCCGCCGATGACGGCGATCACGCTGCCCGGATCGAGTCGGTCGAGTTCGAGCCGTATTCGTAACTCGTCATCGCGATTTCGAAGGGTGAGAATGTCGCCGTCGGCCCTGTACGGGAGTCGGCGGGCTCGCGCGCCGGTCGCCACCACGACGTGGGTACCCTCGACCCGCGAGCCGTCGTGGAGTTCGACCGAGTTCGCCTCGATGTCGAGCGACGTGGCGCGCGCGCCGAGACGGAGATCGACGTCGGCCCCGGCAATCTTCTCGGGTGTGGCCAGCGTGGCCCGTTCGACGTCCCACTTGCGCGCGAGAACGTGTTTGGACAACGGCGGTCGATCGTAGGGCGCGTAGTTTTCCTCACCGAGCAGCGTGATGGCGCCATCGAAGCCTTCGCGTCGCAGTGCCTCGACGAGGCGCCATCCCGCGAACCCCGCCCCCACGACGACGACGTGGTCCGAGCTCTGCAGCACGTTCAGCGCGCGAACATCGCGAGCCACTGCTCGGCGCTTGACGGGACCAGTGCGCGATTGTGTTGACGTACGTCACCCATTGGCGCGCTCGGGTCGGCCGAGTAGAGGTGACCGGGAAAGAGAATCGTGTCGTCCGAGATGTCCGAGAGGCGACGGGTCAACGTCCGATACATCTCTTCGGGGTCCGAACCCGGTAGATCGGTGCGTCCACAACCGTCCAGGAACAACGTGTCGCCACTGATCAAGCGTCCGTTCACCAACAGACACTGGCTTCCCGGTGTGTGGCCCGGCGTGTGGATCAACGAGACCTCAAAGCCACCGACCGTGACCACGTCGCCGGCGGCGTGTGCCACGAGGGAGTCTTCGCCAACACCGGTGACTTTGGTCACCCACTCCACTTCGTCGGCCTGTACGTGAATCGGGACGTCGATCCGTTCCAGCATCTCGACGATGCCGTCGATCTGGGCGTGGCCGCCTAGATTGCCGCCCACGTGATCGGGGTGATAGTGCGTCGCGAACACGGCACTCACGCGCATCCCATCGGCCTCGACGAGGTCGATCAGTTCGGCCGGTCGATAGGCCGGATCCACCAACACGGCCTCTTTGGTCTCACGGTCGCCGAAGGCGTACACGAAGTTGACCATCTGCTCGGCGACGGTGTCGCCAAGGGCGAAATCCAGACCGCTCAGCAATTGACGAAAGTAGAAACGATCGGTCATTCGCTTTCGAGAACCCTCGACAGCCGTGGCGCCAGTTCGTCGACCTTCGCTTTCGTCGCGTCGAGACGGGCCTCCAGGGTCTCAATAATCGCGGTCGCCCGTTCGAGCTTCACGAAGAGGTCGTCGACCGAGACCTCGCCTTCATCGAAGGACGCAACGATGGCGTCGAGCTCCTTGGCCGCGTCGTTCCAATCACCGAAAGTGCTCATGATGCTCCAGTCCTTCCAATCACAGTAGATTCAAACGTTCCGTCGCTCACCAAGACCGACACGCCGTCGCCCACCGAGACGTCCGCCAGTGACTTCACGACCGTGCCGTCGCGCTTGGTCACGATAGACCAGCCCTGGGCCAGTCGTCTCTTCGGGTCGTACGCGCTGAGGAGCGCTCGGTTACCCGCGAGGAACTGTGCACCGGTGTTGAGGAGATGGCGACTGTGCATCAACAGTGCGCCACGCGTGCTGGCGAGATGTCGTTGTTCGGCGCGCAGTCGGTCGCGCACCGCGAAGATCATGGTGCGGCGACGTTCGGCGACGTACTCCGTCGCTTCATCCAGGACCGCGGTCGTCGCCTCGAGGACACGCTGTGCCGGAAGACGAACGTGACGAGCGTGCCAGGTCGCAACGATGGCCGCGATCTCCTCACCAAGTTTGGTGGGCGTTATGGCTCGCGTGTGCGCGACAAGGTCGGCGACCGATTCGTCACCGGTGTGACCAATCCCCGTGAACACTGGCGTCGAGGAGGCCGCGATCGCGCGGGCGACGCGCTCGTCGTCGAAGCACGCGAGATCACCCTTGGAGCCCCCTCCGCGCACGAGACAGATGATGTCGACGCCGTGTTCGTCCAATGACTCGATGGCCGCGACGATTTGGGCCGGTGCCGCTTCGCCCTGCACCGCGCTCCTCACGAGCACGATCTCGAAGCCGTAGCCCGAGTCGAGCAGTTGCCCGGTGAAGTCGCTGTAGCCCTCGGTGCCGGGACTGGCGACCAGACCGACCCGCAACGGGACCGGTGAGATCGCGACGTTCTTATTCGATTCCAGTAGCCCTGCCGCGCTGAGGCGCGCGATCAGTTCCGCTCGGCGGCGAGCCACGTCACCGAGCAGGCCCTGCACGTCGATCTGGGTGATGGTGAAGCCGATCTTGCCCTGCGGCGCGTACACGTCGACGTAGCCGTAGAAGTTGACAATCAAACCGGCCGCGAGTGTCACGCCTTCGGCGGCGAGCTTCTTTTTCAACGGCGCCCACGGCGTCGCCCAGCAGTGCGCGTTCAGCACCGGACGCTTGGTGTCCGAGGAGGCCGATCCGGCGTCCACCAGGTCAACGTAGACGTGACCCTTTTCGTAGACTTTGGCGATCTCGCCGCGGACCCAATGGGGGTGTCGACGCCCGTAGGCCGATTCGAGTCTCGCCGTCAGCAATTGGTAGAAGGCGCCGACCTCGAGGATCTCGTCCGGTTCACTTACTTCTTCATCCACGTGGCGAGGTTATCGGTCGGTTACAACATCTTTACGACTCTTGTTCGCCCGTCGGGCGTGTGACAGAATTGCAGTGGATGGTGAGTCGACTGGGTGGCCGCACCGCTTGGCAACAGGCGGTGAGGAAAGTCGGGGCTCCACAGGGCAAGGTGCTCACGAAATGTGAGTCGCG
>Ga0208357_1000760_pt1 | contig 24895 bp, 30 predicted proteins | sample NGESurdeep092012_6_FD_184487 | JGI IMG/M metagenome (GOLD analysis project Ga0208357, IMG submission 184487) | Arctic peat soil microbial communities from Barrow, Alaska - NGEE Surface sample F52-2 deep-092012 (SPAdes) | ecosystem: Environmental > Terrestrial > Soil > Wetlands > Peat ...
GCTGGATCAGGGCGAGCGTCTGCAGCACCGAGTCGTGGACCCGCGCCGCCATGTCGGCTCGCTCCTCCGCCCGGGCCCGGGCCTGCCGCTCGATGACGAGATCGCGCGCGATGCGCAGCCACCAGGGGCCCAGGACCACCACGATGGCGGCGATCACCAGCGTCACCCCGGCCAGCGGCCACAGGGCGCGCCGGGGGTGCCCGGGCACCAGGACGGCCAGGCCGGCCAGCAGGAGCAGGGCGGCGATCGCCCCGCGCCAGGCGATCCGGAGCCGGAGCCGGCCCTCGGCCAGGTCCACCAGCGGCTCGGCGTAGTGCCGCATCATCGCCTGCTCGTCGGCGGACGAGTTCCGCCAGATCAGCACGATGCCGGCCACGGTAATCACCAGTGGCGTGGCCAGCGAGTACAGCCAGGTAGCGCCCAGCGCCGAGGCGATCAGGAGCACGAGAACCAGCAGCGACACCAGGCCGGCCGCCAGCGCGATGCCGCGCCGGTCGGTCACGGCCCTGCTGGCCACGCTGGTGTTCTCGCCGGTCCCCGGGATCAGCAGCCAGGCCACGACGTAGGCCGCCGCGCCGAAGCCACTGACCAGGGCGGCCAGCACGAAGGCGCCCCGCACGACGGTAACGTCCAGGCCGGTCCGGGCCGCCAGTCCGGCGGCCACCCCGCCGACCAGCCGGTCCTCGCGCGCGCGTCGCAGCGGTCCGGTGCCGCGGGGGCGCCGGGCGCGCCGCCACCGCCGGCCGAGCCGGTAGCGCGGGCGCGGGCGGTCCGGCCAGCTCCCGGGCGCCTGGAGGTCACCGCTCGCCCAGGGCGGCTGCGGCCCCGGCGCCGGGGCGTCGCCGCCGGCGGCACGGGGGCCGGCCGCAGCTCGGGGGCCGGCCGCGGAGCGGTTGTCATCATTCACGCTCCCATCATCGCGCGGGAGAGCCCGCCCGGCTATCGGGGCAAACCCTGATAGGTCCCTAGGCCGGCGACCAGGGTCGGACCAGGGTCGTTCCCGATGGTCCCGCCGAGCTCCCGGCTGCAGGCTAAAGCCATGAACGCAACCACAGAACACCCAGGCACCGCCGACCACCCGCAGTCCCACGACCCGCAGTCCGACGCCACGCAGTCCGAGTACCCGCAGTCCGGCCAGCCCCGGGGCAGCCAGGTCCCGCCCATGTCCCAGCCCTACGCCGATTCCGGGTTCCTCGCGCCGGGCCAGCCGCTGCGCCGCCCGGTCCAGGGCCGGATGCTGGCCGGAGTGGCCGCCGGCATCGCCGAGTATCTCCGCATCGACGTGACGCTCGTGCGGATCGTGCTGGCGGTCCTCACCGTGGTGGGCGGCGCCGGAGTGCCGATCTACCTGGCCGGCTGGCTGCTCATCCCCGAGGAAGGCCGCGAGCGCTCCATCGCGGGCGAGTTCATCGAATCCCGTCAGGCCCGGTAAGGAGATCAGTCACCATGTCAGCGCGGTCCACCCCAGCCCCGCCGCAGGAACCCTCGTTCCGCAGCCGGGCCAGCTACGCCAATCCCGGCATCCGGGTCTCCGACGCCGAACGCGCCGAGGTCGCCGATCGCCTGTCCCGGCACTACGGCGACGGGCGGCTGGACGAGGCGGAGTTCAGCAGGCGCCTCGATCAGGCCATGGGCGCCGTCACCCAGGCGGATCTCGCCGGGCTGTTCGCCGACCTGCCCGACCGCGATCCGGGCGGCCCTGACCAGCCGCGCGGCCGGGCAGGCAGACGGCGGGCGGGCGGCAGCCTGTCCGGTGGCCCGGGCACCGAGCCACCGCCCGTCGCCACGGCCGGCACCGCGGGCCGGCACCCGGGGCGGTACCGGTGGTCCCTGCAGCGCGTGCTCGGCCTGGCCCTCATCGTGGTCGTGGCCATCGCGGTAGGGCACGTCCTGTCCCATCTCCTCGTGCCCTGGCTGGTGATCGCCTTGCTGGTCGTCCTCTGGCTGCGCTTCGGCCCGGCGCACCGTCGCCGTTATTAGTCAGTAGTACGTCGGTCCCTGCGCCGGCGCCGGCGGCAGCCTGCGCCGGGCCAGGGTTACGATGCCAGCGATGAGCACCGCGCAGACCTCTGCCCACGTGACCGACCAGCCAGCCGGCCCTCCAGACGCGGTCATTCACACCGAGGACCTGACCAAGGTCTACCAGGGGACTGACTTCGCCGCCGTCGACCGGCTCAACCTCGACGTCTTCGGCGGGGAGATCTTCGGCCTGCTCGGGCCCAACGGCGCGGGGAAGACCACCACCGCCGGGATGCTGACCACGCGGGTGGTGCCGACGTCGGGGCGGGCGTTCCTGGCCGGGATCGACATCGCGGCGCATCCGGCCCTGGCCAAGCAGCTGAGCGGCATCGTCTCGCAGCAGAACACCCTCGACCGGCAGCTGACCGTCTGGGAGAACCTGTACTTCCACGGCCGGCTCTTCGGCATGGGGGCCACGGCGTCCCGGCGGACCGCCGATGAGCTGCTCGAGCAGTTCCAGCTGTCCAGGTGGGCCAAGGCGTCGGTCTACGCGCTGTCGGGCGGGATGGCGCAGCGGCTGATGGTGGCGCGGGCCATCTTCCACCGCCCGTCGGTCCTGTTCCTGGACGAGCCCACTGCGGGGCTGGATCCGCAGAGCCGCCTGGCGCTGTGGGACCTGCTCGGCGGACTGCACCGCCAGGGCCAGACCATCCTGCTCACGACCCACTACATGGAAGAGGCCGATCAGCTCTGCGACCGGGTCGCGATCATGGACCACGGGAAGATCCTGGCCCTGGACACGCCCGCCGTGCTGAAGCAGAGCGTGGGGGCCGACACCGTGGTCACGGTCAAGGCGACAGGTGACATCGGCCAGCTGGCCGAGCTGCTGGCGCGCGACGTCGAGGGCGTCACCCGGACGCGCCCGGCCGACGGCGGGGTCCAGCTGCATGTCCAGGGCAGCGGCCGGCTGGTCCCGCGCATCGCGGCGGCGGCCGAGCGCGGCGGATTTGACCTGGTCGACCTGTCGATCTCCGAGCCCAGCCTGGAGACGGTCTTCATCAACCTCACCGGCAAGGAGCTGCGCGACTAATGGCGACGTCGGTCAGCGCGCAGGCCCCGCAGGCTCCGCAGGGACCAGCCGCGCGCATCGGGGGCGGCCCGACCCGGTCGGTGGCCGCCGCCAGCTGGACCGCGCTGGGCGCGCTCATCCTGCGCGACCTCGTGGTGCTGCGCAAGCACCTGTGGGAGTTCGTGCTGCGCACGATCATCCAGCCGTTCCTGCTGTGCTTCGTCTTCCTCTATGTCTTCCCGAAGATCGGCCAGGGCATCGGCGGCGGCCGCGGGACCGCGGCCGAGTCCGCCTTCGCGACGATCCTCGTGCCGGGCGTGGTCGGGATCTCGGTGATGTTCCAGGGCGTGCAGTCGATCGCCCTGGCCATGGCCCAGGAGTTCGGCTTTACCCGGGAGATCGAGGACCGGGTGCAGGCACCGTGCCCGATCTGGCTGGTGGCCGTGGCCAAGGTGCTGTCCGGAGCGGCGCAGGGCGTGCTGTCGGCGATCATCGTGCTGCCGATCGCCTCGGTCGTGCACGCGCCCGGGGTGGAGGCCCACCTGACGCTGCACTGGTGGCTCATCGTGACGTTCGTGCCGCTGGCCTGCGTCGCGATGGCCGGCCTCGGGCTGGTCCTGGGCACCAGCTTCCAGCCGCGCAACATCGGGCTGATGTTCGGCTTCATCATCCTGCCGATCACCTTCCTCGGCGGGACCTACTACTCCTGGACCAAGCTCGCGCCGGTAACGGTCGGCGGCTGGCACTGGCTGCAGACCATCGTGCTCATCAATCCCCTCATCTACGTCAACGAGGGCATGCGGGCCGCGCTCACCACCGCGCCGCACATGCACCTGTATGTCATCTACCCGGTGGTGGTCGCGTTCGGCGCGGCGTTCCTGGCCATCGGGCTGCGCAACTTCCGGCGGCGCGTGCTCTCCTAGCCGGGTCGGGTCCCGGCGGCTCGGGGCGGCCCGTGGCGGGGCATCTGCGGGGCCGGGACCGCCGGGTCCCCGGGCCGGGCCAGCGCCCAGCACCGGCCGCCGATACTGGCGACGGGGCCGTCGCGCTCGCCGGCGACCGGGACGACCCGCGCCGAGATGAACTCGCCCTTGCGGGGCACGGGCAGTCCCAGGGCCCGGGCCACCAGCGGGTCGCTGTCCTGATGGCCGAGCACGAGGATGCCCTCCGATCGCAGGTGGCTGCGCGCTCCGCCGTTGCCGCGGGCGCGCTTCATGAAGTCATCCTGCTGGGCGACGGTGGCCAGCTCGGCCCGGCGGATCACCCGGCCCTGGACCCGGCGGAACAGCTCGTTTGTCTTGGCCTGGCCATGCTGGAGGCCGCGCGCGCCGCGCGCCCCGAAGACGGCGTCCCGGACTGCCGGATCCAGATGCAGGAACAGGTTCTCGGCGAGCCTGCCGTGCGCCGGCCAGAGTGAGCGGATGTGGGGCCGCCCCGCCGTCTTCAGCTGGCGCTTGGCATCCCGGTTGGGCACCGGGCGCAGGTAGGAGGCCCGGACGCGGATCAGGCCGGCGGTCCAGGAGCTCTCGGCGTCACTAGCGGTGATGACCAGGCAGATGTGACCGATCACCTCGGGCGGCAGCTCCCAGCCTCCGTAGGTCATGGAGTACTTGCAGTCCACCTCGACCCCGGCGATGCGGTAGTCGGTGGCATCGCCGTCGGCGAAGCCGAACTGCCGGTGCAGGTTGATCTCGACCAGCGTGCCCATGTGGGTCTTCTCGGTCTTGTGCAGCTGGCCGTAGTTCCAGCGCCCGGTGTGCTGCCCGTCGTAGAGCTGGTCGAGGGTGTCGCGGAGCACCCGGGCGATGTGCTCGCCGGCCGGATCGAGCCGGTAGAGCTCCGCCTCGACCTTCTCAAGGTCGGGGTCGTCGCCGAAGGGCAGCGGATCGGGCTCGATCCGGCTCACGGAGGCCGGCGGCTTACACGGCGCGCAGCCAGCGGCCCGGCTGGGCCGCCTGGAGCGCTGACCGGATGCTCAGGCCGACGGCCCGCGCGACGGGCGGCGGGAAGGCATTGCCGATCTGCCGGTAGGCGGCCGTCTTGCGGCCCCAGACCTGCCAGTCGGCCGGGAAGCCCTGGATGGCGGCGGCCATGGGGAGTGTCAGCCGGGGCAGGTAATGGTCGGGGTCGCTGGGCCGCGGCGGCGCGTCCGCCAGGCCCCTGCCATCGACGCGCAGCTTAAGCCAGGCCTGGCGGGCGCGGGTGGGACCCAGGTCCGGGCCGCCGTGCTTGCGGGAGCCGCCGACCAGCGTGGGGCCGATGCCGTTCGCCATCCGCGCCCAGGCGTCCGCGCCCGGCCAGCCGTCCGCCGCCATGTGCCCGTGCAGCGTCTCGCCGACCGTCGGCGGCGTCCTGACCGGGGCGGGCCACTCAAAGTGCCGGTAGGCCGCGGCCCGCAGCGCCACCAGGATGAACCGCGGGCGCAGCTGCGGGACCCCGAACTCGCTGGCGTTGAGCACCTGCCAGTCGGTCTGGTAACCGAGCTCGTGCAGCCGCTCGAGGACCTGCTCCCGGTAGCGGGCAAAGCGGGCCGTCGACAGGCCGCGGACGTTCTCCAGCATCACCGCGGCCGGCTCGCACTGCGCCACCAGCCTCAGGGCCTGCGGAAACAGGTCCCGCTCGTCATCGGCCCCGAGCTGCTTGCCCGCGATCGAGAACGGCGGACAGGGAACGCCCCCGGCCAGCAGGTCAACGCCGCGGAAGTCGGTGCCCTGGAAGTGATGGACGTCCTGCTCCTCGATCTTCCAGCTGGGCCGGTTCAGTCGCAGCGTCGCGCACGCATCGGGATCGATCTCTACCGCGGCCGCATGCGCAAAACCCGCCTGCTCCAGTCCCAGGGACTGACCGCCCGCGCCAGCGCAGATCTCCAGGCAGGTCAGGTCGGGCACGGGAACTCCCATCGCGGCGCTTGGACACAGCCAGATTCCGCGCGATGCCGGAATCCTCAGGTGTCGGACTCTACAGATCGCCGGGGTCGACTTCCAGAACCTATCGCACAGGCGTTCGACGTGTTGGAGCCATGGAGAGGAGGGCTGATCCTCGGGCGCCGGCCCGGGGCCGTCTTACTTGTCCGGCCGCGCGGGCTGGTCGTGATATCCGGCGACGAGGTCCACGACGCGGGTCTTGAGCCGGATGACCGGCTCGCGCATCCGCTCCTCGCGGCGGCTGGACCGGGCCAGCTTCTTGGGCCGTTTCTGGTACCGCCACCGCGACCAGGGCGATCCCGGCCGGGCCAGGCGGACGGCTCCGATGAAGAACAGGAACGGCAGGAACACGCCGAACAGCCCCGTCCACACCTTGCCCTTGAGCAGGGTCACTGCCGCGAAGGCGAACAGCAGGACCGTGCTGATGATCACGGAGACCAGCGCGTTGGTGCTGCCCGGGACGCGTACAGCGCCCGCTACTGCGCCCACGCCGGCCGGGGTGATGCCCAGCAGCAGCAGGGCGGTCAGGGCCGCTGCGATGAAGACGGCATCCACCGATACCCGGCCCGCGCTGGTCCAGTACACGTCCCGCAGGTGCAGGATAAGCGCGAACTCGTCCAGGACCAGCGCGGTGCCCACGCCGAAGAGGGCGGCGGCCCCGGCTCGCCACTCCAGTGAGTACACCGGGGCGGCCAGCCCGGTCACCCCCGCGACGACCATGAAGATGACCCCGAACACCATGTGGTGCAGGTGCATGTTCCCCGGCGTGACGTTGCCCGGCCACCAGCGGACCCGGGCCCGGATCATCCGGACCGACAGCCGGATGAAGGCGAAGCTGACCAGGAAGGCCACGAAGAAGCAGAACAGCGGCAGGCGGCCCGTGTGCAGGATCTGCGCGGCGAACCAGCCACTCCCGCGGCGGTCGTCATCTGCCAGCGAAACTGCGTGCATCATGAACGGGACCTACTCCGCAGGCTGCGCCGCCAAACTTCCCGCTGATCCGCAGCCGCGGCCTGGTGGCGGAGGATGCCCCGCGAGTCATGACATTTGCGGGGCAATGCCCGCCGCCCGGCGGTCACGGCAGGTTCACTGGCTGGACGAAGGCGGCGGCGGACTCGAGGGCGTTACCTGAATAAAGGCGAGGGTGTTGCCGTCGGCGTCGGTGACCGCGGCCTTGCGGCCGGCCTCCCCGATGACCTCGACCGGCCCGGCGGTGATCCCCCGGCCGCCGATATCGGCCACGGCCTGATCCAGGTCGCCGACCGCCAGCGACACCAGGGGCCGGCCCGCGCGCTTCTAGTCGCCGATCACGTACAGCCACGCCGCGTCCGCGATCCGCCACATCACCTCGTTGTCCGTCACCACGACATCGGCCGGCCGTCCGAACACCCGGCCGTACCAGCCCACCGCCGCGCCGAAGTCGGCCACGGCCACCCCGGCGAAAAGAATGTCGATGTCCGCCACTCGTCCTCCTGTCCGCCAGAGCGCCCGCGCCGTCCGCCCGCCCCGGCGAATTTCAGGTGCGCCGAGCGGAGTACGGACGTCATTATGGGCCATGCCTGACGACCGGCAGCTAGCCCCGATGCGCGCGTATTACGACCGCGGCCGCGAGCTCGGACGGCTCACGGAGCCGGCCGGCCAGCTCGAGTTCGAGCGCACCAAGGAGATCATCCTCCGGCAGCTGCCGCCGCCGCCCGCGATCGTGGCCGACATCGGCGGCGGACCGGGCCGGTACGCGCTCTGGCTCGCGCGGCTGGGCTACCACGTGCTGCACCGCGACCTGATGCCGCTGCACGTCGAGCAGCTGCGCCAGGCCGCGGCCGACCTGCCCATTCAGTCGGCGGTGGCCGACGCCCGCCAGCTGGACCTGGCCAGCGCGAGCGTCCACGCCGTGCTGCTGCTCGGCCCGCTGTATCACCTGGACCGGCGGGAGGACCGGCTGCGGGCTCTGGCGGAGGCGAGCCGGGTGGTCCGGCCGGGCGCCCCGGTCTTCGCCGCGGCGATCTCCCGCTGGGCCACGCGCATCGACGGCATCCTGCGAAATCGCCTCTACGAGACCCTGCCCGGGTCGGAAGCCGAGCTGCCGGCGCTGGAGCGGACCGGACGGATGCCGCCGCTGCATCCCGGCGCGTTCTGCGGCTACGCGCACCGGCCCGGCCAGCTGCGGGCAGAGGTGACCGCCAGCGGCCTGCGCGTCAGCGACCTGGTCAACGTCGAGGGTCCGGCGTTCTTGCTGGATGACCTCGGGGAGCGCCTGGCTGATGACGAGGCCCACCGCGTGGTCCTGGAAAGCGCCCGGGCCCTGGAACGCGTGCCCGAGCTGCTCGGCACCGGCCCGCACCTGATCGCGACCGCCCAGCGGACGAGGCCCTGATCAGGAGGCCATGCTGTTCAGGAGGCCATGCTGTTCAGGAGGCCATGCTGTTCACGAGGCCATGCTGTTCAGCTCGGCCAGCTGGTCCTGCGGCAGGGTCAGCGCGGCTCCGGCGACGTTGTCCCGCAGGTGGGCGACCGACGACGTACCGGGAATGAGCAGGAGGTTCGGGGAGCGCTGCAGCAGCCACGCCAGCGCGACGGCCATCGGCGTGGTGCGCAGACCGGCGGCCACTGAGGTGAGCGTGTCGGACTGCAGGGGGGAGAAGCCGCCGAGCGGGAAGTAGGGCACGTAGGCGATGCCCTGCGCGGCGAGGGAGTTGATGAGGTCGTCGTCGACCCGGTGCGCGACGTTGTAGAAATTCTGCACGCACACGACCGGCGCGATCGACTGGGCCTCGGCGACCTGCTCGGCGGAGACGGTGCTGAGGCCGAGATGCCTGATCAGGCCCTCCTTCTGCAACTGCGCGAGCACGGTGAACGGTTCGGCGATCGAGCCGGGAGTAGGGCCGTCGAATGCTCCGACGCGCAGGTTGACCACGTCGAGCGCGTCGAGGCCGAGGTGGTCGAGGTTGTCATGCACGGCCTGGCGCAGCTGCTCGGGCGCGAGCGCCTGCGGCCACCCGCCCTCGGCGTCTCGCAGCGCCCCGACCTTGGTCACGACGTGCAGCCCGTCCGGGTAGGGGTGCAGGGCTTCCCTGATGATCTCGTTGGTGACATACGGGCCGTAGTAGTCGCTGGTGTCGATGTGCCTGATACCCAGGTCTACCGCCTCGCGCAGGACCGCCACGGCCGCGTCGCGGTCGGCCGGCGGCCCGAACACGTGCGGGCCCGCCAGCTGCATGGCGCCGTACCCCATCCGGGTGACGGCCAGGTCCCCGCCCAGGGTGAACGTCCCGCCGGGAAGCTTGGTCGATGCCAAGGTAGCTCCTCTTCTCGCTGGTTCTCGTGGTGATGTCATCTCCACCCTGCCCCCGGCGGCCGGCGGCGCGGTGCGCGGCGGACCCTCGGACGCGCCCTACGGCCATCCGGCAATGCAGCGACCTGACCGCCCAGGAAACGGTGTCCCCAGGTCAATAACCGCCCGCGCTGGATGCTGGCCGCGGTAGCTGCTGCCCGCGGGAGCGCTTCTTCTTCTCGTACCGCGAGTCCAGCATCTGGGCACCGGCGATCAGCAGGCCGATCGAGTAGAACGACAGGAAGACGCGGAGTGCGGCTCCGCCGGTGAGCAACATAGCCGCCGCCATGACTACCACCGCAATGACCACACAGATGCCGGCCTTGGTGACATTCCTCATCGGCGGCCGGCTCCGCGCGAGGCCGGCCAGCGCGGCGGGAATGTCGGCGGTGACCGCAGCCAGCTCACCGTGGGTCCGCGAGGCAAACGTCTGGCCAACCCGCACGTCAAACTCGTCCTTGGCCAGCATGCCCTGGACGAACGCGGCCTTAAGCGTATCGACCACCTGCTCGCGGTCGGCGTGGGACGCCCGCAGGCGGCCGGGGCCTGCCGTGCCTGCTGCTATCTCGTCTCCCGGCCTTGTCATGACCACCGCCCCCCACGACCACAATGCAAGAAAGCGTATCCCGGCTGTCCCCTGGCGGCCATCCTCGGATCTTCTGATCCTCGACTCCGGCCAATCCGGGTCGTAACTGGATAGGTCTGCGTAGGGCTTGCGACTGGAATTGGCTCGTGAGCGGGCCGGGATGTGCTGGATTGAGGTAGCGGGCATGCTGGGTAGCCTGGGTGCAGGCAGGAGCGCCTGCCGCACTCCGAGCTGCCGTGGCTCGCGCCCGCGGTGGCGGTGAGGACAAAGGCCGCCGGTTCGCGCTAGCTGGGACAGATCAGTCACCGCTGAGCCAGCCGATCAGGGCGCGGGGCAGGGTCGCAGCGAGGGACATGGCGTGACTGACGACAGCGCGTTCAAGAAGCAGGTCCGGGCCCGGATGGAACAGACCGGGGAGAAGTACACCGTCGCCCGCCGCAGGGTCCTCGCCGGGCGCGATCGGGGTCGGGCGCCGGTGGCGTTGCGGGTGTACCTGAATCCGCATGTGGACCTGGAGCTGACCGGCGAGGCAGCCCGGGCATATGCGGCGGCGGATTCACGGCCGCCAGCGGTAGTGAACCCCGGCGACGCTGATGGGGCCAGAATCAGACCAGGGGCATAGAGGGCAATCCGGAACATGAACCGTCCACGAGCTGACCTGCGGCTACGGTGGCGCGCTCGGAGGGACTCGAACCCCCAACCTTCTGATCCGTAGCTACCGGCGCGACCCACACCGCCCCAGGCTGGGGCGGCTCACGTTGCGTGGCAAGTCCGTCAGCGTCCGCTGCGATCCGCATGATTGCCCGGCCATTGCTGTACTTCCCTGCTGTACAAGGCCGCAGGGAGGGCCGCTTCGTCCCGAAGCCAACCAGTGATACGGACTACCAGGACTACCGCATGCCTGACCTGCGAAGTCTCGCTACACCGAGGTACCCGACGAGGCTTCCCGCGCGGCGCTCAGGCGGCTCGAAGACAACCTCGACCAGCCCAGCTAGGGAGCACCGCAACTCAGCCCTGATCCACCGAGCCGGATCGGGTGTGTGAGCGTGGCGTAGAACGAGAATGCCCTCCTGAGCAGGGAGGATGTCGATTGCTGAAGTCCGCGTCCACCGACTCAAGAGGGGCACCTCGTAAGTGAAACTTTCTCACACGATCCGGCTGACCTTCGATGATCCGAACGTGGTGTCGGATGCTTGGGTGGTTCCCGCGTTGCGGCTGGGCGAGTCCGCTGGCCTGTACGACCTCCTTGAGGAGGCACTGACGGTCGACTCGCCGAACGCGACGGCGAAGACGACCTGCGTGGTGGGCGGGATGCTCGCCGACGCCGACAGCATCGATGACCTCGAGACCCGCGTCGAGGTCAGCCGCAGCGGCCCCGGCAACCCCCTGTCCGACGAGGAGCTGGCGAGGAAGTTCCACGACAACGCCGTCAGGTCCCTCCCGGAGGAGCGCGCGGGCGAGATCGCGGCCCGAACGCTCGCCCCTCCTGACGCTCAGAGCGTCGAGGATCTCACCGCGCTGCTGACCTCGGCGGGGGAGCGCTGAGTCCGGGACAGTTACCGCTCCCGGACTGCGTAGGTCAGGTGGGTCACCCGCTGCGTCGGCTCCGCGCGGACCTGCTCCAGGGCCACGCGGCCCGCGTCCACGCCCTCGAACAGGCGGATTCCGGAGCCGAACAGCACGGGTGACAACGCGATCGAGAACTCGTCGATCAGGCTGGCGTTCACGTACTCCAGGATCGTTGCGCCGCCGCCTGCGATGCGGACGTCCCGGTCGCCGGCGGCCTCGCGGGCCTGGTCGAGCGCGGGCTCGATGCCGTCGCTGGCGAAGTGGAAGGTGGTCCCGCCCGGCCGCTCCCAGGGGTCACGCTTCTCGTGCGTCACGACGAAGACCGGCGTGTGGAACGGCGCCTCGGCCGGCCACGCCTGCTCGCCGGCGTCGAACATGCGCTTGCCCATCACGCTCGCGCCGGTGCGCTCGAACGTCTCCCGCGCGATGTCGTTGTCGCGCCCTTCCTCGCCGCCCTCGCCGAGCTTCAGGTTCTCCCGGAAGAACCGCTGCGGGAATATCCACTGCTGCAGTTCCATCCACTGCTGCCCCATCAATTCCCCGAGGGACCCGGGCGCGATGAACCCGTCCAGCGACATCGACACGCTGAAGAACACCTTCCCGGCCATCAGCCCTCCACTCCCTTCCGAGCGATCTCGGTGACGTAGGCAGCCAGGTTGCTCAGGGTCTGCTGGCCGCCCTCGATCGCGTGGTACTTCTCGGCCGCCTCGTCGCGCAGCTCCTTGGTGGGGAACACCGTGCGCATCTCGATCCGGGTCGCCGCGCCGTCGGGCGCGAACGTCAGGACCGACTCGAAGGCGTTCGGGTCGCCGCGGGACTCACCGTGGAGCAGTGCGATCCGCTCCGGCGGGGCGATCTCGGTCCAGGAGATCCACTCCTGGTAGTCCGTCCCGTCCGGTCCGTGCATCACGAAGTCCCACTCCCCGCCGACGCGGAACTCGAACGCCCGCGTGGTGGTGGTGAACCCCTCCGGTCCCCACCACCGCGACAGGTGCCGCACCTCGGTGAACGCCTCGAACACCAGCTCCCGTGGGGCACTGATGACCCGGGAGATCACGATCTCGCGGTCGGCCGTCGCGGACTGCGCCGGCGCTCCTCGTCCCGTCGCGCTCATCAGCTACTCCTCCTGCCTTGCCTGTTTGAGGTCCTGCACGTACTCGTCCAGCCGGTCGAAGCTCTCGTTCCAGAACCGCTCGAACCCGCCGGTCCACTCGTGGACCGGTCGCAGCCCGCGGGCGTCAAGGCCGTACAGGCGCTGCTTGCCTGCCTTGCGGTCCCGCACCAGCCCGACCTCCCGGAGCACCCGCAGGTGCTTGGACGCCCCCGGCTGGGTCATCCCCAGCTCCTGGGCCAACTCGGTCACCGGCCGCTCACCCGCCCGCAGCAGCACCAGGATCTCCCGGCGCTGCGGCTCGGCGATCGCGTTGAAGACGTCCGACGTCGTCGCTGCTCGTGCCATGGGCGCCATCATATGCCGATATCGGCATGCGTCAAGCCGGAGGAATCAGCTCAGCCGGACGTCTGCCTCGGGGCTGGCTGCTTGGTCCGACGCCTCGCGGGCTGCGGCAACGGCGGAGGGGAGTACGGAGGTATGTCCTTCGCGTCGCGCCGAGCCAGCCGGAGAACTTCCATGCACTGCTTATGGCGCTTCTCGTCGCGAGTGAACGCTGCTACCAGCCGCACTATGGCGAGGGGCAGGAGCCGCCAGGCACCGAGTGCAGCTGCCATGTATGCGTCCCACCTCAGGTACTCCCAATAAGCCGTGCATAGCCGCTGAGCTGGGCGCGCTCGGAGGGACTCGAACCCCCAACCTTCTGATCCGTAGTCAGATGCTCTATCCGTTGAGCTACGAGCGCGGGTCTCAGCAGTATACGGCGCTCTGTGCGGTCACTGTGCGGCGTTGAGGCCCCGGCCCACGAGCATAGCGGTGATAGAGCTTCTGATTCGTTCTCGGATCAGGCTTTGATCGCCCTTGTGGATGCGCGAAGCTTCATGATGACCCCTGTCTGCCAGAAGCCGTGGCTTGCCGGGCAGCGGACACTATGATCATAGTGTGCCTAACTACTATTGTTGTTTAACCCACTACCACGGTAGTGTAACGACATGGGGAACCGGCGTGAGGGTCTGCTCGATGCGGCGATCGGCGTGGTCGGCGAGTCCGGGATCCATGCGCTGACCCATCGCGCTGTGGACACCGCTGCGGGACTGCCGCCCGGCTCTGCCTCCAATCATTTCCGCACCCGCGATGCCCTGCTCAGCGCCGTCGTGGAACGGTTCGCCGCCCGTGAGCGCGCCAACTGGGAAGACATCGCAGCCCGGGTATGCCCGGCCACGCCGCAGGAACTGGCCCAGGCCCTGGCCGAGTTCGCGCAGGACGCGACCGGCCCGCACCGGACCCTGACCATGGCCCGCTATGCGATCTTCCTCGAAGCTGGCATCCACCCGTCGCTGCGGGCACAGCTCGCCGCCACCGGCGCCCGGGTCAATGCCTGGTTCAGGAACTGGCTCCGCATCGCCGGCTCCGGCGACCCCGACGGTGACGCCCCGATCGTCATGAACCACTGGACCGGCCTGGTCCTGCACCAGCTGGCCAGCCCAGATCCGGCGTTCGAACCCTCCGGGCAGCTCACCGCGCTCGTCACGGCCGTCATCGGCCCGCGCCACGCGAAGGCAGCCAGATGACCGGCCTACCGCCATCCACTCCCGCCGCCATGGGCCGTGACCAGGTCTGGCAGGTGATCGACGCCCAGCGGCTCAAGCTGGCCAGCCTGCTCGAACAGCTGTCCGCCGACGAGTGGCGGCAGTCCTCGCTATGCACGGGCTGGACCGTCCGGGACGTCGCCGCGCACCTGACCCTGCAGCAGCTCGGCCTGAGCGGCACAATCGGGATGATGGCCAGATGGCGCGGCAGCCTGGACCGGACAATCCACGACGCCGCCTGCCGCCGCGCCCTGGCGCTGCCGACCCGGCAGATCATCGCCCAGATCCGGGACACGGCCGGTTCCCGGCGCCACAACATCGGCGTCACCTACCTGGAAACGCTCACCGACATCCTTGTCCATGGACAAGACATCGCCATCCCCCTCGGCCGCCGCCACGACATGCCGCCACAAGCCGCAGCCACCGCCGCCAGCCGCGTGCTCTCCATGCGCTGGCCCCCGCCCCTGCCGGCTTCCCGCAAGGTAGCCGGGTTCCGGCTCACCGCCACCGACACCTCCTGGTCCGCCGGCCAAGGCCCGGAAGTCCGCGGCCCAATCGTCGCCATCCTCCTGGTATGCGCCGGCCGCCACGCTGTCCTGCCGCAACTCTCCGGCGAAGGCGCCGACGAGCTCGCCGCCCGCCTCTCGGCACCCCCACTCCAATAAATCGGTGCTCGTGCGCGAGGAGGCCGGTTGCCTCCCCGACGGTTACCGCGAGGCGCTGGCCGTTGCGCCGTCGATACCCGTCGTCGACGTCGAGCGTGCGAACGTGCTGGCGTTGACGGGCTCGATGCGCGAGGCACGGGGCGTGTACGACAGGTTGTGCGACATGCTGCCCTTCCCCGCTGAACATCCGGCGTGGATGGCGGTGCTCACCCAGATGGTCGAGCTCATCCAGCGGTTCGACGACGCGGCGACGGCCGAGGTCGTTTACCGGCAGCTGCTGCCGTTCCGCCCCTATCCGGGCGCTGGGTTCCTCGACCGTCTACTTCATGGGCACTATCAGCCGTAACCTCGGCGAGCTGGCCACGGTCTTCGGCGACAAGGCGATGGCTATCGAGCTGCTGCGCGAGGCCCTGCCGCGCAACCGGGCGATCGGTGCCCGGCCGGACACGGCCTTTACCTTTGCTGGGCCTGGCCCGGCTACTGCGCACCGGCAACCGGGCCGAGATGGCCCAGGCCGCGACGCTGGCGCAGGATGCACTGGACCTGGCGGCCCAGCTGGACATGCCCGGCACGGTAGCGGCGGCCGGACGGCTGGCCGCGCGGATAGCCGCCGACTGTGACCAGGCGGATCCGCTGACCAGCCGGGAACGCGAGGTCGCCGCCCTGCTCGCCGAGGCGCTGTCCAACCGGCAGATCGCGGCCCGGCTGGTGTTGTCGGAGCGGACAGTGGAGTCACACGTACGCAGCATCCTCGCGAAGACGCAGTGCGCAAACCGGATCGAGTTCGTCGCCAAGTGGAATCCGTCATGAACATGGTGACCGAGGGGGATCCGGAGGGGGTGGGCTTAAGCTCTGGCACCGGCTGCCGGCCGTCAGTGCTCGCCCGCGGGCTCGCTTGGCGCTGATGCGGGCATCAGCCAGACGAGGCCGAGGCACAGGAGGGCGATCGCGCCGACGACGGCGACGCTCACCGTCATGGCATGGCTCGCGCCGTGTGCCCGCTCGCTGAAATAAACGGTAGTAACGACGGCTGAGCCGATGGCGGCGGCCAGCTGCTGGACGGCGCTCAGGGAACCGCTGGCGCCGCCCGCTTCGTCGGCCGCGATGTCCCCGATGGCCACGTCGTAGATGCTGCTGAAGCAGGCGCCCATGCCGACACCGAGAACGAGGATGGAGGGCGCCAGCGCCCAGGTGCTCACCGCGGTGCCCTCGGCCAGGACGGTGCCCCACAGACCGGCGGCTCCGGTGAGCGTGAGGACCAGGCCGATGACGACGAGCCGGCGCCCCAGCGACTCGATCAGCGGGCGGCAGGCGAGTGCCGCGGCGATGATGCCGACGGCCATCGGAGCGAGGCCGAGCGCCGCCTGGGCGGGCGTGCGGCCGAGAGCGGTCTGGAAGAACAGCGAGACCACGTAAGCCAGGCCGTTGACGGCGGCGAAGAACGCCAGTCCCAGCAGCAGCCCGGAGGTGAACCCCTTGTTGGTCAGCAGCGAGGGCAGGATGAGCGGGGCCGCCGCCACCCGCTGCCGCACGCAGAAGGCGCCGAACGCCACTGCCCCGGCGATGAGGCTGAGGATGGGCGCCGCCGTCCAGCCGGCAGTGGAGCCCTCGATCAGCCCGTACATCAGGCCGAGCATGGTCGCGGCGAGCAGCCCGGAGCCCAGCCCGTCGATGGCGACCTCGCCAGCTGGCTCGTCGCGGGGCAGCAGGCTGGCCGCGGCGGCGAAGCCGATGCCGCCGATGACGATGTTGATCAGGAACATCGGCCGCCAGGACAGGCCGCCGATGTTGGCGTCGATGATGAAGCCGGCGAAGATCGGCCCCAGGACCGCGGAGACGCCCATGACCGGGCCGAATGCGGCAAAGGCGCGAGGCAGCTGCGCGCGCGAGAACGTGGTCGTGAGGATGCCGAACCCCTGCGGGATGAGCAGGGCGCCGAAGCCGCCTTGCAGGAGACGAGCGGCGATCAGCATCGGCGGGGCAACGGCGATCCCGCACAGCAGCGAGGCGGCGGCGAACCCGGCGATGCCGATGAGGAACAGCCGCCGCTTGCCGTACCGGTCGCCAAGACGGCCGCCCAGCACGAGCAGCACGCCCATGGCCAGGGCGTAGCTGGCCCCCAGCCACTTGATCAGCGACTCCCCGCCGCCGATGTCCCTGACGATGGACGGGGCAGCGATGTTAGTGATCGTCGAGTCCATCAGGTCCAGCACATCGGCGATCAGCACGATGGCCAGGATCGCGCGCAAGCGGCTGGTCAGCCGATCTGAGCCTGGACCTCCTCCAGGCTGGGCCCTTCGAAGATCCCGATCACCCCCGGGCCGCCGGTTCGCCGGAACGCCTCCCGGACGACGCCTTCCGCTCGGAGTTCGGCCAGGACGCGATCCTCATCCTCCCGGTGCGCCGCTATCTGCTCGGGCCGCGTGACGGTCCCGGTCGCGAAGAAATAGATCTCGGATCTCCCTCATCGAGGTGGTAAGTGACCGGGGCGGTCAGATCGCCATGTCCACGAAGCGCGAGTAGTGGCCCTGGAACGCGACGGTGACGGTGGTAGTCGGGCCGTTCCGGTGCTTGGCGACGATGAAGTCGGCCTCGCCTGCCCGCGGCGACTCGCGCTCGTAGGCATCCTCCCGGTGCAGCAGGATGACCATGTCAGAGTCCTGCTCGATGCTGTTGTGGGCGAAAATACCGTCAGCGATGAAGTTGTGCGTTCCCTTGACCGTGGCGTCGAAGACCGGGCAGGGACCGAGTGGCTCGATGCTCTCGATCCGGTCCCAGAAAACATCGCTGGTAGCGGCTGCTTCAAGGAGCGGGGAGGCAAGTACCGCCGCGCACCGCAGCAGTCGTTCCCGGGAGGGACAGCTCTTATAAAGAGTCGTACCGCAGTAATGGGTGCCCATGGCCGCCTGGAACTGACGCTCGGACATTCCCGCCCGCGCTCGCTCGGCCTTGACCAGATCCCATACCTCGATGGGCAGAGTGTCGGCATTGGTGTTAACTGCACGACCCTGGAGTGCGGCCAGCAGCTCACGGGCGGTCTCGCCGCGGCGCCCGTGGACTCCTACCTCGGAGCAGAACGTGCGCAGGCTGGGCCCGTCGGCCACGATCACGTGGTAGCCGGGCCGGTAGCCGACCTTTTCCACCCGGCGGATCCGGGCCACGATGCCGAGTCGCGCCAGCAGCAGCGCCACATCATCAGCCAGCTGACGGCTGGATGATGCGTAGTAGACCTTCGGGGCGGACGTGGCACTAGGGCGGGGGTTCCAGACGCACCCGTCGGTGGCCCACAGATGCCGCAGAAAGACGGCTATCTCCTGGTCGCTGCCGGAGAACAAGGCTGCCGGTATGCGCTTCTCATAAGACCGGAGGTTCTCGATACCCAGCTCGCGGAACCACGTATGCAGGGGGTTATAGCGACCGTGGGTGCAACGGTATGGGGCCGGCAGGTAGCTATGCCACCAGCTCTTCTGCAGCACCCGGCGCGGGGTGATGCCGAACTCAGCGGCAGCGGCACTCTCGACGAAGTCGAGGTTGGCTTCATCGTTCGAGGTGTAGTGAACGGGCTGACTGCGCAGAACGCAGCCGTCCCCGATGAGGTGAGCGAGCAGGCCCAGCCGGCCCTCCGTCCACCCCAGGCCTGCGCCGATAGGCTCCGGGACTCGCCGCGGGATGGCAATCCGGCCGCCGGCCGCCAGCTCCTCCAGCGGTCGCCATCCGGCGAAGGTCAAGAACGGGTGATTGCCGGATGCCTTGACCTCACGCCCGGACGCCAGCTTGAGGCGGTACGTCTCCTTGACCCCTGAGGGGAACATGGCGGTGACCGGAGCGGCGACAATACGGTTCTGCTCGTCTACGGACCAGACAGAGACACCCTGGTGTCCGTTGTCGAGCAGCTCCCGCATCGTGACCGGAGCCCCGGTGTCAGCGCGAAGCAGGGTGGTGTCCGCAGTCAGGCACCCGCTCTCGCGGAGATCAGAGAGCATGGGCCGCTTGTCGGTCCGCTGCTCGGGTCCGCGGTTGAGCTGGGAGAGCGCGACGACTGGCACGTTCAGCTCCTTGGCCAGTAGCTTGAGCGACCGGGATAGCTCGGAGACCTCCTGCTGCCGGTTCTCCACGCGCTTGGGCGAGCTCATCAGCTGCAGGTAGTCGACGATGACCAGCCGGAGATCGTTGCGCTGCTTCAGCCGCCGGCACTTGGCCCGGATCTCCATCATGGACATGTTCGGCGAATCGTCGATGAACAGCGGGGCATCCGCGACCTCGCTCATCCGGCGCGCCAGGCGGGACCAGTCGTCGTCGCCCAGCTGACCGGTTCGCATGGCATGCAGGGCGACTCGCGCCTCGGCCGACAGCAGCCGCATGGTGATCTCATTCCGGCTCATCTCCAGGCTGAAGATCACGGTGGTGAGCGAGGAATGGACCGCGGCGGCCCGCGCCAGGTCCAGCGCCAGGGTCGAGTTGTGTGTCGGTATCCATGACGGGCCAGCGAGGTACATATGGTCCGCGGCGTCCACCTGAACACATCGCACCGGCACAGTCGGCACGGGCCGGACGTCGGTGATAAGGCGAGAGGGCGCCGTGGGGTGAGCCGGGATGCTCTGCCGCGCCAGCTTGCGCGTCACCCGGAACACCTTGTCCTCTGGCGTGAACGTGACCAGGTGACGAGCGGGGCTGCCTGCCGCACCGGTGCTGCTGCCCCGCCTGATCAGCCGGGCCGGGTACCCAAGGCTCTGGACAAGCTCCAGCGTGTCGGCGGCAAGCCGCTTCCCGGGCGCCGCGAACCGGACAGCGCCATTGCCGGCCGCCTGTCCGCGGGTGTCGAGGAGACCGGCCAGCAGGGCTCGGCGCTGCGCCTGGGACGTCCGCAGGTACTGCGCCGGGATGTGCTTGCGACCGAGCACGCCCAGGCCGCCAAGAACCTCCAGGGCCATTTGCTGCCCGGGCAGGTTCATGTGGTAGCGCTGCCGTCCTCCCGGCGCTGGGGTCACCCGGAGACCCTCGGCCTCCATCTGCAAGATGATCTCCGGGTCGGCCGTGGCGAGGACTGCCGCATGGCTCAGGCCGTTACCGAGCCAGGCGCCGAGGGCGTACGGAGGGAAGGGAACCTCCCTAGATGGCAGGTCAGCGGCCTGCGCGACCGCAACTGCGTGGGCCACCTGCCTATCGGGAGGCGTCCGCAGCGTCATGGCCAGCTCAGCGGTGGTCACGACGCCGCCGCAACCGGCTGGCGCCCCGCCATCCCGCGAACGCGCAGCGCTGGCCCTGCCGGAGGTGCGCCACTGATGCTGGGCATCGGCCACGATTACCGTGCCGTCGTCGAACTCCACCGCAAAGCACGGCCGACTAGTCATGACCTCAGTAGCCGCGATCACCCGGGCCGACTTGCCGTCCGCCCCCAGGAGCTGGTCGCCGACCTGAACCTGACCCATGGTGGTCCAGCCGGTGGGCGTCGGCAGCGGAGTATCCAGCGCGAGGGCCTTGCCGATCGCGGGCCTGGCCGCGATGACGACCATCTGGCCGGGGTGCAGGCCGTTGGTCAGCGCGTCCAGGTCCGCGAAACCGGTCGGCACCCCGGTCAGCGAGCCGCCGCGGCTGCCGATGGCCTCAATCTCGTCCAGCGCTCCGGGCATGATCTCCGACAGCGGGGCGTAGTCCTCGCTGACCCGGCGGTCGGTGACGCCGTAGACCTCCGCCTCCGCGCGGTCCACGAGGTCGTCCGCGTCTCCGTCGCCGGAGTAGCCGAGCTGGACGATGCGCGTCCCGACCTCTACCAGGCGGCGCAGGATGGCCCGCTCCCGGACGATCTTGGCGTAGTAACCCGCGTTGGCGGCCGTCGGCACCGACGCGATCAGCGTATGCAGGTAGGGCGCGCCACCCATCCGGCCGATGTCGCCGCGCCGGGTCAGCTCGGCAGCGACCGTTACGGCGTCGGCCGGCTCCCCGCGCCCGTACAGGTCGAGGATGACCTCGTGGACGATCTGATGGGCGGGTCGGTAGTAATCGGCCCCCTTGATCACCTCCAGGACGTCCGAGATGGCGTCCTTCGACAGCAGCATCCCCCCGAGCACGCACTGCTCCGCGGCGATGTCGTGCGGCGGGGTGCGCTCGAACTCCTCACTACCGCGTGGCGTGATCTCAGCAACGCTCACCCAGCGCACCTCCCCGTATCCGATCCGCCGTTTCGCCGCCGCCACCCGTGCGGGACCCACCACCGTTCTATCGAACGGCTCCGACAGTCTCCCGCTGGTTGGGGCCGGCAGCTAATCGCTGTGTGCACAGGCCTGTGGACAGACTGTGCAGACACGCCGCTAGCACTGTGCGCAGCATGGGGACGGAGCTGTGGAAATGACCGGGATAACTGGCTTCGAAGGGCTTCTGCCTGCGGAGATGCCCTTCACTCCCTGTGGGAAAGAAATATTTCTGCCGTGCCGGTCGGACGTCGATGCCCGAAAGTTATCCACATTGAGAAGTTAACGTCGAACGTTATATGTCAAGTCGGAAGCCATAACGGCTTCGGCTATCCGATCTCGTCAAACGACGGGCGCGCGACGGCCCGGCTGCCTAGGGTTCGAGTATGTGTTCGATACCTGGCGGGAGGCCCGCTCCGGCCGGCGGCCCGGGTGAGCTCGACCGGCTGGGCCGCGCTATCGACGAGCTCGCCGCCGCGGCGCAGGCCCGGGACGCCACGGTCCGGGACGTCGCGGCGCGCCTGGCTAGGGTCTGGGAGATGGTGGCCGATCTCGATCCGGAACTCGCCCGGCGGCTGGCTGGCTACGAGAGCTGAGGACCGGGGCCAGCGCCTGCCCCGCAGACAGGTGATCCCCCGGCGGAATCTCCCGCCGGGGGATCACAGTCTGCGCAGCCGCGCGGCGCGCCCGGGCCTGGCTAGGCCGCGGACACCTCAAGGCTGAGCGTCGCGCTGATCTCGGGGTGCAGCCGGACGTCGACCTGGTGCGCCCCGACTGTCTTGATCGGGTTCCTGACCTCGATCTTGCGCTTGTCGAGCGCAGGACCGCCAGCGGCCTTGACCGCGGCCACGATGTCCGAGGTGGACACCGAGCCGAACAGCCGGCCGCCGCTTCCCGCCCGCGTCTGCAGCCGGACGGTCATCGAGGCAAGCCGGGCTGCGGCCTCCCGGGCGTCGTCGAAGCCGCGGATCTCGCGGGCCGAGCGGGCCCGCCTGATCAGCTCGATCTGCTTCTCAGCGCCTCGGGTCCACTGCATCGCCAGGCCGCGCGGAATCAGGTAGTTGCGGCCGTAGCCCGGCGCTACCTCCACCACGTCGCCGGGGGCACCCAGGCCGGAGACCTCCTGGGTCAGGATGAGCCTCATGGGCGTACCGCTCATCGGTTCCTACCTCCCCGGTCTCAGCGAGCCGTGCTCGTGTAGGGCAGCAGCGCCATCTCGCGCGCGTTCTTGATCGCCGTGGCGACATCGCGCTGGTGCTGCGTGCAGTTGCCAGACACCCGACGGGCGCGGATCTTGCCGCGGTCGGAGATGAACTTCCGCAGCAGCCCGGTGTCCTTATAGTCCACGCGGGTGATCTTCTCCTGGCAGAACAGGCAAACCTTCTTCTTAGGCTTGCGGATGGGTGGCTTGGCCATCTTGGTGCTCCTTAGCAGAGCCCCGCCGCTGGCGGGGATGGTCGGTTAGTGAATGTCTGGTCGCTGGTAACGGAAATCGTCGTAGTCCTTCGCGGTACCGTCCCGGCTAGAACGGCGGCTCGTCAGCGAACGGGGCGTCCCCGCCGCCGGCATCCGAGGCCCACGGGTCATCGGCTGCCGCCGGGCGTCCGCCGGCCTGACCGCCGCCCGACGACGATCCGCCGCCGCCGAAGCCCCCGCCGCCCCCGCCGCCGCCAGCCCCGGACCGGGTAGACCGGGTGACCTTGGCCGAGGCGTTGCGCAGCGAGGGGCCGACCTCGTCGACCTCGATCTCGTAGACGGTGCGCTTCTCGCCCTCGCGGGTCTCATAGGAGCGCTGCCGCAGCCTCCCCGAGACGATGACACGCATGCCCCGCTGCAGGCTCTCGGCGACGTTCTCCGCCGGCTGCCGCCAGACATTGCAGGTCAGGAAGAGGCTGTCGCCGTCCTTCCACTCGTTGGTGGCCCGGTCCATGAACCGGGGCGTGGAGGCCACCCGGAAGTTGGCCACCGCGTTTCCCGTGGGGGTATAGCGAAGCTGTGGGTCGTCAACGAGGTTGCCGACGATGGTGATCTGGGTGTCGCCTGCTGCCATCGGGGTGCTCCCGGTCGGTTGGTTCAGTCAGCTCAGGGTTGCCGGAAGGCGCTAGTGCACGTCCGGCCGCAGGATCTTGGTCCGCAGCACAGCCTCATTCAGGTTGAGCTGACGGTCCAGTTCCTTTACGGCATCCGGCTCCGCCATCAGGTCGACGACGGTGTAGATGCCCTCGGACTTCTTGTCGATCTCATAGGACAGCCGGCGCCGTCCCCAGACGTCGACCTTGTCCACGCTGCCGCCGGCGTTCGTGACGACCCTGAGAAACTGGTCGAGCGACGGCTGGACGGTGCGCTCCTCAAGCGAGGGGTCGAGAATGATCATCATCTCGTAGCGGCGCATGCGCTTACTGCCTCCTCTGGACTCACGCGGTCACGGTCTCTCCGTGACAGGAGGGGCCACGAGCCAGCCGCCGAAATCACTCGATACGGGCGGCCCGCTGGTGGCTTAGCCAGACTACCAGCCGGGACGGACAGTCCGGCCGGCCGATGATTCCCTTCGGGCGCCAGCGGGCAGACACTAGGAACAGCCAGGACGGGCACCTGAACCCGGCACTGGCACCTGAACACCAGGCACTAGAACTGCGTGTCAACGATAAAGGACTCGTCAAGGTGGTGGCAGTCATGCCCGAGGCCGTCCAGGCCCAGTCACGCAGCCAGCCCTACCGGCTGACCCTCAACAGCGACGGGCAGGCGCACCCGGTGCTGAATGTGCTCGCGCTGTTCACCCTCGTCGTCGGCATCGCGGCCTTCGCCCTTGGCCTGGTCGTCCAGACGCACCTGGCGGCCACGATTCTGGGCATGATCGGTTTCGGGGTCGGGCTGGCAGCCCAGCTGAACTCCGCGACCAGGGAAGAGCGGATCGTCCTGGTGACCGGGATCATCGCCGCCTTCGTCGGCATGGCCCTGGGCATCGGGCACGGCGGCTTCGCCTAGCGGTCGCTGATCCTCCGAGACTGTCGCCAGCCGGCGCTAGGCTCGGGGAATGACCGCGATCGGAGCGCATCTGCACGACGGCAACCCGCTGGAGAAGGCGCTCGGCATGAGCGCCGACCTGGTGCAGTTCTTTCTCGGTGACCCGCAGGGCTGGAAGGCGCCCGTTTTCCCCGGCGACCCAGCCGAGCTGCGGGCATCCTTCGCTGCCGCCGGGGTGGGTGCCTATATTCACGCGCCGTACGTCGTCAACGTCGCCTCCCCCAACAACCGCATCCGGATCCCGAGCCGCAAGCTGCTGGACCAGCAGCTCAAGGCCGCGGCGTCCATCGGCGCGCGCGGCCTGATCGTCCACGGCGGCCACGTCACGGCGGGCGTGGACCCGGCCGACGGCTACGACAGCTGGCGAAAGGCCATCGAGCGGATCGAGCGGCCGCTGCCGATGCTGATCGAGAACACGGCCGGCGGTGACGGAGCGATGGCCCGCAGCCTCGAGGCCATCGCCCGGCTCTGGGATGCGGTGTCAGGCGCAGCCCTTGGCGGTGGCGAGGTCGGCTTCTGCCTGGATACCTGCCATGCGCATGCCGCGGGCGAGGACCTGGCCGACATCGTGGACCGGGTCAAGGCCATCACCGGCCGGGTTGACCTCGTGCACTGCAACAACTCACGGGACGAGTTCGGCTCCGGCCGGGACCGGCACGCCGGGCTGGAGTCGGGCCAGATCGACCCGGCCCTGATCGTCGGCGTCGTCCGCGCGGCGGGCGCGCCGGTCGTCTGCGAGACGCCGGATCCGGCGACCGACATCCGCTGGCTCCGCGGCCAGCTCGGCTGAGCGACGTTGCCGGCCGGCTAGCCCCGAGCGGTCCGTACATCGTCAGTGCGCTGGTCGCCACCGCAGGTTCCGTGGCATTCTCTGCCGCCA
>Ga0208357_1000761_pt1 | contig 24893 bp, 25 predicted proteins | sample NGESurdeep092012_6_FD_184487 | JGI IMG/M metagenome (GOLD analysis project Ga0208357, IMG submission 184487) | Arctic peat soil microbial communities from Barrow, Alaska - NGEE Surface sample F52-2 deep-092012 (SPAdes) | ecosystem: Environmental > Terrestrial > Soil > Wetlands > Peat ...
TTATCCATGTTATATTGTTTGTATAGTAACAGCAACATAACAAAAAAGGGTGGCTTTTTAGCTCACCCTTTCTTTATTTTTGTCGGACAACAGTGATTTAATTTATTAAAATAGTTGCCAAATTTGTATCGAAAAAAAGTCATTTATTTTAATAAGGCAATCCTTTATTCCAGGATTTTACTTCGTATAAATTAGTGGATTGACAAGATAGAAATTCCATTTATTTATTCGTTTACTGCTCACTCCATTTCCACATTTATTTATTATTCACTTCAATGAAAAAAAAGTTCCTGAAATAATATTGATTATCCCCGAAAATAAATTGTCATTAACTTTATTATTTAGCTGGAATAAACATATTCAAATACAGCTCTATACAATTTAAATTAGAAAACATTAATGTAACAAAAAATGAATATAACAATAAGAAAAGCCGGTGAGCAGGATTTTCCTGTTGTCGCCTCTTTAATAAAAGAATTTTCTATTTTTCAAAAAACGCCGGAGAAGGTCACTAATACTCTTGAGCAAATGATAAAGGACAAAAACATTTTTCAATGCCTTATAGCAGAATCAGATAAAGAGATCATCGGATTTGCTACTTTCTTTTTTACGTATTATTCCTGGGCAGGAAAAGGTTTATACCTTGATGACTTATATGTAAAAAAAGCTTTCAGAAGACATGCAATTGGCAAAAAACTTTTAGATACCGTCATTGATCTTGCAAAACAAGAACAATGTAAAAATGTTCGGTGGCTGGTATCCAGCTGGAATATGAATGCAATTCACTTTTATAAAAATATGGGAGCTACCATTGATGAAATTGATCTCAATTGCAGTTTGAGGATAGGCTGACTTTTCTTCAAATAAATTTGCGTTTACACATAGCAGTCATTCTATGGAAAAAAATCAAAGATATTGCTTCGCTAAGGAGCTGTCCATGCCGGAGTTATTTTACTACTACAAATGCTAATAGCTTTTCATCAACTTCCAACCTTCCACGTTTATCAGCTCTTTTACTTTTTTTTATTTCTGATTCATTATTTCTTATTCTTCTTATTGTAAATTGTGCCATATTCTATGGCATATAATACACCAGAAATAAGAACTGTTCATGTAACCAGGTATGTAACGCCTTTGCGCGAAGGCGGTTCAATGCCAGCTATTGCCGAAGCAGATGATGAATTCCATTATGTAATTAAATTTCGCGGAGCGGGACAAGGTACGAGAGCGCTTATTGCTGAACTCGTAGGGGCAGAAATAGGCCGTGCCCTTGGTTTACGCGTACCTGAGATTGTATTCGCAATTTTAGATGAAGCCTTCGGCCGTACTGAGCCCGATGAAGAAATACAGGATTTACTTCGTGCCAGCGTAGGGCTTAATCTTGGACTACATTATCTCCAGGGATCTATAACTTACGACCCTGCTGTATCATTTATTGATCCCAAACTGGCATCACAAATCGTATGGCTCGATTGCCTGCTTACCAATGTGGACCGCACTTCGCGAAATACAAATATGTTGCTTTGGCATAAAGAATTGTGGTTGATAGATTTTGGCGCTTCGCTTTATTTTCATCATTCTTGGAAGGATTGGGAAGAACAGGCAATCAAACCATTTTTACACGTAAAAGATCACGTGTTACTTCCGCAGGCAAGTATGCTGGATGCTGTAGATAAAGAGTTCCGGAATATCCTTTCAAAAGAAATAATACATGATATTGTTTTTTTGATCCCGGATGAATGGCTCGGAAATGAGGCAGCATTCCAAACGGTAAATGAACACCGTCAGGCATATATACAATATTTAGAAACACGAATAGCTAATTCAGAAATCTTTACAAAAGAAGCGATGCATGCAAGAGAATCAATTATATGAATATGCTGTCATTCGGCTGGTGCCGCGTGTGGAACGCGAGGAATTCCTGAACATAGGAGTGATATTATATTGCGCAAAGCAAAAATTTTTAGGAGTGATATTTGATTTAAACGAGAAGAAGTTAAAATATTTTTCTCCGGAAATTGATATTGAAGAAATTACTGATCATTTAAAAACATTCGAGAAAATTTGTCGGGGAGATGTTGACGGTGGCCCCATAAGTAAGCTGATTACTGCTGAGCGTTTCCGTTGGCTCACTGCAACAAGAAGTACTATTTTGCAAACTTCAAAAGTGCATCCCGGTTTTACTAAAAATCCCGGTGAAACATTAAAAAAACTTTTTTCGCAACAGGTTTTATTATAAATTGTATTTATTTCTGTTTTTTAAAGACTGATTAGTGTAGATAAATTGAATGGAATTCTGATTGAAATATATATTTTATCCTTTTATCAATAAATTATTTCCCGTGAAATCACCTAAAAGATTTCAACAATGTTAATGTGCTCCCAAAATAAAACGTTATTAATTTTTGATAATACTGATATAATAATTTAGCTTTTTGTTTCGCTAAATAAACAGAAATAAAACTTTTAAATAAAAATTCTTCATACTTAAACATTTGTTTAAAACACGTTTATGAAACAAAGAAAATTCTTTTTATCCAGTATTTTTTTCTTCTTTCTTCTCTCTATTCAGGTAAAATCACAATTATCTATCGGTCTTGAAGGCGGTGGTACTAAAAACTATCTTAATACTAATGTTTCTAACCTGGTTTCTACAGAGTACAATCCATCTTACGGATTCACTATTGGAATTCCGGTGCTTTATAAAATAAATGACTGGCTGGCTTTTCAGGCTGATCCAAATTATATGCAAAAGAACTATCAACTGGCAAGAACTGATTTTTTTCAGGGTATTTACCAGGATAATACAAATAGTTATGTACAATTACCATTAATGGCCCATTTTTCTTTTGGCGGCGAGAAGTTAAAAGGCTTTTTAAACCTGGGAGGTTATGGTGCCTATTGGCTTTCATCTCATATAAAAGGAACCATGCCAAACATCCTGGATCAACCCGCATATACTAATACAGTAAATAATGCTCAACCCAATAATGTATTTGATGAATACATCCCCTATAATTACAATGAAAATTACCAATTCGAAAAAACAAAAGACAATAGAATAGAATTAGGATTGCTTGCCGGCGTAGGTATGAGTTATGAAATGAATAATAAATATCTATTTTTCGGAGAAGCAAGATATTATCAATCTATGTCAGACCAACAAAAAAATTATCAGCTCAATATAGTTCCACGATACAATGAAACGGTTGGAGTTTCTTTTGGATGCTTATACGAATTAGGTGGTAATAATAATTAGCTATTGGGATAATGAATAAATGAAAACTTCTTTATAAAAATAAAACTTCTTCTAAATATGAAACACCGCAATTATAATTCTTTTAAAACAATTTTGGTTTTAGCTGCATTTATTGTATGTTTTTCATCCTGCAAAAAGGAAATCACTACCGTAAACCAGTCTGGGAGCACTTTGACAGGAAATTTTAGCCAGGTGTTTAATGACTTCTGGAACGACATGAACTACGATTATGTATTCTGGAGTATTGATACTACAAACTGGGATAACATGTACAAAATTTACAACCCGTTGTTTTCGAAATTGAATCTTTACGATTCATCTGACGAAACTACGGCACAGGGATACTTTAGAAAAATGGTTGACGGATTGGTGGATTCACATTATACCCTTTTTCCGGATGGAGGCTTTATTCAGCCGGCTCACGACAGAAAATTAAAAAACCCGGAGTTTATTGAAAATTTATTCGGGACAGCACCATATGTTCCCAGTGCGGATGGTAAATTCTATTATACTGATTTGATTGATTCTTTATACTTAGATTCCACTTCAAAACATATTGCTATTGATACTGTTTCCAGCAACAGTAATTTTATGGTTGTCGCAGGAACTATTAATAATGGCAAGGTTTTGTATTTGTCATTTAGTAGTTTTAGTTTAGTAACAGAATACCAGGGTGGCTTTCCGAAAGTAAAACCAGTATTAGATTATTTCTTTTCCCAATTAAAAAATACTTCAATCAAGGGACTGATCATAGATGTGCGTGGCAATGGTGGTGGCGATTTGGAAGACCTGAATTTTTTGGTTGGAAGTCTTATATCCAGCCCGCTCCACGTTGGATATACCCGAAGCAAGAACGGCAATGGGAGACTGGATTATACGCCCTGGGCCGATGCAATAGTCACCCCAACAGCGGGTGCTTTGGCTTACACAAACCCAATCGTTGTTTTAGCAGATGGAGAATCTGTTAGCCTGTCAGAATTAACCACTATGTCTCTTAAACTATTGCCAAATACTACTTTTGTTGGTGATACGACCTGGGGCGCCAACGGCCCACTTACTGAAAACGCAGTTTTTAATGCAGGTTCATTCAATTTCGGAAAAGTAGGGACTGACATCGGTTCCGGAAACGTATCTTATTACGGCAATGCATACACTTCTTCCACTATGTTCAAATACATTGATAATAAGATATATGAAGGAAAAGGATTTCCTCCTGATTTCGACATTAAGGTAAGGCCTCAGAATATTTTTCTTCCTAATAATTATGTGGACGATCCTCAATTAGATAAAGCAATTTCTATTATTTCTCCTTAAAGTATTGCATGTATTTTGGTATATATTCTATTTATAGTGTTCTATCGCCTTTTTTACACTATCATATTTGAGGAGTAAAGCCTTTGCGGTGGCTTCATCTTTTATTCCTGTTTTTTCCATTAACATGCGGGTGCCTCTTTTTACAATCTTCTGATTAGTTAATTGCATGTTCACCATTTTATTATCTTCCACTCTTCCTAATTGAATCATAGCAGTAGTAGAAATCATATTTAATACCATCTTTTGAGCAGTACCACTTTTCATCCTGGTACTTCCTGTAATAAATTCGGGTCCCACGACTACTTCTACCGGGAAATCCGCCACAGAACTAATAGGAGATTCAGGATTACAGGCAATACTACCGGTAACAATATTATTTTCTTTACATCTTTCCAGCGCACTTATTACATAAGGAGTGGTACCGCTGGAGGCAATTCCCACTATTACATCAGCTTCGGTAATATTATAACTTTGTAAATCTTTCCATCCCTGGGAAGTATCATCTTCAGCATTTTCAATGGAATCTACAATGGCTTTTTCTCCACCTGCGATAATACCAACCACCAGGCCTTTAGGTACTCCATAAGTAGGTACACATTCGCTTGCATCAAGAATTCCAAGCCTGCCGCTGGTGCCCGCTCCAATATAAAAAAGCCTTCCTCCGTCTATCATTTTTTGAGAAACGGCTGTTATTAATTTTTTTATTTGAGGTAGCGCTTTCTTCACAGCATCAGCAATCACAAAATCTTCTTTATTAATATTGGTAATTATTTCTTTAATGGTCATTTTTTCAAGATGGCGATATTCAGAAGGTTGCTCGGTAACTTTAATAAAAGCCATAATTTTTTTTTGCAAAACTATAGTATTTAATTTTTTTTTCATAGTGCATTTCAATAATGATTTTATGAAGGACTTTTAAGCCTTCTGATTGAATATAACTACTCGAAAGTTACAGGACTGAAACCACATTTAAATTTTTTTTGAATACATTGCAATATTGCTATTGTTAAAACTAAATTTGTCTTTGGATTAATTTTATTCTTAGATTAATTTACACACTTTATTTTAAACTAATAACTTTCTTTCAAAAATGAAGCAGTTGATTTCAGGAGTTCTCGTTTTTTTTATTTCCATTTATAATTCCGGCGCACAAAATATCAATGCTACTTTGGCAGAATATTCCGCTAAATATGGGCAGGAAAGAATCTATTTACACTATGATAAATCTACCTATGCACAAGGAGAAACTGTGTGGTATAAACTTTATATGATGCAGGCAATTTTTCCGTCTGATGAAAGTAAAACTGTTTACCTTGACTGGACAGACGACAATGGGAAACTGCTTTTACATAGTTTAGCACCGGTGATTGAGGGTACAGCATTTGGCCAATTTGAAATTCCTGATAATTATGCAGGACATTTTATACATGTAAAGGCTTATACAAAATGGATGCTCAATTTTGATACCGCCTTTTTATATAATAAAGACCTGAAAGTATTTTCCGTTGAGAAAAACCCGATACCTTCTGTTAATACTATTATTCCCGAATTAACTTTTTTCCCCGAAGGTGGCGACGCAATTGAAGGAGTCACTAATAAAATTGCTTTTAAAGCCAACGACCAATATGGAAGACCTTTGAATATAAAAGGAGTTATTAAAGATAATAAAGGCACTGTAGTCAACCAGCTCAAAATTATTCACGATGGAATGGGGTATTTTTTTATAAAACCTCAGCCGGATGAAACTTTTTCAGCTATCTGGGAAGATGAGAAAGGAGTTGAACACACTACCCAACTTCCTCCTATAGATCAAAAGGGAGTTGCACTCACGGTGAATATCTCAGGTGACAGGCGTATTTTTTTAATAAATGCTGCACCTGCATCTGTACCGGAAATGAATAATTTGCATGTTATCGGAACCATGTATCAACAGACTGTTTTCAACATTATCAAAGTATTAAAGGATGGAAATGCCGAAGGAGTTATTCCGACAGAAAATTTGCCAAGCGGCATCTTGACCATTACGGTATTTGATGACCAGTGGAGACCATTGGCAGAAAGAATTACTTATGTCAATAACGAAGAATTTTCTTTTCAGCCGCAAATGACCGTGCAACATTGGGGGTTAAATAAACGGGCAAAAGATGAAATACAAATTGAAGTACCAGACAGCCTTTCGGCCGATCTATCTGTATCTGTTACTGATTTAGGAATAGACTATGACACATCAGATAATATCATTTCCCATTTGTTGCTTACCGGAGAATTAAAAGGTAAAGTAAACAATCCTTCTCATTATTTTATTGATAACAGCGATTCAATAATGGAACAATTAGACCTTGTAATGCTTACTCATGGTTGGCGAAGGTTTGATTGGGAAAAAATAGTAAAAGGTGAATACCCTGTAATAAAATATCCGAGAGACACTTCTTATCTTTACCTCTCTGGGAAAATCTATGGCTCTACTCCTTCACAATTGCGTCAAGCGGGAGCTATTTTTTTAATGTTAACACAAAAAAACACAGGCCCTCAATTTATAACTGCGGAGGTAGGTGGCGATGGAAATTTTAGCGATCCCGATCTTATTCTTTTTGATACTGCACGCATCTATTATCAACTTGCAAAATCGAAGGGAAGAAGTGATATTTCTGTACAATTTATGCCCGGAAGGCTCCCTCCGTTTACCAACAATTCCAAAGCAAGCGGGTTTTATTATAATCATCTTTCAGACACCACAGGAAATAAATACCATCTTCAGTTGAGCGAAGCACTGGAAAGAGAATTAAAATATTTAAAAGGTAAAGTTTTAGCAACGGTAGTAATAAAAGCAAGCCCGAAATCTACCCTGGACGAAATGGATAAAAAATATACATCCGGACTATTTTCAGGAGGAGGAGATGACTATCAATTTAATTTATTGACTGATCCTTTTGCGTTAGGTGCGACAGATATATTTCAATACCTGCAGGGCAAAGTAGCGGGCTTGCAAATTACTCCAGGCAATCCACCCACACTTTCATGGCGTGGCGGCACTCCCCAAATATATGTAGATGAAATGCTAACTCAGACCGACATGGTTTCTTCTATTCCTGTAACGGATGTAGCGTATATAAAAGTTTTTCGACCTCCTTTTATGGGAGGATCCGGCGGCGGCGGCGGGGGTGCCATCGCAATCTATACACGGAGAGGAGACGATACAAAACGGGAACCGGGTAAAGGATTATCGAATAATGCAGTGAGCGGATATACAGCTATTCGCCAGTTTTATTCTCCCAATTATGATACAATAAGTGATGATAATGATAAAAAAGATCTCCGCTCTACACTCTATTGGAATCCTTCAGTACAAACATCACCCGGGAAAAATAAAGTGCTCCTTACCTTTTTTAATAATGATATAACCAACGCTTTCAGAGTTGTAATAGAAGGTATGACAAAAGATGGAAGATTGGCGCACGTGGTACAGATCATGGAATAAAACTATCTGTCCTAACATGGGTCGGAAGATATTATGGAGCAGTAAACAAACTGACTATGTCTTTCGTGCAAGAAATAATTAGAATTCCAATGTTAGGACTGGAAAGATTTAATATGCGGCAATGTATCATAAATCGCTAATTTCTGTGGACGCTTTTTTAGCAATATTTTCCCAATAAAATTGCTCAAAAAAAACATCCGGAATGGTTTGTTTCATGGTTATTGCAATTTCCATTTTATCAGCAAATGACTGCCAGTTATCACTTTCACATACAAGTAATTTGCCGTTGCAAATATTTTCATCCACTCCTATCGCACCGTTAAACGTAGAAACCACATCCAGGTTATACCCCAGGGATTCTACTAATTTTGTTTTGATGCCACCCCCATCTGTAACAGGATTTATAAATACATCAACGCCTTTAAAATAAATCGAAATATCATCAACAAACCCTGCATAAATAATATTTTGTGTTGCATAATCTTTCAGCTCATTCAATTCGACGGGAAGGCCTTTGCCACAAATAATTATTCTATAAGGAATATTTTTTTGTATAAATAAAGGATTTATTTTTTCAAGGATATTTTTTACTGCGACAAGATTTGGCATGTAATCCAATGTTCCGTTGAAAAGGAATAAACTGGTTTCCGGGAATAAAGAATATTTTTTAACTAACCAGCTTTTTGCTTCCGTTCTTTCCACGGGGAATGGAACCACATTCCATGATATTCCATAAGTGATGACGGCAGATTTTTCATAAGAAATTTTATAATTTTCATGAAAATATTTTCTATCCTGTTCAGTAATACAAAAAGTAAAATCGGCATTTTGATGAATGAATTTTTCATAATACCATAACATTTTCCACCACCACTTTCCTACTGTCTTAAACCGCTCTGCTTCTATATTGTGCGAATGTATGATTACTTTGACTCCGCAAAAAGATTTCAACAAAAGTCCCATCCATCCGTAGTAAGGATGTTCCACTATAATGTGTGTAATATTATTTTCCCTGATAATTTTTTTTATCAATCCAAAATTGAAAATATTAATATAGCGCAAACTATGATTACGAAGCAGGTTAAAAACTTTATAAGAAGCCAACGAAGGATCATTGTCTTTTATGGTAAAACAAAACAGGTTATTTTGTTTTGACAAATATTGGTTAAAGAGAGCAATTCCTTTTTGGCCGCCTAATTTTGCAGGTAAAATTTTGTAGGTAACAATACTAAGTACATTTGCCATTAAAAAAAATAATTATTCCGGCAAATTAATATTATTTTGGCGGGAGTATTTCCAAAACATTTATTTAATGAAAATCATTTCATTTTTTTCTAAGTTCACTTTTATTTGCAACATCTCATTTTTACTCTTTGTCTTCTTCAGTAAACTGGAATCAAAAAAGGCTGTAACTGCAGGAAGAGGCACAGTCTTACCTATTCCCTTTTTCAAAGACCTTATTATTATTTTAGGATTTTCGGCTATAGTTATTAACTTTTTAATGTGCCTTGTTTATTTAATAGTTTTGTTTACCGGAAAATCTTTTGTTTTACCAAAATGGCTTGTCATCATCAATGTCGTCTTTTTATTAGTTGAATTTTATTTTTTCTTTTTATAAAATTTTACCGGATAAGCCAGGAAAAATATTTGTATATAATCAGCCTATTGATCTTCACGCAGTAAACAAACAATTAATGCCTTTTTAATTTTTGTAATTGGTTTTTTTGCAATAGAATTAAGGAAACCGTTTTATCTATTGGCAGTGTTACGCTTTCTTCAGAAAAATCTTTTAAATCAATAAAACGAAAAGTTTCTATCTCTGATTTTTCACGATAAACTTTTAATTGCTCTTCGGTGAAGTCAAATTCTTTATGAGTAAGAAGAAAATTAATTGGCTCTATGGGGTTTACAAAATAATAAATGGAAATGATCTGGTCATCAGGATTAAAAGCACTTTGCTGATAATAATCAGTAGTATATAGATGATCTCCCACTTCCACTTCTAAATTCATTTCTTCCCTGAATTCTCTTTTCAAACAATCACGGGTACCTTCGCCTATTTCCAGGCCACCGCCCGGGAATTTAGTATAATATTTACTCCGGATATATTCATCACTGACCAATATTTGATCTTGATCATTGATCAAAATTCCATATACACGAACATTAAACATATTTCAAACTTTTAATTCTATTTCGCCTGAATAAACAAAAGTAGCCGGCCCACACAACCATATATTCGCAAATTCCATGTCACTTTTTTTATCGAATTCAACACTTAAATTACCACCGTTTGTTTTTACTTCTACCCTGTTAAATCCATTATCATTGTGAGCTGCCACCAAAGCTGAGGCGGTAACACCGGTGCCACAACTAAGGGTTTCGTCTTCTACACCACGCTCATAAGTACGTACATAAATTTTATCATCACTTAATGTTTCTACAAAATCCACATTAATTCCTTTCTTTGCAAAATCTTTACTCTTACGGATTTTACGCCCTTCTGTTACTACATCAAAATCTTTAATCCCGGTGATAAATTTTACGTAATGAGGTGAACCAGTATCCAAAATATAATGATCAAGCGAAAAATCAATATTTGTTACATCACTCATTTGAAGTTTTACTTCTTTTCCTAAAGTTATCTCAGATTTATGTACGCCATCAATAGCGGAAAATAAATATTGTTTTTTTTTGATTCCTATTGTGCAGGCAAATTGTGTGATACATCGTCCACCATTGCCACACATTGAACCTTCATTTCCATCGGCATTAAAATAAACCATTTCAAAATCGAACCCTTCTTTTTTATTCAGCAGCATCAGGCCATCGGAGCCAATACCAAAACGGCGATCACACATTTTATTTACCTGTTCAGCCGTTATTTTATTAAGGATATTTTCCCTATTGTCGAATATAATAAAATCATTCCCCACTCCCTGGTATTTATCAAATTTAATTTTCATTTTATAATTTTTCTGTTATGATTTCTAAAGATTTTATAATCAGTTTTTTAATCAAAGAGTCAGCATCCTTACTGAAATTTTTATGAATACGATTAGCAATTATTGCACTTAAAGAAAGGCAATTATGATGTAAGGCTTTGCCAAGTCCGTAAATAGCAGAGGTTTCCATCTCAAAATTTGTGATGCGGTATTTTCCAAATTCAAATGAAGTAAGCCTGTCTATTAAATGCGGATTGGAAATGCCCAGGCGAAGTATTCTTCCCTGTGGGCCGTAAAACCCCGGGCAGGTAACCGTAATCCCCTGGTGATAGCCATCTACAAAATGTTTTAATAAATGCATAGAGGCCGCAGAAATATAAGGATCTCCAAAACCATTGTGCAATTGCGTTTGAGTAACAAATGAATGGATCAATTGTTTTTCTTCTTCATTATTTTCATGCAGGTAAAAATTCATCAGGTTATCAATTCCCAATCCGTGCGTACTGGCCACAAAACTATCAACAGGTACATCGGCCTGCAAAGATCCAGAAGTGCCAATGCGGATAATATTCAAATGTTTTAATTCATTATTAATAGTCCTTGTATCAAAATCAATGTTTACCAATGCATCCAATTCGTTCAATACAATATCAATATTATCGGGGCCAATGCCGGTACTTACCACAGAGATTCTTTTATCCCCGACATATCCGGTATGAGTAACAAATTCGCGGTGTATTCTTTCTGTTTCAATAGTATCAAAATATCGACTTATTTCTTTTACCCTTTCCGGGTCGCCGACCGTAATAATATTTTCTGCAATTTCATCCGGCTTTACATCAAGATGGTAAATAGCTCCGCGTGGATTAATGATCAATTCCGATTCTGCGATCCGCTGCATTATTATTTTTAATTTTAGAATAATAAAAACCTAAAAAATAAGTTTAAATTTCTACAAAAATAGTTCAATACAAATGAATGGGGATTTCCATTTCAGAATTAGCGATTCTAAGTAAAAAATACCTATTTTTGTGCGCTTAAAAATAGGGTCCTGTGGCCGAGTGGCTTAGGCAAAGCTCTGCAAAAGCTTCTACAGCGGTTCGAATCCGCTCGGGACCTCTAAAGGGGATTATCAATGAGATAATCCCTTTTTCTATTTTTACCTATCCTTACTGTTATCGTCTGGTTTTCAGATTGTTATAACAGTTTGCAGTCATTCTCTGTTTTACCTTCATATTCATCTTTACTTCACTTTAATAGACCATTAGATAGACTAAGAATTTGGGTCTATCTAATAAAGATTTGGAACTCTCGCCGGACCTGATAAAAGTGATCAGTAAACAATAAAATACGAGATATGAATTTACCGGTTAAGCCTGTTTGTAAAACAGGAAAAATAAGAAAAGACGGTAGTGCATCTATTGGAATTCAATATTGCTTTACCAGTGAAAAAAGAGCATTGCTCGATTCGGGTTTGGCTATACCACCGAAATATTGGAATAAAAGAAGAGAATGTATTTCGGATAACCTTCCCGAGATATACGGTAGTCCTTCTGAATTAAATCAGAGGCTAAATCACGAGTTAAGGAAAGCGGAAGACATTATTTCCCTTGCCTTCAAAAGACGCGAAACCCCATTGGAGTTTTTCAAGCTTTACTACAAGCCTGATCAATCTTTTGAATGTATAATAAATGAAATAGAGGTAACTGATAAAGAAAAAATTCTGGACGACATTTTCCTTAATAAGGATATCTATTTCCAGATCGATGATTACATAAAGGCAAAAACTAAAAAGGTGTCAGCGGATATGCCCAGGATATACCGGAATATGAAGGATCATTTATTGGCGTTTGAGAAGTTCAGGAAGAAGCCAATAACTTTTGAAAGTTTGGATATAAGATTTTACGAAGAGTTTGTAGATTTTCTGACCTACGATTATGTTCTTGCAAGGAGAAAGAAACAAATTGTGGGTTTAAAGACTAACACTGTTGGTAAGACAATAAAGCAGTTTAAAACATTTTTAAAGGACAGAATCAAGAAAAAGATAATTCCTTCTTTCGATATGGATGATTGGATTGTTCTGGAAGTGGAAGTTGATGCAGTATATCTCTCTGTAAACGAAATAAAAACTATAAATAAATTCAACTTATCTAAACATTCTCACTTGATTAATTATAGGAACGATCTGGTACTTGGTTGCTTAACAGGACTTCGGTTTTCCGATTTTTCAAAAATTAAACAAAATGATCTTCGGCAGGGGATGTTGTTTAAAAAGCAGCAAAAATCCGATCATTGGGTAGTTATCCCTTTAAGAAAAGATGCAAAGCAAATATTAGAGAACCGTAGTTTCGAAAATTTTAAATCATTAACCAATGCTGAATTCAATCGGCACATAAAAAGTCTGGCGAAATTAGCTGGAATTATCGAACCGGTTACACATTCCTATAAAAAAGGAAATAAATTAATTACAGAAACAAAACCCAAATGCGACTGGATAACGTCGCACACCTGTCGCAGATCGTTTTGTACAAATGAATTTTTAGCTGGAACTCCTACATCACTTATTATGAAAATAAGCGGCCACAAAAGCGAAAGAGATTTTTTTAAGTACATAAGAATTTCTCCCGAAGAGGCAGCTCATAAAATGCAGGAGATATGGAAGGAAAGAGGCGAGTTGTAATCACAAAAAGCAGTTTTGGCTGGATATAAATTACCAAAATCACTCTTTCTTATATGCCTTGATGGCCGCGGCTTCAAATTATTCATCACTTAATTAATTATTGAAAAAATGAAACAGATTAATAGCTTGGAAATTTTATCAAAAGCAATAGAAGAAACCAACCAGTTTTTTATAAACCGGGTTCAAAAACAGGTAAACGTAGCCATGACCCTGAGAAATTGGATAATTGGCTGCCATATCATTGAATATGAACAGTCAGGTAAAGACAGAGCAAAGTACGGTAACAAGGTCTTAGAAACCATTGCCTTCCGTCTAAAGGAAAAAGGTGTAAAGGGACTGGCAGAAACCAACCTTAAGCTTTTTAGGCAGTTTTATAACACCTACCCTCAAATTCGTCAGACACTGTCTGACGAATTAAAACCAGTAGATTTACAGTTAATTAAGATTGGTCATGCACTGTCTGACCAATCTGTACAGCAAGAAGTCAAATCCAATACCGTATTATTAATAAACAACCTCAGTTTTTCTCATTTTATAGAGCTTTTAAAGGCAGACACAGCTAATAAGCGGCGATTTTATGAGATGCAAACTATTAAGAATAATTGGGGTGTTAGGGATTTAAAAAGGGCTATAGAAAGCCTTCTGTATGAAAGAACAGGACTTAGTTCCGACAAAGAAACAGTACTTAAAAATCATTTAGTAAATAACGACCTTAAGCCGGAAGATGTATTTCGGAATACTTACATGCTTGAGTTCCTGGGGTTGGAGGAAAAGCCATCTTATAGTGAATCTGATCTCGAAGAAAGTGTCATCACTAACCTGCAGAACTTTTTGATTGAAATGGGAAGAGGTTTTTGTTTTGAGGCCAGGCAAAAGAGAATAACGTTTGATAATAAGCACTACCGAATTGATTTAGTTTTTTACCACAGAATCTTAAAAACTAATATACTTCTCGACTTAAAAATTGGTGAGTTTAACCATTCAGATGCAGGGCAGATGAATATGTACCTCAACTATTATAAAGACAACGAATTCACTGATGGGGATAATGATCCCATCGGCATTATTTTATGTTCCGGCAAAAATGAGGCAATGGTAAAATATGCTACAATGGGTTTGCCACAACAGGTTTTTGTTTCAAAGTATTTAATCAATTTGCCGAGTGTAGAGGAATTACAGAGGATTATTGAAGAGGAAAAGGTGAAAGTAGTAAAAGATAGAAAATCATAGAACAAAGACGATTAGTTATTTCACCAATTTCTTATTGTCATTATTAATGATTAAAATTGAATATAAATGAGCATCTTGCCATAAATGAAATATGTATATATCAAAAATCGTAATTAAAAATTACAGAACCTTTAGGGATTTTTCGATTAAACTTAAACCATTAACATTAATTATTGGTGAAAATAATATTGGAAAATCTAACCTACTTGATTCAATTGGATTAATATTTGGACAGGATATTTCTTTTTTTAAAAGGCGTGTCTTAGAAGTAGCTGATTTCAACTATGACGTTTTGGTTACTTTTAAAAAGCAAATACTTGACTTTTCCCTATCACTTGAGCAGATTCAGTTCCCGGAAATATCAATTGAAGCAACATTGGTTGACTGGAATGATGACCAGGAGGCTGTTATATCTGACTGGTTCAGTAATACCTCTTTTACGGAAGCAACTTTGCGGTATGTTTTTGCGCCGGCTTCTAAATTCGACCGCTTAGATGAGCTCAAACAACAACGGAAATTTATCGAAGACTACAAAAGAGAAAATACACCAGAAGCTTTTGATGATTTATTAGAGAGCGCAAAACTTGATTTGATTAATTTTCCCATTTCAAAGTACCATTACAATATCTTTGGCGGCACCAGTGAGGCGCTTGCAAATACTTATCATCTCAATCAATTAAGATTTGAACTTTTGGATGCTCTCAGGGATGCCTGTTCCGAATTGGTAGCTAGTCATAATAGCAAGTTGCTTTTTAGGATTCTGAACTCCAAAGAAGAAAATGAATACCAAGATCTAAAGGGGCAATTGGTTGGTTTGCAGAAAGCAATCAACGAAAATAAATCCTTGCAGGAAATTAAACAAGGCATTTCCACTCAACTTGATAAAATTTCTCTTAAAACAGATGAAACATCCAATCTGGTAGACCTGATATTTACATTACCGGATGTTTCTGATTTGCTGAAGAAAATTAGTTTGATATACGGTGATAACCCAATCAAGATAGAAAGAAATGGCACAGGACGTAATAATTTATTATTTATCTCCCTTGTTCTATCATATATAGAAGATGTGACCAGAGCACAAAGCGCTTATTTCAGGGTTGTAGGGTTGGAAGAGCCAGAATCTCATCTGCATCCTAACTTGCAGGATCATCTGGCTAATAATATTGAATCATTAATTAAAATCACGAATCAAAAGGATTTTAGGAAGGATATTCAACTACTGATTACCTCACACTCAACTCATATCACTACGAAAATTGATTTCGAAAATACAGTAGTCTTATACGAAACAAACAACGGGATTATTTCACATTATATTCTGGATGGGTTTAATGATACGGCTTTAGGCAAAAAACAAATCAAGTACCTAAATAAATATCTCGATGCTGTTAATGCCAATCTTTTTTATTCCAGGAAAATAATACTGGTTGAAGGTATTTCCGAAAAACTATTAGTGCCTTTATTTTTTAAAATAATTACTAAGCATTCCACAGAAAAATCAAGCTGTTGTGTTATTAATGTAAATGGTTTAGCATTTAGTTATTTTCTGGAAATAATAAAAAATGGCTTTTTTCAGAAATGTCTGGTGTTGACTGATAGCGATTCTGACACCAAAACCCGGGACCGGGCGAATACACTGGCAACCAAATATGCTGACGTATCACAAATAAAAGTGAGTATAACACAACAAACAACTTTTGAAAAGGATCTTATATTCTTTAACAAGATTGGACAAGGAAGAGATATTTTATTGAAAGTACTTAAAGATGTCAGGCCGAATTCAGGAACCTCTTATTGCGAAAGCTTAGGAGTTAAAGCGATTGTTGTTGATGAATACTTTTCTTTAATAGAAGAGTATAAATCTGAATTTGCTTATAGCTTAATGCTAAATTTAGAAGAGAACAGCAAGGGCTTTATTGTGCCAACATATATTTCTGATGGCATAAATTTCTTAGCATAATGGCAAAGGGTAAAGCACTTGGTGAGATTATTATTGCAGGACCAGGTGCCGGAAAAACCTTTAATATGGTGGAAACTATCCTTAAAGCACTTCCCGATTTATTACCCTGCCGGTATATGGCTGTCATCACTTATACAAATTCTGCAACAAGTAATATTCAAAAAAGGCTTGCAAAAAAAATAACTATTCCGGAAAATCTTTTTATCGGAACTATACATTCTTTTCTGAACAAATTTATCGTAATCCCGTTTTCTTCTCTGGGCACAATGGATATAGGAAAGGAAAAACTATTTATGCAATGCGGAATTGATGATGTTTTCGAGAAAGTAGAAAAATTAAAGGAAAAAGATAAAAGAAGCAAAACTCCACAGGATGCAGCTATAATTAAATCTGCCATAACAAAAAAACTAAACAAGCTCGGTTATATCACATTTGACCAAACACTTTCAATTGCAAAAAATTGTCTGCTAAATTCAGATGTTTGTCGTATTATCAGTAATCGCTTACAATTTTTATTTGTTGATGAATTTCAGGATTCCAATAATGAGGTATTTTCAATTATTGACAATATTAGGAAGCAAAATAAAACCTGGATTTATTGCGTAGGCGACCCTGAACAATATATACAAAGTTTTGATTCTACAATCAGGGCATTTAAAAATATACCGATCTTAAAGGCCGCAGAAAGTAAAGGGTATTCAGTACAGATTAATAACTGCAATTACCGGTCAACCAAAAAGATCGTATCGTTTTTGAACCATTTTAACGGAAGATATTTTAACTCAATAAAATTTCAGCAGGTTGCATTTTCGAAAGAAACGAATCTCCCCGATGATGCTGAACAAGGGGAAGACGTTATCTTTATAAATAAGTTTGGAGATGTGACATCAATTAAAGAAGATTTCTACGTTCGTTGCGACAGTCTGAATATTCCGATTTCGAAAAGATGTATTCTGGCGAAAAAAAATGATGTATTCAAAAGGATTGTGGGATCTGTGAACAATCAGTACATGAATCCCAAGAAAGCTACAAATGTGTTACCATTAAAAGCCATTCAGGACACACTACTTTCAACCTTACAGATGAATCAAACGGCATTTTGCGATCATTACCAAACTAATATTTATACTTTAAGAAAACATGCAGTGTCAATTTTTAAGGCTATCCACAATGGAAAAATCACAAACGAGGACAGTTATGGAAATTTTATTACTGGTACGCTTCACTTAAAAATGAAAGAAGGGTTACCTGTGAAAATTGAAAATTTGAGAGTTGATTTTAGTAATAATGACGATGGTACCATTGTTACCATCGCAAATATCCATACCATTAAAGGATTGGAATCCGAAGCTGTATTGGCAATCGCCAAAACAGAAGAGGAACTGTTGCTTTGGATTGAAACAGACCATTTAATTAGAGAAGCGAAACGGGACAATGAAAAAACGGATTATCCAAGATTAGGGTATGTAGCATTTAGTCGCGCCGAGAGATTACTATGTATCGCATGTTTAGAATCAGTTTCTGATGCAACTTTAAGAAAACTTAAAATATTGGAAGTTGTTTTTGATGAATAAATTGGAAAATAATAAATCCGGTAACCTTGTGCTTAATTTCAATATCAAATCAAATCAATTCTATTTTTTTGTCATTTCTGCCTTCAGTCGCTCCACCTCCTCTCCAATCAACCGCTTCACTTCTGTTGTTGGGCAACATTGGATACAACAGGAATTTCTTTGTACCGGCTTATTTCCTCATTCAGTTCATCAGCATCATTAATAATTTCTGCATGAAATATTTTAAGTTTTATTTTTTCATCCGGGTTATCTGCAACAAGGCCAACAAACTCACCCGAAGAAAGAGCAGCAATTTTAAAAGCTGGTATGGCGCGGTCCAGTTGTTTAGAATGACTGATTAATCGGATTTATTTATTTCCAGGTTTGGACGGCTTTTCAGGTTTGGCAGGCGCTTCAGATGTTATCCTTCCATTTTTAACAACGCCAATATTAATTTTTGATATTGCAGTAGTTTTTGCATCGTTTGATTTGCTGGATGGCTTTTCTTGATTGGCTTGTGGCATAATTATGAGTTTATTTTTTCTTTTTGTTTTTGAGATGCTGACTTTCCTGGTTTAAAGTAACCATGCCTCTTAAATTGGATATAAACATCTACTCTTCATTTTTTGAAAGTTTAGGTTCAGGCCTCTGAGGTATTAGAGGTATTTCGGGAGGTTCAGAAGATGTAAAGCCAAGCCCTCCTCCAGGAGATTTGTCTATCATATTAGTTTCCTTTATAGGATTGTCAGGAATAGGAATCTTATTTGAATCTTCGTTATTCATATCAATCAATTGTTTGGTTTTTTAGTTGTTTGTTCGGGTTTTTGCGGTGTTTGAGGTTTCTGTGGTGCGTTAAACGGACTATTACCTTTCTTTATATCAGGTTCAAAAGGTTTTTCGATGCGATCCCCTTTTTTTGGTTCAAGATTTTTGGACATATCTATTAATTTTTATTTTTTTGGTTTAGCAGTATTAGGAGGCTTTGGTGCGGTGGGTTTCTGAGGTGCAGAATAAGGATTTTGTCCTCTTGTTTGATCAGGGGACTTTGGCTTCTGAATATTATTATTTCCATGGTTCGATTTCTGTTTATCTTTCATAAAATAGCATTAAAGGTTATATACAATACGACTAGAATTATTCCACCCGCAAGCATACCAACTGTTGTCCAGTTTATCGAATCCATGCGCTTTGCTCTTTTTTCAATTTTTATCGGATCATAAACTTTCTCTATATCTTCAGTTTCTCTTGCACCCTTTTTTGCATATTTCCCGGCAAGCATATGTGAAACAAGATTTAAAAGCAAAGTAGAGATCAAAAGGCCCCACCCCGCCAGAAGTATCCATTTATGGTTTGAGTCCTTTATTGGATGCACAATATCTTTTATAAAACCGACAGATAAAGCTAAAGCACCAGCAGAAATATAAGAAAGTTGTTTTTCAAATGTATCCTGGCTTTTGTGAAACAACTCTTTCAGTTCCTGACCATAGGCTTTAATTTGAGAAATGCCATCTTCATATTTCTTCATTGCTTCCTGATACTTCTCTTCAGCTTCCTCAACAGTTTCTTCATTGGTTTTCTCACGAGTTTCCTTGACGGTTACGCTCACTTCTTCCTTTATGGTAATTTTAGGTTGCCCGTTCAGTGGCTGTTTTTCCTCTTTCAGGTCTGCTCCCGATTGCTTGTCCATACCTCAAAAATACCAAAAATATTAGTCTTGGAATTCTTTTTGCCAAATTACTGTTTGCCGAAGGTGGAAAACATTTTGGTTATTATTTATTAATATCATAAAGAATTTGCTCCCTTCCGGATCTATGGTTGGAAATTAAAGACATCATGCTCCTTGCGATACTGGATATTTACTGTAGAGGATCCCCTTTTTTTCTGGTAAATTAATAGGATAAACGTGTGTTCCCAAATCTTGAATCAGCGATTGTCTTTTTGTGTGGCATATATTGAACAGATAATAAGAAAGCAATGCTGAGTAAACAAAACGTCTGCTCCAATCATCATAACCTATTTGATCCAATCCCCAAGGTGTTCCATTATAGTTGTCCAGAATAATTCTTCTATTTTGATTCATGGTATCAAAAAAATATTCAGAGTGGGCAAAAGCGTTTCTCAAAGAGGTATGGAATCCCTTTCTTATCACTTCGGAGAGATGATTACCCTTATTCTAAAAAATTTGACGAATATCATTCCGGATAAAATCATGCTTACTCATATCTGGAATATTTATCGTCCAAGCATAATCCTCGTTGTTGACCAAATGAGCTACCCGATACAGTTTCTTAAGGAACGATTTGGACTCCCAGATATGGGTATAAACCATCAATTCCATATGCATACGTTGCGGATGGTCATCTGTCTGAACTTGTGTGTTGGGAATGCGTAAAAGGTGCTTAGGAAATCCGCCAAGAACTTTATTCTTGATTCATCCCTATACCAATCCATTTTGTTCTCGATAACATGCGGATTTAATTGAGAGTTCTGCGAAGCATATTCGGGCTTATATTCCGCGTCCGCCAATAAAAGCAAATAATTATTCTGGTTAGCGACACGGAGATTATCTAAAGTCACTTCAACAGCTTGCTTGATTTCAGCATCAATAGCAGCGAAATCGGTACGTAAATCATTTGGATAAAGCTTAAAAGGTAAATGTGCTTGTAACGATCAAAGTTAACAAAAGCCGGATAATATTCTTTTGAAGTCATAATTCATCAATCTCCTCCCTCTCCATCTTCAGCCTCTCCACCTCTTCCCCAATCAACCGCTTCACTTCCATTTTCACCTGGTAGTAATTATCTAACACCTGCTGTTGGGTAACGTTAGATACTACAGGAATTTCATTGTACCGGTTCACTTCTTCATTCAGTTTATCTGTGTCATTAATAATTTCTGCATGAAACATTTTAAGTTTTATTTTTTCATCCGGGTTGTCTGCAACAAGTCCAACAAATTCGCCAGAAGAAAGAGCGGCAATTTTGGAAGCCGGTATGGCGCTGTCCAGTTGTTTAGAATGGCTGATAGAGGTATCCGTTCGGTTTACGGAAACGCTCTGCCTGTCCTGCATAATTTTTCCGAAACGCTCTGATAGCAGTTTGGATGTTTCACCCATCACCTGGCCGCTGATGATGTTGCCCGTGATATTTACAATTACATCTGCCTGTTCTTTTCCGTAGTCTTTTTTCAACTGGCTAAAATCCTGCATGGCCAATGTGGTGGCAACTTTATTGCTTCTTGCTGTGGCAATCAGGCTATCCATGTTGTTGAAATAAATGGTTGGAAATTCATCAAATACCAAACTGCATTTCAGCATTCCTTTTTTGTTTACCTGTCTTACCAGTCTTGAAATGTAGAGTGATAATACCGCTCCATAGATTTGTTGCTTTTCCGGATTGTTACCCACGCAAACAATTTTAGGGTGTTTGGGGTTGTTGATGTCCAATGTAAAATCATTGCCTGATAATACCCAATATAGCTGCGGGGAAGCCAATCGTGCCATACCAATTTTTGCGGAGGCTACCTGCCCCTCTAATTGCTCCATAGCATCGTTTTGGTAAGCGGTGATAAAAGGATTTACCAATACTTCAATTTCAGGCTGCGTATTGAGTATTGGGAAGAGTTCATCATAATCAGCCAGCATCAGTTCTATAACATGCGGAAGGGTGCAATATTTTCCATCAGCATATTTTTTTAAAAACCAAATGATGGCGGTAACAAAGTTGATAGGTGATTCTACAAAGAAATCTCCCTGCTTGTTTATCCATTCTCTGTTTAGTCCTAACAAAATAGTTCTGGCAGATTCTGTTGCATCGGTAATATCATTCATAGTATTTGGATCTAAAGGATTACAGCGATGCGATACAGAGAGATTATCAAAGTTGATAACATAGAAAGATGGGGTCACCGAATATTTGTGTTTGTTTTGTTGCAGCCAGTTGTAAACTATTTTAGAAAGGTCATCGTATTTAAAGTCGTACACAAACATCGCAAAACCTTTTTCAATATGCTGTTTAATGACATGCTGAATTACAAACCAACTTTTACCGGAGCCAGGGCTTCCAATAACCAATAATCCTCTGAATGGATTGATGATATTTATCCAGCTCTTTCTTATCCTGCTTTTTAAACTATACCGGGCAGGGAGATTGATAGAATATTCGTTGGACAAAAACCTTTCTTCCTGCGGAAAAGTTTCATTCAAAGAATTGAAAATATCGTTTGATAAATTCAGTCTGATCAACCGGCTGAGCAGATTGCCTCCGGCCAGTATTAGCAAATATCCAATGCCTGTTATAGCCATGTAAATAATGGCGGTATTTTCCATAGCATAATTTAGGTTTAGTAAAATTTTACTCCCAAAGAAAAGTAATAAGCCGATCAGTAAATATGCTGTGACACTTTTCCAATTTATCTTTTGGTCTTTTTTGCCTTGTGCGCCTAATAAAGAAATAATTAATAACCCAATGGCCAAAAACCTGGAAGTATATTGATTGCTAAATAGGCCAGTGTGCATGATGTTCGTCATTAGTCTATCTGTGATGCTACTTTTAATTCCCCAATGTTTAAAAGCTGCATAGCAGTAATAATAAAAATGCAGCAGCAAAATAAAGATGCTGGCAAACCTTGTGAAGTCTAATATCTTTCTAAGCCCCTGTTCATTCTCCCCGGTATTTGACATAACATTAATTTTTAGTTTTTTAAATCATTAATTTTTTCTTTTTCTTTCTTTTCTTTTTCACCAGACTGGTTGGTGTGTAATTGTATTGTTCTTTGGAGGCTAAAAGCATGTCTAATATGTTTTCATTTTTAGTTGTAATTGAAATGGTTTTCTCCTGGTGTCTATTAAGATCAATTTCTTTATGGAAACCACCAGAAGAACTGCTGCTTTTTGTTTCCTTCTGTACAAGTGGATTTTCATTCCCATTAGCTAACCTGGTTTGTAATGCAGCTGCACTATATCCTTTGCCCAAATCACTACCATTAAAAACAGTTTTGTTTTGATTGTCCACGAAAGTGATACCATACAACCTGCCTTCCGCATTTTGCCTTAGTACGGTGTAGATATTTTTTTGTTTTAAAATCGTTACCAAATTTTTCATACTTCTGGATGATAATTGCAAACACGCATCAATAGTATTTTTGGTTCTTTGTTTCAACGGTTCTTTTGCAGCTTCATTGGCGGTGAATTTTTTCTCCAAATTATCCAAGATTGGTTTACATCCGATGGAGCTTGCTTTAATTGGTACGCCAACTTTATTTCCATCGCTATCCAAAATCCGGTAAACCAAACCGCGGTTCTTGTAAATCCTGCCTTCTTCTTTTCCCCTGTCTGCGACTACATTGAATTGTTTTAAAGCTGCATTAAATTCAGGTAAGGAAGTAAACTTGTATTGACTAAATACTGCACCCACCACATTTGAAATACTTCGCTTTGTCTCTGACTTTCCATATACGGCTTTTTGGGCATCCACGGGCTTGATGCCAGGCTTCATTAATTGTTGCTGCCGTTCTGCTTTTATTAGACCATATTGTTGCTCAATTTCTTTTCTTGTTTTTTCTGATTGATTCCTGCCGATGTTGTGAGTATTAATTCTGCTGCCATCTTCTTTGATGGTGGTACTTACAATGTGAATGTGCGGATGCCCTGCGTCCTCGTGTTTATAAACGAGAAAAGGTTGTTGCCCAAAGCCGATCTTTTCCATATATACGTTAGCAACCTCAGTCAGCTTATCATTTGATAACTTTTCCGAAGGGTCGAAATTTAATGAAATATGGATGGTTTTAGTGGTAGCTCTGCTATTCAAATTATTCAACATTTCAAAGCCATTTAATTTTTGATAGAAATTCATGTTCTTTGCTTCACTTAAATAATTAGCAGCATGCAAACATTCGGCAGCACCTTTCTGCACTTTCTTTTCGTTATAGTTCAGCACAGCTTCAATACTTTTCGGTATCGTTATTTTTGCAACCATTGATCATAGAGTTGGCTCACCTTCAATTTTATTTCTTCCACCTTGCTCACCAATGATTTTTGTAAACCATCGTAATACTGTATCCAGGACCTGAATTCCGGGATCTTATCAAGTATGTGCAGTTTATGCACTGCCTGGTTAAAATTATTACCTATCCCATTGAGTTCTTTTTTTAACTCCAGCATCTGCTTCAAAAAATCATCTGCCGATTGGTTGCGGTACTTCACCGTAACTGGCTTTTGCATGGATACGTTTCGCATATATTCACTAAGGCTTCTTTCTGTGGTTTGTTGCTGTTTCTTTTTTACCTGTTTTAACTCATCATCATTCATCCGAATTTTGATAAAGATTTTCCTTACCTCATTTTCCTGCTTCTTCATAATTGTATCTTTTGAGTTTTTGTTACAATACTTCAATCGTCTTTTACAATCCCCGTACGACTCCGGAGTGAAGGGGCAAGATTTCAAACGTGGCCACGTTTGTACATCTTGCCATG
>Ga0208357_1000763_pt1 | contig 24869 bp, 20 predicted proteins | sample NGESurdeep092012_6_FD_184487 | JGI IMG/M metagenome (GOLD analysis project Ga0208357, IMG submission 184487) | Arctic peat soil microbial communities from Barrow, Alaska - NGEE Surface sample F52-2 deep-092012 (SPAdes) | ecosystem: Environmental > Terrestrial > Soil > Wetlands > Peat ...
AAATGCAGTAGAATCAACACTTACGCACAAATGTTCATAACTAATTTTAAACCAAAACTATTGCCAGTATTGAGATTGAAAGTTTTCTTGCAGAGACTATTTACTTACTTCTTATCTCGAAAGTATGAAAGATGAGAATAAGTTACCCAAGGATATCCGGTTTAAAACCTGCGCAAGTGCGTCGCCTAAACCAGGTAATTTGTTTTATGCTTACCAGTTTGAAAATCTCACAAAAGGTGGCTGGGCCTACAATGTAGTAAATACCGCTGACTGGGTTCCTGAATTTCCTTTCTCTATTCAAACTCTCAACGATTTTAATGAAGTAAATACTTTTGTGAATGCAAAGGCACTTATCAAGAGACAAAAATTTCCTAAAAATCTTGTATTGCGACATGTTTACAACAGGCTAAGTAAACCTGCAAAGAGAGCACAGAAAAATTATGAGAAATTTCTTGTGAAAATGGTTTCAAAATTTATAAAGAAAACATTACCTGATTTTAAACCACCGGTATATTTTAAAAGCAATGATTATGTAAGAACTGGCAACACCATTGTATTGTATGCAGATAATGCGTATTATAAAAAATTTCCTCAGGATGAAAATAAAATATGGGAGAATCATTCCCAGGTACAATATTTATTTCTGACGGAGAAATTTCCTGATAAGAATGCTGAAATGGCTGCCAATCCTGCATTGTCCGGCACCTGGGAACTTTATTATATTTCCGGCAGAAGGATAGCGTTTGAAGGATTGTATCCTGATAAAAAACCAACTATCACTATTAATGTAGATAGTAAGCGCATTAATGGAAGTACCAGTTGCAATGTTTTTAGCGGGAATCTAAAAACCAACAGGAGCAGAATAAATTTTGATGCTCCAATGGCCAAGACCATGATGGCTTGCCCCGGTGAAAGTGAAAGAGCATTTCTGGAAATACTGAAAAAAATAACTTCTTATGCACTTAACGGCAATAATAATATACTCACTTTTAATATGGGCGATGTGGCAATGATGAGGTTTGTAAGAAAATAGTCGTGAAGACCCGTAAGACTTGCATTAATAAGCTCTCGCAAACAAAACCCTTTCATGGCTTTGGTTGCCCGTAAGGATGCATTTACCTTCTTCCTTTTTGTTATTTAAAGGTATGCACCGGATCGTTGCTTTGGAAAGGTCTTTAATTTTTTCTTCGGTTTCGGGAGTGCCATCCCAATGAGCGGAAATAAAACCTCCCTTCTCATCCAGCAATTTTACAAATTCATCCCATGTATCAGCATTGGTAATATGGGCATCGCGATAACTTTTTGCTTTTTGATAAATATTTTTTTGAATATCATCGAGTAAAACCATCACCGTATTGGCAAGACCATCAAGAGATACCAATTCTTTTGTTTTGTTATCTCTTCTCGATACTTCCGCTACATTATTTTCAAGGTCACGTAAACCAATTGCAATTCTAACAGGGACGCCCTTCAGTTCATATTCGGCAAACTTCCATCCCGGGCGGCGGCTATCGTCGTAATCATATTTTACAGAAATATTCAATGCTTTGAAATCATCAATTATAGGAATTATTTTTTCATCAATTATTTTCTTTTGTTCTTCTCCTTTATAAATAGGAATGATCACAACCTGTATTGGCGCTAATTTTGGCGGAAGTACCAGCCCGTCATCATCACTGTGAGCCATTACCAATGCTCCTATAAGTCTCGTGCTTACTCCCCAGCTTGTAGCCCAAACATACTCCAGCTTATTTTCTTTATCACTGAATTTTACATCAAATGCTTTTGCAAAATTCTGACCCAGGAAATGTGATGTTCCAGATTGCAAAGCTTTTCCATCCTGCATGAGTGCTTCAATGCAATAAGTATCTACCGCGCCCGCAAAACGTTCATTAATACTTTTTACACCTTTTATCACCGGCATGGCCATCCATTCTTCAGCAAATTCTGCATACACATCCAATATCTTCATAGTTTCGTCTATGGCCTCCTGTGATGTGGCATGAGCGGTGTGTCCTTCCTGCCACAAAAATTCTGTCGTGCGCAAAAAAAGCCTTGTTCTCATTTCCCATCTTACTACATTAGCCCATTGATTCACGAGAAGGGGAAGATCTCTGTATGATTGTATCCAGGTTTTATACGTATTCCAGATGATAGTTTCGGAAGTAGGCCGCACAATCAATTCTTCTTCCAGTTTAGCTTCAGGATCTACAATAATACCGCCACCATCTGGGTCATTTTTTAGCCTGTAATGAGTTACCACTGCACATTCTTTAGCAAACCCTTCAACATGCGCCGCCTCTTTGCTTAAAAAACTTTTTGGAATAAAAAGTGGAAAGTAGGCATTCTGATGACCAGTTTCTTTAAAACGCTTATCCAGTTGGTCGCGCATATTTTCCCAAAGTGCAAATCCATAAGGTTTAATAACCATACAACCCCGAACTGCGCTATAATCGGCCAGTCCGGCTTTTAATATTATATCATTATACCATTGTGAATAATCCTGTTCCCTTGAGGTAATTTCTTTACTCATTCTTAAATCTTATTATTTTAAACGTGCTTTTTCCCTGGTTAAATAAAATTGTACCTGATTTTACAAATTAAATTCCTCTTTGCATTCTTTTAACAACCATTCATCAAAATATACCTAATTTAATAAAAGATTATACTTAAATTTACGGTGCAATGACGCAAAAATAAACGTTAGTTATTAATAAAACTTTTTAAAACTTAATGCCATGAAAATAAAATATATTCTTTTCCTTGGCTCGATTGCCGTTTTTAGCAGTTGCAGCACTGCCTACCGCACCAACCAGACTCCTGATGATGTATATTATTCATCGGCTCCGGTTAAAGGTTCTAATGTAATTTCTTCAAATGATGACGATCAAAATTCCTATTATACAGGCAATGATCAAAATTCCCCGGATGGAAGTCAGGACCAATCATACAGCCCTCCTGTTACATATGATTTAGGTTTCGACTACAACCCTTATGATTACAACGCACTAGGATTTAATTCTTATTTATATAATGGGTTAAGTTTCGGCAATTTTGGGTATGGTTATGATCCTTACGGATATATGGGAATGTATAATCCATATCTGTTCAATTCTTTTGGATACGGCGGCTTAGGTCTCTTTTATCCTTACAGCTTTTACAATCCCTCCGGATTTTATAACCCTTATAGCGTTTACAATCCTACTTATTATGGAAATGGGCATAGTTCTTCTATTTATTTCACAGCACCCGGAAGTATCAATACAAACACAGGCCCACGTAGATACAACCTTAATGCTTACACGAATAATTCAACCACTCCTGCAAATACTACATCATCAAACGTTTCAGCACCTATCAGGCGTACCACAGGATTTGGTAATATGCTCAGGAGTGTTTTTGTTCCCAATAGGACCACTTACGTGAACTCTTCCAATAGTAATCGCAGGTCTTATAACAATTCTAATAATAACGACAGATATTATAACAATTCAAATAACACAAGAACATTTAATAATAATAATAATAATAGTTATCAAAATAATCCTCAAACTCCATCCAGATCCTATAATAATTCACCTTCAGTGAGCACACCATCTTATTCAGGAGGTAGTAACAGCAGTGCCCCGGTAAGAAGTTTCGGGAGATAAACTTAATAAAAGGGATGATTTTTCATCCCTTTTTCAGATCATGTTTTTGATTAAAATTTTATGTTTAGATACTTAAAGCGAAACCATATTCGTACCATGAAAGCAAAATTTTTAGTTGTATTTTTATTATTTACTGTTATACATTCTCATGCACAGGAACCTGAAGATGCTTTAAGGTATTCTTTTTTAACACAAGACGGCGGGACCGCCCGCAACCAGGCGATTGGAGGCGCCGGCGGCGCTTTAGGCGGGGAGTTTACTTCTCTTTTTATTAATCCTGCCGGTTTAGGGTTTTATAAAACAGGGGATTTTGCATTTACTCCTTCATTTTCTTCCCAAAATTCCAAATCAAATTATTTAGGTAACCCCGAAAGTGCAAAAAACAGTAGCTTTAATATTGGAACTACAGGTTTTATTTTGGCATCTCCTACGCAGCAGGGTAAAAGTGTAAAAAGCTTTGCCATTGGTTTTGGCATCAACAGGGTAGCCGATTTTAATAATCATATCTATTATAAGGGATTAAATACCAAATCATCTTATTCTGAACAATACCTGGAACAACTTGCTGATAATAATGTAAGTAACCCTAATGATGCTGCTAATAATTATCCTTATGGAAGCAGCCTTGCCTTCAATACTTACTTAATTGATACCATCCAAAATGCTGATGGTTCTGTAGCAGGATACAAAAGCCAGGCCAACCCTGCTTTTGGGCTTACACAGGAAAATACTATCAATACTTCGGGCGGTATTACAGATGCGGCAATAGGTTTCGGCCTTAATCTAAAAGACAAATGGTATTTTGGTAGTACACTTTCCTTTCCCTTTTTGAGATATAACAGGGATGCGTCTTACAAAGAAAGTGACGCTTCAGGAGATCCCAATAATAATTTTAATTATTTTATTTCCAGTGAATCTTTGCAAACAACAGGTATTGGGGTGAATGGAAAATTCGGAGTCATTTTTAAACCTGTTAAAGATGTCAGTCTTGGACTGGCAATTCATACACCCACCTATTATCAACTTACCGATGAATACACGGCTGAAATAACTACCGACCTGGAAGGTTATGGCGGAGTAGGAGTAAAGCATCAAAGTTCTACAGATATACCCTCCACCAATGGGCAACCCCTGGAATCTAAGTATAATTTAACTACTCCGTGGAGAGCGATTTTAAGTGGTGCCTATATAATTCGGGAAGTGGAAAATGTGGAAAACCAACGTGGTTTTATTACAGCAGATATTGAATATGTAAATTATAAAGACGCATCATATCATGATGTGAACAATGATGCTTCCACAAATGAATATTATAATTCCTTAAATAAAACAATTGATAATTTATATAAAAATGCCATTAATATACGCCTTGGCGGCGAGATAAAATTCAATACTGTGATGTTCAGGTTAGGCGGCGCCTATTATGGAGATCCTTATCAAAATCAAAGTGCTGATCTTATCAAAATTAGCGGTGGCATAGGTTACAGGAACAGGGGAATGTTTATTGACCTTACTTATGTGTATTCTACAAATAAAGATGTCAACTATCCTTACCGCCTGGAAGATAAACCCAATGTACCCGCCTATTTACAAAATAATTCCGGGAATATTGTAGCTTCTATTGGGTTTAAACTTTGAAGATGCGACTTTCCGGCAAATTTATAAAAGCTATAAAATGTTACGCTAAAATTTTATTTTAAGAAAGCTTCTTATCGGGTTCACTATTCTTTTTTCTGAGAACCATTTTACTATTATCTCTATATATTTATAAAGATTACTTTAACTATCTGTACTTTAAAAAATTGTTACTCTCATCTGCATCCATAAAAATACCTGAGATCAATTGTGCCGATTCTATTTCCTTCCCGGCCTTAACGTCAATGAGTACACGCTTTTTATTCATAGCCCATATTGCAGGAGTTTGATGAATGATTTGTTTACTGCCGTCTTTAAAATTTAATTGCAAATCTACCGGAACCGGGAATCCGCCAATATTTCCAATTGCCACCTGATATCCGCCTTTGATTTCATGGATATAATCAATCGAGATATCTATGTAATTATGACTGAAGAACCATGCGTTCCAAAACCAGTTAAGGTTTTCACTTGAAACGGTATTGAAAGCATAGAAAAAATCCCAGGGAACCGGGTGCTTGCCATGCCAGTGATCCATAAAAGTATGGAGACATTTTCGGAATAAATCATCTCCCAGCATATCTTTCAGTGCCTGGTAGCCTAAAGATGGTTTACCGTAATTATTACTTCCAAATCCGCGCCGGGAAAGGCTATAGCCGGGAGTTATTATCGGAAGATCTTCATCTGCATCTCCATCATGTATCCAGTTTGCCACTCTGAATTTTTTATAAAATTCATCTGCAGAATCTTTCGGCATCACAGAACGGTTGAATAATAATTCAAAGGTGGTTGCCCATCCTTCATCCATAAATCCGAAACGCGCCTCATTAGTACCCATATAAAACGGGAACCAGGTATGTGAAATTTCATGTGCCGCTACCATACGTGACATAGCAAAATCGGGATAGGATTCATCATTGGCCATCATCGGGTATTCCATTCCTGCATACCCCTGGAAAACGATCATTTTAGGATAGGGGTAAGCAACGCCGGGCCATTTATCAGATAAAAAACGCAGCTCACTTTGTCCGAAAGAAACCATCTGGTGATAATCTCTCGCTGTATCATTATAAGCTGCCTGGATACTAGCACGTCTATTGCTTTTTTCATCTACTATTACACTAGATGCGTCCCACACATAATGGTCACTCAATCCAAACGCCATGTTTGAAATATTATTAAAAGCAAATGTCCAGGTATTTACCTCATTTTGTTGGGTGATATTTTTCGAAGCAAGATCAGAAGGAGTTATAATTTGTATTACATCATCCGTTTTCATAGATTCGTTCAAACGCTGTAAATAAGAGGGTTGCAGTACTTCATTACTATTAAGCAAATTTCCCGTAGCCCAAACAATATAATTCTCGGGTACTTTTATGTGTAGCACATAATCATTAAAATCATTGTAAAAATTCAATGCATCTGTATGATCATAAGTATCCCATCCATTATAATCATCATACACGGCTATCCTGGGGTAGAAGTAAGCGAGGTAATAAGTGGTAGAATCTATCATTCCTTCTCTTTTGCTTTTTAGAGAGATCTCATAGTGCCAAACAAAGGCCACTTTTACAGAATCATGCGGCAATAAAGATTTTGCCAAATGCGCAAATTGAATGGTTGGTGAATTTTCTTTGTTATGCCATTGTTCTGTCTCACCATTTATAGCAAATGAATCTACATGCACTCCGTCCGTTAGAAAATCTGCAGGAGCGGTACCTAACCTTGGTACCCCTGGCTTATGTATGTTTTGAATGAATTTGAAAACCAATTCGTGTAAAGTATCGGGACTGTTATTTATATATGTAATTTGTTCACTTCCTTTTATATTTCTGTCGGGTGGTAATACAGTCATTGTAATTGTATAACGGGCAGTATTTTGCCAATATTTTATTCCAGGCCATCCGTCATTCGACCTGGTTGTATTTTTATAAGCTCTTTTTATGTTGCGCGGCCAATAAAGATTTTGGGCGCTTAAGTTAAACGCAAAAGATATGAAGATTAATAATAGAAAAATTCGTTTCATAATTTAATTTTTAATTTTTCAAAATTGTAATTATAACAAAATAGATCCCATTCATTTGAGCACTCTCATTCTCAAATCAAAAATTGATTTTTGAATCGCTCAATCTCTGACTCAAACCCACACGGATGTACTGATCGAACGGAGACATAGTGAGGCAGGTGGTTGTTTACTGGACTGCTGACTTTTTAATTTTCTTTGGGTTTAAATCCTTCTTTCAATGTAACTGTCCTGTTAAAAACAAACGTTCCAGGTCTGGAATCTTTATCAATACAGAAATATCCATTGCGTATAAATTGAAAGTGGGCGCCGGTTTCAGCACGTTGAAGATGTGGTTCGATAAATGCATTTTTAATAATGTGCAGCGAATCCGGATTCATATATTCTTTAAAGTCTCCTTCTTCGGCGGACGGGTTTTCTACCTTGAACAACCGGTCGTACAGCCTTACTTCTGCAGTAGCAGCATCCCGCGCATTGAGCCAGTGTATGGTTCCTTTCACTTTTAAAGTACTCGTATCATGGTGACTTTTACTTTCAGGTATATAAGTGCAATGGATCTCAGTTATATTTCCGGTATCATCTTTTTTGAAACTTTCGCAGCGGATAATGTAAGCGCTTTTTAAACGCACCATTTGGCCAGGTGCCAGGCGGAACCATTTCTTTACAGGCACTTCCATAAAATCTTCTTTCTCTATCCACAGTTCTTTTGAGAAGGTGATAGTTCTTATATTTCCAGGATCGTTTGGGATATTTTCTGTGGTTAATTCTTCGATCCTGTTTTCATCATAATTATCAATGATCAGTTTTAGTGGATTCAAAACTGCCATCACGCGAAAGGCACTTCCATTAAGTTCTTCCCTGATACAAAATTCCAGGAGGCTGATGTCAATCAGATTATCTCTTTTTGCTACACCGATCTTTTCGCAGAAAGTGCGGATGCTCGAAGGTGTGTATCCTTTTCTCCTGAAACCTGAAAGAGTGGGCATACGCGGATCATCCCATCCCGAAACGTAGCCTTCATTTACCATCTGTAATAATTTCCGTTTACTCATCACCGTATAAGTCATGTTGAGTCGTGCAAATTCATATTGATGTGATGGAAAAATATCTAACTTTTCTATAAACCAATCGTATAATATCCTGTGTGGAACAAATTCAAGAGTGCAGATGCTATGGGTAATATTTTCAATGCTATCGCCCTGGCCGTGTGCAAAATCGTACATGGGATAAATGCACCAATTATCGCCGGTGCGGTGATGATGTGCATGTTTGATACGATACATTATAGGATCGCGCATCAGCATATTGAGGTGAGCCATGTCTATTTTTGCACGAAGCACTTTTTCACCCTCTTTATATTTCCCATTTTTCATTTCTTCAAACAGGCGCAGGTTTTCTTCAACACTTCTATTCCGGAACTCATTCTCTTTTCCAGGCTCTGTAGGGGTGCCTTTTTCAGCTGCAATTTTTTCTGAACTGCTGTCGTCTATATAAGCAAGCCCTTTGTTGATGAGCTCTACAGCAAAGGAATATAATTCATCAAAATAATCGCTTGAATAAAATTCATTTTTCCATTTAAATCCCAGCCATTGAATATCTTCTTTGATACTATTCACATATTCGGTTTCTTCCGTAACCGGATTGGTATCATCAAAGCGCAGGTTGGTCTCTCCATTGTATTTTTCGGCAAGGCCAAAATTCAGGCAAATACTTTTTGCATGACCAATGTGCAGGTAGCCATTCGGCTCAGGGGGAAAGCGGGTTAATATCTTTTCATATTTTCCATTACGAAGATCTTCTTCAATGATCTCTTCTATAAAATTCAGGCTCCTGGCTTCTCCGGCCTCTTTGGAATTATCTAATTCAGAAGGTTCGTTATTGCTATTTATATTTTCTGACATTTTTTATTTTTTTTAGTCACAGGTTATCAACTTCAGATTTTTATTTCTTTCTATCAAACAATATAAGATTTCCCCCGCTATAACTGAGCTGCAAAGCTTATAAGTTTTTCAACCATCAACAATTCACTGGTTCAGAGCTTATTCCTCTCCATCGGAAAGGGGATGGGATGAGGCCATCCAATCATCATTCCATACTCTCCGCAATCAATTCCGCAAGATCTATCACCTTTACATTCTCTTCCTGCCCGTTAGATTTTACTCCATCGGTTAGCATTGTCATACAGAAAGGACAATTAGATGCAATGATCTTTGCTCTCGTTTCTATAGCTTCACCTGTTCTTTCTTCATTGATTCTGCGCTTGCCCTTTTCTTCTTCTTTAAATACCTGTGCGCCACCCGCACCACAGCATAAACCATTACTGCGGGAGCGTTTCATTTCTACTAATTCCACATCCAATGCTTCCAGTACTTTGCGTGGTGCCTCATAAATATTGTTGGCACGGCCAAGATAACAGCTATCATGATAAGTGATTTTTTTTCCTTTAAAACTTCCATTCTCTTTCATCTTTATTTTCCCTTCATCAATGAGCTGTTGTAAAAAGACTGTGTGATGAATTACTTCATAGTTTCCGCCTAAGGCTGGGTATTCGTTTTTTAAAATATTAAAGCAATGAGGACACGCCGTTACTATTTTTTTTATTTCATATCCATTCAATAATTGTATATTCTGGTAAGCCATCATTTGAAAGAGGAATTCATTGCCCGCACGTCTTGCAGGGTCGCCGTTACATATTTCCTCTTTGCCAAGAATAGCGTAGTTGACTCCTATTTTATTTAAGATCGTTGCGAATGCTTTTGTTATTTTTTGAGCACGCTGGTCGAAACTGCCTGCACAGCCTACGAAAAATAGTATTTCCGGCGATTTGCCCTCTGCCTTTAATTCAGCCACGGTAGGTATATGCATGATCACTAAATTTTGGCAGCTAAAATACAACAAACAATTTTTATAAGAAGTTATGGGTTCAACTGTTTAAACTTATTTTTGCAAACTCCAAAAAGAAGGAATGAATTTGATCAGTAAAATAAAAAACTGGGAACAATGGCCTTTCAAAATTTTATATGCACCGATAGTTCCTGTGTGGCTTTGGTACATGGTGCGTTCGCGTGCAGTATGGTTTTTTACACCAAGTAACCCTAAACTTACCTTTGGCGGCATGGAAGGCGAGCCTAAAAAAGAAATGCATGTCCTGCTGCCTGTAGATCTTTGCCCTAACTATTTCAATGTGACACCTGTCAATACTTTTTTGGAAATAAATGAGATGCTTTCAGCAAGCGGTATTCAATACCCCTTAATAGTTAAACCTGAAGTGGGCGGCCAGGGGATTTTATTCAGGAAAATCGAAAATGAAGAACAGTTAAAGGAGTATCATTCAAAAATTCCTGTTGAATATTTTATCCAGGAATTTATTAATTATCCTGTAGAAGTAAGTCTATTTTACTATCGCTATCCTTTTGAAAAAAAAGGAACCATCACCGGTTTTTTGCAAAAGGTTCCGATGCGTGTAACGGGAGATGACGTGCACACTTTAGAGGAGTTACTGCTAATGAATTCAAAAATTAAAAAAAGAATTGCTGAAATTAAATTGAAGCATGGTCAAAATTTCAATAAAATAATCCCTTCAGGTGATCCTTATATCTTGAGTTATGCCGCCAATCACAATAGGGGAGCTCAATTTATTGATTTGAGCAAAGAAATAAATGATGACCTGGTAAACATGCTTGATGAAATAAGCCTTGGTATCAATGATTTTTTTTATGGCCGTTATGACATTATGTGCCACTCTGTAGAAGATTTGAAAAAAGGAAAAAATTTTGTAATCCTTGAATACAACGGTTGCGGTGCGGAGCCGAATCATTTTTATGATACCGGCTATACTTTGACCGGAGCGTGGAAAGAAATTTTAAAGCACTGGAAGGTCTTGTTTGAGATCAGCAAATACAATCATAAGCACGGCGTTGATTACTGGCCTTTTTTGAAAGGGCTTCGTTTTAGAACGGAAACAAAAAAACATTATAAAAAAATTAATAAAGCAGATAAAGAAATCTCCTGAAAATTGAACATCTTGCCAAATAAAATTTTATGATGATATTAAAAAACATTTTAGTCTGTTTGCTTTTTATTTCCACAAATGTGGTTGCACAAAATTATAATCCTGTTGATAAAGGAAGTAAAGTACATTTTGTAATTAAAAATTTTGGAATTAATACCGGTGGAGATTTTTCAGGCATTAAGGGTGAGATTCATTTTTTACCGGATAACCCTGAAGAGAGTAAGTTTGATGTAACGGTTTCTTCTTCTACTATAGATACGGATAATGGTATGAGAGATAAGAATTTGGCAAGCGATGAATATTTTGGTGCAACCAAATTTCCTGTGATACAATTAGTTTCCACTAAGATTACCAAAACCAATAAAACTGAAGATGGATTTTATTATTTTACCGGCAATCTCACTATCAAAGGAGTCACAAAACCTATTTCTTTCCCTTTCCAGGCAAAGAAGATAAACAATGATTATTTATTTACGGGTAATTTTGAAATAGACCGTACAGATTTTAACGTGGGTGAAAAAAATATTGTATTAAGCAATTATGTAGCTGTTTCCTTATCAGTCATGACAAAAAAGAGCTAACCAAAAGAATTTAGCAGTTCATGGGATTAGTAAAAATTTTTTTCTGGGGTTTGATGGTGAGCTTTTTGGGCTCATTGCCATTGGGTACTCTCAATGTGGCGGCCATGCAGATCAGTGTACAGGAAAATATTATGAATGCCATTTATTTTTCGCTCGGCTCTTTATTGGTTGAGATGATCTATGTGCGTATATCTCTTGTTGGTATTAATTGGATCCGCAAGCAAAAAAAATTATTCCGCTGGATGGAGTGGATAGCTTTGGGAATTGTATTAGCACTTGCCATTGGAAGTTTTATTGCCGCCATGCAACCGCATCATGCAAAAAATGTGATGCTTGATAACAACATCAATCGCTTTCTCCTCGGTGTCATGTTGAGCGCTATCAGTCCTATGCAAATTCCTTTCTGGTTTGGCTGGAGTACGGTTCTTTTTGCAAAAAATATTTTACAACCCAAAAATTCATTTTATAATATTTATATTATAGGAATAGGACTGGGAACTCTTTTTGGAAATTGTGTTTTTATTTTTGGAGGAAAATGGATCGTGCAAGAATTAAATGGTAATCAAAGCCTGATGAACTGGATCATTGGCGGAATCTTTGCGGTAACGGCTATTATATTTTTAATTAAGATTCTTCTGCATAAAGACGGAATGAATAAAATCCAGGAAGCTGCATAAGCGTTTTTGCATTGGCAGTAAACTAACGAATAATTCATTTTTCTATTTAATCAATTTATTTCAGCTGAAGATGTCGCTCAGTAAACAAACAATTTTAACGGAATTCTATTTTGTATCTTCTCTAAGAAATTATTAAGAATGTTAGAATTCTTTCGATAAATCAATATAATACTTTGAAAATTTTTTGTAAAAATTGAAAAATAAATTTGTTGGTTTCATTTTGTAACTTATTTTTGCGCAGCAATGATGATCACAAAAGCAAATACCGGTTTCTTTTATTTTAGCTACTATTTTAGAAATAGTCCGGGATGCCTTTGTTAAAACTGAAACAAACAGATAACGATAAAAGAATCCCGGCTAAGAAAGCCGGGATTTTTATTTTTATATGAATAAAAAAATAGCCATACAGGGTTTTGAAGGCTGCTTTCACCAGGCGGCTGCCCTTAAATTTTTTGGAAATGATGTGGAAGTAATTTGCTGTTCCACCTTTCGGGATGTAATAAAGATTGCTGACGATGAAAACAAGAGTGATGGCGGATTGATGGCGATTGAGAATTCTATCGCCGGAAGTATTTTGCCCAACTATAATCTTCTTCAAAAGAGTAATTTAAAAATTGTAGGAGAAATTTACCTCCAGATAGATCAGAATCTTTTGGTAAATCCGGGTGTTTCTCTTGATGATATCCACGAAGTACATTCTCACCCGATGGCATTGTTGCAATGCATGGATTTTTTGGAAAGATATAGCTGGAAATTGATTGAAACTGAAGATACGGCGCTGAGTGCCCGCCACATTCACCAGCATAAAAGCAGGCATATCGCAGCTATTGCAGGTGAGTTGGCTGCCGGGCTTTTTCAACTAAAAATGATTGCCCCAAATATTCATACTCAAAAAAATAATTATACCAGGTTTTGGGCCTTGCAGAATTCTGAATCAGTAAAGGAAGCGGAGGATGCCAATAAGGCTTCTATTATTTTTGAAACAGATCATTCAAAAGGAAGTCTCGCAAAAGTGCTCACCAAAATTTCTGAATGCGGTGTGAATTTAAGTAAACTACAATCCATGCCTATACCGGGCAGCGATTGGAAATATTCTTTTCATGCTGATTGTGAATTCACTGATCTCCAGCATTTGAACCAGGTTTTGGAAAATATAAAACCTTTTACAGCTGCTCTAAAAGTTTATGGAGTTTATAAGAATGGAAAAACACCAAGGCAATGATATCGAAGGAATCAATTTTGTTTAAAGAAAATATATGACAAACAAATCAACAGATATAAAAACTGTACATTTCCATAAGAAAAAGATTGGAAGAGTGGCCGAACGTTTAAAAGGTATTGAAGAGTATTATTTTTCAACGAAACTGAGGCAGATAGATGAAATGAATAAGGCAGGCAAACAGGTAATCAACCTGGGAATTGGCAGCCCCGACCTTCCTCCGCATCCTGATGTGATTAAAACATTGCAGGAAGAAGCTGCAAAGCCTAACCAGCACGGTTATCAGAATTATAAAGGAAGCCCGGTTCTTAGGAATGCAATTTCCCGGTGGTATAAAAAATGGTATGGCGTGGAATTGAATCCGGATTCCGAAATTTTGCCTTTGATTGGAAGCAAAGAAGGGATTATGCATATCTGCATGACGTATATTAATAAAGGAGATGCAGTGTTAATTCCTAATCCCGGATATCCTACTTACCAAAGCGTGGCAAAAATTGCAGGGGCTAACGTGAAGCTATATACGCTGAAAAAAGAAAACAACTGGTGCCCGGATTTTGAAGAGTTGGAAAAATCAGATTTGACAAATGTAAAATTGATGTTTGTAAATTATCCGCAGATGCCTACCGGACAGTTACCATCACACGAAATGTTTGTTGAGTTAATTGCTTTTGCTAAAAAACATCAAATACTTATCTGCCACGATAATCCTTATAGTTTTATTTTGAATGATAAACCCATGAGTTTGCTAAGCATACATGGCGCAAAAGATGTGGTAATAGAATTGAATTCTTTTAGCAAAAGTCATAATATGGCTGGCTGGAGAATTGGGATGCTTTGCGGGGCAAAAGAGAGAATTGAAGAAGTCCTTCGCTTCAAAAGCAATATGGACAGCGGAATGTTTCTGCCTCTGCAACTTGCTGCTGCAAAGGCTTTGGAACTTGAACAGGATTGGTATGATTCAGTAAACTCGGTTTATAAAAAGCGAAGAGAAAAAGTATTTGAATTGCTGGTTTTATTGAATTGTTCTTTTGATAAAAACCAGGCCGGGCTTTTTGTATGGGCTGCCATACCTGCTGAATATAAAGATGGGTATGAATTAAGCGATAGGGTTTTGAATGGTTCCAATGTTTTTATAACTCCCGGTGGAATTTTTGGAAGTGCAGGTGATAAATATATAAGGGTGAGTTTGTGCGCTACCGAACAAAAATTAGAAGAAGCGATAAAAAGAATTAATAAGAATTGAAAAGAAATTGATCATGTTTGAGAATGTTACCATAGTTGGTGTTGGATTAATAAGCGGCTCGTTTGCGCTTGCCCTGAAAGATAAGGGGTTTGCAAAAAATATAATTGGCGTCAGCAAAACACAATTAAGTTTGGATAAAGCAAAAGGGCTGGGTATAATAGATGAAGCGTTACCATTGGCTGAAGCGGTGAGAAAAAGTGATTTTATTTATGTCGCGATCCCTGTAGATGTTACTATTCCTGTAATGAAACAGGTAATGGATATAATAAATAAAAAGCAGATTGTGGCTGACGCGGGTTCAACAAAATTTGCATTGTGCGAAGCCCTGGCAAATCATCCGATGAGAAAGCGTTTTGTAGCTACACATCCAATGTGGGGAACTGAATATAGCGGCCCGGAAGCAGCTTTGAGAGAAGCTTTCAAAGACAGGTCATGCGTGATATGCGAAAAAGAAAAGAGCGATCAAGATGCCGTGAGCATTGTTGAGAATATTTATAAAACGCTTGGCATGAGAATAACTTATATGAATCCTGAAAACCATGACATACACGCTGCGTATGTAAGCCATATATCTCACATCACCTCTTTTGCGCTAGCCAATACGGTTTTGGAAAAAGAAAAAGAAGAAGATGCCATTTTTGAACTGGCAGGTGGCGGTTTTGAAAGTACAGTTCGCCTCGCAAAAAGTAACCCTGCGATGTGGGCACCTATTTTTATGCAAAACAGGGAAAATGTTTTAGATGTTTTAAACGAACACATTTCTCAGTTAAGAAAATTTAAGGCCAGTTTGGAAAAAGAGAATCTTCCCTACCTGATTGAGTTAATGGAAAATGCGAATAAAATAAAAAGAATATTAAAATAAATATTATGCTATCTGTTATTATTTCAATATTTTTTTTTGGGGCGATGACTGGGGAGATATTTATTTATATATATAGGTATAAACTTTTAATGCAACTTGAAGAAGATTCTGGAATCAGAATAACAAGAACGAGTCAATTCGCCGCAAGGCGAGATCTTAGAGAAATCGTAAATAGTAATGTGGATAATTCTTTAAAAATTATAAGCAAAAAAATTATTGGATTATTAAATTTATTTAACTGGTTATTTTTTGGTGCTATTGGGTTAATAATTATAATATTTATATTAAATGCAATTTTGGGCTAACAATCAATATTATGAATCGGATCATAATTAAAAGCGCAAATGAGGAAAATTAAAAATAGAAAACTGAATTATTTGTTGGTTTACTAATTCGTGTGAATTAGTGTAATTAATGGCAAAAAAGGCAAAAAGATTAGCGTAATAAAAAATAAATAATAAAAAATAAAAAAACAATGAACGAAACAATCCAAAAATTATGGAACAAACGTCCTCTGATAATCAGTGGTCCGTGCAGCGCTGAAACAGAAGAGCAGGTTGTAGAAACCGCCACCAGGCTTGCCAAAACCGGGAAGGTAGATGCGCTTCGCGCGGGGATATGGAAACCACGCACCAAGCCAGGAATGTTTGAAGGTATTGGTGTAAAAGGATTACCGTGGCTGGCGCAGGCAAAGAAGGTATCCGGATTGCCTATTGCCGTAGAAGTAGCCACCGCAAAACATGTGGAGATGGCTTTGCAGTTTGATGTGGACATACTTTGGATCGGCGCAAGAACCACCGTGAATCCTTTCAGTGTGCAGGAAGTTTGCGATGCTTTGCGCGGTGTAGATGTACCGGTGCTTATCAAAAATCCTATCAATCCTGATCTTGAATTATGGTGCGGCGGCATCGAGCGATTGCAAAAAGTAGGAATAAAAGATATAGGCATGATTCATCGTGGGTTCTCCAACTATGGAAATACTGAATTTCGTAATGCGCCCATGTGGCATCTACCTATTGAAATGAAAAGAAGGTTTCCTGAGATGCTGATCATTTGTGATCCATCACATATATGCGGTAACAGGACTGGCTTACATGAGATCGCTCAAAAAAGTATTGACCTTGATTTCGGCGGATTGATGATTGAATCTCACATAGATCCTGATAAAGCATGGAGTGATGCCAAACAGCAAATTACTCCGGAACGCCTTGCTGAATTGCTTGGAGAGTTGATCTGGCGTGCTGAGAATACTAATGAAAAAGAGTTCATAACCGCATTAGCAAAATTGAGAGAACAGATCAACCAGATTGATGATGAATTAATGGCCCTTCTTGGACAGAGAATGAAAGTTGCTGATAAAATTGGTGTGTATAAAAAAGAAAATAACATTACTATTTTGCAGACTAACCGATGGAATGAAATACTGGCAAAGGCTTTTGTAAAAGGAGAAAAAATGGGATTAGGTAAAGATTTTGTTACCAAATATTTTGATGCCGTTCATATGGAAAGTATCAATCACCAAAATAAAATAATGAATGATTAACAAAGAGACTTTTACAAAAAGATATTCTTTTTCAGGCAGATCAGTTGAATGTTATTTTGATGCAAAGTTTGCAATGATTGAAGATTTGGCAGATAAAAAAAATACTATTCTTATCACTGATCAAAATGTTTTTGCAAAACAACCGGGAAAATTCTCCGGATGGAAAACCATTGTTATAAATGCCGGCGAACAATTTAAAAATCAAAAAGCCGTTGACGAAATTATTGATCAGTTAATAGAATTAAATGCTGACCGGCAGAGTTTTATTGTAGGTGTGGGTGGGGGAGTAGTTACTGATGTCGCTGGTTTTGCGGCTTCGGTTTATATGCGTGGAATAAAATTCGCATTTGCGCCTACAAGTATTCTCGCGATGGTTGACGCAAGCATTGGTGGTAAAAATGGAGTCGATGTAGGTGTATATAAAAACCTTGTGGGCGTTATCAATCACCCTGAATTTTTATTGTATGATTATTCTTTTTTAGAAACACTACCAAATGAAGAATGGATAAATGGTTTTGCAGAAATTATAAAACATGGCTGCATTAAAGATGAAAGTATGTTTCGTTTCCTTGAAGAGAAAACACTTGAAGATTTTCAGTCTTCAAAAAATAATATTGGAAAATTGATCCAACAAAATGTAGATATAAAATACAATATTGTTTCCAATGATGAACGTGAAACCGGCGAAAGAAAACTGCTGAATTTTGGACATACGATTGGCCATGCCATTGAAAATACTGCTAAACTTCCACATGGAAGCGCAGTAAGCATTGGTATGGTAGCGGCCTGCATCATTTCGGAAAAAATCAATGGATTTTCAAACACAGAAACAGAAAAAGTAAAGCAACTTCTTTTAAAATATAAACTGCCAATCGCTTTTGATTTTGATAAAGGAAAAACATGGAATATTCTTTTGCACGATAAAAAGAAATCAGGAGACAATATGAATTTTGTAGTGTTGGATGAAATTGGAAAAGCTTCTATAAAAAAAATCGCATTACCGGATTTACATAATATTTTTTATTCACTTGCATAATTCTTCAATTTTAATTTTTAATTCATAATTCAAAACGTGATTATAACAATAACACCTTCTCCTGTTTTTGGAAAAATAAAAGTGCCACCTTCTAAAAGCTCTATGCAGCGTGCTTGTGCTGCTGCGCTGATTACTCCGGGAACAACGGTTATTGATAATTTTGGCAACAGTAATGATGAAAAGGCTGCTATCAATATTATTACCCAACTCGGCGCAACTATTAATATGATTAGCAATGAAATGGCTGTGACATCTAACGATTATATTTTCCGCTCTCAATTTCCTGAAAAAAATGTGATTGTGAATGTTGGGGAAAGTGGTTTATCCATGCGAATGTTTGCACCGATAGCCGGACTTTTTAATTATGATATTATTTTCACCGGCAAGGGGAGTATTCTAAAAAGACCAATGAATTTTTTTGATGAAATTCTTCCTTTACTGGATGTTGAAGTAAATTCTAATGATGGAAAATTGCCTGTTACGGTACGCGGACCGTTGCATCCAAAAAACATTACTGTAGATGGTTCGTTAAGTTCCCAATTTTTGACTGGATTACTATTTGCTTTTGCAAAATCGTGTACCGTGCCTGTTAAAATCACAGTGAGAGATTTATCCAGCAGACCTTACATTGACCTTACGATCTCTGTTTTAAAAGATTTTGGCTTTAGGATTGACAATCGCAATTATGAAGTTTTTACCATTCACCCGCGGAAACCACTGCCTTCTCACAGTATTAAATATACGGTTGAAGGCGATTGGAGCAATGCAGCATTTCTGTTGGTGGCAGGTGCTGTAGCAGGCGAGGTAACTTTAAAAGGTGCGGATCTCAATTCAAGTCAGGGCGATAAAAATATAATGGAAGCATTGTACGATTGCGGCGCAGAAGTAGCTATTCACAATAAAGAAATTACTGTTAAAAAAAATAAGCTGGAAGCATTTGAATTTGATGCAACACATTGTCCTGACTTATTTCCACCATTAGTAGCGCTTGCAGGCTATTGTATAGGTAAAACTACCATCAAAGGAGTGAACAGGCTGTTGCATAAAGAAAGCAATCGTGCTATCGCATTAAGAGACGAATTCAAAAAAATGAATGTAGCGGTAGAATTAGATGGAGATTTAATGACCATAAAAGGTGGCAATGAAATAAAAGGCGCGAAAGTTTCTTCACATAACGACCACAGGATAGCGATGGCAACTGCGGTTGCGGCGTTGGGCGCGAAAGGAAATACCGTTATTCATGATGCGGAAGCGGTAAAAAAATCGTACCCTGATTTTTATAAAGATTTGAAATCTTTAAAGAAAATTACTTCTTCAAAAAAAGATATTATTTGAGCATTTCAAATAAATATTGCTTAAGTTTTAAAAAGTATTTACTGATTTTTTTATTTTTTTAAGCTTAAAAAAATAAAACCAGATACAATGGAAATTGAATTCGAAATTTTCATGCCATACAGGCGTGGTCAGGCTGGGGTTTATTTACTGAAATTGTGTCGTTATTTATTTATGCCTGATTGATATGGTTTCCATCATACTACTGTCAGACTTGATTTCCGCCACAATAAAATAAGAGCATTTATTTAAAAATTTTACCATAATTCTTTACTGAATTTGTTCAACAAAAAGAATAAATGGTGGTTAAACAAAAGAAATTATTTTTCAATAATTTTTAATCATAAGCTTTGTTATTTTTCACCATTCCATATATTTTTTCCTGAATTAAATCCACTTACATAATTAAATCGTAAATGATTTTGATAGGTATTGATAAAAAATATCAATCCAATTTTTTTAATCATTTAAATAATCTCATTATGTTAAACAACGAATCAGAAGAAAACCAGCCGAATCTTTTAGAGGAAGGCATGGCTAAAGCATTTTCCAGAAGAAAATTTTTTGGAATAATGGGCGCAGGTTCTGCATTGGTAGTTACAGCAGCAGCTTGTAGGAAAACTAATGTGGGGAGTAGTAACGGTGGCGTGAACCTTGGAAGTGGCGACATAGGAATTCTTAATTACGCCTATGCGTTAGAACAACTGGAAGCAGCATTTTATACCCAAATCATTTCGACGCCTTATACGGGTATAAGTGTTATGGAGCAGACGTATCTGACAAATATACGTGACCATGAAATAGCGCACCGCGAGTTTTTTAAAGCTGCTTTAAGTACCAGCGCTATTCAGTCTTTACAGGTCAATTTCAGTTCCATTGATTTCACAAGCCGTACAAGCGTCCTTGGCACTGCCCAGGCTTTTGAAGACCTTGGTGTGTCTGCTTATAATGGCGCAGGGCAACTCATTACCAATCCCGATTATCTCACTTTGGCCGGGAAAATAGTATCTGTAGAAGCGCGCCATGCAGCATGGATAAGAGATATGATCACTCCAGGTTCTTTTGCAGACATGACGGCAGTAAACTCAAATGGTTTGGACCTCGAGCGTGCGCCAAACGACGTGTTAGCCATTGCCGGAACCTATCTTAAAACGAAACTTGATGCAAGTCATTTACCCACCAATTAAATCTTATTATTATGAACTTACAAAATATTATTTCAGAAATTGAAAAAACAGACCCTGAAGTGTATGAAAGATTGGATAGCCGCAGGAATGCCATGAGAAGTTTTGCAAAAACTTCCGGGCGTATTGCTTTGGCTTCTATCCCTTTTGCTTTAGGATCCATGTTTCAAAAGGCTTATTCTTCACCTGCATCGCCAAAAGATATCATTATCGACACCTTAAACTTTGCACTTACACTGGAATACCTTGAATCTAATTTTTATATCCAGGCGGTTGCCTCAGGCATTATTCCTGCGGGTGATGCATATAATTCACTTACAACTATTCGTAATCATGAAAATGAGCATGTAAATTTTCTATCTACAGCCATAACTGCTGCAGGAGGTACTCCCGTTTCATTTACTGCAGCCAGTTTTGATTTTACCGCGAAAGGTACTTTCCCAGGTGTATTTACAGATTATGGAACTCTGCTTGCCGTTGCACAAACCTTTGAAGACACCGGCGTACGGGCATATAAAGGACAGGCTCCCAATCTAATTACGAGCAATGCCTATCTTACTGCAGCCTTACAAATACATTCTGTAGAGGCAAGACGCGCAGCTCATCTCCGTGAAATGAGACAGGCAGCAAACCTGTTAATACCTGCGGATGTAATAGTAAAACCATGGATCACTTTAAACCAAAGTGGTATAGCCTCTACAGCGGTACAGGCAAGTTATGACGGGGAAGATAATGTAGTGCAGGCCGGAATAACTATTACCAATATTGGCGGACAGCAAATATCTGCCGATGCAGCATCAGAAGCATTTGATGAGCCTCTTACCAAGGACCAGGTAACGGCAATTGTAACCCCATTTTTTGCATAGGTAATCTTCAATAAACAAAATAAAGTCTCCGGCAAGTAACCGGGGATTTTTTTTTGTTACTAATTGATATTTTTCTTTTGGGAATCAATTTTAAATAAAAAAATTTCATCTGAATAGCAGCATAAAAGAATTGCAAAGAAAATTGGTAATGAATTATCTATAAATGGAACTTTTAATTATTAAATAAATTTATTTACTTTGTAATTGCTAATAATCTTTTGTCCTTCCTTTTTATCACTTATTTATTTTTCAGATGAAAACTAACTATTTAAGGACAAAATTTCCCACTTATTTTTTGGTCCTTTTTATTTTTTTTAGTTCACTGATGCTCATTTTCTGTAATTCAGATGCGCAGGTAAATGTAATTATGAATCATAACGATCTGAAGCGCACCGGGTGGAACAGCAATGAAACCATACTTACTCAAAGTACTATTAGTAATGGCAATTTCGGATTAGTATTTGCGAGGAGTGTTGATGATCAAATATATGCACAACCCTTAGTGGTGAGCAATGTTACTATCGGAGGTAGCAAACATAATATAGTAATTGTAGCCACCGTAAATAATTCACTCTATGCATTTGATGCGGATGATGCAAGTGTTACCTCTCCTTACTGGCAGGATAATCTTACTTTTAACCCCTCTACTTACAGGCCAATAAAAAATACAGATATGACAGGCGCCTGTGGTGGCAATTATAAGGATTTTAGCGGTAATATTGGAATAGTGGGAACTCCTGCCATTGATACAGTCACAAATACTTTATACGTAGTAGCCAGAAGTGTTACCAAAACCTCCCCGGCTACTTTTGTACAATATTTACACGCTATTGACATTACCACCGGCACTGAAAAGACCGGAAGCCCTGTTTATATTACAGCTACTTACCCCGGTACAGGTTCCGGAAGTTCGGGTGGTATCATGACCTTTAACCAGCAAAAACAAAATCAAAGGCCAGGTTTATTATTGTATAATGGTATTGTATATATTGGATGGGCATCGCATTGTGACTGGGCACCCTACCAGGGTTGGCTCATGGGATATGATGCTACTACACTGCAACAAAAATATGTGTATAATTCAGTTCCTAATGGGGGGCTGGCAGGTATCTGGATGAGTGGGCAACCACCAGCAGTAGATGATTATGGAAATATTTATATCACTACCGGAAACGGAACTACAGGCACCGGCGGAAATCCTAATGATACCACTAACCGTGCCTCAAGCCTGATTAAATTATCTACTGCTTCAGGTGCTTTGAAGGTGAAGGATTTTTTTACTCCTATGGATTATATTTATCTCAATGATGATGACCTGGATTACGGTGTTGACGGAGTATTGTTAATTCCTTACTCTAATTTATCGTTATCAGGAAGTAAAGAAGGTAAACTATTCTTGATTGATGATAATAATATGGGAGGTACCACTTCGGATAATTCGAACGTATTGCAAATTTTAAATGTAGCGAATACTACTACTTCCAATACAAGGCATTTGCATGGCTCACCTGTTTATTATGAAGATAGGTTGGGAAATGAATATATTTATGCCTGGGCTGAAGGTTCCTTATTAAAACAATTTCCTTTTGATAGAGGGACTATGTTATTTGATACCCTCAATGTAAAGATAGGTAATACTGCTTTGCCAAGTGGTATGCCGGGAGCTATGCTTTCTCTTTCTTCAAATGGGACTCAATATGGAACTGGGATACTTTGGGCTAATCACCCTATAAACGGAGATGCAAATCAGTCTGTGGTTCCTGGGGATTTGCAGGCCTTTGATGCCACTGACGTAACACATGAATTATGGAACAGCAACTGGAGTAGTAAAAGAGATTCTATTGGTAAATTTGCAAAATTTGTACCTCCTACTATTGCCAATGGAAAAGTGTATATGGCTACTTTTTCGAATAAGCTTAATGTATATGGATTAAATCCATTACCCTCCTCATCTTGCGCGGGAACTTTACCTCCTTTTTGGCAAAGTTCAGATATTGGGTACGTGGCGTATCCGGGCGATGTGTGCGTTAATGACGGCGTATATACTATTACTTCTTCGGGGGCTGATATCTGGAATACTGCAGATGCATTTCATTATTTATATCAACAAACACTCGCATCTGGTGCTGAAATAATAGCAAGAGTAGTTTCCATAAGCAATACCAATGCAAATGCAAAATGCGGTATTATGTTTCGTCAAAATTTAGATCCGGGTTCTCCTTATGTTTTTTTAGCGCTGACGCCTACCAATGGACTGTGGTTTCAGCAGAGAACAACTCAAAGTGGGAGTGCGGTTAGCATTAGTAGTCAAATGTCCCCCACCACTCCTTATTGGGTGCGGGTACTAAACACAGGTAATAATTATGTAAGTTACTATTCTCCTGATGGAGTAAACTGGTCTGCCATGGATTCTGTTACTCTTTCATTAGGTGTTAACCCCTATGTTGGCATTGCTTATACCACTCATAATAATTCAGTTTTAGATACTGCCATAGTGGATAATATAACTCTTAAATTAGCCACCGCACTTTCTGTGAACCTTCTTAATTTTACGGCTAAGAACGTTAATGATAAATATTCTCTTTTAAACTGGACCACCTCCGGTGAAATCAATACTGATCATTTTGATATTGAACGTAGTTCAGTAAATACCAATTTTGCAACAATTGGTACAATGAAAGGAAACGGAACTACTTCCCTTTCTCACGATTATAATTTTGAAGATACGCAACCCATAGATGGAACAAATTTCTACAGACTGAAACAGGTAGATATCAACGGTAATTTTACCTATTCACCGGTGGTAGCAGTGACCTTTAATTTCAGGAAAATAGAAATATTCCCTAATCCTGCCGCTAAACAGTTTTACATACGTAACAATATTAATTTTAGTAACGGGGATAATTTAATAATAGAAATATTAGATTTCTCTGGCAAAGTTATTTATAAACAAATCGCTACATCAAGTGGTGCAAATATCATAACAATAAATATACCTCCGAGTAT
>Ga0208357_1000765_pt1 | contig 24862 bp, 24 predicted proteins | sample NGESurdeep092012_6_FD_184487 | JGI IMG/M metagenome (GOLD analysis project Ga0208357, IMG submission 184487) | Arctic peat soil microbial communities from Barrow, Alaska - NGEE Surface sample F52-2 deep-092012 (SPAdes) | ecosystem: Environmental > Terrestrial > Soil > Wetlands > Peat ...
AAGGGTGATCAGGTCCTCGTGATCACCGGCAAGAACAAGGGTCAACGCGGCGATGTGCTGCGTGTTGCAGACGATCGCGTGTTCGTCTCCAACGTGAATCTGGTGAAGCGCCACACCAAGCCGAATCCGCAGGCCAACCAGGCTGGCGGTATCGTCGAACGTGAAGCTTCGATCCATCTCTCCAATGTGCAGCTGTTCAACCCCGCCACGAACAAGGGTGAACGCGTCGGCACCAAAACGCTCGAAGATGGGCGCAAGGTCCGCGTGTTCCGTTCGAATGGCGAGGTCGTGGACGCGTAAGGAACACGATCATGACGCGCCTTGAAAATTTTTATAAAGAGCAGGTAGTCGCCAAGCTCACCGAGCAGTTCGGCTACCAGAACGTGATGCAGGTTCCCCGCATCACCAAGATCACGCTGAACATGGGCGTGGGCGAAGCCGCGGGCAACAAGAAAGTGCTCGAGAACGCCGTGGCCGACATGGCCAAGATCGCGGGCCAGAAGCCGATCACGACCAAGGCGCGCGTTTCCGTGGCCTCGTTCAAGATCCGCGACGGCTGGCCGATCGGCTGCAAGGTCACCTTGCGTCGCGCCCAGATGTGGGAGTTCATGGATCGCCTGATCAACATCTCGCTGCCGCGCGTGCGCGACTTCCGTGGTGTCTCGGCGAAGGCGTTCGATGGCCGTGGCAACTACAACTTCGGTATCAAGGAACAGATCATCTTCCCTGAAATCGACTTCGACCAGGTCGATGCGCTGCGTGGCATGGATATCTCCATCACCACCACCGCCAGGACCGATGATGAAGCGAAAGCGCTGTTGACGGCTTTCAGCTTTCCCTTCCGCAACTGAGAGGCGATATCCATGGCCAAGACATCAATGGTGAACCGCGATCTCAAGCGGGCCAAAATGATCAAGAAGTACGCTGCCAAGCGTGCTGAATTGAAGTCGATTGTGTTGAGCACGACTGCTTCCTATGACGAAAAGATGGAAGCGCAGACGGGCTTGCAGAAGCTGCCACGCGATGCCAGTCCGGTGCGTCTCACCACGCGCTGCGCACTGACCGGCCGACCGCGCGCCGTCTATGCCAAGTTCGGCCTGGGCCGCAACAAGCTGCGTGAAGCGACCATGCGCGGCGACGTGCCCGGTCTGCGCAAGGCAAGCTGGTAATTCCACGATTACGGACCGGTGGGGCGCGTGGAGCGCCACGCCGATTCATCCGGTGGCCCGTTTCTGGTGCCGCTGATGCGACTATCGCATCGAGATTCGAAAAAGCCGAAAAAAGCTGATATAGTCGGCGGTCTGCGCAAAGCAGGCCAACGTAATGTTGGCTCACAATTTGATTGATTTCCGGTTTTCTCGGATATCGGTGCACTCTGAAGGATGTTTTCATGAGCATGACTGATCCCATCGCCGATCTGTTCACGCGTGTTCGCAATGCCCAGGCCATGGGCAAGCCGACCGTGCGTATGCCGTCGTCGAAACTGAAGGTGGCCATCGCCGACCTTCTCAAGAATGAGGGCTACATCCTCGACGCCATGACTTCCGCCGAGGAAGGCAAGCCGGTGCTCGAGATCAAGCTCAAGTATTTTGACGGCCAGCCCGCGATCGAGCGCATCGGCCGCGTCAGCCGTTCCGGCCTGCGGGTGTATCGCGGCAAGGACGAGCTGCCCAAGGTGCTTGGTGGCCTTGGTATTTCGATCATCTCGACTTCCGCTGGTCTGCTGACCGACGCGCAGGCCCGCGCCAAGGGTCTGGGCGGCGAAGTCATCGGCCAAGTGGCATAAGGAGTCTTTCGATGTCACGTGTAGCCAAACAACCCATTACCCTGCCCAAGGGCGTCGAGATGAACGTCGCCAGCGACGGTATCTCCGTGAAGGGCCCGAAGGGCACGCTCTCCGCGCACCACCTGCCGGGCGTCAGCGTCGTCGTGGACAACGGCGTTGCGACCATCAATCTGGATGAGGGTGCCGAAGACATGTTCGGCGGTACGGCGCGAGCGCTGCTGGCCAACATGGTCACCGGTGTCACCACTGGCTACGAGCGCAAGCTTGAGCTGGTTGGTGTCGGCTACCGCGCTTCGATGCAGGGCAAGTCGTTGAACCTCAGCCTGGGCTTTTCCCACCCGGTGGTGTTCGATGCGCCTGAAGGTATCAGCATCGAAACCCCGACCCAGACCGAAGTGCTGATCAAGGGCACCGACAAGCAGGCCGTGGGCCAGGTTGCCGCCAAGATTCGCGGGTTCCGTCCGCCTGAGCCGTACAAGGGCAAAGGTGTGCGTTACGCCGGCGAGAAGATCACGCTCAAAGAAGCGAAGAAGGCTTAAGCCATGAACAAGAACGAAAATCGCCTGCGCCGCGCCAAATCCACGCGCAGCCACATCCGCAAGCTGGCGGTGGCTCGTCTGTCGGTGCATCGCACCGGTCAGCACCTGTATGCACAGGTGTTCGATGCCTCCGGCAAGAACGTGGTAGCGGCGGCCTCCACGGTGCAGAAGTCGGTTGCCGAAGGCCTCAAGGGCACCAGGAATCTCGCTGCCGCCACGGCGGTGGGCAAGGCGGTCGCCGAGCGTGCGATGGCGGCAGGCATTGAGTCGGTGGCATTCGATCGCTCCGGTTTCCGCTATCACGGTCGTATCAAGGCGCTGGCCGAAGCGGCGCGCGAAGCGGGTCTGAAGTTTTAAGAGCAGGGATTGGGGAATAGGGATTCGGGACTCGAAAGGGTCCGCTTTTCGCGAATCCCGAATCCCGTCTCCCGAATCACAGCAACACACAGCAACACACAACAACAAGCGGCCAAGCCGCAAGCAAAAGTCCTGGATAATCCGGGCATACGGAAAAGAACATGTCTTCTAACGATCGCGAAAATTCGGACGGCCTGCTCGAGAAGCTGATTGCCGTCAACCGGGTGGCCAAGACCGTCAAGGGCGGCCGCCAGATGAGCTTTACCGCGCTGACGGTGGTCGGTGATGGCGAGGGCAAGGTCGGCTTCGGCTATGGCAAGGCACGCGAAGTGCCGGTGGCCATTTCCAAGGCGATGGAGCGTGCGCGTCGCCAGATGGTGGATGTCGAGTTGAACAACGGCACCCTGTGGTATGCCATCAAGGCCAATCACGGTGCGGCCCGCGTCTACATGCAGCCGGCATCCGAAGGTACCGGCGTGATCGCCGGCGGCGCCATGCGTGCCGTGCTGGAAGTAGTCGGCGTCAAGAACGTGCTGGCCAAGGCCGTCGGTTCACGCAATCCGATCAACCTGGTGCGCGCCACCATCAAGGGCCTGCAGGCGGTTGCCTCACCCAAGAAGATCGCCGCCAAGCGTGGCAAGACCCTGGAAGAGGTGCTCGGCAATGGCCAGTAAGAACGAAACCGTCGCGACCGTGCGCGTGCGCCTGGTCAAGGGCCTGCGCGGCGTGCAGGCGCGTCATCGCCTCAGCGTCAAGGCGTTGGGTCTGGGCAAGATCAACGATGTCCGCGACCTGAAGGACAGTCCGCAGGTTCGCGGTCTGATCAACACGGTCTATTACCTGGTCCGGGTCGAGGAGTAAGCATCATGCGTTTGAATACACTTAAGCCGAATGACGGCTCGCACAAGACGCGTCTGCGCGTCGGTCGCGGTATCGGTTCGGGCATGGGCAAGACCGCCGGTCGCGGCCACAAGGGTCAGCACGCCCGTGCCGGTGGCACGCACAAGTTCGGTTTCGAGGGCGGCCAGATGCCGCTGAACCGCCGTCTGCCCAAGGTGGGTTTTCGCTCGAAAATGAAGGCCCAGAGCCAGGAAGTGTTCCTGTACCAGTTGGCCAACCTCAAGGGCGATGTGATCGACGTCGTCGCGCTGCATCAGGCTGGCCTGATCGACAGCCGCGCGAAGAAGGTCAAGGTGGTCCTGAAAGGTGAGATCGGTCGCGCGGTGAAGCTGTCGGGTCTGCTGGCTACGGCCGGTGCCAAGGCGGCCATCGAGGCGGCCGGCGGCAGCGTGGAGTAATCAGGTGGCAGCAGCCAAGGGCAATGCACTGGGCAAACTGGGCAAGCTGACCGAGCTTCGTCAGCGCATCATGTTCGTGGTCGGCGCGCTGATGATTTTCCGTCTGGGCTCGTTCATCCCGGTCCCGGGCGTCAATCCGGAAGCGATGACGAACCTGGTCAACGGCAACGGCCTGATGGACATGTTCAACATGTTCTCGGGTGGTGCGCTGGAGCGGTTTTCGGTGTTCGCGCTGGGCGTGATCCCGTACATCTCCGCGTCCATCGTGTTTCAGATGATGGGCTCGGTGGTACCAAGCCTGCAGGCGCTGCGCAAGGAAGGCGAGGCCGGCAAGCGCAAGATGACGATGTATACCCGTTACGCGACGGTGTTGCTGGCGGCATTCCAGTCGTTCGGCATTGCGGTTGCGTTGCAGGGGCAGGTCGCGGCGGGTGGCGCGCCGGTGGTGTATACGCCGGGGTTCGGTTTTGTCTTCGCCTCGGTCGTGGGTCTCACCGCGGGCACCATGTTCCTGATGTGGCTCGGCGAGCAGATGACGGAGCGCGGTATCGGCAACGGCATCTCGCTGCTGATCTTCGCGGGAATCGTGGCGGGCTTGCCCGGCGCGGTAGTACATACGCTGGGCATGGCGAACAATGGTGAGTTGTCGCTGATCATGCTGTTGATGGTGTTTGGCCTGGTGCTGTTGGTGACTGCCTTCGTGGTGTTCATGGAGCGTGCGCAGCGGCGCATTACCGTGAATTACGCGCGGCGATCCGGTGGCCAGAAGGCGTACCAGAACCAGAGTTCGAACCTGCCGTTGAAGATCAACATGTCGGGCGTTATCCCGCCGATCTTCGCCTCGAGCTTGCTGATGTTCCCGGCGACGGCGGTGAGTTGGTTCAGTACCGGCCATCAGACGCGCTGGGTGCAGGATCTGACGCAGTCGTTGAGCCCCGGCAATCCGTTGTATGAAATTCTGTTTTCGGTGATGGTGATCGGTTTCGCGTTCTTCTACACCGCGATTGTGTTCAACGCCGACGAGACGGCCGACAACCTGAAACGTTCAGGCGCGCTGATTCCGGGCATTCGCCCGGGCAAGGCGACGGCCAGCTACATCGACGCGGTGATGACTCGTCTGACCGCCGTCGGTGCGATCTACCTGGTGATGGTATGCCTGGTGCCGTCGTTCATGCAGCAGGCCTGGCATGTGCCGTTCTATTTCGGTGGCACGTCGCTGCTGATCGTGGTGGTGGTGGTGATGGATTTCACGGCGCAGATCCAGGCGCACCTGGTCAGTCACCAGTACGAGAGTCTGCTCAAGAAAGCCAATCTTCGCCGCAGTTGATCGGGCGAAAGGTAGTTCAAAGTCTGGGAGTGGCGACGCCTTGGTGTCGCAGGGCTTTCCAGTTCGGGTAATTCAGGTTAAAATTGCGCGTTTACCGCGCAAGAAACGCATCGGAGAGAGTACATCATGGCGCGCATCGCGGGTGTCAATTTGCCGGTCCAGAAGCATGTCTGGGTTGGTCTGCAGAGCATTTTCGGTATCGGCCGCAGCCGGGCCCGGCAGGTCTGCGTGGATGCTGGCGTGGTTCCGACCACCCAGATCAAGTCCCTCAGTGAAGGCGAGGTCGAGAAGATCCGCCTCGAAATCGGCAAGTACACCGTCGAAGGTGATTTGCGTCGTGAGGTGGGCATGGCGATCAAGCGCCTGATGGACCTGGGTTGCTATCGCGGCCTGCGTCATCGTCGCGGGTTGCCGGTTCGTGGCCAGCGCACGCGTACCAACGCACGCACCCGCAAGGGCCCGCGCCGCGCCATCAAGAAGTAATCCTGCATTTTTGCGATCTCCACTGATCGCCGAGATCAAGAAGCGGCCTCTCATGGCTGCACTCATCGAAAAGAGAAATCATGGCTAAGCCGGTCAAAACCAAGAAGAAGATCAAGCGCGTTGTCACGGATGCCGTGGCGCACGTGCAAGCCTCCTTCAACAACACCATCGTCACCATCACCGATCGTCAGGGCAACGCGCTGTCGTGGGCGACTGCAGGCGGCGCGGGTTTCCGCGGTTCGCGCAAGTCGACCCCGTTCGCTGCCCAGGTAGCCGCGGAGAAGGCTGGCCGCGCCGCTGGCGACTACGGCGTGAAGACGGTGGAAGTGCGCATCAAGGGTCCCGGCCCGGGTCGCGAGTCGGCGGTCCGTTCGCTGAACGCATTGGGCTACAAGGTGCTCAACATCATCGATGTCACGCCGATCCCGCACAACGGCTGCCGTCCCCCGAAGAAGCGTCGAGTCTAATTTTTGCGGTCATCCGTGACCGCGAGAATCAAAGCCGGCCATCCATGGTCGGATTATTTGAAAGAGAAAAGAATATGGCCCGTTATCGTGGAGCTACCTGCAAACTCGCCCGTCGCGAGGGTGCAGATCTCAGCCTGAAGAGCCCGGCGCGCGCGCTGGACTCCAAGTGCAAGCTGGAAAACAAGCCCGGCCAGCATGGCGCCAACAAGCGCATGCGCCTGTCTGACTACGCCGTGCAGTTGCGTGAGAAGCAGAAGGTCAAGCGCATCTATGGTGTGCTCGAGCGTCAGTTCAGCAACTACTACACCAAGGCGACCACGCTCAAGGGCAATACGGGTGAGAACCTGCTGCGCCTGCTTGAGAGCCGCCTGGACAACGTTGTCTACCGCATGGGTTTCGCGGTTACCCGCGCCCAGGCCCGTCAGCTGGTGGCGCACAAGGCGATCGTCGTGAATGGCAAGAAGGTCAACATTCCTTCCTACCAGGTGCGCCCGGGCGACATGGTGGCGCTGACCGAGAAAGGACGCAGCCAGTTGCGCGTGCAGGAAGCGGCCACCGTGTTCGACACCATGGACCTGCGTCCGATCTGGGTCGAAGTCGACGCCAAGAAGTTCGAAGGCACATTCAAATCTGTGCCGGATCGCGGTGACCTGCCGTCCGACATCAACGAAGCTCTGATCATCGAGCTTTACTCGAAGTAATCAACCGGAGCTCTCATGGCAGTTTCGTCAACTAGCGTGCTGCGGCCGCGTGGCCTCAGCGTCGAACAGCTCGGCTCCAATCGTGCCAAGGTTGTGGTGGAGCCGCTCGAGCGCGGCTTTGGTCACACCCTGGGCAACGCGCTGCGCCGCGTGCTGCTCTCCTCCATTCCTGGCAGCGCCATCGTCGAGGTCGAAATCGATGGCGTGCTGCACGAGTACACCACCCTGGAAGGGCTGCAGGAGGACGTGATCGAAGTCCTGCTCAACCTCAAGGACGTGGCAATTCGGCAGCATTCCGGCGACGAAGTCACCCTGACCCTGTCCAAGAAGGGCAAGGGTGTGGTGACCGCAGGCGATATCGTGGTCGACCACTCGGTCGAGATCGTCAACCCCGAGCACGTGCTGTGTCACCTGACCAAGGACGTCGCGCTCAACATGCGCCTGAAGGTGCGTCGTGGCGTCGGCTACCAGCCGGCGAGCGCACGCCAGCATCCTGACGACGAGGCTCGCCCCATCGGCCGGCTGCAACTGGACGCGTCGTTCGCGCCGGTGCTGCGTGTGGCCTATGAAGTGGATGCCGCGCGTGTCGAGCAGCGCACCAACCTCGACAAACTGGTGCTTGATATCGAGACCAACGGCACGATCGACGCCGAGGAGGCAGTCCGCAAGGCTGCTGAAATCATCAACGATCAGCTATCGGTGTTCGGTGACTTCTCGCGCCGCGAGAGTGCGACCGACAAGGCGGAGAAGAGCGGTTTCGAGCCGTTGCTGCTGCGTCCGATCGACGATCTGGAGCTTACCGTGCGTTCGGCGAACTGCCTGAAGGCCGAGAGCATCTATTACATCGGCGATCTGGTGCAGAAGACCGAGGTGGAGCTCTTGAAGACGCCGAACCTGGGCAAGAAGTCGCTGACCGAGATCAAGGATGTGCTGGGTGGGCGCGGCCTGGCCCTTGGTACGAAGCTCGAGAACTGGCCGCCGCCGGGCCTGTCGCACGGCATGCAATTAGGCTGATTGAAAGCCGGGATTCGGGATACGGGATTTGAGATTTGGTAGAGCACGTTCTCGCGAGCATGTTGCTCTTACGAATCTCGAATCCCCAATCCCGATTCCCAAAACAAAAAGCGGGTAACCGCGGGAAGCCGGACACAAGAGCCGGCTTTTCATAACAACAGACAGAGAGTTCTTCGCCATGCGCCACCAAAAATCCGGACGCAAATTCAATCGCACCAGCTCGCACCGTGAAGCCATGTTCAAGAACATGGCGTCCTCGCTGTTCAAGCACGAACTGATCCGCACGACCCTGCCCAAGGCGAAGGAACTTCGTCGCGTGGCGGAGCCGCTGATCACGCTGGCCAAGGCCGATGGTGTGGCCAATCGTCGACTCGCCTTTTCGCGCCTGCGCGACAAGGAAGCGGTGGGCAAGCTGTTCGTCGAGCTGGGCCCGCGCTACAAGGAGCGCCCGGGTGGCTATCTGCGCGTCCTGAAATGCGGCTTCCGCGCGGGCGACAATGCTCCCATGGCCTACGTCGAGCTGGTGGGTCGACCGCAGGTCGAGGCAGTCGACGCCGAGTAAGTTGAGTGGCGGCAGTGAGTCGCGCTTGATGCGCAGATTTGCAAACAAAAACCCGGCAGGGCAACCCGCCGGGTTTTTGTGTCCTGGCGACCACCATGACGCGTGCGTTTGTGGTGCGTTGGCGTGGCCTTGCTGACAGCATGGCCGCGAACGGGTAATGTCGTGTTTCCGCAACGCAACAAAACACCATGAATCCACTTCGCTGGTCCTACCGCCTCTGTTTCCTGATCGGCTTCCTCGCCTGTGCGGGTCTGCTTGGCTTTGCGCTCTACGCCGAATACGTGTGGCAGATGTATCCGTGCCCCTTGTGCATTTTCCAGCGCATCGGCTTCATCGTCATGGGCGTGTTCTTTCTTCTCGGCGCGCTGCATGCACCGCGTGGCGGCGCGCGCTGGATCTATGCCGTCGGCGTGTGGCTGGGCGCGGCATTCGGCACCGTGGTTGCGGCGCGGCACTTGTGGATCCAGTCGCTGCCGGCCGATCAGGTACCCTCTTGCGGGCCACCGCTGGATTACATGTTCAGCGCATTTCCCTTTGCCAAGGCATTCAAGCTGGTGTTCACCGGGTCCGGTGAATGCGCCACGGTCGAGCCGATCCTCGGTTTGCCGATGCCGGCGTGGAGCTTGCTGTGGTTCATCGCGCTTGCGCTGTTGACGGTGCTGGCGGTTCGGCACAGGGCGTTGCGCAAATGAGCGTCGGCGATGTCGTCGCCTCGTCCGCAACCGCACCTTGGACGCCGGATTCGTGGCAGCAATGCCAGGCCTTGCAGCAACCCAGTTACGACGACGCAGACGAACTTGCCAGCGCCAGCGCGCATCTGTCGCAACTGCCGCCGCTGGTTACCTCGTGGGAGGTGCTCGCACTCAAGGAGGCGATTGCCGAGGCGCAGGATGGAACGCGATTCCTGCTGCAGGGCGGCGACTGCGCCGAGAGCTTCGCTGACTGCACCAGCCCGGTAATTTCCAATCGTCTGAAAGTGCTGCTGCAGATGAGCCTGGTGCTGGTGCACGGCTTGAAGAAGCCGGTGCTTCGGGTTGGCCGGTTCGCGGGGCAGTACGCCAAACCTCGCTCGACCGACAACGAAGTTCGCGATGGTGTGAGCCTGCCAAGTTTCCGCGGTGATCTGGTCAACAGTCCGGAATTCACGGCCACTGCGCGCCGGCCTGATCCGCAACGGATGATCCAGGCGCATGCGCATTCCGCGCTGACCATGAATTTCGTGCGTGCGTTGATCGATGGCGGCTTCGCCGACTTGCGCCATCCCGAATACTGGGATCTGGCCTGGCTCGAGCACTCGCCACTGGCGGCCGAATACCGGCAGATGGTTTCGGCGATTGGTGACTCCTTGCGTTTCATGGAGACCCTGGCCGGACCGATTGCCGGTTTCTCGAAGGTGGACTTTTTCACGTCGCACGAGGCGTTGCTGCTGCACTACGAACAGGCGTTGACGCGGCAGGTGCCGCGCAATCCGGGCTGGTTCAACCTTTCCACCCATTTCCCCTGGATTGGCATGCGCACGGCAGCGCTGGACGGCGCGCACGTCGAGTATTTCCGTGGCATCCGCAACCCGATCGCGGTGAAGGTCGGGCCTTCGGTGACACCGGATCAATTGTTGCCTTTGATCGACGTGCTGAATCCGCACGAGGAGCCGGGTCGACTGACCCTGGTGCATCGCATGGGCAGTGGCAAGATCGCTACTGCGCTGCCGCGGTTGCTGGAGGTGGTGAAACGCGAAGGTCGCCGCGTGTTGTGGGTAGCCGATCCGATGCATGGCAACACCGAAAGCACCTCCAACGGCTACAAGACGCGCCGTTTTGACAACATCCGGGGCGAGCTGGAGCAGGCTTTTGACATCCACGCCGCGGCCGGTACCCGGCTCGGTGGCGTGCATCTGGAGCTGACTGGCGAGGATGTGACCGAATGCATCGGCGGCGCGCGTGGCTTGTGCGAGACGGACCTCGAACGTGCCTACAAATCGATGGTGGATCCGCGCCTGAACTATGAGCAGTCGCTGGAACTGGCCATGCTGATCGTGCGCAAATCGGTGGCTGGCCAGCCCGCGGCCTGACTGCCGCGAACCGCGCTTTCAGTTATCCGCAAGGCTTCGGCCGATCAACGTCCGACAGGCTGCCAGGAGCGTGGGCCACAGAAACGTTCGAGGCGACTTTGCAGCCCGGACGGTGCGGCCCACGCTTTTAGGGTAATGCCGGGGCGACCGGCTGGCCATCGACGGTATCGAGAAAGCGTGGCGGTTGCCAGGCGTGGGTGTGCTGCTCGAAACCGTAGGCGATCGAGATCAGCGTGGGCTCGCTCCATTTGGCGCCGAACAACACGATGCCGACGGGCAAGCCATGCGCCCAGCCGGCAGGTACGGTGATCGACGGATAGCCGGCCATGGCGGCCGGTTGCGACACGCCGCCGATGGTGGGATTGCCACTGACGACGTGATCGCCGAGCACCAGGTCGGTCATGTAGGCCGGTCCCCACGAGGGAGCCAGCAGCGCGTCCAGATGCTGCGCCTGCAATGCTGCGTCGATGCCTTCCGGGCCGGACAGTCGCTTCGCTTTCGCCAGCGCATCGACATACGCCTTGTCGGTGAGCGGGCCTTTGGCCTCGGCCTGTTCGAACAACTCCTGCCCGAACCACGGCATCTCTTCGCTGGCATGCGCCTTGTCGAACGCGATCACGTCGGCCAGCGAATGTACGCCCAGGCCGGTGCGGGTGGCGAGGTAAGCGTTGAGATCGTGCTTGAAGTCGTACAGCAGCACGGTCATTTCCGGATCGCCGAGTTCACTCAGATGTGGCAGCGTCACCGGATCGATGATGATTGCGCCCTGCGCCTTCATCGTGGCGATGGCCGCGTCGAGTACGCGATCGGCATTCGGTTCGTTGCCGGCGAGCTGGCGCACCACGCCGATGCGCTTGCCGCGCAAGCCGTTCGGATCGAGGAAACGGGCGTAGTCGGTCTTGTGCTTGTCCGCGTCGAGGGTGGCCGGGTCGCGCGGGTCGCTGCCGGCGATCACCGTGAGCAGGGCGGCCGCATCTGCCACATCGCGTGCCATCGGGCCGGCGGTGTCCTGGTTGTGGCTGATCGGCACGATGCCGGCGCGGCTGACCAGCCCGAGGGTCGGCTTGATGCCGACGATGCCGTTCATGGATGCCGGGCAGATGATCGAACCATCGGTTTCGGTGCCGATCGCCACCGTGGTCAGCCCCGCCGCGACCGCCACGGCCGAGCCGGCGCTGGAGCCGCACGGATTGCGATCGAGCGCATACGGATTGCGCGTCTGTCCTGCCACGCCGCTCCAGCCGCTGCTGGAATGATTGGAACGGAACGAAGCCCATTCGCTGAGATTGGTCTTGCCGAGAATCACGGCACCCGCTTTGCGCAGGCGTGCCACCAGAGTCGCATCGTGCGCCGCCGGTGCGCCGGTCAGCGCCAGTGAGCCGGCGGTGGTGCGCATGCGGTCGCCGGTATCGATATTGTCCTTCAGCATGACCGGAATGCCGTACAGCGGGCCGTGTGCCTGGGTGCGCCGTGCATCGAGCGCGCGCGCAAGTTGCAGCGCATCGGGGTTGGTTTCGAGCACCGCGCGCAGGCTGGGGCCGCTCTGGTCGATGTGCCGGATGCGGTCGAGAAAATCCTGAGTCAGATCCCGGCTGTTCAAGCTGCCGGCATGCATGCGTTGCTGCAATTGCGCGATCGATGCGTAGGCGGTGGTGGTCGCTGGTGTGGTTTGGTCGGCGACGGCCGGCGCGGCCAGCAGCGCGGTGACGAGTGCCGCGATGAGGGCGGCGGGATGGATGGCGGCACGGCTCACGGTAACCCCCGGTGCGAACAAGGCGACAGGTTGTCGCGATGCCCCAGCTTAACGCCGCCGTCGGTCTGTCGCCGTGCTTGCGCGCGTTTTATAATGACCGAATGAACCCGAATGTCAGTACGCGAGCCGCCCGATCGTTCGCGGTGGCTTTGCTCGGTTGCGCCATGGGGATCGGCACAGCCAGCCGTGCCACCGAGGTGCCGCATATACCCGACACCCTGCAGCAACGCATTGCCGCATGCACCAGCTGCCACGGCGTGCACGGCCAGGGCTTGCCGCGCAGCGGCTATTTTCCGCGCCTGGCCGGCAAGCCGGCCGGCTATCTTGTACGCCAGATGCAGGATTTCCAGAACGGCCTGCGCAAGTACGCGCCGATGGAATACACCGTGCGCCAGCTGCCCCTGGCTTACATGCGCGAGATCGCCGAGTATTTCGCGGCGCAGCAGGTGCCTTACCAGCGATCGCCGGTGCCGAACGTATCGGCCGCCACGCTGCAGCGTGGCAACGAGCTGATCGAGAAGGGTGACGCGGCACGCCGGATCCCGCCGTGCAGCAGTTGTCACGGGCGCCAGTTGACGGGTGTGCAGCCATCCACGCCGGGGCTGGTCGGTCTGCCGTATGACTACATCAGCGCGCAGTTGGGTTCCTGGCGCACGCACACTCGCGCAACGGTGGCTCCCGACTGCATGGCCACCGTGGCAAACCGGCTCGCGCCGTCGGACATCACCGCCGTGGCGGTGGCGTTGGCCACCCGCGAGTTGCCGGCCGACATCCATCCGCAGCCCGCCGGCTCGGTGAAGCCGCCGCTTCCCTGTGGCGTGCTGGGAGCGACGTCATGAGGTGGTTGCGCTGGCTGGGGCTGCTGATCGTGGCACTGCTGGTACTGGCCTTTGTCTGGCTGTGGCTGGCTGGCGGTCGTCAACCCGTCCCGCGCTCGGCAAGCAAGGTTTCCGCGGCCACGCTGGCTGATCCGGTGCTGATCGCGCGGGGCAAGTACCTGGCCACCGTCGGAGATTGCGCCGGCTGCCATACCGCACAGGGCGGCCAGCGTTACGCCGGCGGCCGGGTGCTGGCCACGCCGTTCGGCGATATCCCGGCGCCGAACATCACCCCCGACGAGCAGACCGGCCTGGGCGCATGGAGCTTCGAGGATTTCTGGCAGGCACTTCATGCCGGCAAGGGGCGGCATGGTGAACTGTTGTACCCGGCGTTCCCGTACACCTCGTATACCAGGGTGACGCATGACGATGCGCTGGCGATGTTCGCCTGGCTGCAATCACTGCCGCCGGTCCATCAGCCCGATCGGGCGCCGTCGCTGGCGTTTCCCTACAGCGTGCGCAACAGCCTGAAAGCGTGGCGCGCGCTGTACTTCCGTGCGGGCGAATTCAAGGCCGATCCGACAAAATCGGCGACCTGGAATCGCGGCGCGTACCTGGTGCAGGGCCTGGGACATTGCAACGAGTGTCATGCCGCGCGCGATGCGTTTGGCGGCACGCCGCGCAACACGCAGCTGGCCGGTGGCCAGATCCCGATGCAGCACTGGTATGCACCCGATCTCAGCAGCGCCAGCAACGGCGGCCTGGAAGGCTGGAGTGCGCAGGACATCGTCGACCTGCTGAAGACCGGACAATCGGCCCGCGGCGCAGCGTTCGGTCCGATGGCCGCGGTGGTATCGGGCAGCACCCAGTACATGACTGATGCCGACCTGCATGCCGTCGCCATCTACCTGCAGTCGCTACCGGCGCGACCGCCGCCGCCGTCAGCCACCCCGCTGTTCGATGCCGGTCCGCTGCTCGATCGCGGCAACAAGGTCTATGCGCACCATTGCGCGGATTGTCATGGTGATCACGGCGAGGGCGTGGCCGGCGTCTATCCCTCCCTGGGCGGCAATTCCTCGGTGACCGAACCCACCGGCATCAACGCAACGCGGATGGTCCTGCTCGGCGGTTTCGCACCAGTGACGGCGGCCAACCAGCGACCCTACTCGATGCCGCCGTTTGCCCAGACGCTGAGCGACGACGACGTGGCGGCCGTGGTCAGCTACATCCGTCGCAGCTGGGGCAACCATGGCTCAGTCGTGCTTCCCGGCCAGGTGCGCCAGCTGCGCCACACGCCGATCGACTGAAGCCGGGTCGCAAACCGCAGACCGCTGGCGAGCCCCCACGCGCCGTAGGGCGGGCAATGCCCGCCGCTCTGTGTTTATGCAGAAGCAAGAGCCGGCGGACAGTGCCCGCCCTACCGCGGAGCCATGGGGGCCACCTCCGTGGTGGCGGTGCGATACAGCTTGGCCAGCGCCAACCACGGTGCCAAATCCCAATGTCCGCGTGCCTGGCCGGATGGGGAAGGCAACACGAACAGTCGCGTGTTGCCGAAAGTTTCAATCTGTAGACCGTAACCCACGGCGTGCCCCAGCGCGGTTCGGGCCGCGTTCTTGCTGGTGAACGCGAGCAGGCGTGGGGCGTAGCGCTCGATCTTTCCAAGCAAGGCCGATACATCAAAAGCATCGCGTGGCAGCTCGTTGTCGTTGCCGGCATGACGTTTGGCCAGATCGGTGAGGCCAATACCGTATTCGAGCAGATGGGGAAACTCCGATGGCGTCAGCTGATGCGGGGTCAGTCCGGCGTCGTGTAGCGCGCGCCAGAACAGGTTGCCGGGATGCGCGTAGTAGGCGCGTTCGGCGGCCGAGCGCTTGCCGGCGGCGGTACCGCAGAACACGAGGTCCAGGCCCGGCCGCAGCAGGTCGGACAGCACGTCGCGTTCAATGCGCCGCGACATCTTCGTCCAGCAGGAAGTCGGTGAACTGGAAGCGTTCGTCGCGCAGCACCGATTCGCCCCGGCGCAGCTTCAGCGCCTGCCGGTACAGCGGGCCGGCGTAGCTGAGCGTGTGGAACTCGCCGTGCTCGCCGCAGGGATCGACCCCGGCGGGCAGCGCATCAAGCAGGGCGGCGTCGTAGCTGCGGCCACAATAAGTGGCGTCGAGCTGCTGGGTGTCCACGCAGCACAGCACGGCGCGATGGCCTTCGCCGATGAAACGTCGCGACAAGGCGGTGGTGTCCTCGCCCCACAGCGGAAACACGGCGCGCCAGTTCTCGCGGCCCAGCTGGCGCACGCGATAGTCGCGTACATCCTCCAGGAACAGGTCGCCGAACGCGCAGTGGCGGATGCCCGGCCAGCGCATGCGCGCCTCGACCAACGCCTGCGCATGGGCCGCCTCGTAGGCCTCGTTGCCGCCGGGCCAGTCCAGCATCACTTCGACCAGTGGCAGATCGAGCGCGGCGGCCTGCGCCAGCAGCACCTCGCGCGGCGTGCCGTGCATGGCCACGCGCTGGTAGTTGCGGTTGACCGTGGTGAGCAGGCCGGTCACTTGCCATTGCGGGTCGGCCAGCAGGCTTTGCAAGGCCAGCAGGCAGTCCTTGCCGCCGCTCCAGGCCAGCAGAATGGGGGTGGTCATCGTTCAGCTCCAGGGTCGATCGGCCCCGGCAGCCTGTCGGGCTTTGGCCGGCCGGGCTGCAAAGCCGGCTGTGCGGTCCATATTCCCGCCGATTCTTGCCCCATCGAACCTCGATGGGCCGTCGAACCGACGAAAATCTGGCCTCGCACAGCCAGCTTTTCGCCTCGACCACCAAAGCCCGACAGGCTGCCGGGCGAGGTCCATTTTGGGTTGTCCGTCGCATTCATGTGTTCTGATCCGTCGGCACCTTGGCCTGGTTCATCGACAGTCTGCGGCCGCACCGCTATAAAGATCATCTATTCGGGGAGTATGCAGTGAGTGAAGAAATCCTGATCAACGTGACCCCGCGCGAAACGCGGGTCGGCGTGGTCGAGAATGGCATGTTGCAGGAAGTACACGTCGAGCGGGCCTCCCGGCGAGGCTATGTCGGCAATATCTACAAGGGCCGCGTGCAGCGGGTCATGCCTGGCATGCAGGCCGTGTTCGTGGAGATCGGGCTGGAGCGCGCCGCGTTCCTGCATGCCTCGGATATCGTGCGCCCCGCGATCCCGCTGGCGGAGGGCGAGGAGGCCAACGGCAACGGTCATGTTCCCTCGATCAACGAGCTGGTTCACGAAGGCCAGGAGATCGTGGTGCAGGTGGTCAAGGACCCGATCAGCACCAAGGGTGCCCGGCTGTCGGCGCACCTGTCCATCCCCTCCCGCTACCTGGTGCTGTTGCCGTATGCGCACACTCTGGGAATTTCCGCCCGGATCGAAGACGAGGAGGAGCGCCAGCGATTGCGCGACGTGCTCGGACCGCTGATCGGGGAGACCCCGCTGGGCTACATCGTGCGTACCAATGCCGAGGGCCAGAGCGCGGAGTCGCTGGCGTTCGACGTGACCTACCTGGGCAAGGTGTGGCGCGTGGTGCAGGAGAACATTGCCAAGGCACGCGTGGGCGAGCGGGTCTACGAGGAATTGTCGCTGCCCCTGCGCAGTCTGCGCGACATGCTCAACGAGGATATCGAGAAGGTGCGGGTGGACTCGCGCGAAACCTTCGAGCGAGTGACCCGGTTCGTGCACAAGTTCATGCCGCAACTGGACGATCGCATCGAACACTACGACGGCGAGCGGCCGATCTTCGACCTTTACGGTGTCGAAGACGAAATGCAGCGTGCCCTGAAAAAGGACGTGCCGCTGAAATCCGGCGGCTACCTGATCGTCGACCAGACCGAGGCGATGACCACCATCGACGTCAACACCGGCGCCTATCTCGGTACGCGCAACCTGGAGGAAACCGTCTACCGCACCAACCTTGAGGCGGCACAGGCCGCCGCGCGCCAACTGCGCCTGCGCAACCTGGGTGGCATCATCATCATCGACTTCATCGACATGGTCGACGAGGAGCACAAGCGGCAGGTGTTGCGCATGCTCGGCAAGGGCCTGGCGCGAGACCATGCGCGGACCACGGTGTACCCGATGTCGGCGCTGGGCCTGGTCGAGATGACCCGCAAGCGCACCACCGAAAGTCTCGCGCGCCAGCTATGTGAGCCGTGCTCCACCTGCAACGGGCGCGGTGTCCTCAAGACGGCTGAAACGGTGACTTACGAGATCTTCCGGGAAATCACCCGGGCCGTGCGTCAGTTCGATGCGGAAAAACTGTTGGTCATGGCCAACCCGCAAGTGGTGAACCGCATCCTCGAAGAGGAATCCGCGGCGGTGGCCGAACTGGAAGAGTTCATCTCCAAGAGCATACGCTTCCAGGCCGAAGAGCATTATTCGCAGGAACAGTTCGATGTTGTGTTGTTGTAAGTCCGGCCCGGTTCGACGCGCGTGAACAGGGTGTGGCAGCGTCGATTGCACGGCTGTGCCCGCGGCCTGGGCTGGACCGCGGGCGTGCTGGTGATCCTGTTCGCGGTGCTGGCGGCGCTGGCGCAATTGCTGCTGCCGTTGCTGGCGCAGCATCCGGCATGGGTGGCCGCGCAGCTCAGCCAGCGGCTGCAGCGTCCGGTCAGCTTCGCGTCGATGGAGGGGCACTGGACGGCGTCCGGTCCGGAGTTCGTGCTGCACGACGTGAAGGTGGATCCGGCAGTTGGCGAAGCTGGCAAGCCTCTGCATCTTCCGGAATCCCGGCTCATGCTGGACCTCGGTGGCTGGCTGCTGCCGTCACGCCATCTGCTCAACGTCTACGTACGTGGCGTGCAGCTGGATTTGCTGCACGATGCTACCGGTTGGCACCTCAATGGCATCGGCGCGGCGCGCGACACGAACCGCCAGCCGTTGTCCCTTGGCCACCTGTCCGTGGATCTCTGGCTGGACGATTTGCGCGTGACGGTGACCGACGCCACTCTCGGCAAGCACTACACCGTACTGTCCCCTCAATTACGCGTCAGCCATCAGGGCGACTGGATCCGTTTCGGCGGCAGCTTGCGCCGCGAGGACGTGGGCGGTGCCCGCGTGCGCGCGGTGGGTCGCTTTCGCCAGGACGGCCGCGCCGGCAAGTTGTGGATCAGCGCCGATGCCGCGCAGTTGAAGCCGCTGCTCGATGGTATCGACATGGCTGGCTACACCGTCGACCACGGTGCCGGCCGGCTCAGCGCGTGGCTCGACTGGCGTCACGGAGAGCTGGATAACAGCGTGCTGCGTGCGGACCTGGACACACTCTCGATCAGCGGGCCCACCGGCGGCACGGCCAGGGTGGCGTCGCTGCATGGCCTGGCGGGAATTCGCCACGCGAATGATGGCTATCAGCTGCGCTGGGCCGGTGACGACGGGAGTGCAGCGGTAGTCGATCTGGACCATCCCGGCACGCCGCACCTGCGCGTGGACGCTGCCGCAACCAAGTTGCAGCTGGCACCCCTGCTGCCATGGCTGGCCTTGAAGCCAGACATGGCGCCATCGCTGGCACACTGGCTGGGTAGCGGGAATCCCCGCGGCGAACTGGGTCGCGTCGCGTTGCATTGGACGCGCGCCAGCGGGCTGCAGCGGTTGGCGGTAGGATTCGACGGACTTGGCATCGATCCGGTCGACAAATTGCCTGGGCTGAGCGATCTGCACGGCGAGTTGCGTGGCGATGGCGAAGCGTTCTCACTGGAGTTGCCGGCGCAGGCCACCACGGTGACCTTTGCCCGCGTGTTTCGCCAGCCATTCGCGTTGTCCGAACTGGCCGGGACGCTGGCGTTCTGGCCGCAGGACGGCGACTGGCACCTCGGTGCCGACAGCCTGGACTTCGTCGGCACCGGCTATGCAGGCAGCGTGCGCGGGGAAGCGGTGCTGCCGGCGGACCACGGCGCGCCGTCGCTTGACCTTTACGCCACGGTGGATCAGGCCGACATGCCTGCGGCGAAGCTGTTCTGGCCAGTCAACGTGATGTCGCCCGGCACCGTGGCGTGGCTGGACCGGGCGCTGGTGTCCGGCCAGCTCGTGCAGGCCCGGGTACTGCTGCGAGGCGATCTGGCGGACTGGCCGTTCCGTCACCACGAGGGGCGTTTCGAGGCACGCGCGGTCATCCATGATCTGACCCTCGATTATGGTGCGGACTGGCCGCGGGCCGAGGGGGTCGATGCCGTGGCCAGCTTCGTCAACAGCGGCTTGCTGGTGGAAACCAGCGCCGGTCATTCGCTGGGGGTGAAGACGGAACACGCAGTGGCGCTGATCCCCGACTTCGGCCAGGGCTTGCTGGATCTCAACGTAAAGGGCAACGGCAGCGGTGCGAGCCTGCTGGATTTCGCCAGCAGGAGTCCGGTTGCCAGCCAGGCGGCCGCTACGCTGGCCAAGCTCAAGCTGGGCGGACAGGGAACCTTCGATTTCCACCTGAGCTTGCCGTTGGGCAAGACCGAGGGTGCGCAGCTCGATGGCGTTGCCCAGCTGCGCGACGCGACGCTCACGGCACCTGACTGGAAACTCAAGCTGGACAAGCTCAACGGACCGTTGAGTTTCAACTTGCGCGGCCTGCAGGCTGGCCCGCTGGCGACGACGTTTCACGGCCAGCCGGCGCGCCTGCAGCTGGCGATTGCCGGCGCCAATCCCGATCCGGCGCAAGTCCTGTCGGCCACCTTGAAGGGCGTTTTTCAGGTAGCGGAACTGGTGCAGGATTACCCCTCACTCGATTGGCTGGGCCATCTCGCGGACGGGCGCAGCGAGTTCAACATCGGGTTTACTCTCGCGCATCAGCCGGGGACCGATGCGCTGGCGCAGACGCTGAGTGTCGATTCATTGCTCAACGGCATCGCCCTGCAACTGCCGGCGCCGCTGGACAAGCCTGCAGCGGGAAGCCTTCCGCTGCACCTGAGCATGAGCTTGCCGACCGCAGGGGGAAATCTGCAACTGGGTCTGGGCCAGCTCGTGCGTGGCCACCTGCGGCTGCCCGACGATAGCGGGCAGCCGCTGGCGGGCACGCTGTTTTTTGGTGACCAGATGCCGCGAACCGTGCCTGCCCGGGGCCTGCGCATCCGCGGTCACGCCACCACGCTGGATGTCACCGGTTGGGTGCAGCGCGCGGTGGCAGGAGCCGGTGGCGACGGCCCCGGGCTGGAGAGCATCGACGTCGGCACCGACCATGCGCTCTGGTTCACTCGTTCGCTCGGGCCGCTGCGGTTGCGTGTCACGCCGCAACCGGGCGATCTGAGCGTGGATGTGGATGGGCCGGCGATGGCAGGCACCGTCAAGGTGCCGACCGACGCGCTGGACAAACGCGGCGTCACGGCACGCATGCAGCATCTTTACTGGCCCAAGGATTCCACCGCCCAAAACGCAACCTCCCGTATGGCACGCACCGATGGTGCAGCGGCCGATTCCCCGGATCAGGCGGCGACGGCTGCGGACGATCCGGCAAACACCGGGATCAACCCCGCGGCGCTGCCACCGTTCCACCTGTGGGTAGGCGACCTGCGTCTGGGCGACGCCCGGCTCGGCGAGGCGCGGCTGGAGACATGGCCTACGTCGAAGGGGCTGCATATCGAACAGTTGCGGGCCTTGTCCAAACGCGTGCAGGTCACGGCCAGCGGCGACTGGAATGGCACCGCCGCCGACAGCCACACGCACATGCGCATCAATTTCTCGGCCGAGGACCTGGGCGCGATGCTGGGGGCGTTTGGCTACAACGGGCTGGTCCTTGGTGGCAAGACGCGCGACCAGCTGGACGCCAGCTGGCCCGGCAGTCCCGGCGCGCTGTCACTGGCGACCATGGATGGCACGCTCAGCATCGATGTCCGCGATGGCCGCATCCCCGAGGCCACCTCGCCCGGTGTGGGCCGGCTGCTTGGACTGGTGTCGTTGGCCGAATTGCCGCGCCGGCTCACGCTGGATTTCGGCGATGTCTTCGGCAAGGGGCTGGGCTTCGATTCGATCACCGGCGATTTCCAGCTTGCCAGTGGCAATGCCACCACCAGCAATCTGGCGATCCTGGGCCCGTCGGCCAATATCAGGATCACTGGCCGCACCGGCCTGCGCGCCCGCGACTACGACCAGCAGGTGCAGGTGGTGCCCCACGTGGGCAACAGCCTGCCGATTGTCGGTGCCGTGGTCGGTGGCCCGATCGGCGCGGCCGCCGGTTTCGCCATGCAGGGTTTGCTCGGCAAGGGACTGAACAAGGCTGCCAGCGCGCGCTACCGGATCACCGGCAGTTGGGATGATCCGAAGATGACCCTGGTTGAAAAGCACGGCGAGGTGGCCCCGCTGGCCCCGCTGACGCCGCCACTGCTCAGTCCGGCCGTCATTGTGCCGGCGTCGCCCGCCACCGTGGTGGCGCCGGCAGCCGCTTCCAGCGTCGCGTCGCCAGCGGCGGCCAGCTCTACCCATCGTTGACCCGGAAGTCGCCGTCGTTGGTGCGCCGTCGTGGCGTCTGATCGCTTCCCTTCCCCCGCAGTGCGGGGGAAGCAAGTGCAAGTCACGTGGTCGCCGCATTGCTCCAGGAAACGCGTGGTGGGTTGATTCCAACCGTGATCTGGCCGCATCCACAACACGCACTGCTTTAAAGTGGCTGGCCGCAGCCCCATGTGGGACAGTTGCAGATTGAGCATAGACAAACCGAGCCCATGGATTCCCTGATTTCACTCGCCGAAAGCAAGCTGTTGTCCCCCGGTGGCATTGCCACCGGCGATCTCGACCGCGTGTTCGCCCAACTGATGGGTCCGTCGATCGACGCCGCCGACCTGTACTTCCAGCATTCGCGCAGCGAGTCGTGGACGCTGGAGGAGGGCATCGTCAAGGACGGCAGCCACTCGATCGAGCAGGGCGTGGGCGTGCGTGCGATGTCCGGCGAGAAGACCGGCTTCGCCTATTCCGACGAGATCGTGCTGCCGCAGCTGCTGGAGGCGTCCAAAGCCGCGCGCGCGATCGCGCGCGACGGCAACGGTGCGGGCAAGCCGCTGGCACTGCACAACGCCCGTGCGCTGTATCCGGCGATCGATCCGGTCGAAAGTCTGCCCAACCCCGACAAGATTGCGTTGCTGCGCGAAGTGGATGCCTATGCACGCTCGCGCGATCCGCGCATCAAGCAGGTCATCGTCAGCCTCGCCGCGACCATGGACACCATCCTGATCGCGGCCTCCGATGGCACACTCGCCGCCGACGTGCGCCCACTGGTGCGACTCAACGTGCAGGTGATCGCCGAAGCAAATGGTCGCCGCGAGCAGGGCTACTCCGGTGGCGGTGGTCGTTACGGCTATCGCGAGCTGATCGACAACGGCCGCGCGCTGGCGTTCGCCGACGAGGCCGTGCGCCAGGCGCTGGTCAACTTGGATTCGGTCGACGCACCCGCCGGCCAGATGACCGTGGTGCTTGGCCCCGGCTGGCCCGGCGTGCTGCTGCACGAGGCGATCGGCCACGGCCTCGAAGGCGACTTCAACCGCAAGGGCAGCTCCGCGTTCTCCGGCCGTATCGGCCAGCGCGTGGCCGCGAAAGGCGTCACCATCGTCGACGACGGCACCCTGGCTGGTCGCCGCGGCTCGCTCAGCATCGACGACGAAGGCACCCCGACCGAGTGCACCACCCTGATCGAGGATGGCATTCTAAAAGGCTACATGCAGGACAAGCTCAACGCGCGCCTGATGGGCATGGCGCCAACCGGCAACGGTCGCCGCGAATCGTTCACCGCGCTGCCGATGCCGCGCATGACCAACACCTATATGCTGGCCGGCTCGCACGATCCGGCCGAGATCATCCGCTCGGTAAAGAAGGGCCTCTACGCACCGAATTTCGGCGGCGGCCAGGTCGACATCACCAACGGCAAGTTCACCTTCTCCGCCTCCGAGGCGTACCTGATCGAAGACGGCAAGATCACCCGCCCGGTGAAGGGCGCGACCCTGATCGGCAGCGGTCCGGACGTACTCAACCGCGTCTCGATGATCGGCAATGACCTGGCGCTGGATGAAGGCGTGGGCGTCTGCGGCAAGGATGGACAGAGCGTGCCGGTCGGCGTGGGTCAGCCCACGCTGAAGATTGATTCGATGACGGTGGGTGGTACCGCGTCTTAGCGGTGGCCGCGTGGGCGCTGCGGATTTTGTAGGAGCGCACCTGTGCGCGATGCTCTTGTTCGTCGCCGTTCGAACGAATAGAGCGAAGAGCTTCCGTGCGCGTTCGGAGGGCGAGAGAGGGGAGACCGCGGGCGTGCGCGAATGTCTCATCTTGTCGTGCACTCGATCCAGCGTCCCGCAGTCACGCATGTCTTGAGCGACCCGCGCTGACGGGAATGGTTTTGTCACTCGATGGCGAACCTGTGGGGAACGCTGCCTGGTTCTGCCCGACGCTATCGGGAAAGCTTCACGCGCGAGACATCGGTACAACCTGAGGCATGGCGAGAGTTGCAGAGCCAGAATCACCATTCTGACGGCCTTGAGCTGTCGGAATAGTTTACATTCGAGAAATCCGGCACAACCTGAGGCGTGGCGCTGGTTGCGGCGACAAAATCATCGTTTTGGCTGTCCTGCGGTGTCGAAATACCTTACATTTTTTCGCATAAAATCTGGAATGAAAAAAGTCAATAATTAATAAAATCAATCCATTGAAGATATGGCATGCAATATGCGTCTCATTAGGCCTCAGATTGAGGCCCAGCGAGCCCCGATTTCACGGACGGCTGATGGATTTTGATTCCACGGAAAGTCCTTCACGGCGTTTTTCAAGGGGTTGGCCATGCGTAAATCCTTGCTTCCATCACTGGCACTGGGCTGCGGCACCTTGCTGGGAATGGTGTCTTTCGGCGCCAGCGCCTTACCCATCCATGTCGGACTTATAAATGCTCAAGACAGCCATAGCTGGACGTCTCCGACCATCGGTGACCCGCACGGCACCGTGACCCTCACCGCTTGGGAATACGACAACAACGTCTGGACCGACGCCGTCACGTCGTATAAATCTGGAGCTGCCGCCGAAACGGGCATGGGTGTCTACTGCAATGACTCCCCAACCGGCAACGAGTGCGGCCAGCACGAGATCGGCGCCACGCCGTGGCAAATGCTGGACCTGGACATCAGCCAGCTCTCCGGTTGGGAAAGCCTGACGCTCTATCTTGGCTCGGTCAACGCAGCAGGGTCGGGCGGCGATGAAACCGGCTATCTGCTCGGAGCCACTTGCACGGTGGGCGGGATCTGCACGCCGATCGTCCTGGATAGCTGCACCGGCTTCGGCAATTGGGCTGGTCACTCGGCGCAGTGCATGTTCAACCTTACCGAAGCGGACCTTCTCGGCCAGCACATCACCGATATCTGGATTGCATCCAGCACCACCGACCAGAGCGGCACCGACAACGGCAACATTCTGCTGGGTGGGGACTTCGTCCTGAACGTGGTGCCGGAGCCGAAGACGCTGGGCATCTTCGGACTGGGTCTCCTGCTGATCGGCGCGTTCGTGGGCTTGCGCCGACGCCGGGCGAGCTGACGGCCATAGCGTGAGGTTCGTTGACTTTGAGCAGCCCCCTTACCGGGGCTGCTTTTTTCGTGCGCCCGGCATAGGCGCGTTCCCAAACGGGGAAGTCCCTCCGTGAGCTGGCCGCAACCAGCGCCGCGAAGTACTACGGTGTAAGCAGCAACGACTCCGAGTCAACTCTGGTGGTCACGCGTCCGTCCAAAATTGGCG
>Ga0208357_1000766_pt1 | contig 24822 bp, 27 predicted proteins | sample NGESurdeep092012_6_FD_184487 | JGI IMG/M metagenome (GOLD analysis project Ga0208357, IMG submission 184487) | Arctic peat soil microbial communities from Barrow, Alaska - NGEE Surface sample F52-2 deep-092012 (SPAdes) | ecosystem: Environmental > Terrestrial > Soil > Wetlands > Peat ...
AGCGCGAGCGCGGCCGGCACCTGCGTCGTCACGGCCCACCAGGCCGCGAGTGGTAGTTACGCCGCACTCACCTCGGTCGCGAAGACCTTCACGATCACTTAGCCAGCACGTCGTGACCATTGTGGTGTCATCGGAATACCTGACGGACGTTGATTGTCCATTCACCTGTTACTAAGTGGCTCAACGTCCCCGTGATTCGATACGCCGGTCGGGTTGAGGACATCAATTATCTGATAATCTGATTTAGTGACTGAGATCAGTGCGACCAATGCGGCCAGGAATTTCGCGGAGTTGCTGGACGCCGTCGAGCACAAGGGTGAACGCATCACCATTGTGCGCCGCGGTCGGGCTGTGGCCCATATCGAGCCAGTTGCGAATGGTCATGGATTGGACGTGAAGTCGCTCCTGAAGCGCCATCTTGCGGACGCTCGATGGAAGTCGGAACTAAAGGAAACGCGAGAATTTGTCGTAGCCGAGGATCGACTCTGAATCGATTGCTTCTTGATACGACGTTTTTAATCGACGCGGAGCGGTCAAGCTCCAGTCTCGACGAACTAATTGAGGACGACGACGACGTTGCAATAGCGGCCATCACGGTAGCTGAGCTTCAAGTCGGCGTCGAACTGTCAAAAGGGAAGGCCAGGCATAACCGTCAGGAACTATTGGACGCGATTGTGGCGTCGATCCCGACTGTGGACTACGACCTTACGGTCGCGCGTGCTCATGCCCAACTTTTGGTAGCGGTCCGGAGACTTGGTCGTCCAAGGGGAGCGCACGATCTCATCATCGCGGCTACCGCTCTCTCGACTAATAGATCAGTTGTCACTTCTGATCAAACTGCCTTCACTGATCTGCCCGGCATCGTCATTATTTCCCATAGGTGACCTCAACTTTCGATCGGTCTACCAAGCCGCCAGTGTTTGGTGCCAGACCACCTACGTCGGGTCCTCGACACCAACAATCGATACGTGTGGGTTTACTTGCTGGCCTGCATCCAGGCGAGGAGAGGCACGAGCGAGTGCACGTCACCGCGAACTTTGAGCCGCCCTTCTCGTAGCGCGCTCGCACTGTCGAGCGTGCCCTTCGTGAGCGCCTCGGCGTCAGCGTAGGAAAGGCGTATAACGGCGTCCGCGGCGAGGTGGTCACCAACGTCAGCGGTCGACCCGGTGGCACTCACGCAGAAGGTGAGAGCGTGAGGAGCGTTACTGGCGCCGTCGGTGAATTCAAAGACCAGTCGAAAGACTCTGCTGGGGTCAAGAAGAGGTGGCGCGCCCGCCGCGCCCAGTGTTTCGTTGAGCGCGGCCATCCACTCGGCGCTGAGGAAAGCGGACACTGGTTAGGGCGCTGGCTGAACGGCCGCGTCGAGAGCGGAGGTCTTGGTCTTGCGGCGGATCTTTCGCCCTAACCACGCCACGGGGTCGTAGTGGGCGTCGACGACGCGTTCTTTCAACGGAATGATCGCGTTGTCAGTGATCTTGATGTGCTCGGGGCACACCTCAGTACAGCACTTGGTGATGTTGCAGTAGCCGAGTCCCATGTCCTCGCGGATGAGGTCGCGACGATCGTTCTGATCCAAGGGGTGCATCTCAAGCTCGGCGTAACGGATGAAGAAACGTGGCCCGGCGTAGTGCTGTTTGTTGTCTTCGTGGTCGCGAATGACGTGACAGACGTCTTGGCACATGAAGCACTCGATGCATTTACGAAACTCTTGTCCGCGCTCGACGTCCTCTTGGAACATCCGGTAGCCACCCACGGGCATCGGGGGAGGCATAAGGGCGGGTACCTTCGCCGCCTGCACGTAGTTAAAGGAGACGTCGGTGACGAGGTCGCGGATAATCGGGAACGTCTTCATTGGCGTGACGGTGACGGGTCCTTCGGGCAGGGTGTCCATGCGCGTCATGCACATCAGACGTGGCTTGCCGTTGATCTCCACCGAGCACGAGCCGCACTTGCCGGCCTTGCAGTTCCATCGACAGGCCAAGTCGGGCGCCTCGGTGGCCTGGATGCGGTGAATCACGTCAAGGACGACTTCGCCCTCGTTCTGTTCCAAGGTGTAGTTCTCAAAGTCCCCACCCGAAGAGTCGCCGCGCCATACGCGCAGGGTTACCTCAGCCATCAGTGCGCCTCCTCTAACAAGGCTTTTAGTTCATCGGGCATAACGAGCAGTGGGGACGCAACGACGTTGACCGGGCTGTCCCAGTTGCCGCCGTCAGTACTCTGGGCGAAGTTGACCTCGCCTAACGCAGCGTCGGGCAGCGGAAAGTCTTCGCGCGTGTGCCCCCCTCGCGATTCCTTGCGCAGAATGGCACCGCGCGTAACGGCCTTGGAGAGACTGATCATGGCGGGTAGGTCCGTGGCCAAATTCCAACCCGGGTTGTAAGCACGGCCGCCCTTGACGGCGATGTGCTTTACGCGCTCGGTGAACTCGTCGAGTTTCGTCGTGGCGACTTCAAGCTCTTCGGCGTTGCGAATGATGCCGACGTTGACCTGCATCATCTCTTGGAGGTCGTGCTGAATGTCGTAGGGATTTTCTCCCTCGGTTCTTTCGAAGGGCTCGAGGGCCTCGTTGATCGCGGCGTCGACGCTGGCTTGATCCATGCTCGTCGCGAAACTGCCTGCTTCGATGTACTCAGCCGCGCCGATGCCGGCGCGGCGACCAAAGACCACGAGGTCGGAGAGTGAGTTGCCGCCAAGTCGATTGGCCCCGTGCATACCGCCGCCGACTTCGCCAGCGGCGAAGAGACCGGGCACGACGGTCTGCTGGGAATCGGCGTCAACTTGCACGCCACCCATGATGTAGTGACACGTTGGGCCGATTTCCATAGCTTCGCGCGTGATGTCCACGCCCGCGAGCTCCATGAACTGGTGGTACATCGAGGGCAAGCGACGGCGAATGAACTCAGCCGAGCGACGCGTCGCGATGTCGAGGTAGACGCCACCGTGGGGACTGCCCCGTCCGGCCTTCACTTCAGCGTTAATAGCGCGCGCGACTTCGTCGCGCGGCAGCAGTTCAGGAGGACGGCGACCAGCGGTGTGGTCGTCGTACCACTTGTCGGCTTCTTCCTCAGAGTCAGCGGTCTCGGCGCGGAACATCTCGGCGACGTAGTTGAACATGAAGCGCTCGCCGAGTGAGTTACGCAGCACTCCTCCGTCACCACGAACACCTTCGGTGACGAGAAGTCCGCGCACGCTGAGTGGCCAGACCATGCCGGTCGGGTGGAACTGTACGCACTCCATGTCGATGAGTTTCGCGCCCGCCCAGAGCGCCATGGCGTGACCGTCGCCGGTGCCTTCCCATGAGTTCGAGGTGAACTTCCAGGATTTGCCGGCTCCACCGGTCGCGAGAATGACGGTCTTTGCCTGAAAAGTCACGAACTCACCGGTCGCGCGCCAGTACCCCACGCAGCCCGCGATGCGGCCCTGCGCGTCGTGGACGAGTTTCAGAACCTTGCACTCCATGAAGACGTCGGTACCCATCGAGACAACTTTTTGTTGCAAGGTACGAATGAGCTCTAAGCCTGTGCGGTCACCCACGTGCGCGAGTCGCGCGTAGCGGTGACCACCGAAGTCGCGCTGGAGAATCTTGCCGTCCTTGGTGCGGTCGAACAGTGCTCCCCACTGTTCAAGCTCCCACACGCGATCGGGTGCTTCTTTGGCGTGGAGTTCGGCCATCCGGTAGTTGTTCAGGTACTTGCCACCGCGCATCGTGTCACGAAAGTGGACCTGCCAGTTGTCTTCGGGGTACACGTTGCCCATGGCGGCGGCCATGCCACCTTCGGCCATGACGGTGTGGGCTTTACCGAGCAGGGACTTGGTCACGATGCCGACCTTCAGGCCGCGCTGTCCGGCTTCGATGGCGGCACGAAGGCCCGCGCCGCCCGCGCCGATGATGAGTACGTCGTACTCGTGGTGTTCGTACGTTGGTTCGGTCACGAAAGAGTCCTTAAACCTAGAACAGCTTGAAGTCGGTAATGGCGCCCGAGGCGACGAGTCGCACGTAAACGTCGGTGAGAGCAACGACAATGAGCGAAGCCCACGCAAAGTTCATGTGCTTGGCGTTAAGGGGCGTCACGAACTTCCAGAATCGGTAGCGAATCGGGTGAGCCTTAAAGCTCTTTACCTGACCACCACAGAGGTGGCGACAGGCATGACAGGACAACGAATAGAGCCAGAGCAGCGTGGCGTTGAGCGTCAGCACGATCGTCCCGACCGTGACTCCCCAACCAAGGCCCGGCTGGTAGAAAGCGCGAATGGCGTCGTAGGAGAGCAACACGTTAAAGACGAGGCCGGCGTAGAAGAAGTAGCGGTGCGCGTTCTGCATGAGCAGAGGAAAGCGCGTTTCACCTGAGTAGTTACTGTGCCCGTCAGTGACGGCACAGCTTGGTGGCGACCACCAGAACGCGCGGTAGTAGCTGCGCCGGTAGTAGTAACACGTCAGACGAAAGCCCAACGGGAAGATCAAAATGAGCAGCGCTGGCGAGAGAGTCCACCCGCTTATGACAAAGCCCGACTTCGAGCCAGGTACGCAGTCGGCGGCGAGACAGGGTGAGTAGAACGGGCTAATGAAATCGCGATGGAAGTTCGCGCCAACGTAGTAGTACTTGTTTTGAAAGGCCGCCCAGGTTGAATAGAGAATGAAGGCGGTGAGAATTGACACCGTGACAACGGGCTGAATCCACCAGCGGTCTTGACGCAAGGTCGCCTCATCGGGGCCACCTCGTATTCCCCCTAGTTGAACTTTTGTCGAACTCTCTAGGGCCGTCACTCACACTCCTCGTTCTCGTCCCCGGTAACCGCAAAGAACATCCTAGGCATTCATCCATCCGCCGCTAAAGACCCGCGAACGCGACTAACGCACCGTGTGGTCAATGAAAAATTCAACAACGTTCACCGAGCGCAACCGCGTTAGTGCTTGCCCCCGCGACGGCCTTCGGCCGTGCCGCCGAACAGCGCCCACACGACGAGACCGAGTCCGGGAACCAAGAGCCAGATTCCAAAGACCAACGCGAGCACCGTGAAAAATGCGCCCATGCCCATGGTGAAGGGCCAGATCGACGTGCCCGGAAATGCTCCGACGATGCCCGCGCCTTCGGCCTGGGTGGCCTGGGGGTCGTCCTCGGTGCGCGGCTTCATGCGCTTGCTCCACCAGTAGTAGTAACTACCGGGCAGGAAACAGAGCAGCATGCCCGCAAACATCATCACGCTGCCGGCGTTCTCGTGTCCCCAGTTCCAGTACACGGCCACCATGACGCCAAAGAACGTGCCAAGACCAAGCAGCAGTTTCGCTTCGGTCCTCATGGGGCGGGTACCTCATCGCGATGTGGCGCGCTGTGTCCGTGTTCGGCGGCGGTGTGGCCGGGGTGGTTGTAGTCCCACGTCGGTCGCTCAGAGCGAATCTGGGGCAGACGGTAGAAGTTGTGGTGGGGAGGAGGCGACGTGGTGAACCACTCGAGCGTGTGTCCGTCCCACGGGTTGTCGCCGGCGGGGTACTTTTTCCAGCTGACAGCAATGTTCGCGATGAAGACCACCGTCGAGATGCCAACGAGCACCGCGCCCACCGTCGAGACCTGATTCAAGAACTGCCATGAGGGGTGCAGGGGATAGATAGCGATTCGTCGCGGCATGCCACGAAGCCCGAGCAGGTACTGAGGAAGGGTAAAGACCTGGGTACCAATGAAGAGGAACCAGAACTGAATCTTTCCGTACCTCTCGTTGAGTAAGTACCCGGTGATTTTCGGTCCCCAATAATAGAGACCACCCATCGCGCCCATCACCAACGCCATGACAATGGAGTGGAAGTGCGCGACCACGAAGTAGGTGTCGTGGGTGAAGAAGTCCAGTGGGGGACTCGCGAGGTAGATACCCGTGAGGCCGCCAATGAGGAACGTGATCAAGAAGCCAATGGCCATCAGCATGGCGGTCGAGAACCAGACTTCCCCTCGCCACATGGTGCCAATCCAGTTGAACATTTTTATACCCGTGGGCACCGCGATGAGCAGGCTCATGATGGAGAAGAAGGGCAACAACACCACGCCGGTCGTGAACATATGGTGAGCCCATACGCCGAGTGAAAGTGCGCCAATAGTGATGGTCGCGAAGACCATTCCCTTGTAGCCAAAGACGGGCTTCTTGGAGAAGACTGCAATTATTTCTGTGACCATGCCGAAGAACGGCAGGGCCAATATATAGACCTCCGGATGGCCCCAGAACCAGAAAATATGCTGCCACAGCACTGGTACGCCGCCTCCCGCGACCGAGAAGATATGTGTACCGAAGTGCCTATCGCAGTAGAGCATGATCAGCCCGGCGGTAAGCACCGGGAAGGCCAAGAGAATGAGGATCGCGGTCACTAAGAGGTTCCAGGTGAAGATTGGCATGCGGAACATCGTCATGCCGGGCGCGCGCAGATAGAAGATCGTCGCGACAAGATTGACGCCAGTAAAGATCGCGGAGAATCCCGTGAGAAGTAGTCCACCAATCCAAAGGTCCGCACCTGAACCCGGTGTGTTAATTGAGTTCGACAACGGTGCGTAGGCCACCCAGCCAAAGTTGGCGGCGCCGCCGGCCACAAAAAAGCCTGAGAGCATCGTGATCGAGCCCGTGAGGTAGAGCCAGTAACTGAGAGCGTTCAGTCGCGGAAAGGCCATGTCCGGCGCACCGATTTGAATCGGCACAATGATGTTCGCGAGCGCGCCAAAGGCGAAGGGCCCCACGAACAGGTAGATCATCACTGAGCCGTGCATCGTAAAGAGCTCGTTGTACTGCGCGAGGGACACCAACGTGTTGTTGGGCGTCGTGAGTTGAGCACGAATGATCTCGGCGAACGCCCCACCGATGACCATCATGATCACTGCCGTGACGGTGTAGGAGAGTCCGATGACCTTGTGGTCGGTGGACGTTATCCACTTCAAGATTCCCGTAGGACCGTGATGTTCTTCGAGATGCTCTTCGTGGCCACCTGGCTCAATAATGATGGGTGGATCAAGGACGTCGGTCATTAGTAACCTCCCTTGCTCTTTGCGGGCTTCGTTGGTGTAATCGACGAGGTCTGCTGGTTCGTGGCCTTTTCGGCGGCGCTGGTCAAGGAGGCGTTTGCTTCCTTCGCGAGCCACGCGGTGTACTGCGACTGGCTGACGACTTTTACGCGAAAGACCATGAGTGAGTGATAGAGCCCACAGAGTTGGGTGCACTGTCCGTTATACGTTCCGGTGTTCACCGCACGCAGCGTGAACTGGTTGAAGACACCGGGAAGTGCGTAGCGAGAGAAGTTAAAGGCGTGAACGTAGAAACCGTGAATGACGTCGGAGGACGTCAAGTCGATGTGCACGTTCTCATCGACGGGCATCACCATCTCTGGATCTTGGGTGGTCTGACCGGTAACGACGACGTTCTTGCCGGGGTACGTGAATTTCCATCCCCATTGGAACGCGTTGACGTGGATCGTCACGTTGGTTTTAGGCAGTGCGACTTCTTTGTTTTCAACGACGAGTGTGGCGGCAAAGAGTCCAAGAACGATGAGCACGGGCACGATGGTGTACGTCATCTCGAGCGGGATGTGGTACTGACTCTGCTTAGGAATATTGTCGCCCTTGCGACGGTACGCAACAACGGCCCACAAAATGAGAATCAGCGTGAAGCCGCCGACGATCACCGCGCCGATAGAAAAGCCTTGCCAGAGGTGATACACGGACTGCGAACTGGTCGTCGCTCCGGGCGCCGCCCCAAAAGTCGGCACGGTGCATCCAGCCAGTGCGAGAGCGGCTATCGGGAGCGCAGCTATTCTTCGCACGCGCCGCCAGCGGCGTGTACGGTCTGAGACTCCCTGTGGGGACAGGGCGGGTGGTTCCACGCAGGAAACCTTACTCATCTTTTACAGCCCGCTTACTCGTCCGAGGTCGATAGTTCGCACTTTGAACGAGTGTCATCACGGTTAATACTGCTGGCCCGTTGTCTCGCGTTCGGCCCATCGAAAAACGCCGCGCGACATCGTTGAGGTGGCGTTCGCCGCCAGAGCGGCAAATACCTGTTGGCGAATAGCTTGGACACCTTCGTCCTCGGGCGCGGCCAACCACGCCATCTCGGCGAGATGGCCGGCGAGGCGTAACTCCTCGTCAGAGCCGCCATTGAGGAGTGATTCCGCCCTCGTAGCCAGTACGGCAGCACCTCCTGCGAGTTCGGACAACTCAACAGCGAGGCGCCGATCGTTCGCGGGACGCAGGTGGGCGGGGTTGCCGTCCCACCATCCGCCGTAGAGCCGCCAGATATTTCGCACAATGAATTCCGGCTCGTCGTAGAAAGGTTGGAGGTAGGGACGATCCGCGAGGTGGCTTGGCACCGTGACACTCGAGACCGTGTCGGCGAGTCGGGCACCTTGATTCATCAACGCCAAGGTCTGTTCCACGATGCTCTCGAGGTACTCGGCCGTCTCGCTCAATGCTTGATGGATTCGATCTCTTCCAAAGATGGGCAGCCCGTGGCCGGGCAGCAGAAACTGCGCGTCGAGGGCGGCCATTCGGCGAAGGGCTTGAGCCCACTCGAGGGGGTAGCGCTGTACTTTTTGGGGATTGCCCGCGTTGGGGCTGTTCCAGATAAAGAGGTCACCCGAACAGAGCACGCCCTTCTCTTCGAGCCAGGTGACCGTGGCGTCATCGGTCTCGCCCTTTTCGTGCTGAAGGTGGAAGTCGCTGTCGCCGACGCGAAAGTCAAGTTCATGTTCGTAGGTTTCGTCCGGAAAGCGGTACTCGGTGGGCCACTCCAAGTTCGCCACCGCAAACTGTCGGCGATTGATGACCTGGTTGTAACCGGCGGTCATGATGTAACGCTCAAAGCGCTTGGGCAGGTGGTGGTGGGCGAGAACACGAGGACGTTGCCAGGCGTTGACCTTGGCTTCTTCGTCAAAGGGTCCAACCCCAAAGACGTGATCGATGTGACCGTGGGAGAAGACGGCGCTGTGCAGAGGCTTTGGGCTCCACGAGCGAATCTCTCGATGAACGATCTCTGCGGTGATGATCGAGCCGGTGTCAACCATGACGAGTCCGTCGTCAGTTTCAAAGGCGCTGCAGTTGCCAAAGTTCGGCAAAAAGACGACGCCCTCGGTGATCTCCGCTAAATGGCCACCGGTACCGAGCGGGTTTGCGCGCTGGTGGGGGTCCTCGCCGCGCCAGGCGCGCTCGGCAAGCTCAGTAATGTCCACGTGACCTACTTGTCGGTCTCGGGCGCCTTCGTTTCAGCGGCGTCGGTGGCCTTCGTGTTGTCGGCCTCCTTCGCTTCTTTCAATCCCTTTTCGAACTCACTCTTGGCGGAACCAAGGTTCTTAGCGAACTTCGGGATGGCCGATCCGCCAAAGACGAGCACGGCTACCACGACGACCACAATTATGAGATCCGGTCCCAATAGTTCACCAATGAACACGGTCTTCTCCTTTGACGTGCGTAAAGCCAACAGTAGTGCGCCCAAAGAGGAGCGCCGCCGCAGCGCTGGGCCCTCTCATCAGGCCCGGTAAGAATGTGCTGGTGACGCGAGCGCCTCGGGACACCCTTCGCGACGCCTTCAGCGTCGCCTTTACGGTTGGCACCTACGGGGTGGCCTTTGGCGCTGCCGGTATCGCCGCGGGTTTTTCAGTTCTTCAGACCTGTCTCTTCTCTCTTCTCACCTTTACCGGGGCCAGTCAGTTTGCGGCCGTGGGCGTCATGGCGGCCGGTGGCGGGGCCATAAGCGCGGTCGCGGCGGCCACGATGCTCGGCACGCGTAACGCGCTCTACGGGTTGCAAATGGCGCCGCTCGTCAAGGTGAAGGGAGTTCGGCGATTTTTCGCCGCGCACGTCACGATTGATGAGTCAACGGGCGTCGCGCTCGCCCAGACACCACGGGGCCCACGCGCGATGCGCTACGGGTTTTGGTTGACCGGCACTGGCGTCTTTCTGTTTTGGAACGTCTTTACGCTCATTGGCGCACTCGGCGCGAAAGCCCTCGGCAACCCCGCGGCGTGGGGGCTCGACGCCGCCGTGCCAGCTGCATTCCTCGGACTGCTGTGGCCGCGACTTACGAGCACTTTTCTTCGCGTGGTCGCGGTCAGTTCGATGGTCTTTGCGATGATTGTCACACCCTGGCTTTCGGCTGGCGTTCCCATTGTCGCGAGCGTGCTCGTCGCGGTTGTCTTTGGCTGGAGAGAGCGATGAGCCAAACAACCGCGTGGGTGGTCGTGATCACGACGAGTGTCGCGTGCTTCAGCATCAAATTGCTCGGTTACTACGTACCTGCCGGTTGGCTCGCGCATCCGCGTCTGCAACGCGTGAACGCCCTCGTGCCGATCTCACTACTCAGCGCGTTGGTCGTCGCTGAAGGGCTCGTGAGCAAGACGAGCGTCGTCATCGATCACCGACTGGCGGGACTTGGCGTTGCGCTCGCGTTACTGTTCGCGAAAGCACCTTTTCCCGTGGTGGTCCTTGGCGCGGCCGTTACCTCGGCCGTTGTGTACCACCTGCACTGAGCAAGAATGCCTTCTTCAATTTCTGCTTTCGTGAACAGCGCGTCACGCGCTCGCTAGTTCAGATTCGGCCAGCAGAACGCCATGATTCAGTCCCGAACGTCTTCGCCATTACCCGACCACATGATCAATGGAACGGAAAGTGAGGTGCGACCACCTATGGCAGGAAGGCTCAGTTGCCAATCCAATTCTCTGATAACTGATTATTGAATCAGGCGCTGCTTACACCGACAAAAGTGGCCCTCACTCATGTGTAGGCAAATGGCAAACTGTTTTAGCTTTGACGCGGAATGGGCCAGTCAAATTCATCTGCCTGTTCGATACACGTCTTGCACAAAGGGTGGTCAGATGGACTTCGATTCGGGGCCCACAACTTCCCACAAAGCGAATTGATGGCGATGCCGGAGGTTCTAGCCTCTTCGACAGTAGGCCCTGCGGAAAGAAATTGACCGTTCTTTGTTGGGAATCCTTCGAGAACGATGTGTGTAAGGAGTTCGTGATCGTCTGGAAGGAACGGTGCAAGTTGATCATGCTCGTCAGAACTCAAGGGAGTCTCGGCGCTTACTGGTTCATGATCCATTGCACAATCCTTCAAGTCAGCGTGTGTGTTCGCAACGCGGATTGCAACAAGAAGTAAACCGTTTCCATATGTATTACGGATGCTCGCCCATAGCGACTACTGTGATTCGCCCCTGCTCGGGGCCGTAGTACCACCAAATGCGCCAAGCTGGCGGCGTCTGATTTTCGACATATGACTCCCAAATCGCTTCCCCCAGGGGGCCATGAAGAGTATAAAAATGATGTGAATTCAGTCCCGGATGTCGAGGATCAGCTTCTAATCGCGCAAGTGCTTTATGGACTCTTTGTAGGCGTTGGGGATTACTCGCCAGGTCGTCGAGAACATTTTGAACATATCTTGTCAAAATCAACTGAAACATAACTGTCACGTTAGCATAAATGGTCCATTTGCAACATTATCTCATATTCTTAATAAAGGCGATTGGCACAATGGGTCATTAGCCACTAATATTGCTGTCATGGGAGCAGACCAAGTGGAGGATGAAATCGTCATGAGCACTTCCGCAATGCAGGAAGTAGAACTTGACTCACGTCAGCGCTTACCGCTGGCAAAGGTTGTACAAGGTAGCCAGCGGCGTTTTCGCGTGGAAAGACTCCCTTCCGGGGAGTATTTGTTGACGCCAGTCGTTTCGATTTCTGAGCGCGAACTGGCAGTTTTGAAGGATCGGGAAGTTATGAACAAAATCGAAGAAGGAGTCCGACAAGCCGCAGCGGGTGAGGTCGTTCGCTACGAGGTTGGTTTTTTCAACCAGCTGGTTAAAGACGATGGAGTTGATGAATAAAGGGAGCGCCGCTGCCTGATTCAGAACCCACAAGCCTTCCGTTGAGCGTATTCACCCGTTGCTTCATCGGGCTTAGTTGAATGGGGTCCACTTCATTACACGTCGCCGAACGCCAAGTGTCCGGATCAGGGACTACGGCGTGACTGCGCGTGTTACATCAGTAACTCAGGCCACAACTCTTGGTAGATCACGAAAGTCTCCGCCAATGGCGAACCTTGAGCGAGGCAGTGAAAGAACTACTTTCCCTGCCAATTCGGCTCGCGCTTTTCGGCAAAGGCAATCGCGCCCTCCATGGCGTCAGCACTGCGACCAATCATCGCGAAGGCTTCGTCATTCGCGACCCACGCGTCGGCTTCGCTCATTTCGACCGATCGGCGCATCACGTCTTTTGACGTGCGCACAGCGAGCGGCGCGTTCTTCGCGATCCGCTCAGCGAGGGCGATGGCTGCGTCGAGCACTTCAGCGCCGGGCACGACGCGATTGACGAGTCCGAGTTCATACGCGCGCTGCGCGTCGATGGGGTCGCCCGTGAGCGCTAACTCGTAGGCCACGGTGAGTGGCACGCGCTTGGGTAGGCGAATGAGACCTCCGGCACCCGCGACGAGGCCGCGCGTTGCTTCAGGAATACCGAACTTGGCGTGATCGGCCGCGACGACCATGTCACAACTGATCATCATTTCGAAGCCACCCGCGAGGGCCGATCCGTTTGCCGCGGCGATGAGAGGCTTAAAGAAGTCGCGCTTGGTGATCCCGCCAAATCCCTTCTCGGTAATGGGGAACTCACCCGTCGCAAAGGCCTTTAAGTCCATGCCCGCCGAGAACGCTTTGTCGCCCGCACCCGTTAAGACAACGACCCACACGTCGTCGTCGCTCTCACAGTCGTCAAGGGCGTCACTTAGCGCGAGCGCGGTCGCCCGGTTAATGGCGTTACGGGCTTCGGGACGATTAATGGTGAGCAGTTCAACGTGTCCACGTCGTTCGCGCAGTACTTCATCAGCCATGAGGTCTCCTTCAACGGGCCCAAGTGGCCACCGGGAGAAACGCTAGTTGACGATTATCTCGGGCGGAGGTGCGAAACTAACTCGGTGACCAAGCGACCTCGACTGTTCGTAACGCTTGAGGGCTACGCCGTCGAGGGCGGCTTCGACGGTCCCGGTGGGCCGATGACCTGTTACGGGCCGACTATCGCGCTTGGTCGTCACGCCGGAGCTGGTACCACGGACAATCTTTGGCGAAATTACGAAAAGGTGCTCGACTTCGTTCCGGGTCTCGGTTTTGAAGGTGTTCGTCTCACAGTCGAATGGGCGCGCGTCGAGCCGCGACAAGGTCACGTCGACGAAGAGGCACTACTTCGCTACGGCCGCGTGATTCGCCACGCGCGTTCCCTCGGCCTCGAGGTCACGATCACACTCATCGACGCGGTATGGCCTTCATGGCTCGGTCAAGAGGCGTGGCTCTTGCCCTGGGTTGTTCCCCACGTGATCGAACACGCTCGGCGAGTTGTCGCAGCTTTCTCGGAAGACGCGACCGGTGTCATCGTGTTTGCTCAACCCGAGGAACTTGTCGCGAAGGGATTTCTTCACGCTTCGGCACCGCCGTGGCGTCGCGGCGCGCAGCAAGAGGCTGGGTTCGCCAGCGCGCAAATTGAAGAGATCACGGCGGCGCTTCGTTCGGACGCGGTGGTGGGACTACGACTCGTTCAGTCGAGCGTCGTGATGAGTCTCAGCGGTGCCCCGGAAGAGTTGATTGAAGCGCGTAACAGCCTTGACGTTGACGAACTCTACGTGCGCTCACTGCTGCGCGGAAGTGGACCAACGTGCGTGCGAGAAGGATTGTTGGTGCAACGCGGTGATGAGTGGCGTGTTGGCGTCTCGGGAGAACTACTGAGCGCTTTGCTCTGAGTCGCCGCCCGGGTGCTCGAGTTTCCATACTGCTTCCGTGGACGTCTTGCGACGCTTCTTGATGAAGTAATAGGCGACTAGGGCCACGACGATGAGAACGAGGAGCGACGTCCCAGCCCAGCCGGAGTACTTCTCAATGGACGTGAGCGCGCTACCCGCAAAGTAACCGAGCAACGTAAAGCTCACCCCCCAGATGAGGGCGCCGCTCGCGTTCGCCGCGAGAAAGCGGCGATAACGCATCCGGCTCATCCCCGCGAGTCCGGGCATGACGGCGCGCAGGAACGCGGTGAAGCGTCCAATGAACACGTAAATTACTCCACGTCGCTTAAGTCCCTCGAGCGCGCGTTCGAGTTCGGCGTGGCGACGATTGAGAATGGGCAACGTCATGAGGTTCTTGCCGTAGTGACGACCTACCTCGTAGCCCACCGAGTCACCGATTATCGCGGCGACCACGACCAGCGCGCACAACGCCACGACATTGACCCGACCTTGACTGGCTACAACGCCGGCCACAATGACGGAGGTCTCGCCGGGCAACACGAAGCCAATGAAGAGCGCGGCTTCGCCAAAGACGAGCAGCGCGACGACCGTGTAGACGAGCCCTCCCGAGAGATGTTGAAGCTTGTCAACGAGAAACGAAACCATCGAGGCGCTCAGCACTTCTCCATTGTGGTGGATAAATCTTCCTTAAGAGTGCGGGCTTACCAATTCTTTAAAGACCTGCTTGTGCGACGATAGAAGCGTGCCATCACCAATCAAAGGATCGCAGCGTGTTCGTGCCGATCGGGCACTGAAGCGTCACCCACCGGTGCGCGCGAGCGCGCTCGCCGAGTGGGCACTTCTTCCCTTGCGGCTTTTCTTGGGCGTGACCTTCGCCTACGCCGGACTCCAAAAGTTGGCTAATCCCAACTTCTTCAACTCACAGAGTTCGATCTCGATCAGGGCCCAACTCATAGGGTCGGCGCACACCAGTCCACTTCACGCCCTTTTGGTTCACCTTGAACCCGCCGCGACGCTCATCGGCGTCGTCATCGCATTGGGTGAACTCGCCATAGGTCTGGGCACCCTGCTTGGATTTTGGACGCGAGCGGCGGCGATAGCTGGACTGATTATCTCTCTCAGTCTCTTTCTCACCATCAGTTATCATTCGTCGCCGTACTTCGTTGGTGCCGATATCGTCTTTTTCTTCGCGTGGATGCCCTTGATCGTGGCGGGGGGTGGAAGTCGACTTTCGGTTGATGCATTGATCGCCAATCGAGCCGCCAGCGAAAACAAGTTGCCCTCAAGCGAGTTGGTCGCGATTCCATTCGCCACCGTGCAGGGATTGTGCGGCAACTACTCAGGTGGGAACTGTGTAGCGCGAGGCGGTCTTCAATGCGACGCCGCAAAATGTCCCGTGCTGCTCGGTCCATCGGCGCCGAGCGCGACGCCGGTGGCGATTGACGCCGTGCGTCGGCGAACCGTCGTGCTCGGTAGCGCGACGGCCGTTGCCGTGGGCGCGTCAGTGCTTTTGCTCGGCGGCATAGACGCGGCGGTTGGACGAGTAATCGGCAAAGCGTCACCGCCAAGTGGCCCGAACGAGCTCGGCATAGGAAGTGTCGCCAGCACCACGACGACACTCGCTTCTCCTTCAGGGACAACAACGACAACAACACCCCCCGCGGCGACGCCAACGTCGACGACGACGTCAACGACGTTGCCCACGACGACAACAACGTCAGTAGCTCGCGCACCCAAGGGAATACTGCTCGGCGCGGCCAGTCAGGTACCAAAGAATCAAGCCGCGTCGTTCACCATTCCTTCAAATGGTGATCCAGGCATCGTGATTCACACCGACGCGGGTCAGTTCTATGGCTACGACGCGGTCTGTCCTCACGCGGGCTGCACGGTGGGATACTCGCCGACGGCCAAGGTCATTGTCTGTCCGTGTCACGGATCAGAGTTTCAAGTCGTTAACGGCGCCGTCATTGTTGGACCGTCGCCGCGCGGCTTAACGAAGCTGAACATCGTCGAAGGATCGAACGGGAATCTCTACCTCGATTGATCGGAGTTCCTCTAGAACTCCTTTCAGCGTTGAGTGATGTAAGAGTCCATTGCTCGCGTGAGCGACAATTTTTGGCTCGTCGTCCACGGGGGAGTAGACCTAGAGTCTTTTTTTATGAACGCTGACGAACTCTCGAGCATTACCGCCGATCCCATCCAGGTCCTCGGCATGAGTTTTTACTTTGACCCCCTTACGGGCGAGCGAGGTAAAGAACACGGCCTCAATATCTTTGAGTACTACGGACTCGGACGAGGCGGCACGTTGGGTGACGTTGAGACGAGCAACGTCTTTGACGTCTTTAAGTTCTTCGACGAGAAGACGATCGAATTTCTTTGGGGGCGGGCTCGCACCAAGGCCGATCCCGTAACCATCGCGGCCGACTACGTCGAAGCCGCGTACGCCTTCGCCGATCGAACGTTCGGAGGTATCGACATTGCGGTGCTGTCGAGCTTTGGCAAAGCCGCGCGCAAGGTCGTTGACGCCACGCTGAGCGGACAGTCACCTCTTGTGGATGGTTACAAGAAGTACCCCGCTCCGGCTAATCCAGTACACGCGGCGTATTTGGGCACCATCTTTCTGCGCGAACTTCGCGGTGGTGTGCACATCCACGCGGTTAAAGAGGTCGGACTTGATCCGGTGCAAGCGTGCTACTTACAAGACCCGGGCGTCTTTACGTTGCACGGCTACTCAGAAGACCAAATACCCGAAGTGACGCCCGAGCTCGAAGCGAAGAAGGTTCGAGCGGAAGAGTTAACCAGCGCGATGATGGAGAAGTACTTTGACGTACTTAGTGACACTGAGCGCGAAGCGCTCGCTTCGGGCACGCGCCAAATGTTCGAAGCGCTCCAAAACCCGGTTCCCGTTACGCTCTAATCTGTGACACACCGCCGCGCGCCGGGAACAATGCGCGATCGACTACTGACAATGCTGATTACGGGCGCGGTGCTTGAGGTTGCCTGGACCGTCTATCTCGGCTGGCGACTTCCTCGCCACTACGTCGCGCACCACTGGGACCTCGCGTGGGTGGGACTCGACGTCGCCGAGATCCTCATGCTCGTCGGCGCCGCGTGGGCCGCGTGGCGCAGACGCGCCGTGCTCATCTTGTTCTCGATCGCTTCGGCGACGCTGTTGCTCCTCGACGCGTGGTTCGACGTCACGACCGCGAGCCACGGTGGTTTCTGGGAGAGTTTCATCTTGGCCATCGTCGTCGAAGTGCCCTCGGCCGCGGCGTTGCTCTGGGTCGCACAACGATCGGCGCACGCGTTACTTACGTCACAGTTCACCCGAGGCCATCTCGCCGAGATGCCGTTGCGAAAAATTCCGTTGAGCCCGAAGAGCGAGGATTAGTTGTAGTGCACGCCTTCTAGGTCGAGCAGAAAACGCTTGACCTCGTCGCCTCCGCCGTAGCCACCGAGTCCCGTTGATGACACCACACGGTGACACGGCACGACGATGGGCCAGGGGTTCGCGTGATTAGCGTTGCCAACGGCCCGAGACGCTCGAGGTCGATCCACGCTGATCGCGACTTCCGCGTACGTGCGCACTTGACCATAGGGAATAGCAACGAGCGCGTCCCAGACGTCGTGTTGAAACGACGTGGCGTCAACCTGCGCGAGCGACACCGAAAAGTCGCGGCGCTTGCCCTTGAAGTACTGCTCGAGTTGCGCGACCGCGCGCGCCACGGCGCGAGGGGGAGTGCCCTTTGACGCTCGTCGTCGCTGATTCGGCAAGTAGATCGCGGTGATTGCTTCGGCATTACCCACTACCGCCCAGGGGCCAACGGGTGAGGGGACGTTCGTAACGAAAGTTTCCATGTTGATGGTCTACTCGGAGTACGGTCACGACGGTGGAGTCACTTCAAGTTTCCAATGGCGACGTGCGACTCAACGTCAAGGTCGACGGCGAAGGCCCAACAATCCTTCTCCTGCACGGCTGGCCCGACACGTCAGCGCTGTGGAACGAGGTCGCTGCGGACTTGGTCAAGTCGGGATACCGCGTCGCGGTGCCGGACCTTCGCGGTTGTGGCCTCAGCGACAAACCGGCCGACGTCGAGCGTTACGCCATGCATCATCTGGTGGCCGACGTCGCGGCAATCATCGCCGCGCTCGGTACCGAAAAGGTCACGCTCGTTGGCCACGACTGGGGCGCGAACCTCGCCTGGGTCAGCGCGACGTACTTGCCTGATCACGTTGAGCGCCTCGTCGTCGTGTCGGTCGGTCACCCAACGGCGTTTCGTTCAGCGGGTCTCGAGCAGCAGATCAAGAGTTGGTACACGCTGCTCTTCTTTCACGAAGGTGTCGGTGAAGCGTTCTTGCGCAAGAACGACTACGAAGCGATGCGTCGTTGGACTGGTCATCCACGTGTCGAAGAGATCATTAGCGAACTCGAGCGCGACGGGCAGATGACGACTCACTTGCTCTGGTACCGAGCGAACCTGCCGCCGGAGTCCTTCGTGTCCGACCCGCCCGTACTGCCACCCGTAGAAGTGCCGGTGCTGGGCCTCTGGTCGAGCGGCGACGCTGCACTCAGTGAAGCGCAGATGACCAACTCTGCGTTGTACTGCAATCAGGGCTTTACCTACGTTCGATTTGAAGGTCCAGGGCACTGGTTGCCGATTGAAGCACCTCATGAGGTCAGCGCCGAAATTATTAAGTTCTTTTCAGTGTCGTCGTGAGAGGTCAAGCGTGGGACGCCCAACTGCTAGAACAATAAGGTGAAAATTGCTCTCTATAAGGAGTCGCGCGCTGGTGAGACGCGCGTAGCGCTGACGCCAGATGCCGTAAAGACGCTCGTGAGCGACGGTTGGCAGGTCGACGTCGAACGCGGCGCCGGTCACCTTGCGCACTTCAGTGACGAAAGCTACGTGGGCGCGGGCGCGACGATCGTCGACGCGGCGTCGGGTAACGTCAACCTCCGCGTGAATCCGCCGTCACTCGACGAGGCGTCGCGCGTGCCCGAGAGTTCCCTCCACCTTTCTTTCTTGTCGCCACTCCTGGCGCTCGACGTCGTCAAGGTTTTGAACGACCGGAAGGTCACCGCTCTTTCGTTCGACCTCTTGCCACGAATCTCGCGCGCCCAGTACATGGACGCGCTGTCGTCGCAGGCCACCGTCTCGGGGTATCGAGCCGCACTCGCGGGTGCCTCGTACTTCGACCGGTTTTTCCCGCTCCTCACGACCGCCGCCGGCACAATTCGTCCGGCCAAAGTGCTCGTGATGGGCGTGGGCGTCGCTGGTCTTCAATCAATCGCCACCGCGAAGCGTCTTGGCGCGAAGGTTCGCGCGTACGACGTTCGCTCGGCCGCTAAAGAAGAGGCCGAATCGGCTGGCGCCGTGTTCGTGAAGCTCGGCGTTACCGCCGACGCGGCCGGTGGGTACGCGCGCGAACTCACCGCCGAAGAGCGCGAGCAACAGCAAGCTGCGTTGCTCGGCGAAGTCGCCGGATCTGACGTGGTCATTACGACCGCCGCGGTGCCAGGACGCAAGTCACCAATACTCGTGACGACCGTGATGGTTGAAGCAATGGCAGAAGGTTCGCTCATCATCGACATGGCCGCGGATGGTGGAGGGAACTGTGAACTCACCAAAGTCGGTGAAGTCATCGAGCACCACGGCGTTCGTGTCGTGGGACTCGCTAATCCTCCGTCTGAAATGGGAACGCACGCGAGCTTTATGTACGCGAACAACGTGCTGAAGTTGCTCGGACTCTTTGGCGCCAAAGGCGTACTGAGCCCGGACTGGAACGACGAAGTCGTAATCGGCGTCACCGTAACGCGTGACGGCCAGGTCAACCACGCCGCGACGGCCGAGGCACTCGGGGTGGCGCACGTCGCCATCACCCCTGAAGCGAAAGAGAGCGCCCAATGACCAACGTGCTGCTGCAGTACGCGACCGTTTTAGTGCTGAGCATCTTTGTGGGCATCGAGATCATCTCGAAGGTGCCGAGCATTTTGCATACGCCGCTGATGAGTGGATCAAACGCGATTCACGGCGTCATCCTCGTGGGCGCGATGCTCGTGCTGGGTGCCGCGAACACGAACCTCGAAGAGGTGCTGGGCTTTCTTGCGGTCATTCTCGCGACCTTGAACGTGGTCGGTGGTTTCGTCGTGACCGACCGGATGCTCGAGATGTTCAAAGCGCGCAAGCCTAAGGCGCCGCCGGTTAAGTCCGACGAGGTTGCTTCATGAGTCGCGAAACACTTATTGACCTCCTTTATCTCTTTTCCGCCACGACGTTCTTGTTGGCGCTGAAGGGTCTCGGTAGTCCGAAACACGCCCGTCGAGGCAACGCGGTCGCGGCCTTTGGCATGTTGGTGGCGGTGGTCGCGACGTTCTTTAAGTACGTTGACGGTCACGCGCTGCATCACGTTGGTCTGATCCTTCTCGCCATGTTTATAGGTGCCATCATCGCGGTGCCTACGGCACGATTCGTGCAGATGACCGCCATGCCCCAGTTGGTCGCCATCTTTAACGGCGTTGGTGGTGGCGCCGCGGCGTTGGTGTCTATCACCGAGTTCATGCACATCAAGTCCACGAGCCCCGCGACCTACGTCACGTTGGAAGTGTTACTAGGCGTGTTGATCGGGACCGTGTCGTTCTCTGGATCCGCGATCGCGTTCGCGAAGTTGCAAGAGTTGATGACGGGTCGTCCCGTCACGTACCCGGGCCAGCAGATCATCAACGCCGTCGTCGCTGTCGTTGCGTTGGGGCTCATCGTCACGATATTGGTGCAGGGCTCAACGTTGTTGCTCTGGATTTTGCTCTGTGTTGCCGCCGTCTTGGGCGTGGCCTTCGTGTTGCCCATTGGTGGCGCCGACGTACCGGTCCTTATCTCCTTACTGAACGCCTTTACCGGACTTGCGGTGGCGGCGTCGGGCTTCACGCTTGGATCAAACTTATTGATCGTCGCGGGAACGCTCGTTGGCGCGTCGGGCATCTTGCTCACGAGACTTATGAGCAAGGCCATGGGCCGAAGTCTCTCGAACGTGTTGTTCTCGGCCTTTGGCTCGGTCATTACCGCGACTGCGGGCGGTGGGGTGGAAGGGCGCAGTGTGCGTTCTGGTTCGCCCGAAGACGTGAGCGTGTTGCTTGGCTTCGCGAGCAAAGTCGTGATCATTCCGGGGTACGGCTTGGCCGTTGCCCAAGCGCAACACGTACTGCGCGAACTGGCCGAAGTGCTCGAAGCCAAGGGTATCCAAGTCTTTTACGCGATTCACCCAGTTGCTGGACGTATGCCCGGACACATGAACGTGCTCCTCGCCGAAGCCAACGTGCCCTACGAGGATCTTTTGGAGATGGACGAAGCGAACTCTGAGCTCGCCACCGCCGACGTGGCTTTGGTGGTTGGCGCGAACGACACGGTGAATCCCGCCGCGGTGAACGACCCTTCGTCGCCGATTTACGGCATGCCGATCATTCACGCCGATCTCGCCGAGAACGTGCTCTTCCTTAAGCGTTCGATGCGACCGGGCTTTGCCGGCATCGACAATGAACTGCTCTACAACCCCAAGACGACGCTCATCTTTGGCGACGCGAAGGACACGTTGACCAAGGTCGTTGCCGCCGTGAAGGCGTCGTAACTAACGCTGGCGCTCTACGCGGTAAGTCGGTCGAGTTCGTCGCGCTGCTTCGTCGTTAAGACTTCAACGGCTGCGGCGTTGGCGCGAATTTGATCGCCATTGGACGCACCAGCAATCACGCTCGTCACTTCGGCGTGATCCAAGAGCCACGAAAAGGCCAACGTGAGAATTGGTACGTCGATGCTCTCGGCGTAGGCGAGCAACGCCGAGACGCGCTCTTGAAATTCGTCACTCAGCCAGTGCACGCTGCGTTCGGCGGGCATGGCGGCAAGGCGCGTGCCTTCGGGGATCGGCTCACCGGGACGAATTTTTCCGGTGAGAAGTCCGTTCGCCAGTGGGTAGAAGGGCAAGAAGCTCAGTCCCAGTTCCTTACAGGCTTCGAGTACACCGTCGCCCTCGGGACTGCGATCGAGCAACGAGTACTGGTTTTGTACTGAGACAAACGACGGACCGTCGCCAGCGGCGAGTTTCGCTTCACGCAGTTGGTCAACGGTGAAGTTTGAGCAACCGATCTCGCGCACTTTGCCGGCGGCGACCAACTCTTGCAGCGCGTCGAGCGTCTCGGCGATGGGCACCGTCTCGTCGGGGAAGTGCAGTTGGTAGAGATCGATGTAGTCGGTGTTGAGACGTCGAAGTGAATCGTCACACGCCGCGCGCACGTACGCGCGACTCGCGCCAAAGTGCGTGTCGTCGATGGGCATGCCGAACTTTGTGGCGATGATGACGTCGCCTCGACGAGCGCCAAGTGCGTGGCCGAGAAACTCTTCGGACTTCGTGGCGCCGTAAATGTCGGCGGTGTCGAAGAAGTTCACGCCAGCTTCGATCGCGGCGTTCACGACATTCGTGGCGTGCTCTTGGTCGAGGCGAACGCCAAAGTTATTGCAGCCAATTCCAACTTCTGAAACTCGCAGGGATCCGAGTGAGCGCTGTTTCATAACCGTCCTTTGTCAACTAACGAGCATAGGCACCGACTTCTTATCGACACGACGGCTGGAAATCCTCTCAACTACGATTGAGAAAAAGGAGGGCCCGTGAAAGTAAACGTCGATTTTGATCTGTGCACGTCCAACGCGGTCTGTATGGGAATTGCGCCAGAGATCTTTGAAGTCCGAGATGACGGCTTCCTCTACGTATTGAACGAGAATCCCGGCCCGGAGTTTGATGAGCGCCTTCGCCTCGCTGTGTCGAGTTGTCCGAACGGCGCCATCTCACTTGAGGAGTAACTCATGAGCGGACCCCGCGTGAGGTTCGCGCCGTCGCCCACGGGGTACTTCCACGTGGGCTCGGCGCGTAGCGCACTTTTTAACTGGTTCGTTGCTCGACAAGACCCTGAGGGCGTCTTCATTTTGCGCATTGAGGACACTGATGAGAGTCGCAACCGAGAAGAGTGGGTCGAGGGCATCTACTCGGCCATGGCGTGGCTGGGCTTCACGCTTGACGAGGGGCCTTTTCGCCAAAGTGACAACGCCGCCGCTCACGAGGCCGCCGCGGAGTTGCTCCGCGTGAGCGGACACGCGTACTACTGCTCGTGTAGCGCACAGGACGTCGCCGCTCGAAAGGGTGACGACAAGACGCCCGGTTACGACGGCTTCTGTCGCGATCGAGGGATCGAACGCAGTGCGACCACGGCCCTTCGCTTTCGCACGCCTCGCGAAGGTGTCACCACAGTGCACGATCTCGTGCGTGGGGACGTCGAATTCGCGAACGCTCTCATTGATGACTTCGTCCTTGCGAAGTCCTCGGGCACGGTGCTCTACGCGTTGGCGAACGTGACGGACGACCGACACGACCGGATCACGCACGTGATCCGTGGTGAAGAGCATCTCGCCAACGCTCCAAAACAGATGATGCTGTGGGAGGCGTTGAACCAGGCGGGTCAGGACGTTGTTGCTCTGCCGGTCTTCGCCCACTTGCCGCTCCTCGTGAACGAGCAGCGAAAGAAACTTTCCAAGCGCAAGGACCCTGTTGCGACCGAGTCGTACCGAGACAAGGGCTATTTGCCCAACGCGTTCGTGAACTATTTGGCGCTCCTTGGATGGAGTCCGCGCGGCGACGAGGAGATCGTGCCACTGACGACGCTCGTCGAAGAGTTCCGTCTTGAAGACGTGTCGCACTCGCCGGCGTTCTTTGACGTGAAGAAGTTGACGCACATGAACGGTGAGTACATCCGCGCGCTTAGCGCCGATGAGTTCATTGAAGCGAGCGCGCCGTGGGTGAGTCCGTGGTCGAGCGCGTGGCAACCCAGTGACCGTGACGCACCCTGGAGCGAGGAACTCTTTGACGCGGAGCTCTTTGCCAAAGTGGCGCCCTTGGTCCAAGAACGTGTCGCGACGCTGGGAGAGATTCCTGGCATGGTCGAGTTCTTCTTTCTCGAGGAGCCAAGAATTGATGAGGCGAGTTTTGTAAAAGTGATCGCGAACGACCCCGTGGGTCCAACGGTGCTCGAGCGAGCCATTGAACGCTTCGACGTTCTCGCTACCTGGGACGCGGCGGCGTTGCACGAGGCGACCATCGAACTCGGTGAAGCGCTGGGTCTCAATCTTCGAAAAACACAGGCGCCGATTCGTTGTGCCGTGACGGGTTCGCTCGTAGGCCCACCACTCTTTGAGTCACTGGAGTTCCTTGGACGAGAGAAGACCCTCAGGCGACTTCGCGCCGCTCTCGTGAGGTCCGCGTGATCTTTGGTCCGATCAAGTTGATACTTCGACTTTTCAGTCTCATCTTTACGGTGATCGTGTTGTACTTCGCGGTTACCTTCGTGCAGATCTGGCAGCGCGGACACGATCACACGACGCTCAACGCGCAAGCAATCCTGGTCTTTGGCACGACCGAGGACAACGGCACGCCGTCGCCGGTGTTAGCGGCCCGCCTCAATCAGGCCCTCGCGCTCTACAACGCGCACCGCGCGCCGTGGGTAGTGGTAACGGGTGGCAATCAACCCGGTGACGTCTACACCGAAGCCGGTGTGTCGGCGACGTACTTAGAACAACACGGCGTGCCGGCTGCGCGAATCTTGAAGGGCGCGGGTACCGACACCTGGCAGAACGTGGCCACCGTGCGGCCCCAGTTAGTGGCGCACGGCATAAAGACGGTCATCACGGTGACTGATCCTTTTCACGAGTACCGAGCGATGGCCATCTCATCGGCGCAAGGTCTGACACCATTTCCTTCGCCGGTGCACAGCTCGCCAACGATCAAGCACTCGCTGTGGAGCTACTACCTGAGAGAGACGATCGCGGTGGGCGTTGGTCGCGTCGTTGGCTACGGGCGCCTCAGTTCGTGGACGACGTCAGTCAACAAAATCTCAAAGATCACCAAGGTCACCATCCCGTCTGGCAGTTGAGAAGGCGACTCGGGTAAGATTGCCCAGCCCTTCGGGGGTGGTGTAATTGGCAACACAACTGGTTCTGGTCCAGTTATTCAGGGTTCGAGTCCTTGCCCCCGAGCGAATGAG
>Ga0208357_1000767_pt1 | contig 24817 bp, 21 predicted proteins | sample NGESurdeep092012_6_FD_184487 | JGI IMG/M metagenome (GOLD analysis project Ga0208357, IMG submission 184487) | Arctic peat soil microbial communities from Barrow, Alaska - NGEE Surface sample F52-2 deep-092012 (SPAdes) | ecosystem: Environmental > Terrestrial > Soil > Wetlands > Peat ...
GCGCGATGGACGCGGGCAACATGCTCAAGCCGATGCTGGCCCGCGGCGAGCTGCGCATGGTCGGCGCGACGACGCTGGATGAGTTCCGGCAGCGGATCGAGAAGGATGCGGCCCTCGAGCGCCGGTTCCAGCAGGTCTTCGTCGATGAGCCCACCGTCGAGGACACGATCGCGATCCTGCGCGGGCTAAAGGGCCGGTACGAGGCGCACCACCAGGTGCAGATCTCCGATGCCGCCCTGGTGGCCGCGGCTACCCTTTCCGACCGCTACATCACCGCCCGGTTCCTGCCGGACAAGGCGATCGACCTGATCGACGAGGCCGCCTCCCGGCTGCGGATGGAGATCGACTCCCGGCCGGTGGAGATCGACGAGCTGCAGCGTTCCGTGGACCGGCTCAAGATGGAGGAGCTGGCCCTGGCCAGGGAGGCCGACACGGTCAGCAAGGAGCGGCTGGAGCGGCTGCGCGCTGACCTGGCCGACCGCCAGGAGCAGCTGACGGCCCTGGTCGCGCGCTGGGACCGTGAGAAGGCCAGCCTGAACAAGGTCGGCGAGCTGAAGAAGCAGCTCGATGACCTCCGGGGTCAGGCCGAGCGTGCCCAGCGCGACGCCGACTTTGAGGCCGCCTCCCGGCTCATGTACGGGGAGATCCCGGCCCTGGAGCGCGAGCTCGCGGCGGCCGCCGCGGCTGCTGGCAACGGCGAGGAGGGCGGCACGGCCGACGGCTCCCCCGGCGATGCGGACCAGGGCAGCCCTGGCCAGGACACTGCGGCTGCGCTGGCCGACCGGCCGATGGTCAAGGAGGAGGTCGGCCCGGACGACATCGCCGACGTGGTGGCGTCGTGGACCGGCATCCCGGCGGGGCGCCTGCTGGAGGGCGAGACCGGCAAGCTGCTGCGGATGGAGACCGAGCTCGGCCGCCGGCTCGTCGGGCAGTCGCGGGCCGTCCAGACCGTTTCCGACGCGGTCCGCCGGTCCCGGGCCGGGATCTCCGACCCCGACCGCCCGTCCGGCTCGTTCCTGTTCCTCGGGCCGACCGGGGTGGGCAAGACCGAGCTGGCCAAGGCGCTGGCCGAGTTCCTGTTCGACGACGAGCGGGCGATCATCCGGATCGACATGAGCGAGTACTCCGAGCGGCACTCCGTCGCCCGCCTGGTCGGCGCGCCACCGGGGTACGTCGGCTATGAGAAGGGCGGCCAGCTCACCGAGTCGGTCCGGCGGCGCCCCTACAGCGTCGTGCTCCTGGACGAGGTCGAGAAGGCGCACCAGGAGGTCTTCGACATCCTGCTGCAGGTCCTGGACGACGGGAGGCTGACTGACGGCCAGGGCCGGACCGTGGACTTCCGCAACACGATCCTGATCCTGACCTCCAACCTGGGCTCGCAGTTCATCGCGGACCCGAACCTGGGCGAGACCGCCAAGCGCGAGGCGGTGATGTCGGTGGTCCACACGACCTTCAAGCCGGAGTTCCTGAACCGGCTGGATGACATCATCCTGTTCGACGCGCTGACGATGGCCGAGCTCACCGAGATCGTTGATCTCCAGGTGGCCCGGCTGGCCCGCCGGCTCGCGGATCGCCGCCTGACGCTGACGATCACCCCGGCGGCCCGGGAGTGGCTGTCCATGACCGGCTTCGACCCGGTCTACGGGGCGCGGCCGCTGCGCCGGCTCATCCAGTCGGCGATCGGCGACCAGCTAGCGCGCGGGCTGCTGTCCGGCGAGGTCTCCGACGGCGACACCGTCATCGTGGACCTGGACGACGGAGCGGACTCGCTTACCGTGCGTGCTGACCGCAGCCGCCCGGTCCCGGCCGCAGCCGCTAGCTAGACCTGGCTGATCAGGCCTCGTCGAGCATCTCGTCGAAGCGGTCCTCGGGGAGGCCGAGGTCATTGCGGATCCGGTACCGCAGGCTCAGCAGCAGGCGTAGCTCTTCCTGGTCGTCGCTGCCCTGCCGCTGGGCCGGTATCGCCGCGGCGGGCACGGCTCCGCCGGGCGCGGTGCCATCGGGCGACTGGCCGGCGGCCGCCTGGACGCGGCGCAGGCATAGCTCCACCCCGGCGGTCGCCCAGGCCAGCGCGCCCTCAAGGTCCCCGCGATCGACCAGCAGCTCGGCCACCAGGTCGTACACCTGGGGGTCCGTCGGGCCCTCGGACTTCAGCTGGCGGATCAGCGCCTGCGCCTCGGCGTACCGGGCCAGCTGGAACAGTGCCCGGGCCAGCGGCACCCGCGGGTCGACGAAGACCGGGCCGCCGTCGGCCATGGCCAGGCGGAAGCCGCCGGCCGCGGACGCGGGATCGTCGGCCATCAGGTACTGCTCGCCGGCCCGCAGGAACGCCTCGGCTCGCGCCATCTCGGCGGTCTCGGTGGCCGTCGCGGCGAGCCGGCTCATCAGCTCGGCCGCCCGGGCATGATTGCCACTACGCACCGCATCGAACTCGATGGCGTCAAACTCTTCCCGGCTCAGCACGGCCACGTCTCGTACGGTACCCAGCAGCGGAACGCATGCAACGCAAACGTCTGCGGAGTAATGGCATCGTGACCGGACATCGGGGCCAGCCAGCCACTACCACCGTGGTAACGGCAGAGTCGGCCGGCGACGCTAGCGACGGGACCGCTCCAGGGCGTCCCAGAACCCGCGCCGGAGCGCATGCCGGACCTCGTCGTGCAGCAGCGAGTCGATGGGCAGAGCCGAGCCCTGCAGCAGCCTGGCTTCCAGATCTGAGGGCATCCGCGGCTTCCGGGCCAGGACGGCTTCCAGCCAGAGCGCCGGCGCGTCCCTGGCCACCGCCTCCCCGAAGCCGAAGCCCTCGGCGTGCGCGGCCTGCACCGCATCGGCGAGCGAGATCGAGATCGGCTGGGACATCTGCGGCTGGGACATCTGCGACTGCGGCAGCGGCAGGTGAGACGGCGGCAGCGCGGGCTGGAGGGCTCCGGCTGGCTGCGCGCCGCCGTAGGGGCTGGGACCCTGCGGCGGGTACGACGACCCCTGCGGCGGGACGAGCGGTCCGTACCCACCGGGATACGGCGCTTGCTGCTGCGGCGGCGGAGGCTGCTGTGGCTGGGATTGCTGCGGCTGGCCGTAGGGCGCGGACAGCGGCGGCTGGTACTGCTGGCCGGGCCCGGCGGGAAGCTGGCGCTGCGGCGGGCCGGGCCGCGGGCTGTCGGACTCCCCCCCGTTCTGCTGCTGGCTGCCCTGACCGTGCTGCGGCAGGCCGCCGCCGCGCGGAAGCTCACCGGCAGCCGGGCCCTGGGAGGAATGTGAATGCGGCGCGAACCCGTTCGGGGGCAGGCCATTCTGGGCCAGCCCGTTTTGCGGGAGGCCGTTGTTCTGGGGCAGGCCGTTCTGGGGCAGGCCATTCTGGGGGAACGCGTTCTGAGGCAGGCCGTTCTGCGGCAGGCCGTTCTGCGGCTGTCCAGGTGACGACAGAGTGCCGCGGAGCGGCTCCGGCATCTGGTACTGCTGGGACGGCATCCTGGCCTGCTGGTCATCGGCTCGCGGCTGGCCGGCCTGCGGGCCCTGACGGCTGGAGTCGCCGTTGGCGGGGACGCCCAGCAGTCCCCGGCCGAGGTCCTGACCTGGCTGCCCGGCCGGCTGATTGTGCGGCTGACTGTGCGGGCCCATGGGATCGCGGGCTCCGGAGCCGGACGCCGGAGCGTTGCCGGCGCCCTGGCTGGTGCCGCCCGCGTTCGCCGGGCCCTGGCCGGTGAGCGGAGGGCCGGCGTTAACGGGCGAGCCGGCATTGGCCAGGCCGGCCGCGGGACCGGCCGTGCCCGGGCCGGCGGAACCGGGAGTGGCGGAACCGGGGCCGGTCGAGCCGAGGCTGGCCGGACCGGGATTAGCCGCACCGGAACCGACGCCATTAGCGCTGGAGGACTCCAGGTCAGCGGCACGAGGGCTGGATCCCGTCGCCCCGGCCAGGGGATGCATGGCCGCGGGGTGCATGGCCGCGGGCTGTACGGCCGGCTGGGGCCCGGTCTGCCCGGAACCGCCGATCGGCAGGGCCGTCCGCGGGTACTCCGGAGCCGTGGGAGCCGGATACAGCGATCCGGGGGCGGTCACCCCCTGGGCCGTCACGGGCTGCGGCTGCTGTGCCTGCTGGCCAGCCTGGCTGCCGGCGCTGTGGACCGTCTCGCGGTCCCGGCCTGGGTAGCCGCCCGTGACGGCGGCCTCGTCATCGCGGGCCGACGGCTCGGCCCCCGGGATCAGGTCGACGTAGGGCCGCAGGTGACCTGCGGCGATCTCGATGATGTCATCGCATTCCTGGCGCAGCGCGCGGGCGATGGTCCAGTCGCCGTCGGCCGCGATGTGCACGAGAGCGACCCGGATGCCCTGGTCCTGCACATCGGAGATGACCTGGGCGAGATCTTCCTCCGCGCTGACGATGATCACGTCGCTGACGGCCTTGTTCCGGGCCAGTGCGGTGAGGTCACGGCGGATCTCGGTCTCGACGCCCTCGCGGCGGCCGGGCCGCACCTTGCCGAGGCGCAGCTTGAGGCCGGGAATATCGGCCAGCGTGTCATGCTCGGCAGTCCGGCGACTATCGACCGTCGCCTCATACCAATAACAGCGCAGCACCGGCAGGCCAGTACGATCCCTGGACAATCCCGCAAGCAGCTTCAGCAGGCCCGCGTAGTCCCAGGAGACCGAATCACGATGGCGTGTCCCGTGAACGGCGGCCGCGCCATCTGAAAGCGCATATCCGGCATCCACGAACAGCGCGCAGCGATCCACGCGACACCGTCCTTCCCTCGACGCGTGACGTTACCAGCGCATCGAGGTCGCTGGGGCAGATAGCGCAGATCGCGGGACTTACGCGCCAGGCCGGGATCTCCGCGCCGGGCCGGGCATTTCGGCGTGCGTGCACGGCCGGGTCGCGGACCGCCAGACGGGCGCCCGGTAGGCTCAGATGCCGTGTCCGATCGTGACGAGCTGCTCAGCGTGATCAAGGACCGGGCCGTGGTCCGCGGGCCGGTGATCCTGAGCTCCGGCCAGCGCGCCGACTGGTACGTGGACCTGCGTCGCGTCCTGCTCGACGGCAGCGCCGCGCCGCTAGCCGGCCGGGTCATGCTGGCCACCACCGCCGACCTTTCCTTTGACGCCGTCGGGGGCCTGACGCTCGGCGCTGACCCGGTGGCGACCGCGATGATGCACGCCGCCGCCGCGCAGGGCCGCAAGCTGGACGCCTTCGTCGTCAGGAAGACCGAGAAGGCGCACGGGCTGCAGCGCCGGATCGAGGGGCCCGACGTCGCCGGCCGGCGGGTGCTGGCGGTGGAGGACACCTCCACGACGGGCGGCTCGGTGCTGACGGCCGTGGACGCGCTGCTGGAGGCGGGCGCGGACGTGGTCGGGGTGGCCGTGCTCGTGGAGCGCGGGGCGCGGGAGCGCATCGCCGGGCGCGGGCTGGAGTACCGGGCCGCCTTCGAGCTACCCGAGCTCGGACTGAGCTAGCCGCCAGTTCGGCCAGCCCGGAGCGGCCGGGACAATGGATTCGGAAATACTGAGCGCGCCAATCCTGAGGAGAGGAAGCTGCCGTCATGCCGATCGCGACGCCAGAGATCTATGCCCAGATGCTGGACCGGGCCAAAAAGCAGGAATTCGCCTACCCGGCGATCAACGTGACCTCCAGCCAGACACTCAACGCGGCCATCCGCGGATTCGCGGAAGCCGGCAGCGACGGGATCGTCCAGGTCTCGACGGGCGGCGCTGAATACCTGTCCGGCCAGGGGGTCAAGGACATGGTGACCGGATCGGTGGCGCTCGCGCATTTCGCCCGCACGGTCGCGGCCCGGTATCCGGTCCAGATCGCCCTGCACACCGACCACTGCCCGAAGGACAAGCTAGACGGGTTCATGCGCCCGCTGGTCCAGATCTCGAAGGAGCGCGTGGCCCGCGGCGAGGAGCCCCTGTTCCAGTCGCACATGTGGGATGGTTCCGCGGTCCCGCTGCCCGAGAACCTGCAGATCGCCAGTGAGCTGCTGGACGAGTGCGCCGCCGCGCATGTCGTGATGGAGATGGAGATCGGGGTCGTGGGCGGCGAGGAGGACGGCGTCGTCGGCGAGATCAACGAGAAGCTCTACAGCACGCCGGAGGACGCGCTCGCCGTGGCGGAGACGCTCGGGCTCGGCGAGCGGGGCCGGTACCTGCTCGCCGCGACGTTCGGCAACGTGCACGGCGTCTACAAGCCCGGCCACGTCAAGCTGCGGCCCTCGGTGCTGAAGGAGATCCAGGATGCCGCCGGGGCCAAGTACGGCAAGACCAAGCCGTTCGACCTGGTCTTCCACGGCGGATCGGGCTCTGACCTGGCCGACATCCGGGAGGCCATTTCCTACGGCGTGGTCAAGATGAACGTGGACACCGACACCCAGTACGCGTTCACCCGCCCCGTCGCCGGTCACATGTTCAAGAGCTACGACGGCGTCCTCAAGATCGACGGCGAGGTCGGCAGCAAGAAGGCCTACGACCCGCGCAGCTGGGGCAAGGCCGGGGAAGAGGGAATGACCGCCCGCGTGGTCCGGGCCTGCGAGGACCTGATGGCTGCGGGCAAGCAGCTGGGCTGAGAGGATGAGCGCATGAGCCCTCAGAATCTGCTCGGCGGTCCGCCCGACACCCTGCTGCCTGATCAGGAGGAGGCGCGAACGGCCCTGGAGTCGGGGGCTGATCCCGCCGCCGTGGCCGCCCGCTTCCCGGCTTACTGCGCCGCCTGGGCCGCACTCGCCGAGCGGGCGCTGGCCGACGACGACGCGGTCACGGCCTACGCGTTCGCCCGGACCGGCTACCACCGGGGGCTCGACCAGCTGCGCCGGGCCGGCTGGAAGGGCTACGGGCCAGTCCCGTGGGAGCATGAGCCGAATCAGGGCTTCCTGCGCGCGCTGGCCGCCCTGGCCGCCGCGGCGGCGGCCATCGGCGAGGACGACGAGGCGCAGCGATGCCAGGTCTTCCTGGCCGAGGCCAGCGCGGCCGCGGCGGCGAAGCTGCTGCCCTAGGACGGCCCCGGGGAGGGGGCCGCACGTCGCTCACCTGCATGCCTGCGCCTGCTCTCGGTAGTTTCCGGTAGCATCCCCATGCAAGAGCCCCTGCCGCGCTTGCACCGACGTGCACCGTCGCGGACAGGGGCTTGTGGGTTTTTGGCGCAGGGGAAGGACCGCGAATATGCCCGCCATCGTGATCGTGGGCGCGCAGTGGGGCGACGAGGGCAAAGGCAAGGCCACCGACCTGCTCGGCGACAGCGTCGACTATGTCGTGCGCTACCAGGGCGGTAACAACGCCGGGCACACCGTGGTCATCGGCGACGAGAGCTATGCCCTGCACCTGCTGCCGTCGGGCGTCCTGTCGCGCAGCGCGATCCCCGTCATCGGCAACGGCGTCGTCATCGACCCGGCGGTCCTGATCTCCGAGATCGACGGCCTGGCCGAGCGCGGCGTCTCCTGTGATCGCCTGCTGATCTCGGCGAACGCGCACCTGATCATGCCGCACCACATCGCCCTGGACAAGGTGACCGAGCGGCACCTGGGCAACTCGCGGATCGGCACGACCGGACGCGGCATCGGCCCCACCTACAGCGACAAGGCCGCCCGGATGGGCATCCGGATGCAGGACCTGTTCGACCCGGGCATCCTGCGCGAGAAGCTAGAGCTGGTGCTGCGGGAAAAGAACCAGGTGCTGACCAAGGTGTACAACCGGCGCACGATCGACGCCGACGCCGTCGCGGCCGAGTACCTGCGATACGGCCAGCGCCTGGGGCGCTACGTCGCCGATACCGGCCTGATCCTGAACCAGGCCCTCGACCAGGACAAGGTGGTCCTCCTCGAGGGCGCCCAGGCCACGCTGCTGGACGTGGATCATGGCACCTATCCGTTCGTGACCTCCTCATCGCCCACGGCCGGCGGTGCCTGCGCCGGCTCCGGGCTCGGCCCGACCCGGATCACCCGGGTGATCGGCATCCTGAAGGCCTACACCACGCGCGTGGGGGCCGGCCCGTTCCCGACCGAGCTGACCGATGCCCAGGGCGAATGGCTGCGCAAGACCGGCAGCGAGTACGGCGTCACCACCGGCCGGCCCCGCCGGACCGGCTGGTTCGACGCCGTCATCGCCCGGTACGCGACCCGGGTCAACGGGATCACCGACTACTTCATCACCAAGCTGGACGTGCTGTCGGGACTGGAGAAGGTGCCCGTCTGCGTCGGCTATGACGTGGACGGGCGGCGGCAGGACGAGATGCCGATGACGCAGACGGAGTTCCACCACGCCGTTCCTGTCTACGAGTACCTCGACGGCTGGTGGGAGGACATCTCCCGGGTCAAGGACCCCGCCGACCTGCCGCCGAACGCGCGGGCCTACCTGGCGGCGCTGGAGGACCTGATCGGCGCGCCGATCAGCGCGGTCGGCGTGGGCCCCCGCCGGGATCAGACGCTGCAGCTGCGGCCCGCCGGGTAACAGGCCGCCGGTAGGCTCTGCGCCGTGCGAGTCCTCGTCCTCGGCTCCGGCGGCCGAGAGCATGCCCTGGTCCGCGGGCTAGCGGCCGACCCCGGCGTGACCGCGATGCACGCGGCGCCAGGCAATCCGGGCATCGGCGAGACCGCCGAGCTGCATCCGGTAGCGCTGACCGATCCCGCCAGCGTGACCGCCCTGGCCACCCGGCTGGCCGCGGACCTGGTGGTGATCGGCCCCGAGGCGCCGCTGGTGGCCGGCGTGGCCGACGCGCTGCGCGCGGCCGGCGTCTGCTCCTTCGGCCCCGGCCAGGGCGCGGCCATGATCGAGGGCTCCAAGTCGTTCGCCAAGCAGGTCATGGTGGCCGCCGGCATTCCCACGGCCGCGGCCCGGACCTGCACCAGCGCCGCGCAGGCGGCCGCGGCGCTGGATGCCTTCGGGCCGCCCTACGTGGTCAAGGCGGACGGGCTGGCGGCCGGCAAGGGCGTGGTGGTCACCGATGACCGCCAGGCGGCGCTGCGGCACGCCGCCGACTGCGGGACGGCGGTCATCGAGGAGTACCTCGACGGACCGGAGGTATCGGTCTTCGCGCTGGCCGACGGCACCGATGCCCTCCCGCTGCTGCCCGCCCAGGACTTCAAGCGGGCCCACGACGGCGACGCCGGCCCGAATACCGGCGGCATGGGCGCCTACGCGCCGCTGTCCTGGGCACCGGCCGGCCTGAGCGACGAAATCCTGGCCACCGTCGTCCGGCCCGCCCTGGCGGAGCTGCGACGGCGGGGCACCCCCTACAGCGGGCTGCTGTACACCGGCCTGAGCCTGACCGCCCGCGGCCCCCGGGTGGTCGAGTTCAACGCCCGGTTCGGCGATCCGGAGGCCCAGGTCGTGCTCGACCGGCTGGTCACTCCGCTCGGCGGCCTGCTGCATGCGGCGGCCAGCGGCGACCTGGCCGCTGCCCCGCCGCTCGGCTGGCGGGCGGGAGCGGCGGTGACCGTGGTCATCGCCGCCCGGGGGTACCCGCAGGCCCCCGTCGGCGGAGACGAGATAGCGGGCCTGGCGCAGGCGGCCGCCCAGCCGGGCGCCTACGTGCTGCACGCGGGCACGGCGCGGGCCGCCGATGGCCGCCTGGTGTCCGGCGGCGGGCGCGTCCTCGACATCGTGGGCAGCGGCGTGGACGTGCCGCAGGCCCGCGCGGCCGCCTACGCCGCCGCGGCCCGGATCGAGCTGCGCGGCGGCTGGTACCGCACCGACATCGCCCGGCAGCCCGGGCTCGGCGCGGCCGCCGGCGCGTGAACGGCGGCGAGCCCGCAGCTGCCGCGGCGCAGGGCCCGCTGCGGGTCACCACGCTGGAGCTCTTCTTCGACCTGGTCTTCGCCTTCACCCTGACCCAGCTGACGGCCATCCTGACCGGCAGCCTCAGCGTGATCACGGTCGGCCGCGTCCTGCTGCTGTTCGGGCTGCTGTGGTGGATGTACGAGGGCTACGCCTGGCTGACCAATGCCCGGCCGCCCGTGCGTGCCGCCGAGCGGATCCTGCTGCTGACCGGGATGGCCGGCTTCCTGATCGTCGGGCTGGCCATCCCGCACGGCTTCGGCGCCGACGGAGTGGAGCTGGGCCTGGGCTACCTGCTGGTGGTGGTGGTCCACGCCATCTTGTACTACCGGGTCAACGCCAATATCGTCCGCATCGCGCCCTTCAACCTCGCCTCCGCGCTGCTGGTGACGGCGGCGGGCCTGGCGGGCGGGGCCGCCCGCTACCCGCTGTGGGTGGCCGCGCTCGCGGTTCAGCTCGGCTCGCCGCTGATCGTCCATCCGCGGAACCTGTTCGAGCTGCGTCCCGGCCATCTCTCGGAGCGGCACAGCGCGCTGCTGATCGTGGCCCTCGGCGAGTCCGTGGCCGCGATCGGCATCGGCGCGGCCGCCCTGGCCGGGCGGCCGGCCGGAGCCGGTTCCCGGCTCGTTACCAGCGCGGTGCTGGGCCTGGCGCTGACCGCCGCGCTGTGGTGGATCATCTTCGGCGGGGACGAGGAGGAGCGCGCCGAGCAGGTGCTGACCAGCGCGACCAGCGAGCGACGAACCGCGCTGGCCCTGGCGGCCCTGTTCTACGGCAACATTCCGATCCTGCTCGGCCTGGTGGCCATGGCCGCCGGCGTGCAGGAGGCGGTCGCGCAGTCCGGCCGCCCGGCCGCCGGCCACCTGGCCGCCGCCGCCATGCTCGCCGCCGGCGCGGCCCTGTTCCTGGGCGGCGACGTGGCCGTGCGGCGGCTGCTGCGGACGGGCGCCACGGCGCCGCGGGCGGCGGGCGCCACGGCGGCCCTGGCCACGACGGCCGCCGGCGCCACCGTCGGCCTGGACGCCCAGCTGGCGCTGCTGACGGTGGTGCTGGTGGCCATGCTGGCCGCTGAGCTGCGCTGGGAGACGCCTCGCGATGCCGAGAGCACTGGCGGCGATACGGCAGGATAGGGCTGTGATCGAACGGTACACGCTGCCCGAGATGGGCCAGGTCTGGAGCGAGGCCCACAAGTACGAGCTGTGGGGCCAGGTCGAGGTCCTCGTCCTCGCCGCGCATGCCCGGGCGGGCACCGTGCCCGCCGACGCCGTCGCGCCGGTGGTGGCCGCGCCGGTGCCGACGCCCGAGGCGGTGGCCGAGCTGGAGGCCGTGACCGGGCACGACGTGATCGCGTTCCTGTCGGCCTGGGCGGACAACACCTCGCCCCGCCAGGCCGCCGCCTACGTGCACTTCGGGATGACATCCTCCGATCTCCTGGACACCGCACTCGGCCTGCAGCTCACGGAGGCCTCGGACCTGCTCCTGGCCCGGTGCACCGCCCTGCTCGGCGTGCTGCGCGAGCACGCGCTGGCCCATCAGTCCACGCTGCGGGTGGGCCGGACCCACGGCATCCACGCCGAGCCCGACGTGTGGGGCCACCGGGTCGCGGACTTCGCCTTTGCCATGGCCCGCTGCCGGGACCGGCTGGCCCGGGCCAGGGAGTCCGTCGCGGTCGGGAAGCTGTCCGGCGTGGTGGGCACCTACTCGAACATCGATCCGGCGATCGAGGCGGAGGTGATGGCCGAGCTCGGGCTCCGGCCTGCCGAGGTGGCGACCCAGGTCGTGCTCCGCGACGGCATCGCGGAGTGGACCGGCGTGCTGGCGCTGATCGCGACGGTCTGCGAGGCCATCGCGCTGGAGATCCGGCACGGGCAGCGGACCGAGGTCGCGGAGCTTTCCGAGCCCTTCGGAGCGGGGCAGAAGGGCTCCTCCGCGATGCCGCACAAGAAGAACCCGATCCGCTCGGAGCGCATCGCCGGCCTGGCCCGGCTCGTCCGCGCGCAGGTCGTGCCGGTCATGGAGGGAATACCGCTGTGGCACGAGCGTGATATTTCCCACTCCTCGACCGAGCGGGTGGCGCTGCCCGATGCCGCCATCGCGACCGACTTCCTGCTGGAGCAGACCACGGGGCTGATCGCCGGGCTGGTCGTGGACGCCGCCCGGATGCGGGCGAACCTGGACTCCAGCCACGGCCTGATCTATACCTCGGCCGTGCTGCTCGAGCTGGTGGCCGCAGGCATGTCCCGCGAGAACGCCTATGCCCTGGCCCAGGCGGCCGCGATGGAGACCTGGCGTACCGGGCTGCCGTTCCGGGAGACGCTGCGCGCGCATGCCGCGCGAGCGGGCCAGCGGCTCGACGAGGCCCGGCTCGACGAGGTATGCCGGCCCGAGCGGTACGTCGCGCGGCTCGGCCCGGTCTTCGAGCGGCTGGAGAAGCTCTCCTGAGCGGCGGCCGGGACGGGGCGAGGCGATGAGGCTGCTGCACTCGGGCAAGGTCCGCGACCTCTACGCGGATGGCCCTGACCTGATCATGGTGGCGTCCGACCGGATGAGCGTCTATGACGTCGTGCTGCCCACGCCGATCCCGGACAAGGGCGCGATCTTGACCCAGCTCTCGCTGTGGTGGTTCGAGCGCCTGGCTGACCTCGTGCCCAACCACGTCGTCTCGGCCGCCCGCGTGCCCGCCGAGTGGGCCGGGCGGGCGATCCGGTGCAGCCGCCTGGACATGCTTCCCGTGGAGTGCATCGCGCGCGGCTACCTGGCGGGCCTGGGCCTGGCCTCCTACCGGGAGACGGGCACCGTGTCCGGCGTCGCCCTGCCGGGCGGGCTGGTCGAGGGATCCCGGCTGCCCGAGCCCGTGTTCACGCCGACCACCAAGGCCAGCGCGGGCCAGCACGACGAGTTCATCGACTACGGCCAGGTCGCCGCCCAGATCGGCGAGGAAGCCGCCGCCCGGCTGCGCGAGCTGACCCTGGCCATCTACCGGCGGGGCCACGAGACCGCCCGGAGCCGGGGAGTCATCATCGCCGATACCAAGCTGGAGTTCGGCCTGGCTCCCGACGGCACGATCACCCTGGCCGACGAGGTCCTGACTCCGGACTCCTCCCGGTTCTGGCCCGCTGATCTCTGGCAGCCCGGCGGCCCGCAGTACTCGATGGATAAGCAGTACGCTCGCGACTGGTCGCTGACCACCGGATGGAACAAGCGCCCGCCCGCGCCGGAGATACCGCCCGAGGTAGTGGAAGTGACTCGCGCGCGCTATGTCGAGGCCTACGAGAACATCACCGGCGAGTCCTGGCGCTGAGACCCGAGTCCGGGCGAGTCCGCTGGCAGATGGCATAGGGGCGGATGAGACGAGCCCGGCCGGGTAAGACGGAACCGGGTTGAGGCGGGCTGCGTCGAAGGACTCGATGCGGCGCAGTTTCCGACGGAGGTGCTGGCAGGAACCCCAATGGTAACCCTTAGGAGTCAACCAGATACTTTACGTAACACAGTCATCATGGCCTGGGGGCGCAGAAGCGGTGGAATACTGGACGACACGTGAGACAGGCGGGCGGCAACCGGGCGAGATGCCTTCCGGGTGGCCGGCCGCCGGACCGGGCAGCCCGGCGCTGAGCCGGTCAGTCGATTCCGTGCTGAACGACAGGAGCTCCAGCCAGATGACGAGCGGTCCCGAGACCCGCTATCGCGTCCGCGGCGGCAACCCGCTGCAGGGGACGGTCTTCGTACAGGGCGCCAAGAACGCCGCCCTCAAGATGATCGCGGCCTCGCTGCTGGCCGAGAAGGGCCGGACAGTCCTGCGCAACGTCCCGGTCATCGAGGACGTCCGGCGGGCCGTCGAGCTGGCCCAGGCGGTCGGGGCCGTCGTCAAGTTCCACGAGGCCGAGCGGACGCTCGTGGTGGACGCCTCCGAGCTGACCAGCTCCGTGCTGCCCGCCGACATCGCGGGCCGGTTCCGGGCCTCGGTGCTTTTCGTCCCCGCGCTGCTGCACCGGCTGGGCGAGGCCACCATCGAGGGCATCGGCGGCTGCAACCTCGGCAGCCGGCTGCTGGACTTTCACTACCGGGGCTTTGCCCGGCTCGGCGCGATCGTGGACGAGCAGGAGACGCAGATCCACATCAAGGCGGGTCACCTGCGCGGCGCCCATCTCTACCTGGACACGCCCTCGCACACCGGCACCGAGAACCTGATCATGGCGGCCTCGCTCGCGCCCGGCACCACGGTGATCGACAACTGCGCGCTCGAGCCCGAGGTGCTGGACGTCATCGCGTTCCTGACCAAGATGGGCGCGCGCATCAGCGGCGGCGGCACCGGCTTCGTCACCGTCCAGGGCGTGGGCGAGCTCACGGCGGTGGAGCACACGGTCATGGCCGACCGCATCGACGCCGCCGTTTTCGCCATGGCCGCGGCCATGGCCGGCGGCGAGGTCACCCTGGTCGGTGCCTCACTGGAAGATTTCGGGGTTGTCCGGTGGAAGCTTGAGCAGATGGGCGTGGAGTTCGCCACTCACGGCGCCATCCTCCAGGTGCGCCGCGATCGCCAGCTTCGCCCAATCAACGTGATCACAAGCCCGTTCCCGGGATTCGCCACCGACCTGCAGTCGCCCATTATGGCGCTGGGCTGCCTGGCCGAGGGCACTAGCTACATCCGGGAGACCATCTTCGACGGCCGGTACATGCTGGCCGGCGAGCTCAACAAGATGGGCGCCAAGGTGGAGGTAGCCGGCAATGCCGTGCTGGTGCACGGCCCGACTCCGCTGCACGGCGCCGAGGTCATCGCGCATGAGCTGCGCACAGGGATCGCGCTGGTCCTGGCCGGGCTGGCGGCTGAGGGCGAGACCGTCGTGGCGCCGGGCTACCTGATCGACCGGGGCCATGCCTCGGTTGCCTCGCGGCTGACCACACTCGGCGCCGACGTCGTCGAAGAAATCGTCGACTGACGCCTCTATCTGCGAAGATTCACCCCGCCATTCACATTTCGAGCCGTACAACACCCCGTTGAACCCCGCCGAGTTTCGTTCTGCCGTTGAATCACTGATAATTGTCTCTTCCGGTGACAAGTCCAGTGCGCTACGAAAAGAAGTAGCGAAACTTACCGGCTGCGGAGCGGATGGCCTGAATGAGACGGGAAATGGCGCGAATGGCAGGTGGCGCCGAGCCGACGATCGGCATCGTCGGACCGCACGAGCTGGTGGAGCGGATCATGCTGTCCGGCCTGCCGCTCTCGGCGGGGCACGGGCCGGCGCAGTCGGCTGACCGGGGCGACAGTGCCACCCGGCGCCTGGTCACGGCGGCCTACCGGGAAGAGCAGGAGGCACCGGAGAAGGTGGCCCGGCTGGGCAGCACGGTCGACGCCTGCCTGTTCGCCAGCCGGGTGCCGTACGAGTACGCGCGGCGAGCCGGGGTGCTGACCGTGCCGGCCACCTACATCCAGCTGAGCGGCAGCGCCCTGTACGCGGCGCTGCTGCGGGCGAGCCGGGACGGCCTGGACATCTCCCGGTCGAGCATTGACGTCATCAGCCAGGCCGACGCCGAGGATGCGCTGACCGAGCTGGGCATTCCGGCCGGCGGCATTCACGTCCGCGAGGAGGTCTCCAGCTCGGCTGTCATCGCCTCCTTCCACGAGCGGCTGTCCCGCCAGCATGAGACCGCCATTGCCTTCACCTGCCTGCAGTCGGTGGCCCGGAAGCTGTCCGTGGCCCAGGTCCCGGTCTACCCGCTCCGGCCCACCGGCAGCGCGATCAGGTCCGCGCTGCGCACCGGCACCCTGCTGGCGGGCTACCGGCGGCTGGAGAACGCCCAGCTGGCCGTAGTGATCGTCGAGATACCGACCCTGCGCGATACCGTCCGCCGCGGCGCGCCGCGGCAGGCCCGCGAGGAGCTGCGGCTGACCGTGCACCGGTTCCTGGTCCAGGAGGCCCAGCGGATCCACGCCACGGTCAGCGCGCTGAACGATCACGGCTTCCTGGTCGTCGCCACCCGGGGGTCGCTGAGCCAGGCCGCCGACGGCCTGGGCGGTCCCCCCTTCGTCGAGCGGGCCCGCAGCGAGCTGGGCATCGGCCTCGAGGTCGGCGTGGGCGGCGGCCGGACCGAGCTCGAGGCCGAGGCGCGAGCCCGCGCCTCGCTCGGCCGGCCAGCCCCCACGACCCGGCTGGCCGGGCCGGTCCGCGAGCGCGCCAGCCAGCCGATCGTGCCCGCCCCGCGGGCCGCTCCGCCCACGACCGCGAGCCGGCGCGGGCTCGACACGCTGGTCCGGCTCTCGGAGAAGCTGTCGTCCACCGGCGCGACCCCGGTCGTGGACGCGGAGACGGCCGGGCGGCTGCTCTCGGTGACCCCGCGCACGGCCCGGCGGCTGCTGGCCACGCTCGTCGAGGAGGGCCTGGCCTGGCCGCTGCCGCCCAGCCGGAGCCCGCAGCCGGGGCGGCCGCGGCAGGCCTACCGGCTGGTGGTCGAGAAACTAGGCCCGCGCGGTGCCCGCTAGCCAGGCCCGCGCGATGCGCGCTAGGCGCGCCAGCGGCTGATGATGTCCCGGCCGAACCGGGCCATCTCCTCGCGCTGGGGCGAGAACTGCAGCAGCATGAGGTCGACTCCGGCGTCTGCGTACCCGCGGAGCCGGTCCATGATCTGGTCGGGTGTCCCGATCAGCCCGCTGCGCAGGCCCCGGTTGGAGACGCTGTACTCCTCCAGGGAGACCTGCGACTCCAGCTGCGAGCCCTGGACGAAGTCCTGGTAGGAGGCGTACGCCTCGGGAGACGCCCGAACGTCGAGGATGCGCTCCAGCTCGGCCCGGGCCTGCGCCGGGGTGTCCCGGCAGATCACGTAGCCCGAGACGCCGAACTGCAGCGGCGGCTGGCCCGCGGCGGCCCGCCGCGCGCTGAGATCCGCGATCTTGGCCGCGATGACCTCGGGGGCGTCGCCGTGCATGACGTAGGCATCCGCCTGGGCGGCGATGACTTCCTTCGCCTTCGGCGACTCGCCGCCCATGTACACCGGGGGCAGCCGGCTGGGCTTGGGGGCCAGGACCGCGCCGTCTAGCTGGTAGAGAGGGCCGGCGTGGGTCACCGTGTCCTCGCGCAGCAGCCGGGACACGACCTCCAGCCATTCGGTCGTCCGGGCGTACCGGGCATCGTGCACGTCGAACGGCGCCCCGTACTGGGCGGCCTCGTCCTTCCACCAGGACGACACGACGTTCAGCGCCACCCGCCCCGGCGCGATCACGTCCAGGGTGGACAGCGCCTTGGCGGTGAGCGACGGCGAGTGGTAGTTGGGCCGGACCGCCAGCATGAGCTCCAGCGTGCTGGTCACCGCGGCGATGGCGGGCGCGAGCGTCCAGCAGTCCAGGGACGGCTCGCGCGGACCCTTGATGTCGTTGAGATTCAGCTCGGCGATCAGCGACAGGTCAAAGCCCTGCTGCTCGCTGTCCGCCGCTAGATCCCGCAGGTAGGGCCAGGCGACCGGCATGCCCTCGTCCGCGACGTTGCGCAGCCAGCCGCCGAAGATCGGCATCCAGAACCCGAACCGCATGAGCAAACCTCCGGTGGTGGTGGGGACGTGCTGAGGCCAGGCTAGGCGGCCAGCAGCTTGCCCAGGTAGTCAGCGACGGCCGGCAGGGCCGGGCGCGCGGCGGCCGCCTCGATGGCCGCGTTGTAGTTGGTGGTGGTGTTGATGTCGTAGGTCACCAGCCTGCCGCCGGCCGTCTCGATGAACTCGAAGCCGGCGATCTCGATCCCGTGCCGGATCGCGAACTCCGCGTAGCGGGCGGTGACCGGATGATCGAAGCCCTCGCGCAGCGCGAAGAGCGGCGGCTGATCTCCCGCGTCCACCGCGCAGGCATCGGCCGGACAGAGCTCAAAGCCGCCCCGCGCGGTGTCGGCGGTGATCGCGTAGATGAACTCGCCGCCCACGATCTCGGCCCTGGTGATCCGCGGGACCGCCGCCCGCAGGTACTCCTGGAGCAGGGTGATCCCGTCGACCGGGGGCTCGTAGTCGGCGGCGGCGAGGAAGGCCTCGAACTGCTCATGGCTGGTGAACAGGCGCACGCCCAGGCCCTTGCCGCCCTGGTTGTGCTTGCTGATGAATGGCGCGGGCAGCTTCCTGGCCGCGGCCGCGAGCTGGCTGGTCCCGGCCACCGCGATCGTGCGCGGCACGTCGAAGCCGGCCGCCCGCAGCGCGACGAGCTGATCGACCTTGCTCATCTCCAGCTCCAGCGCGCTGCGGCCGTTCACCACCCGCCGGCCATGGGCCTGCAGCCAGGTCAGCACCCCGCGGGTCTGGTCCTTGGCGAACGGATGGCCGCGGGTGTGCGAGGACGCGCTCATCCGCGACCAGAACACCCCGGCCGGCGCCGGCTCGTCCAGGTCGATCGCCGCCTCGCCGAGCAGCCACTGCTCGTGCGGCACCCCGGCGTCATCGAGCGCCTGCTCGATCGGCGCCAGCCACTGCGGGTTCTCGTGGATCACATGCACCTTCACCGCTGCCTGGCCTCCGCCCTGCGCCCGTCAGGCCCTCGTTCCGTCCGGCCCCTGCTCCCATCCGGCTCAGCGTACGGTCGCTAGCCGAGCCGCCGACGCCAGGCCCCGGCCACCGCCAGGAAAGCGTCATTGGCCTCCGGGCTGCCGATCGAGACGCGAACGCCGTCGGGGGCGTACGGGCGGACGCTGACCCCGGCCTGGTCGGCGGCGGCCGCGAAGTCCAGGCAGGCGGGGCCGAGCGCCAGCCAGACGAAGTTCGCCTCGGTCGGCGGGACGCTCCAGCCCTGGTCCAGCAGCTCGTCGCGGACCCGGCCGCGCTCCTTGACCACCGCTTCCACCCGCTCCAGCAGCTCGGACTCGGCGGCCAGGGACGCGATGGCCGCGGCCTGGGCCAGGGCGTTCACGGTGAACGGCAGCTGAGTCTGGCGCACGGCGGCCGCGACGGGCTCATGGCCGACCAGGAACCCCACCCGCAGCGCGGCCAGCCCGTAGGCCTTGGAGAAGGTCCGCAGCACGGCCAGGTTGGGCCGGGCCGGGTAGAGGGTGAGGCCGTCGGGCACGTCCGGGTCGCGCACGTACTCGTGGTAGGCCTCATCCAGGACCACCAGGCAGGTGGGCGGCACCCGGTCCAGGAACCGGACCAGCTCGTCACGCCCGACCACTGTGCCGGTCGGGTTGTTCGGGTTGCAGACGAAGATCAGCCGGGTCCGGCCGGTGATGGCGTCGGCCATCGCGGGCAGGTCGTGTGCCTGATCGCGGAGCGGGACGCGCACCGACGTGGCGCCGGCCAGGTCGGTCAGTCCCGGATAGGCCTCGAACGATCGCCAGGCGTACAGCACCTCGGTGCCCGGCTCGGCGGTGGCGGCCAGCAGCTGCTGGGCCAGGCCGACCGATCCGCAGCCCACGGCCACGTGCCCGGCCGGGATCCCGAATCGGCTGGCGATCGCGACCGTCAGCGCCATGGCCCCGTTATCGGGATACCGGTTCAGGGCGGTCGCCGCGTCGGCCAGCACCGACAGGACGGCGGGCAGCGGACCATGGGGCGACTCGTTGGAGGACAGCTTGAAGGTCGTGCCGCCGGGCGCGGACGGCGCCTTGCCGGGCCGGTACGGCTCGAACGACTGCAGAATGGCCCGGAACCGGGGGTGGGGAGCGGACATCATCGTCCTCCTGGATACGAGTCGCCGGGCGCGTATCCCCGCGACGGCAGGCGGCTGCCACGCAGCTGCCGTGACCAGGTTAGCCGCCCCTCGCGAGCGCCGGAACGGCCCCGGAACTCCGACGGGCGCCGGCCGTTCCGGGGCATAATCGCCGGGGTACAGTGACGGGGTGAACCGACTCGGGGAGCTGGAGCGCGCGATCATGGACGTGCTGTGGGAAGCCCCCGAGTCCCTGACCGTCCGGCAGGTCAGCGGCCAGCTGACTGAGCGGGACCTGGCGCACACGACCGTTATGACTGTCCTGGACCGCCTGTCGAAGAAGGGCTTCGCACGGCGGCAGCGAGACGGCCGGGCGTGGCGCTACCGCGCTGCGGAGAGCCGCGAGGCCTACGTAACCGAGCTCATGCTCAGCGCTCTGGATCAGACCGGTGACCGGCAGGCGGCCCTGGCTCGCTTCGTGCGGAGCGTCTCCGGCTCCGAGGCACGTGCCTTGCTGAATGCCCTGGAGGCGCTCGGCGAGGGCAGCAAGGGCTAAGCGGCCGTGACCGCCGTCCTGGTGCTGGCCGCCGTCGCCGCCGCTTGCGTTCAGGCGTCCTCCACGCTTTCGGTGGCCTGCTGGCCGCGCCGCTCGCCGGCGGCGGCCATCGTCTTGTGGCAGGCGATCGGGCTCGGCTGGGGCCTGGCCGCGGTGGGCACGCTCATCGGGCTGGGCACGGCCACCCACCGTTCTGGCCTGGCGGGCAGCGCGCTCAGCCAGGTGGCCGGCTTCCTGGATGGCCGCGCTCATGCGCCGCTGGGGTTCCTCGCAGCGGCCCGGCTCGTCTGCCTGGCGGCCGGCCTGGTGCTGTTGTCGCTGCTGGTCGGGGTGCTGCTGTCGGTATCCACGGCGGTGCTGCGGGCCCGGCAGCGGCAGCGCGTCCTGCTGAGCCTGCTGGCGCATGGCGACCCGAAGGTGCCAGGCGCCCTGGTGGTCGACTACCCGGCCGCCGCCGCGTACTGCCTGCCCGGCCTGCACTCGGCGATCGTGATCAGCGCGGGCACGCTGGACCTGCTGGATTCCGACGAGCTGGCCGCCGTCCTCGCCCATGAGCGCGCCCATCTGCGCGAGCGCCATGACCTGGTCCTGCTGCCGTTCATCGCCCTGCTGCACGGGTTCGGCTGGTCACGGGCCGCCCGGCAGGCGCACCGGGCGGTGGCCCTGCTGGTGGAGATGCACGCCGACGATCGCGCGCTGCGCCAGCGCCCGGCGCGGGAGCTGGCCACGGCCCTGCTGCGGGTCGGGGCGGCCGGTGGCGGCCTGGCCCCGTCCGGGGCGCTCGCCGCCATCGAGGCGGACCTGGGCGGGGAGGTCGCGGCGCGGGTGACCCGGCTGCTGCGGCCGGCGCCGAGCCTGTCGGCTCCCGCTCTCGCACTGGTGGGCCTGGCCGCGGTCCTGGCCGTCATCGTCCCGGCCGCAGTCCTGGTCATCCCGTTCTGAGCGCGGGCCGAGCGGGCCGGGCTGGGCGTAAGGCCGATCTGGCGCCTCGTTCTGGCCCAGCCGAAATCCATCTACCGAACAGTGGTTCGGATTTTACTGGTTATCACCAGTAAAATCCGAACCACTCCTGAGAGCCGCTGGCGGAGGCGGCGCCTTAGTTGCCCCTGCTGGGCGTGCCGGGGGGCGGGACGCGTCTCGCGGCGGCCCCTGGTCCGCGGCGGCCCTAGTCGGCGATGCGGATGCGCAGCCGGCGGAAGCCCCGGCCCTTGTTCTCGATCTTGACGACCTGGATCTTGCCGATCTGACTGGTGCTCGCGACGTGCGTGCCGCCGTCAGCCTGCTGGTCGAGCCCGACGATGTCGATGATCCTGACCTCGGAGACGTCGGGCGGGACGAGGTTGGTGGCGGTCCGGATGATGTCCGGGAGCGCGAACGCCTCCGCGCGCGGCAGGACCCGCGCGTCTATCCGCCGGTCGCTGCCCACCTCGGCGTTGCACGCGGCCTCGACCGCGTCGCGGAAGCCGGCCGGGAGCTCCGGCAGGTCGAAGTCCATCCTGGCCGTGAGCGGCTCCATGTTACCGCCCGTCACCAGCGCGCCGTAGTCGCGGAACACCACGCCGCACAGCACGTGCAGGCCAGAGTGGGTGCGCATGAGGGCGGTCCGGCGATCATCCTCGACGGCGCCGCGCACGGCGGTACCGGGCGGTGGCAGCGGGTCGCCCTCGGCCGGGATCAGGTACAGGTCGTCGCCCTTGCGCGCGCCGGCGATCCGGGTCTGGACGCCGGCCCACAGCAGCACGCCCTGGTCGGGCGGCTGGCCGCCGCCACCGGGGTAGAACGCCGACCGGTCCAGGACGATCCCGTCCGGGCCGGAGTCCAGGACGGCCGCATCCCACTCGCGGAGCGTCTGGTCGTCGAGTTCCAGCCGGTGGGTGCGCCACTGTGCCTGCGTCATCGGCTGAGCCTAGCTGGCCGCCAGGCTAGGGCGCGTTACCAGGGACCGTAGGGGCCCTGGTGCGAGGACCCGGTCTTGAAGTCCTTGACCTTAGGCCGGACGTCCGCGAGGTAGATAGCCGCCGCGACGAAGGCCACGATCGGCAGGATGCTGAAGATGGCCAGCGAGCCGATGGCACCGCCGATGCCGATGACCACCGCCACTCCGAGAATGATCATCCACAGCGGCTTGGTCTGCTTGCCGGCCGCCACGAAGGCCGGAGCCGGGCGCCTGATCGCGTCGATGAACGCCCACGCCTCGACGACGAAGGCGGCGACCAGCAGGATCCAGAAGAAGTACTGGATCGGGCTGTAGGCAGAGAAGTTAACGATGCTCACGGCGTCACGCTACTCGCTGTCGGGCGGCAGCGGGTAGCCGCGGGCTGGCGGGGGGGTCATAGCGTGATCATCGCTGGTCCCGGGGCTCGACGCGGGCGGCTCCGCGACGGGCGCAGGCGGCTCCGCGACGGGCGCGGGCGGCTGGCCAGGGAACGGATCCGGCTCGATGGCAGGCTGCGCGGGGCCGACCTCCAGGGCTTCCGCGCTGAGATTCTCGGGCCAGAGCAAAGCGGCCTCATCCGGCGCGAGCAGGCTCTGGTCGGCTGCCTCCGCCGCCGCCTCGTCATCCTCGTCGGCCTCGGCGGCCAGCGCGGTCTCCTTGCGGAAGGACTCGTAGATCTCGATCAGCATCTGCTTCTGCCGCTCGGTCAGCTCCGGGTCAGCCAGCACGGCATCACGGACCACGGAACCCGGCGGGCGGTCCTCCAGGAAGCCGGCCTGGACGTAGAGGGCCTCGGCCGATATGCGCAGCCCCTTGGCGATCTGCTGCAGGATGTCGGCGCTCGGCCGGCGCAGGCCCCGCTCGATCTGGCTCAGGTACGGGTTGGAGATCCCGGCGTTCTGGGCCAGCTGGCGCAGCGAGATCCGGGCCTGCTCGCGCTGCTCCTTGATGTAGGCACCGATCGTGGTGACGTTTACCGGACTCATGAGCAAAGTCTGGCACCTTGCGCTTGCATTTGCAAGCGCGGCGCTAGCAATGGCTAGCGGTCGACCAGGACAGCGGCCGACCGTAATCCGGCCGCCCTGACAGAGGTAACGGGAAGCCTGGCCCGGACCTCGCCCACCCGCGCGCCGCCCCCGGTGACCGGGCCAGCGGCCAGGCCCTGCAGGGCGGCCAGATCGGCCCCGGGCACGTCGGCGACGCCCAGCTCGCGCAGCAGCGCCACGGTCACGGGGGTGCGGGCTCGCTGCGAGCCGTCCTCGATCTTGACCGCGCCGGCCCGGCCATCGGCCAGCGCGAACGCCTCGACGCCCTCGGCGCCCGCCTTGAGCAGCAGACCCGGGACGGCGGTCATCAGCTCGCACTCGGGCCGCGTCGTCCCGGAGGTCCAGGCCGGATAGGCGCGCATCGCATCGGCCACCCGGCGCTGCGGGGTACCCCGCTCGGCCAGGACGAGCGCGCGGAACGCCCGGGCCAGGCCGCTGACCGAGATGGCCAGCAGCGGAGCGCCGCAGCCGTCCACGCCGACGGCCGCCACCGGCTCGCCCGCCAGCTCGGCCACCATTGCCGCGATGGCGAGCTGGAGCGGGTGCCGGGGATCGGTGTAGCTGCCGGTCGGCCAGCCCGCCGCCACGCAGGTGGCAAGCATGGCCGCGTGCTTGCCGGAGCAGTTCATCGTCACCCGGGCGGGACCGCCGCCGGCCAGCAGCACCTCGCGCTGGGCCTCCGGCGCGAGCGGCAGGTCCGGCGGGCACTGCAGCGCATCCTCGCCCAGGCCGGCCGACGCCAGGATCTGCCGGACGCCCGCGACATGAAAGTCCTCGCCCGAGTGACTGGCCGCGGCCAGGGCCAGCAGCTGCCCGTCCAGGTCCAGGCCGCAGGCCAGCATCGCCGCGGCCTGCAGGGGCTTGTTGGACGACCGCGGGAAGACTGGCTCGGTAGCGGCACCGGCCGTCACGGCGACCCCGCCGTCGGCGCGCAGCCCGACCGCGATTCCGCGGTGCCGGGACTCGGTGAATCCCGACCTGATCACCTCGGCCAGGACCGGGTTGCCGGAGAGCGGGCTGTTCTGGACCAGGCTGTCCGGGAGCGGGCTGGCGGCTATGGCCGGTCACCTCCCCCGGCCGGCACGCCCAGCATTGTCCGCGCGGCCGCGGGAGACATCGCCGGGCGCTGGGCCAGCTCCGCCAGGGCGGCGGCCCGCGCGACCAGCTCCGCGTTACCGGTGGCGGGGCGGCCGCGGGCGAAGGAGGTGGTGTCCTCCAGGCCGACCCGCAGGTGGCCGCCGGCGGCCAGCGCGGCGAACATCACCGGCAGCGAGGTGCGGCCGATGCCGGTCGCCGACCAGGTCGCCCCGGCCGGCAGCGCCGCCACCGCGGCGACCAGGGTGGCCGCGTCGCCCGGCATCCCGCCGGGCACGCCCATGACCAGGTCACAGTGCACGTGACCGCCGGCCGGCGGCCCCAGGTCGGCCAGCAGCTGGTGCAGCGTCGCCACGTGCCCGAGGTCGAACAGCTCGAACTCCGGCACGACGCCGAGCTGCTGCGTCCGGGCGTAGAGCTCCCGGATGAACGGCCAGGAGTTCAGGAAGACGTCGTTACCGAAGTTGACGGTGCCGCAGGTGAGCGAGCAGGCGTCCGGGGCCGCGTCCAGCACGGCCAGCCGCCGGTCCAGGCTGTCGGTGACGGCGCCCCCGGTGGAGAGCTGGACGATCAGGTCGCTGCCCTCGTGCAGCGCCTGCACGGTGTCGGTGAGCCGGCGCACGTCCAGCGTGGGGCGTGCCTGGTCGTCGCGGATGTGCACGTGAATGACGGCGGCACCGGCCGCCTGGCACTCCTTGGCCGTGGCCACCAGCTCGTCCAGGGTGACGGGCAGGGCAGGCACGGTCGCCTTCTCCGCCTCCGCGCCGGTGGGCGCGACAGTGATCAGGGTGGCGAGCCCCGGCGCCGGAACGGCGGGGCGG
>Ga0208357_1000769_pt1 | contig 24739 bp, 25 predicted proteins | sample NGESurdeep092012_6_FD_184487 | JGI IMG/M metagenome (GOLD analysis project Ga0208357, IMG submission 184487) | Arctic peat soil microbial communities from Barrow, Alaska - NGEE Surface sample F52-2 deep-092012 (SPAdes) | ecosystem: Environmental > Terrestrial > Soil > Wetlands > Peat ...
CCGCCGCCGATCCCTTGGCCCGCGGCAGGTCGTGGCAGACAACCACATGCCCGTGCACCGGCCCCGGAGGCGTGACGCTGGCGTAGGTCCACAGGTCGCCCGCGGCACCGGGCAGGAGCCGGAAGGGCCCCGTCATCCTAAATCCCGATGCGCTGTGCCAGAAGCTCGCGGTGGTAGGCGGGATCGCCGAACAGCAACTCGGAAGACTTGGCCCGCTTGAAGTACAAGTGGGCCGGGTGCTCCCAGGTGAACCCGATACCGCCGTGGATCTGGATGTTCTCGGCCGCGGCGTGGAAGTAGGCCTCGGAACAGTAGGACTTGCACAGGCTGGCCACCACGGGCAGTTCGTCTGAATCCTCCGCCGCCGCCCACGCCGCGTAGTACGCCGCCGATTTGGCCGACTCGACTTCGAGCAGCATGTCGGCGCACTTGTGCTTGATGGCCTGGAAGCTCCCGATCGGTCGACCGAACTGAATGCGGGTCTTGGCATACTCCACCGAAGCATCGAGCACGCGCTGGGCGCCGCCCACCTGCTCCGCCGCCAGCGCGACGGCAGCCAGATCGAGTGTCTTGGCCAGTCCGGCTTCCGCGCCGCCATCGGTGCCGATCAACCACGCGGAGGTGCCGGAGAATTCGAGCCGGGCCTGCTTGCGGGTCTGGTCCATCGTCGGCAACGGGGTGCGGGTGAGGCCGTCGGCATCGCCCTTGACGCCGAAGAGGGACACCCCCTTGGCCGTCCGTGCCGCCACCACGATGAGGTCGGCCACGTGCCCGTCCAGCACGAACATCTTGTGGCCGTTGAGGACCCACCCGTCGTCAGCCGGCTCGGCCGCGCACTCGATGCCGCCGAAATCCCACCGGCCATTGTCCTCGGTCAGAGCCAACGTGCCGATCGTCTCTCCTGAGGCGATGCCGGGAAGGAGGTACTTCTTGGCGTCGTCGTCGCCCGACGTCAACACCGCGTTGGCGGCGAGCACGACGGTGGAGAAGAACGGAGCACACAGGAGGGCGGCGCCCATCTCCTCGAGAACGACGATCAGCTCGACGTAGGAGAAGCCCGAGCCGCCGAACTCCTCGGGAATGGTGAGTGACTGCAACCCAAGCTGGTCGGCCATTTGGCTCCATACCGCCGGGTCGTACCCCTCGGTCGTCTCCATGAGACGGCGCACCTCGGTCTCGGGAGATTTCTCCGCCAGGAACCGACGGACCGCGGTGCGGAGTTCTTCCTGCTCGTCACTGAAGGCGAAATTCATGCGGGGACTCCTTTTGCCTGATTCATCAGGTCGCTGTCTACCAGAAGCAGGCCACCGCGACCAGATCCGCTCACGGTGTGGGACGCTGGAGGGCATGGGAAATCTGGACATGATTTGGGACGACGCGAGGGTTGAGGTTCACCAAATTGTGGTGGGACCGATGGACAACAACGTCTACGTGGTCCGCTGCCGCCGGTCGGGGGAAGCCCTCCTCATCGATGCCGCCAACGAGCACGAAGCCCTGCTTGAGATCTGCACCCGCCTCTCGGTCGGCCAGGTGGTGGAGACGCACGGCCATTGGGACCACATTCAGGCCGTGCCGGCCGTGAGGGAAGCGGGCATTTCGGTGGCCGTGACCGAAGCGGACGCCGGCATGCTGCCCAGCTACGACCTGCTGCTGACCGACGATGAGGTGCTCACCGTTGGTGACCTGCGCCTTCGTACTCTGGCCACCCCCGGGCACACGCCCGGCTCGATCTGCTTCGCGGTCGAGGGGACCCCCCTTCTCTTCACGGGGGACACGCTCTTTCCGGGCGGGCCGGGAACGACCAAGCTCGAAGGAGGGGACTTCGAGGCCGTCATCAGCTCCATCGACCGCCGGATCTTCGCCAAATTCGACCCGGCGACGGTGGTTCTCCCCGGCCACGGCCTGGCCACCACCGTGGGAGAAGAAGCCCCTCACCTGCAGGAATGGGTCGATCGTGGCTGGTAGATCTCCTGCCTTGCCGCAATACCTGACTAAAACGGTAGACTTTTAGCAATGGCGCCGCTGCTCGAGATCCGCGATCTGCACGTTTCCACCGAGGACATCGAGATCCTGCGAGGGGTGAACCTGTCGGTGGATACCGGAGAGATTCACGCGCTGATGGGGCCAAATGGGGCCGGCAAGTCGACGCTGGCCGGCGCGCTGATGGGCAACCCGGTCTACACCGTGACCTCCGGATCGATCCTCCTCGATGGTCAGGACGTGACGGCCTGGGGAGCGGACGTCCGGTCCAAGGCCGGCCTCTTCCTGGCCTTCCAATATCCCGAATCCATCGAAGGGGTCTCCGTCACCCAATTCCTGCGTCAGGCCATGGCGGCCCGTACCGAAGAGGATGTCTCCGTGCTCGAAGTTCGGGTGCTCATGACCGAATGGATGGAGCGCCTGGGCATGGACAAATCGTTTGCCAGTCGCCACCTCAACCAGGGGTTCAGCGGCGGCGAGAAGAAGCGCAACGAGATCTTGCAGATGGCACTGCTCAAGCCCCGCGTGGCCGTGCTCGACGAGACCGACTCCGGCCTCGACATCGACGCACTGCGCGTGGTTGGCCGGGGCGTGCACGCGGTGCGGGACGAGCGGCCCGAGCTCGGCGTGCTGGCCATCACCCACTACCAACGCCTTTTGGATGAGCTCATCCCCGACTTCGTGCACCTCTTGGTGGACGGTCGCATCGTGAAGAGTGGTGGCCCCGAGCTGGCCAAGCGGGTGGAGGTCGACGGTTACGAGGACTGGCGATGACGGCCCTTCCGTTGAACGTGGAGGCGCTGCGAAAGGACTTCCCGCTCCTCACCCGCACGGTGCACGATCGACCCATCGTGTACCTCGACTCGGCATCCTCGGCCCTCCAGCCCCAATCGGTCATCAACACCATGGCCCGCTACTACGAGACGACGCACGCCAACGTGCACCGCGGGGTCTACGCCACGGCGGAGGAATCAACCCACCTGTACGAGCACGCCCGCATCATGACCGGTCGGTTCATCGGCGCCAACGAACCCGAGCACGAGATCGTCTTCACCAAGAACACCACTGAGTCCATCAACCTGGTGGCGCACACTTGGGGACGCGCCAACCTCAAAGCGGGCGACCGCATCCTGCTGACCGAAATGGAGCACCACGCCAACATCGTGCCCTGGCTGATGTTGGCCGAAGAAATCGGCCTGGAGATCCGGTACATCCCCGTCGACGGCGAAGGCCGACTGGACCTCGACGACCTCAGCACCTTGGTGGCCGGGGTGAAGCTGGTCGGGCTTTCGGCCATGTCGAACGTCCTGGGCACGATCAACCCGGTCACCGAAATCGCCGCCGTGGCCCACAGCGCCGGAGCCCTGGTCGTGGTCGACGGGGCGCAATTGGTGCCCCACGCACCGATCAAGGTCACCGAGCTCGGTGCCGACTTCCTGGCGTTCTCGGCCCACAAGATGATGGGGCCAACCGGGATCGGCGTGCTCTGGGCCCGGAAGGAATTGCTCAACGCCATGCCGCCCTTCCTCGGGGGCGGGGGAATGATCCTCGACGTGAAACTCGATTCATTCCGCCCGGCGGCCCCGCCGGCCCGGTTCGAAGCCGGCACGCCACCCATCGCCGAGGCGGTCGGCCTCTCGGCCGCCATCGAGTATCTCGACGAGATAGGTATGGACCGCATTCGGGCCCACGAGCTCGCGCTGACCAACCATGCCCTGGCCCGGCTGGACGAGAAGCTCGGCCGCGACTGCCGCATCTTCGGCCCACCGGCCGGCGCCGACCGCGGTGGGGTCATGTCCATCGCCTACCGCGACGTGCACGCGCACGATCTGGCCCAGGTCCTCGACCAGTTCGGCGTGTGCGTGCGTCCCGGTCACCACTGCGCCAAGCCGCTCATGCGCAAGCTCGGCGTCCAGGCGACGGCCCGGGCCTCATTGTCCCTGTTCAGCGACGAGCACGACATCGAAGTGCTGATTGAAGGGCTGTTGGAAGCCGGTAGATTGTTCCGGTGACTCCACGTGCGCCCGAGGTCGCCTGATGGGCGACCTCGACGACCTGTACCGCGAAATCATCCTCGACCACTACCGCTCGCCACGAAACCGGGGCGAGCTCGAGTCGCCGCCCGCCCACCGGGTGGAGGGCTTTAACCCTCTGTGCGGCGACGAAGTGGTGGTGAGCCTGTTGGTCGAGGACGGCAAACTCGCCGACCTGAAAATCGGCGGCTCGGGCTGCTCCATCAGCCAGTCGTCCGCCTCGTTGATGTCGTCTGCGGTCAAGGGCAAGTCGGTTGACGAGGTGTTCCAGTTGATCCGCACCTTCAAGGGCATGATGTCGATCCACGAGGCCCTGCTCGGTCACGAGAATGAGACCGAAGAACCCGAAGTGATCGATGTCGAAAAGCTCGGCGAATTGGCGGCCCTGCAGGGAGTCGTGAAGTTCCCCGTGCGCATCAAGTGCGCCACCCTCAGCTGGAACGCCCTGGCCCAGGGCCTCGACGAAGTGGCGGCCGAAGCTTCCTAGCGTCGTCGCTCAGCAGGGCCGCGGGTCGAAGGACGGGATGGACCCTGGCGTCGTGGCCTGACTCGGGGTCGTGGACGCCGATCCGGTCGAGGCCGGCGACGTCGTGGCCGCGGCGCCGGTGCTGCCGGAACTGCCCGTCGGTCCGGCCGAGGCCGTCGCGGTAGCCGGATTTCCGTACTGGTCGAGCGGTGGGGTGGTGGGTGTGTTGGGAGCGCCGCCGAGGAATTGCGTGATCATCTGGGTGGCGGTCGGTTCCTGCGTCACCACCACATCTTCGCTGTAGGGGGAGTAGTACGCACCCATAGTCGGCAGGGTGTAGCTCACCAGGGACGAACCGGAAAAGGCGTGATAGCGCTGCGCCAGGGACAGCAGCGCCGTCGCACTCAATTTGTTGTCGAGCGTCACGTCATGGGTCAGCGAAGCGATGAACGAGGCCGCCTTAATGGGGTTGTAGGTCGATTTGGCCTTGTTCACCACGGCCTCGATCATCAGGTTCTGTCGCTCGATCCGGCCGATGTCCCCGGACCCGTCGCTATGCCACGCCCCATTTTTGTAGTACTCAAAGTCGCGCGAGCGCGAGAGGGCGAGCGCCTCAGAACCGGACAAGACCTGGCATCCGGTGGTCGTGATATCGAGTCCGCTGCAGTTGGTGTACGAGCCGCCCGGACCGCACGCGCCGTAGTCCCGGACCGGATAGGGCACATCCATCGACACCCCGCCCAGAGCGTTGACAGCGTCCATGAGGCCGAAGAAGTTGACCACGATCCAGTGGCTGATCGGGATGCCGAAGGTGTTCTGAATCGTCTGGACCAACCCGTTGGCCCCGGTGCCGCTCGGCTGCTTGTCGTTCGGCCCGGCGGCGAAGGCGGCGTTCAACTTGTTCGGGTTGGACACACCCGAGGACGCCGGGACGCCCGAGAGGGTCACCAGGGTGTCACGGGGCAGGGACAGGACGCTGGCCGTGCCGGCCTTGGGGTCGACATGGATGACCTTGATGGTGTCGCTGCGCTGACCGCCGGCGTTCAACGCGTTCCCGAATTGCTGGGCCTGAGCCGCCGTCTCGCCCGACCGGGTGTCCGAGCCGATCACCAGCACGTTGTAGGGGACCCCGTCGGCCACCGAGACACACGACGCGCAGGCCGCCGTCTGGATCCGACTGAATTCGTAACGGAAATAGCCGTAGCCGGCCGCCGCCAGCAGCACGATCAGGGCGAGCAGCCCGAGCACCACCCGCACGACCAGTCGACCCTTCGGGCGGGGCCGCCTCTTCTTCTGGCCGCCGCGGCTCTTGGACCCGTCGATTCTGGCCCCGAGTGACTGCAGACCCGCTTCGTTGGCCACGGCGTCGGACCTGGCTCCGCCCCGCATCTGTTGACCGAGGGACTCCAGGCCGCTCGCGTTGGCGCCCCGGGCCTGGGCACTGCGAGAGGAGCGGCTGGACCTGTCGTCGGGCGGACGACCGTTCGCCATGAGCGCCTACGGTACCAAGCCCAGCCTGGGCAATAGGGGCACCCCAGGCCTACGTGGCGTAGCCGGCGTAGCCGGTCTGCTCCAGTTCCAGGGCCAGTTCTGCGTCCCCACTGGCAACAATGCGGCCGTCGACCATGACGTGCACCACATCGGCCTCCAGTTCAACCAGGAAGCGGTGGAAGTGGGTAACGGCCAGGATGCCGACCTGCCACGCCGACGTGGCGAGCTGGAGCCGGCGGGCCACCGCCCCCAGGGCATCGACGTCGAGGCCCGAATCGATCTCGTCGAGGATGCACAGGGCGGGCTGGAGGACCCCGAGCTGCACCATCTCCGTGCGCTTCTTCTCCCCGCCGGAGAGATCGACGTTGAGGGGGCGGGTCAAGAGAGCGGCGTCCAGTCCGACGGCCCGAGCCTCGGCCTTGAGGCGCTCATCAAGCGTGTCGGTGGCCACACCGTCGGCAGCGGCGTCGAGGAGGGAACGCAGACCGACCCCGGGCACTTCCACCGGATGCTGCAGGGCCAAGAACATGCCGGCCCGGGCGCGCTGCCACGCCGGCAGCCCCACCAGTTCGTTTCCGTCCAGGCGAATGCTGCCCGCGGTGACCGTGGTGCCGGGACGGCCCATCAAGGCGTGGGCCAGGGTGCTCTTGCCAGAGCCGTTGGGGCCCATGATGACGTGCACCTCGCCGCTGTTGACCGTCAGGTCGACGCCGTGCAGTACCTCACGTCCGGCCACCGACGCGTGCAGGCCTTCCACCACGAAGTTCACGGCAGCACCACCGAGACGTCTCCGTCGGCCACTTCGACGTGGTACACGGCTACGGGTTGGGTGGCGGGCAGGGAGCACGGACTGCCGGTCAGCAGGTCGAAGGTGCTGCCGTGCCGCGGGCACTCGATCTCACACTCGTCGACCCACACTTCGCCCTCGGCCAATGAATAATTCTCATGGCTGCAGCGATCGTCGAGCGCATGGAATTCATCGCCGATGCGCACCAGCGCGATGCGGTATCCGGGACCGTCGAAGCGCTTCGCCTGGCCCGGCTCCAGATCGTCGACCCGGCAGAGCACCACGGTCTCAGACACCGGTCACCGCGCTCGCGATGCGCCGTTGGCCGAGGGCCACGCTGAGACGTTCGTGCACCTCTCGTCGCAGCAGCGGAGTCGCCGCGCCGATGGGCCCTCGATCGATGATGGCGTCGAAGAAACCCTGCACGATCAGACCCTCGGCCACGTCCGGGGCGATGCCGCGCGACTCGATGTAGTAACGCTGGTCCTCGTCGATCGGTCCCACCGTCGAGGCGTGGGAACACTTCACATCGTTCTCCAAAATATCGAGGTTGGGCACGGAGTCGGCATGGGCCCCTTCGTCCAGCACCAGGTTGTGATTGGTCTGGCGGGCGTCGGTGCGCACGGCCCCCCGGTGCACCCGGATCAGGCCGCTGTAGACCGAGCGGGAGGATCCGGCCACCGCTCCCTGGCACAGCAGCTCGCTGGTGGTGCGGGGCGCCACGTGGTCCTGCAGGGTGCGAATGTCGTGGACCTGGGTCCCGTTCCCGAGGTAGGCCGAGAGGATCTCGCTGTGGGCTCCCTTGCCGACGACCGAGACATCGGCGCGCACGCGGTCGTAGTCGCCACCCAGGCCGACGGTGAAGGTACGTAGGGAGGCGTCTTGTCCACCCATGGCCGCCAGCCGGGCCAGCGACCAGGCCGCCTCGTTGAGGATCTGCAAGGAGACATAGGACAGCGAGGCCCCTTCGCCGGCCTCGAGCTCGGTGACCGGGACGACCAGGGACCGGGTCAGGCCGGCCGGCCCGGCGAAGATCTCGACCACCGAGGCCTGGGCGTTGGTCCCGAGGCGAACCGACGTGCGCGGAAAGGCGGCTCCGTTGGGCAAAGACGCGTCCTCGTCCTGGTCGCACCAGTGCATGATGAGAACGGGGTGCGGCACCACGACACCGGCCGGCACGTCGATCAACACGGCATCGGGAAAGAAAGCATCGTTGAGGAGGACCAGGGCGTCGCCGCCAACTTGGACGTGCCCCACCATCTCTTCGGCGTCGGCGACGTCGGCGGTGCCGCCGAACCCAAAGGCAGAGTGCTCGCCGTCGCTCTCGAAGTCCCCCGGCTGCCCGTTGTGCACCAGGACCTGGCCCGACAATGAACCCAGCGCCGAGATGGCCGAGGCCAGACCGGCAGCTGCCCCGGCGGTGTCGCCTGGGGTGGTGGCCGGCGCGAATTGGTCGAGATTGAGCTCGTCGATGGGCGAATAGCGCCACACCTCCTCACTCTCGGTCGGCAGCGCCGTCGAGGCGAACGCCGTCTGGCTGGCCGCCCGACGTTCGCGCAGCCACTCCGGCCCGGGCAGGGCCGCGGCATCCTCGGCGCGAAACGTTTGCAGGGTCAAACTCTCTCCAATGGGGGTGGCAGGCACCGTCAGCAGCACGGTACTTTCAAAGCACTCGTCGCCGGATCTCTGGGCCGGCGTTGAGCGGACCTACCGCACCCTCACTCTAATGCCCAGCAGGAGCACTCTTTCCGCCCCGGTTAGCCTGCGGGTATGGGAGAGATCGCCAACTTCGCCTCGCCGGTCCTGAGTATCGAGCAGCACGATGCCGTGGCCACGGTCTGGCTAGACCGGCCAGAGGCCCGCAACGCCATGGGGCCCGAATTGTGGACCGACCTGCCGCGGGCCATGCACGCCGTGAGCGAGGAAACCGCCGTGCGGGTGGTCGTGGTGGCGGCCCGGGGGCCACACTTCTCGGTCGGCCTGGACCTCAAGGCCATGGGGAGCGTGCTGAGCGGAGACGGGGACGACGGTGGGGGCGACGACTCGCCGGCGCCGTCGATGGCCGCTCGGGCCCGCAAGTCCCGCCGCGAGGTCCTGCGCCTCCAGGCCTCCATTTCGGCCGTCGCCCTGTGCCCCAAGCCGGTCATCGCCGCCGTCCACGGTTACTGCATCGGCGGCGGGGTCGACCTCATCGCGGCCTGTGACATCCGGCTGGCCTCGGCCGATGCCGTCTTCTCGGTGCGCGAAGCCAAGGTGGCGATCGTGGCCGACCTCGGGAGCCTGCAGCGACTGCCCGCCATCATCGGGGCCGGGCACCTGGCCGAACTGGCCTTCACCGGCAAGGACATCGACGCCGCCCGGGCCAGGGAGATCGGTCTGGTCAACGAGGTGGCGGCCGACGCGGGGGCGGTGCAGGCCGCAGCCGCCGCGCTGGCGGGCGAGATCGCGGCCAACTCCCCCATCGCCGTGCAGGGCACCAAGTCGGTGCTGGCCGCCAACGACGGGCGCACCGTGGCCGATGGGTTGGACTATGTGGCCACCTGGAATGCCGGCATGTTGGCCTCCGACGACCTGGTCGAAGCCATGATGGCCTTCATGGAGCGTCGCCCCCCGAAGTTCACGGGCCGGTAGGACTGCGGGCCCAGCGCTCAGCGCTCACGCTCAGCGCTTCTTGCGCCACCACCGGTTGTTGGCCCGCTCCCGTTTGGCATCGGCCCGGCGCACCTCGTCGAGCAGGTCCGGCGCCACGTCGTTGATGATGTCCTCGGCCGAATCCAAGAGTGCGGCGGCGTCCTGTCCGCCGGATCCGGGCTCGTCCTCGAGCGCCGGCTCCACCAGGCTGCCGTGCGACCAGCCCACGTCGGCCAGACGGCGATGGTAAGAGGGGCAGTTCTCCGGGCAGCGCCAGGGCGCCTCGGGTGCCAGGTCGAGCCGGCAAAAGCGCGCCGCCTCACCCGAGGCGTAGGTCCGGCTCTGGAAGTTGACGCATTCCTCTCGCATCGGCACGGCACCATGGTGCCATGCCGCAACCGGGAGCGCCGTTCAGGTCCGGCTCAGGGTCGTCCTAGCCGACCGAACCCACTTATCCGACCGAGCCCTCCATCTGCAGCTCAATCAGGCGGCTCCACTCCACGGCGTATTCCATGGGGAGGGTCCGAGTCACCGGCTCAATGAAGCCGTTGACGATCATGCCCATGGCCTGGCTCTCGGAGAGTCCCCGACTCATGAGGTAGAAGAGCTGGTCCTCGCCCACCTTCGAGATCGTGGCCTCGTGCCCGATGCGGGCGTCGCGCTCACCGACCTCCATGTAGGGCTTGGTCTCTGAGGTGGAGTCGTCATCGAGCAGGAGGGCATCGCAACGCACGAACGACTTGGATCCGGTGGCGCCCTTGTCCACGTGCACCTTGCCTCGGTAGGTCGTGATACCACCGTCCTTGGAGATGGACTTCGACACGATGGTCGACGAGGTCTCCGGGGCCACGTGGAACATCTTGGCCCCGGCGTCCTGGTGCTGGCCGGCGCCGGCGTAGGCCACCGACAGGACCTCACCCGACGCCTTCGGCCCCATCAGGTACACCGAGGGGTACTTCATGGTCAGGCGCGAGCCGATGTTGCCGTCGATCCACTCGACGTGGGCCTCCGCCTCGGCCCGGGCCCGCTTGGTGACCAGGTTGTAGACGTTGTTGGACCAGTTCTGGATCGTCGTGTACGTGATGCGGGCGCCCTGCAGGGCCACCAGCTCCACCACGGCCGAGTGCAACGAGTCGGTGGTGTACACCGGCGCCGAGCACCCCTCGATGTAGTGCACCTGCGAGCCCTCGTCGGCGATGATCAGGGTCCGCTCGAACTGCCCCATGTTCTCCGCGTTGATGCGGAAGTAGGCCTGCAGCGGCATGTCGACTTTGACGCCGGGCGGCACGTAGATGAACGACCCACCCGACCACACGGCCGAGTTGAGGGCGGCGAACTTGTTGTCGTTGGGTGGGATGAGCGTGCCGAACCACTTGCGGACGATCTCGGGGTACTCGCGCACCGCGGTGTCCATGTCGCAGAAGAGCACGCCCTGCGCCTCGAGGTCTTCCCGGTTGCGGTGGAATACCACTTCACTTTCGTACTGCGCCGTCACACCCGACAGGTACTTGCGCTCGGCCTCGGGGATGCCCAGCTTCTCGTAGGTGTTCTTGATGGCGTCCGGGAGGTCCTCCCAGCTGTCCACCTGACCACCTGTCGGCTTGATGTAGTAGTAGATGTCGTCGAAGTCGAGTTGGGGCATCTGCGTGGCGAACCAGGGTGCCATCGGCTTGCGCTCGAAGTGCTTCAACGCCTTGAGGCGGAAGTCCCGCATCCACTGCGGCTCGTTCTTCATCTCTGACATCTCGCGCACGATGGACTCGTTCAGGCCCTTCTTGGGCTTGAAGATGTAGTCCTCGGCGTCGCTCCAACCAAGCTGGTAACGACCAAGATCGAGATCTGTTGTAGCCATGCGGCTCCTGAGGTCTGGGGAGGTATTTCTCCTACGTAGATAGTAACAACTACCCGGGCCAGGCGAAACGGAATCATCTGGTGGCCACGTCGGTTGCCGTGGCAGGCTCGGCCTGATGGCAACCCCTCCCCGGGCCGAAGAGCGCCCCCGCACCCTCGTCTCGCACGGTGACCAGCGGAGCGACCCCTGGTTCTGGCTGCGGGTCCGAGAGGACCCCGCCGTCCTGCCCTACCTCGAAGCCGAGAATGCCTACACCGAGGAGGAGCTGGCCCCCCTCGGCGGCCTTTGCACCACCCTCTTCGAGGAGATGAAGGCCCGCATCCTCGAAACGGACATGTCGGTGCCGTCGCGGCGCGGGCCGTGGTGGTACTACGGGCGCACCGAAGAGGGGAAGAATTACGCCATCCACTGCCGTCGGCCGGCCGGGCCGGCCGACGAGCTCCCGCCCGTCGGCGAGGCCGGGGTGGGTGAGGTGATCATGCTCGACGAGAACGCCCTGGCCGAGGGACACGACTACTTCGCCGTCGGGACGGCCGTCGTCAGCCCCGACCACGCCTGGCTGGCCTATGCCACCGACACCGAGGGAGCCGAGCACTACCAACTGCGCTTCTGCGCGCTCGATGGTCGGGGCGGGAGTGACAAGGTCGACGACGGCACCGCGCCCGAGGTGGTGGCCGACGTCGGGTACGGATTGGCCTGGTCGAGTGACGCGACCGTGGTCTTCTACGTCCGCTTCGACGACGCCCAGCGCCCCCACCAGCTGTGGCGCCACCAATTGGGGACCGATCCGGCGCAGGACGTCCTCGTCCTCGAAGAAACCGACCGGCGCTTCTCCCTCGGGACCGGACGTACCCGGGACGGGGCCTTCGTGTTGGTGGGCCTGCACAGCACCAACACGACGGAGTGGCTGGCCATCCCGGCCGACGAACCGACCACGGAGCCCCGCGTGATCATGCCCCGGCGTGAGGGCATTGAGTACGCCGTCGACCACCTTTCCCGGGCGGGTGACGCCGGCCCGGGCTGGTTCCTCATCTTGACCAACGACGAGGCCCAGGACTTCCGGGTCCTGGCCGGTCCGGACGACTTGGCGGATCGGAAGGATGGGACCGACGGGAAGGACACCTGGCGCGAGATCGTGCCGCTGCGGAGCGGGGTGCGGATCGAGGACGTCGATGCCTTTGCCACGGTGATCGTGCTCAGCGAGCGCGCCGAGGCGGAAACGGTGGTCCGGGTGCTTCCGCTCGGGGCCGGGGGCGACCCGTTGGACAGAGACCTCCTGGCGCGGAGTTGGGTGGTCCCTTCCACCGAGCGGCCCTCGTCGGTCTGGCTGGGCGCCAACCCCGAGCCGGACATCACCACGCTCCGCGTGGGGCGGACGTCGATGGTCTCACCCAGCAGTGTGTTGCAGATCGACCTGGCTTCGAGAGGCGAGATCGTCCTCAAGACCGAACCGGTGCTCGGTGACTTCGACTCGGCCAACTACACCACGTTCCTCACGTGGGCCGAAGCCGGCGACGGGGTGCGGGTGCCGGTCTCGGTGGTGCATCGCAAGGGCATCTCGTTGCCCGCCCCCTGTCTCCTCTACGGCTACGGGGCCTATGAGATCTCCATCGATCCCTCTTTCTCGCACCATCGGCTTTCTCTCCTCGACCGCGGCCTGGTCTACGCGGTGGCTCACGTGCGGGGCGGCGGTGAGCTTGGTCGAGCCTGGTACGACGGTGGCCGCATGGAACACAAGGCCAACACCTTCAGCGATTTCATCGCCTGCGCCCACCATCTCATCGACGAGGACATGGCCTCGGCCGGAGCGCTGGCGGGACGCGGCGCCTCGGCGGGCGGGCTGCTCATCGGTGCCGTGGCCAACACCGCACCCGATCTCTTTGCGGCCCTGGTGGCCCAGGTTCCCTTCGTCGATTGCGTGAGCACCATGCTCGACGCCGAGCTCCCCCTCACGGTCGGTGAGTGGGAGGAGTGGGGCAATCCGCTGGCCGACGAGTCGGCCTACCGGCGGATGCTCTCATATTCGCCCTACGACAACGTGGCCGGCCACAACGCCGACGGCAGCGTGCGCACTTACCCCGACCTGCTGGTCACCGCCGGCCTCAATGACCCCCGAGTCAGCTACTGGGAGCCGGCCAAATGGGTGGCCAAACTGCGCCACCTCAGCCCCACGACCAGGGTATTCCTCCGCACCGAGCTGGGGGCAGGCCACGGCGGGCCCTCCGGTCGCTACGACTCGTGGAAGGAGGAGGCGCTGGTGCAGGCCTTCCTCCTCGACGCGCTGGGAATGGTCCGCGCGCATTAGCGCGCCCGAGCGTGAGCGCGTCAGGTGGCGGCCGACGCGGGCGGTGTGAAGTGCAGGGTCAACGGGGTCTGATACCCCGACGGCAACGTGACCGGCGACCCGTTGACCGTAGCGGTGAAGGACGAGGGCGCGCCGACCTCGACGCTGACCAACCCGGTGGCGGGGATGGTCTGCTGTTGCCCGGCGGCCAAGACCCCGCTGAACACGCTGGCCCCGGTGGGACCGGTGACACTGATCCAGCATTCGCTCGAGGTGGCCGAGACGACCAGCGTGAAATTGCTCGACGCGACGGCGTAAGTGGCGTCGCTGGGCGAAGTGACCTGTGGCGCCGAGACGGCGGGCAGCGGGGCCGTCGTGGTGGTGCTCGCGTGCGGAGTGGTGGTCCGGCTCGTGGTTGCCGCAGCATGATGGCGAGGCGTCGCCCGGTGCGACCCGAATACCAGCAGGACCACGACCAGCACCAGCACCGCGAGGACGGCCAGGCCGGGCGCCAAGAGGCGGCGGGGCCGGTGGTTCATGAAGCCGATGGCAGGGTCTGCGCGCTCGGGTGCCGGCTCCCCCGGCACCGGGGCCAACGCGTCGTCGAAGGTGATGGCCCCGACGCGCTCGACCGGCTCGGGTGGGGCCACCGGCGGCACGGCGCTCGGGGGCGGGCTGGTCAGGCGGACGGTCGCCGAATCGGTCAGGCGGACGGTGCTCTCGGGGTAGGCGTGCTTGGGGACCTCGACCGGGGCGCCCGTTTTCTGCGATCCGTAGGGGTGCTCGTTGATGACCTCGAGCGTGTGGGCGACGCGGTGATACCCCTCGATCGTGTGGACGTCGTCGTGGGAACGGCGTCGTAGGAGCACCGCCCCCAGGAGTGAAGCGACGACCACCACGATGATGATTCCATCGACCAGCACTGCCTCCTATTCAACAGGACGCGAGGGTCGAATGGTGCTTCGGCTAGAACGCCCGGACGGACGGCACCGCGAACGGCTCGGGCACGGGGCGCACCGGCTCGCGACGGCCCAGCGCAGCAGCCTTTCTGACCGCCAACGTCCCCCCGGGGGACCCGATCGATCTCGTCGGCTCCCTCGGCGAATTCCGCCACGACCGCGCGGGCGGAGAGGTCCGGCGACGCGCCGAGGCCTTCAGTGCGGGTTGCGTCCCGCTGACTGACGGCACTCAGCGGATCGATGCCGGCCGCATGAATTGACCCTGATGAGGTGACGGAGCTGCACCGGCGGTCCGTTGGCGCCGGCCGCGCCCCCGAGGTCGCCCGAGCGGGATCGGCGCCGGCTCTTTCGTGAGGGTGCCCAGACTCAGGTGCGCATGACCAGGCGCGGCCGCAGGCCGTCGGCGATGTCATCTCGTCGGGGGTTGGTCATGTCCCGGTTCGAGAGGACGGGCTCGGTGATCCCCCACTCGGCCCCGACGGCCGGGTCGTCCCAGGCCAGGCCCAACTCGTCGGAGTCGTTGTAGTAATTGTCGACCATGTAGGTCAGCTGGAGATCGGTGATGGCAGCGAAACCGTGGGCCACGCCGGGTGGGATGAACAGGCCCTGGTCGACGTCGCCGTCCAGGTCGACCAGCTCGGTGGCCCCGTCGGTGGGCGACCCCTGCCGCAGGTCATGCAGCACCACGCGAGCCCGTCCTTCCAGGAGGTACCAGTAGTCCGCCTGGTGCAGGTGGTAGTGCAGCCCGACCAGCGCGCCCGCCTGCTTCACCGATCGATTGGCCTGCACCATCTCGCGGCCGAGGGGGAACCAGCTGCGCCGGTAGGTCTCGACGAAGCGGCCGCGCTCGTCGCCGTGCGCATCCGGGCGCACCGTGAGCACGTCGTCGATGGTGGAGGAGGGAAGGAGCTCGGGCATCGGCGGAACGCTAGCGGACGCTAGCGGTGCGCCACTCAGGCCACGAAGCGACCGAAACCGGATCGATAGAAGAGGAGCGGTGATCCGGAGCCCACCTCCATCGCCACGACGTGGCCGGTGACCAGCTCGTGGTCTCCCCCCTCGTAGATGGCCCCCAGGGTGCACTCGATGGTGGCCAGCGAGCCCTTGATGAGTGGCGCGCCCGTGGTGCCGGCCGTCCAGGCCACGCCGTCGAATTTGTATCCGCCGGAGACGGCGAAATTGAGGCAGATGGCTTCTTGGTGCTCGGCGAGGATATTGACGGCGAAGGCGCCGGCTTCGGCGATCCGCGGCCAGCTGGTGGAGCTCCTGGCCGGGGCCAGGATCACCATGGGGGGATCGAGCGAGAGGGCGGCGAAGGACTGGCAGGAGAAGCCGACGGGCTCACCGTCCTCGGAGGCCGTCACGATGGTGACGCCGGTGGCGAAGTGCCCCAGGACCTCGCGGAACCGGGCCTGATCGAGGCCCGACATCTACGCCCGACCGAGGTCGATGGATTGGGACTCGTGCGCGGCGGACACGTCCTCGATCGACTTGGCTTCGGGCAGACGGCGGGCGGAGGAGACGATGCGATCGATTTCACGGTCGTTGTGCGAAGGGTCGTGATGTGAGAGCAGGAGTCGCTTGACGTTTGCCTCCGCCGCTACGTGGACGGCGAAGGCCGCCGTCGAATGGCCCCAGTCGGACTTGGCGGCGAACTCGTCATCGGTGTACTGCCCGTCGTGCACCAGGAGATCGGTGCCCTGACAGAGTTCGAGGACGGCCTCGGGAATGGTCCGCCGGTCGAGGGGCGCCTGATGGTCCGGCAGGTAGGCCATGGTGCGACCTTCCGCCTCGATGCGATAGCCCAACGTGGACCCGCTGTGCGGAATGGTGCGCGCCATGACCTTGGTCGATCCGATGGAGAAGTCCTCGTCTCGGGTGTCGATGGTCAGGAGCTGGCCCCGGAACTGCTCCATGTGGATGGGGAAGACCGGTGGCTGGACGGCCTTGTGCAGGGCCTCCTTGAGGCTCCCTTTCGGCTGCGCCGGGCCGTGCACGGTGAGGCGGGCCCCGGGATCATGGAGGGGGCTGAAGAAGGGCAGCCCGAGGATGTGGTCGAAATGGAGGTGGGTCAGCAAGGCGGTGGCTTGGAGCGGGGTCCCCAGAGCCCGCACCTCCTTCTGCAGCACGTCGCCCAGTGCACGCAGCCCCGTCCCCAGGTCGACGATGAGCGGCTCATCCCCTTCGACGTTGACCACGAGGCATGAGGTGTTCCCCCCGTATCGCCGGTAGCGATCCCCCGAGCATGGACAAGACCCCCGGGTGCCGTAAAACGTCACGTTCACCCACACCACGCTACCTGCGCCGTGGGCGATACGTTCTGTCGGCATGGATCAACGCACCGAAACTGTCGCCGGCACCGTCGCCACCAACGGCCTCGAATTCGCCTATCTGGAGTCGGGACCGCCCGACGGGCCTCTGGCCCTGTGCCTGCACGGGTTCCCCGACTCGGCCCACACCTGGCGCTATCTGTTGCCCGAACTGGGCCAGGCCGGGTACCACGCCGTGGCCCCGTTCTTACGCGGCTACGCCCCGACGGAGGTTCCGGCAGACGGCCTCTACCAGGTCGGCGCCCTGGCCCGCGATGCCAATGCGCTGCACGAAGTCCTCGGTGGTGACGGTGATGCCGTCATCATCGGGCACGACTGGGGTGCCCTGGCCACCTACGCCGCCGTGGCCCACCGGCCGGAGCGCTGGCGTCGAGCGGTGACCGCCGCCGTGGCCCCGACCGCCTCGGTCATGGCGTCGTTCTTCACCTACGCGCAGTTGCGGCGAAGTTGGTACACCTTCTTCTTCCAGTCCCCCCTGGCCGAGCTCGCCGTGCCCATGGACGACTTCGTCTTCATCGACCGACTGTGGGCCGACTGGTCACCCGGTTACGACGCGGCCTTTGATCTGGCCCGGGTCAAGGAATCCATCGGGGATCCCGAACACATCGCCGCCGCCATCGGGTACTACCGCGCCTTGTACGACAGCGACCGGCACAGTCCCGACCTGGCCGACGAACAGGCGGCCGCCATGCTCCCGACCCCGATTCCGACGCTCTATCTGCACGGCCGAGACGACGGGTGCTTCGGGCTTGAAGCCATCGGCAACCCGCTCGCGTTCCTGGCCGAGGGATCGGAGATGGTGGTGGTGGACGGGGCCGGGCACTTCCTCAACGTCGAGCAACCCGACGTGGTGAACCGGCACATCCTGGAGTTCATCGCCCGGTAGGGCGTGTCTCCTCCGCGGTGGCCCGGCCCGGAAGGCCGACAGCATGCGGTGATCAAGACACCGACTTCCGAGCGCGCAACGGTGCGCTCAGCGCAGCTGCAGGCGGCGCGGCGTACGGGGCGACCACCGGGCGAAGCCCTCGGTCACCAGCTCGGCCGCGATCCGATCCGCTCGCTCCCGGTCATCGGGCCAGCCGCAGGCGACGGCCACCTCCGACTCGAGCAGGGGACCGGCGCGGAGCGCCTGCACCAGGCGGCCTCGACCCTGACGGTCGGAACCGGCAAAGCGCGATTGGGCACGAGCGGACGGGCTCGCCCGCCAAGGGTCCGGGCCACGCATCCCGACGCGCCGCCAACGGCACAGCCGCGACAGGGGGCACTCGGCGCAGGTGGGCCTCGGCGTGCACACGGTGGCCCCGAGGTCGAACACGGTCTGGTTGAAGTCCCACGAACGGCCGGCCGGGATCAGGTGATCGGCCATGTGCTGGGCCTGGGAGACCGTGAGCGGAGCACCGGCGACGCAGCGGGACAGCACCCGGAGGGCGTTGGTGTCCACCGTGGCTACGTCGGCCCCGAAGGCGAACGAGCGGACGGCCCGGGCGGTGTAGGGACCGATACCGGGAAGCGAGCGCAGGGCCGCCTCATCGGACGGGACCACTCCCCCGTGTTCGGCCACGACGATCCGAGCCGCCCGGTGCAGGTTGAGGGCGCGGCGGTTGTAGCCCAGCCCCGACCAGATGCGCACCACGGCCGCCGGTCCGGCCCGGGCGCAGGCGGTGGCATCGGGAAAGGCCGACAGGAAGGCCTCGTAGTACGGGATCACGCGGCCGGCCTGGGTCTGCTGGAGCATCACCTCACTGACCAGCACCGCCCACGGATCGCCGGTGCACCGCCACGGGAGATCGCGGCGGTGCTCGTCTCCCCAGTCGAGGATCCGGTCGCTGACGCGCCGGATCCGCGAGGCCGAAAGGGCCTCAGTCCCAGACGTCGTCGTCGTAGGGCCGTCGGCGCGCCGGTGCCGCGGCCTGCTTCCACACCATCACTTTGCGCCGGAAGTAGCAGACCTCTTCACCGCGTTGGTTGAAGGCCTTGGTCTCCACGGTGACGATGCCCCGGTCGTCCTTCGACTTCGAAGGGGTGGCCTCGAGCACGCGGGTCTCAGCGTAGATGGTGTCGCCGTGAAAGGTGGGGAAACGGTGCAGGAGCGATTCGACTTCGAGGTTGGCGATGCACGAACCACTGACATCGGGCACGCTCATACCGAGAGCGAGGGAATAGACGAGGTTGCCCACCACCACGTTCTTGCCCTGCACCGTCTCGTGCTCGGCGAACCACGAGTTGGTGTGCAGTGGATGGTGGTTCATGGTGATCATGCAGAAGAGATGGTCGTCCGCCTCGGTGATCGTCTTGCCGGGCCAATGGCGGTAGATATCCCCTGGAACGAAGTCTTCGAGGTAGCGGCCAAAGGGGCGGTCGTACGTGGTCATGGCGGTGCGTCAGGCCTCGGGGCGGGGGCGGGTGGTGAAGCCGAGAGAGGCACCGGGGAGAGACTCGCCGTCGATGGTCATCCTCCAGGCGAAACGGGTGCCCGGGGAAAGGGGGATGGGCCCGAGATTGACCGCCAGGGCCACATCGATGGGCGAGCCCTCGGGAATGCCCTGGGGCTGGCTCACGGTGAACTCACCCCGCACCTCGACCGGTTGCGTGCCGTCGGGCGTCTCCATGAGCACCGGCTGTCCGTCGGCATCTTCGAGAAAGAGCTCCCAGTGGTGTGATGCCTCGGCCTCGTGCCAGTCGACATCGATCTTCAAGGCGACGGCCGAGGGCACCGGATCCGGACCAGTCATGCTCCACCCCCCACCGAGGATGTAGAGCTTTCCGTCCGACACCTGGGCGGCATCGCAGAGCAACATGGTCACCTTCACGTTGAGCAGGCTATAGGTCGCGACTGGAACCAGAATGACGGAGGAGCATCAGCTCGCCGAGGAAGGGAGGTCGCCGGTGCGGCCCGAGGGCCCATCTTCGGACGCGCGGACGGGGCGCATGCAGACCCTTTGCGACGGATGACCTGGTTCTGATCACGCCGTAAGGTGCGGGGCCATGGATACGCCGCGTCGCCTCGAGGTCGGTTCCCGCCGTGAGTGAACTCATCGGGCTCAGGGACGATGTGTACCGACGCCCGTTGGCCACCGCGCTGGAACGACTCGGCCTGGAGGGCGGATGGTCTTGCGTCGATGTCGGCGCCGGGGGTGGGGACGTCTCGGTGGCGCTGGCCGAAATGGTCGGCCAGAACGGGCGGGTCTACGCCGTCGACAGCGATCCGCTCGCCCGCGACGTGGTGGCCCGCGCCGCAGCCGCCGCGGCCCAGGCTCAGATCATTGCCCTGACCCAGGCCGGTGAGGACCTGCTGTTGCCCGAACCGGTCGACCTGGCCTTCTGCCGCTTCCTTCTCCTCCACGTCCACGATCCCGTCGTGGTGGTGCGCCGGATGGCCGCGGTGGTCAAGCCCGGTGGGTGGGTCGTGGCCCAGGAGCCCATCACCTCGGCCGGGCGTATCGGCGGGGCACCCTTGTCCATGCCCGACGCCCGCCATCAAGATATTGGTGCGCTCCTCCCCTCCCTCATGCGGGACGCCGGGCTCGATGTCATCGACGCCTGGGGAGAGTCGCCGGCGGGAGTCGGACCGGGACCGGTGGCCCAGTATCTCGAATCCTTGACCGGAGTCGATCCGGGTGACGAACCGGTCGTCCTGCCGCCATTGGTCACCGTCATCGGCCGCCGCCACCCCTAAAGCCGCCACCCCTAAGGGGGGTGTCGGGCCGAGCCGGTAGATTCACGCTCCATGACGCCGACCCCTCCTCCTGGTCTCTCCGACGCCTCGGCCGCGGTCGAGGTGGCCCAGCAACTGGTGAACGGGGCCTGCGGGGCGGTGCGGGCCCGGGGCGGTGTCGACGCCAACCAGGTCGTGGCCTACGACGTGGCCCACGCCGCGGCGGCCGTGGCCACCGCCCGAGCCGCGTTGGCGTACGGAGCGCTCGGTGAGACCGAGGCGCGCCTGGCCCTGGCGTTCGTGGCCGATGTGGTGGCCGACCTGGTGGGCCGGGTGGCCGGGCGCGAGGCGGCCTGGGGAGCCGAGGCCGGATGGAGTGCTCCGGCCGCGGCGTTCTTGAGTGAACAGCGCGATCCCGCGGTGTTGGCCGGCTTGGCCACGGTGGAAGGGCCACGGCACCTGGGCGACGACTTCGAGTTGGTGCGTGAGACCTTCCACCGCTTCGCCGAGGACAAGGTGCGACCCCATGCCGAGCACGTCCACCGGACCAACGGGGACGTCCCCGAGGAGATCATCGAGGGGCTGGCCGAGCTGGGGGGCTTCGGGCTGTCGGTCCCAGAGGAGTACGACGGCTTCGCCAGCGGTGGCGAGAGCGACTACATGGGCATGGTGGTCGCCACCGAGGAGTTGAGCTGGGGCTCCCTCGGTCTCGGCGGCTCCCTCATCACGAGGCCGGAGATTCTCACCCGGGCGCTGGTCTACGGGGGAACCGAAGCGCAGAAGAAGCAGTGGCTGCCGAAACTGGCCTCGGCCGAGGTGCTGGCCGCGGTGGCGGTCACCGAGCCCGACTACGGCTCCGACGTGGCCAGCATCGTCACCTCGGCCAGCCGCGTCGAGGGGGGCTGGTCGATCAACGGGGTGAAGACCTGGTGCACCTTCGCCGCCCGGGCCGACGTCTTGATGCTGCTGGCCCGCACCGATCCGGACCGCTCCTTGGCGCATCGAGGCCTCTCGATGTTCATCGTGGAAAAATCGCGGGGCGACGGGAAGGGCTTCGTTCTCACGTCCGAGTCGGGCGGGAAGTTGGAGGGTCGTCCCATCGACACGCTGGGCTACCGGGGCATGCACTCCTACGAATTGGCCTTCGAAAACTGGTTCGTACCAGACGCCAATCTGATCGGGGGCGAGGAGGGACTCGGCAAGGGCTTCTACCTCCAGATGCAGGGCTTCGAGAACGGCCGGCTGCAAACCGCGGCCCGCGCCCTCGGTGTCATGCAAGCGGCTTACGAAGCGGCCGTGGCCTATGCGGCCGAGCGCAAGGTGTTCGGCTCGCCCATCGGTGACTACCAACTGACCCAGGCCAAGCTCGGGCGCATGGCCGCGATCATTCAGGCCACGCGACAGTGCTCGTACCACGTGGCCCGGCTGATGGCGGGAAGCGAAGGCGCGCTGGAGGCCTCCATGGTCAAGGCCTACGTCTGCCGGGCGGCTGAATGGGTCACCCGGGAGGCCATGCAGATCCACGGCGGGATGGGGTACGCAGAGGAGTTCGCGGTGAGCCGCTACTTCGTGGACGCCCGGGTGCTCTCCATTTTCGAGGGGGCCGACGAGACGCTGGCGCTGAAAGTGATCGCCCGGCGGTTGATCGGCTGAAGCTCAGGTTGAGGTTCAGCCGGCGCTGCGGGTCAGGCCCGCCCGTTCGCCCCGGCTGACGAACTTGATGGCGATCTTGCGGCTGGCTTCGTCGATCATCTCGTCGCCGAACATGACGGCGCCCTTGCGATCGCCTTCGGTGGCCTGCCGGTAGGCGTCGAGAATGTCGAAGGCCCGGTCGAACTGCTCCTGGGTCGGGGAGTAGACCTCGTTGAGGACGGCGGCCTGGTCCGGCGTGAGGGCCCACTTGCCGTCGTAGCCCAACATGCGGGTGCGCAGGGAGTAATGACGCAGGGCATCGAGCTCACGCACCTTGAGGAACGGGCCGTCGATGACCTGGAGTCCGTTGGCCCGCCCGGCCATCAGGATCCGGCTGAAGACATAGTTGAAATGGTCACCGGGGTATTCGGGTATCTCGATCCCACCGGTCAAGACCGGCATCTCGATACTGGCTGCGAAGTCGGCCGGCCCGAAGATGATCGTCTCGAGCCGCGGTGAGGCGGCACAGATCTCGTCGACGTTGACCAGGCCCCGTGCCGTTTCGATCTGCGCTTCAATCCCGATGTGGCCCACCGGGAGCCCCGACTTCTTCTCCACCTGGCTCAGCAGCAGGTCGAGCGCCACCACTTCGGCCGCCGACTGCACCTTGGGGAGCATGATCTCGTCGAGACGTTCGCCGGCGTTGCCCACCACCTCGATGACGTCGCCGTAGGTCCACTCGGTGTCCCAGGCGTTCACCCGGACGCACAGCACGCGATCGTCCCAGGCCAGGTTCTTGATGGCATCGACCACCTTGGGCCGGGCGCTCTCCTTTTCCAGCGGCGCCACGGCATCCTCGAGGTCGAGGAAGGTCATGTCGGCCGGGACGGTTGGCGCCTTGGCCAGGAACTTCTCGTTCGATCCGGGAGTCGAGAGGCAGGAACGACGAGGCAGGTCACGGGAGCGTTCTGACATGACCCGATGGTAACAAACCCGTCCCGAAGGGCCTCCCGGTGACTAGGTCAGGTGCGCCTGGAAGAAGGCCAGCGAGCGCGCCCAGACGGCGTTCGCCGCCTCGGCGTTGTACACCTCGGGGCGGGTGTCGTTGAAGAAGGCATGGTCGACGCCGGGGTAGACGATGATCTCGACCTCCTTACCCAGCCCGCGCAACTGCTCGCCGAGCGCCTCGGCGGCCTCGGGCGTGAAGAAGTCGTCGTTGCCCGCATAGTGGCCGAGGACCGCGGCCGACAGCTGGCTGTAGTCCGGCTGCGCATCCGGCCAGGCGATGACGCCGTAACACGGCACCACGGCGGCCACGGCATCGGGGCGTTGGGTGGCCAGGACCAGCGCCAGCCCCCCACCCATGCAAAAGCCGATGACGCCGACCTGGCCACCGGTGCTCCGCCGGACCAACTCGTCGACCGCGCCGCTCATGTCCTTGGCCGCCTGGTCCATCCCGAGCGCCATCATGGCCTTGCCCGCCTCGTCGGGCTCGGCCACCGTGACCCCGTGATAGAGGTCGGGGGCCAGCGCCACGAAGCCGGCGGCGGCGAAGCGATCGCAGACGTCGCGGATATGGTCGACCAGGCCCCACCACTCCTGAATCACGATGATCCCGGGGCCGGGGCCGGCCTCAGGGGTGGCCAGGTAGCCGACCGCAGTGGATCCGTTGCTTGGAAATTCGATCATCTCACCCATGCCATCCGACCGTAGCCTGGAGGAGGCCGAAAGGGCGAGGCACGGGGTGGGCGAAGGGACGGGACGGATCGGGGAAAACTGTGAATTTCTCAACAAGGCGCGTGAGCTGGTACTTCCTACCGATAGTACGACCACACATGGGGGTGTACTACCGAGGGTGTTTGAATCGCAGCACGTGAGCCGATAAGAATGCCCTCATCGTGACTGACGTAGAGCGGCCCCCCAGCCACTCCGCGCCGCGGTCAGGTCGGAGCGGTCGGCTGCTCCGGCGGGTACTCGTACCCGTTATGACCGTCGTCACAGTGTGCTCAAGCACTGTGGTTCTAGTTTCGCGTCCCGTCGGCGCTGACTCCATCACCGACGCCAAGGCCAAGGCCGCCCAGATCGAATCCGAGTTGGCCAACGCGCAGTCCCAGATGTCGGCCCTGAGCCAGCAATACGACGCCGCTCGGGTCAAGCTAGACCAGGTCGATTCCGACATCGCCACCACCAAGGCAGCCATCGCGGTCAATCAGGCTCAGGTCAGCAAGGACAAGACCATCCTAGAAAAGGCCGCCATCGCCAACTACGTCTCCGACGGGGCGGCGGCGAGTGAGAACCCGATCTTCTCCAACAACGAGAAGACCATCGGCGCGGCCACCGAGTACAACCAGATCGCCTCGGGCGACATCAACCAGGCCGTGGCCAACCTCCACACCGCCGAGAACAAACTGGCGGCGCAGCAAGCACAGCTGACCGCCCAGCAGGGGCAGGCCCAATCCGCCGTGTCTGCCGAGCAGGCCGCCGTGACCCAGAACCAGCAGGTGGTGCAGGAACAGTCGAATGCCCTGGCCCAGGAGAACGGCCAAATCGCCACCCTCGTCCAGCAGCAGGCCGCGGCCGAAGCCGCGCAAGCAGCTCAGGCCAGCGCGGCGAAACTGGCCGCCGCTCAGGCCGCGGCC
>Ga0208357_1000770_pt1 | contig 24700 bp, 24 predicted proteins | sample NGESurdeep092012_6_FD_184487 | JGI IMG/M metagenome (GOLD analysis project Ga0208357, IMG submission 184487) | Arctic peat soil microbial communities from Barrow, Alaska - NGEE Surface sample F52-2 deep-092012 (SPAdes) | ecosystem: Environmental > Terrestrial > Soil > Wetlands > Peat ...
CCCCCGTCCGGCGGTGGTGTTCGTGGCCGACGGTGAGGCCCGGGTGGTCGTGCGGCGGGAGACGAACGACGACCTGGTGCGCCTGGACGGTTGATCGGCCGTCGTTTTCTGTTCAGGTTCGCCGAGATACGAGACCGGCGGGCGGTAGCGTGAACAAATGGAGAGCAGCGCGCCAAAGACCGGGGCACAGGGCCTCACCGCCCCTAGCGACAAGCCTGTTCGGGTGGCTGTCCTCGGGGCCGGCAATGTCGGCGGTGCTCTGGTCTCGCTGCTTCTGACCGAGGGGGACGCCATCGCCGCCCGTTCGGGTGTGCGCTTCGAACTGGCCGGGGTGGCCGTGGGAGACGTCGGACGGGCCCGTTCCGGCGTGCCCCAGGACCTCCTCACCGGTGACGCCAAAGGTCTCGTCTCCCACCCCGACGTCGACCTGGTCGTGGAACTGATCGGCGGTCTTGATCCGGCGCGGGATCTGGTCGAAACGGCCCTAGCCGCCGGGCGGCCGGTGGTGACGGCCAACAAGGAGCTGATCGCCGCCCACGGCGCCTCGCTGGCCGATGCCGCCGTCGCCTCGGGGGTCGATCTCCTCTACGAGGCGGCCGTGGCCGGTGCCATTCCCCTCATCCGGCCCCTCCGAGAGTCATTGGCCGGAGAGCGGATCCGAAGAGTGGTGGGCATCGTCAACGGGACCACCAACTTCATCCTGACGATGATGTCCGAGCAGGGTCTGTCGTATTCCGAGGCCCTGGAGGAGGCCCAACGCCTGGGCTTCGCCGAGCGAGATCCGACCGCCGATGTTGACGGTCACGATGCCGCGGCCAAGGCCGCCATCTTGGCCAGTCTGGCTTTTCGGTGCGTGGTGCTCGGCACCGACGTTCCCCGGCAAGGGATCGCGTCGGTCGATCCGGTGGATATCGCCTTTGCCGATCGACTCGGCTACGTGGTCAAACTCCTGGCCGTGGCCGAACGATTCGATGACGGGGACGGAGCCAACGACTCTCCCGAGATCTCAGTTCGCGTCCATCCGGCCATGCTTCCGCGTACCCACCCACTGGCCGCCGTACGGGGCGCCTTCAACGCCGTTTTCATCGAAGGCGCGGCGGCCGGGGAGCTCATGCTCTACGGCCGTGGTGCCGGGGGCCTTCCCACCGCTTCCGCCGTCCTCGGGGATCTCATCGATGCCGCCCACCACCTTCGATCGAGGTCACCGGCGCGGGTGGCTCCACGGGTCGACGTGCGTCTCCGTCCCGACGATGACCTGTGGTGCGCCTGGTACCTGAGCATCGACGTCGCCGACCGGCCCGGAGTGCTGGCCGCCGTGGCTCAGGTCTTTGGCGCCCAGGGCGTTTCGATCCGCTCCATGGAGCAGGTCGGCCTCGGGGATGAAGCCCGACTGATCTTTCTCACCCACGTGGCCCGGGCCGGGGACGTCCGGCGAACCATCGACGGGCTCCGAGAGTTGGATGCCGTCGATCGCGTTGGAGGCGTGCTCCGCATCGTGGGCGATCAGGATGACGTGTAGCTGATGGCGCAATGGCCCGGAATTATCGAGGCGTACCGCAAGCTCCTGCCGGTGACGGAGGCCACCCCGGTGGTGACCCTCTTGGAAGGCGGGACCCCGCTGCTGCCGGCACCAAAGTTGTCCGAACGCCTGCAGGCCCGAGTGCTTTTGAAGATTGAAGGCCTCAATCCCACAGGATCCTTCAAGGACAGAGGCATGACGCTGGCCATCTCGAAGGCTCTGGAGGAAGGGGCCAAGGCCGTTGTCTGCGCGTCGACCGGAAACACGTCGGCCTCGGCCGCCGCCTATGCCACGCGGGCCGGCCTCACCTGTGCCGTCCTCATCCCCGAAGGCCACATCGCCTTGGGCAAACTGGCGCAGGCCCTGGTCCATGGAGCCAAGGTGCTGCAGGTGCGGGGCAACTTTGACGAAGCTCTGGCCATCGTGCGACGGTTGGGCGATCAGGCGCCGGTCACCGTAGTGAATTCGATCAACCCCTATCGGATCCAGGGACAGAAGACTGGGGCCTTCGAAATCGTCGACTTTCTCGGAGATGCCCCCGACGTGCACTGCATACCGGTAGGGAACGCCGGGAACATCACGGCCTACTGGCGGGGATACTGCGAGTATCGCCATGCCGGCCGAGCCTCGAAGCTCCCCCGCATGTGCGGATTTCAAGCGGCCGGAGCCGCACCCATCGTCGATGGTCACCCCATCGAGAATCCCGAGACGATCGCCACCGCCATCCGAATCGGGAACCCGGCTTCCTGGTACGGCGCCACAGCGGCGGCCAGCGAGTCGGGGGGAGCCATCGACGCCGTGACCGACGAGGAGATCCTCGCCGCCTACCGGTTTCTCGCCTCAGAAGAAGGGGTCTTCTGCGAGGCGGCATCAGCGGCGTCCGTGGCCGGCCTTCTCAAGATGGGTGTTCCCCCGTCTTCGACCGTCGTCTGCGTTCTCACCGGTAACGGTCTCAAGGATCCTGACCTGGCCATCAGCCAGATCAAGGTTCCCACCCCGGTCGATGCCTCCTACGACGCCGTTCTGGGAGCCCTCGGCCTCTAAGGGGGCCTCTTTCTGCCGAAGAGCGTCCTGTTCCCAGGGGGATGTGGGAATGAAGGGGACATTGTGGGCGTTGGCTTGATTAATAGGATCGGGGTCTCTCGGGGACTATGTTGCCCAATGGCTCCGGTGTCCGGTATCATGCGTACACCGCCGCCGCTCAAGTAGCTTCGGAGTGTCGCGGGTGACACGCCTCTTCTGGCGGTCCTCCACGAGCAATCCTTCAAGGGGGCCTCGGCGGAACTAGCGGAACCGGTACGAATTGTGCCGAACGCTTTTTACCCTCTGTCCGGTGTTCTCCGATTCCTGGGCTCACAAAACCCGTCTTCGAGGACGCAAACTAGCGAGGTGGTAGATGGCTGCAGAGCAACAGCTCGAGCGGTCCGTATTAGAACGAAAAGAGCGCGAGGAGCTCCGTGCCATAGCCGACGCTATGGCTCTCGACACAAACTCCAGGAGCAAGAAGGCCGACATCATCGACCAGATCCTGCGTGCCGCGGGCGTGGATGCTACGACTGCGAGTAGCGCCAACGGAGCCGGTGCGACCAACGGTGCCAGCGCCGCTCCCGCCCGACCCCGATCCCGCGCTAGCAGCGCGCGAGCGGCGGCCAACGCGGAGGCGAAGCCGGAGCCGGAGCCATCGGAAACGGTGGCAACCAACGGTGAAGAAGCTGAGAATCCGCCATCCAACGGGACCACGCCGGCACGGAGCAACGGGCGGTCCGCCGCCGCGTCTGCGCCTTCCGCGACCGCTGAGGAGGCGTCGCCGGCTCCGGAGGCCACGACTGCACCGGAATCGACACCCGTGGCGCAGGCCGAAGCTCCGGCCCCGGCCCGTCAGACAACACCGAGCCAGGGTGGCTCGGGCCAGGGTGGTCCCGGCCAGAACCGCCAACAGACGCAGCAGCCCCAGCACTCGCAAGCGGGTGGCAATCCCAACGATCCGGCCAACCGGCGAGGACGTCGGCGACGTGGCCGTGAGCGGACAGGACCCGGTGGCGGCAGTTCCGCTCCCGGCGAACGCGAGTTGCAGGGCGGTGGACAAGAGGCCCAGTACCAGGGCGAGTTGGTCCCTGTCAGCGGTCTCCTCGACCTGCGCGATGAAGGATACGGATTCGTGCGGGCCGACGGTTACCTGCCGAGCCCTCGTGACGTCTATGTGTCGATCAGCCAGGCCCGACGATTTGCTTTGCGTAAAGGCGACTACGTCGAAGGAGCGAGCCGTCCGGCCGCCTCCAACGAGAAGTTTCCCGCTCTCATCCGTATCGACACGGTTTCAGGATTGTCTCCTGACGAAGCACGGAGCCGGCCCCGATTCGAAGATCTGACGCCACTGTTCCCCGACTCGAAGCTCAAGCTGGAGACGCCGGGCGCCGCCGAGATCACTACCCGGATCATCGATCTGATCTCGCCCATCGGTAAGGGCCAGCGCGGCATGATCGTCTCTCCGCCCAAGGCGGGGAAGACGACGGTCATGAAGCAGATCGCCCATTCGATCGAGGCCAACAACCCCGAGGTGCATCTCATCGTCCTGTTGGTCGATGAACGACCGGAGGAAGTCACCGACATGCGTCGCTCGGTCAAGGGCGAAGTTGTGGCCTCGACCTTCGACCGCCCGTCGGATGAACACACGGCTATCGCCGAGCTCACCATCGACCACGCCAAGCGTCTGGTCGAGGTCGGGCGGGACGTCGTCATCATCCTCGACGGCATCACCCGTCTGGCTCGGGCCTACAACCTGGCCCAACCGGCCAGTGGCCGGATCATGTCCGGTGGTGTGGACTCGGGGGCCCTCTATCCGCCCAAGCGGTTCTTCGGCGCCGCCCGGAACATCGAGGAAGGTGGATCTCTCACCATTCTGGCCACCGCCCTGGTGGAGACCGGTTCCAAGATGGACGAGGTCATCTTCGAGGAGTTCAAAGGCACCGGGAACATGGAGCTCCGGCTCGACCGCCGGTTGGCCGAGCGGCGTCTCTACCCCTCGATCGATGTCAATGCCAGTTCCACCCGGCACGAGGAGCTCCTGTTCGAGCGGGGCCAACTCCAGCAGGTGTGGAAGTTGCGCCGGGTCTTGAACGCCCTGGCCAACGACGGCAGTGCCGCCGCCGGTCTGGAGCTTCTGATGGACAAGATCAGGACGACCAAGAGCAACGACGAGTTCCTGGCCGAGATCGCCAAGGGTCCCGCCACCTGAGGGTCCGAAACCTCTGAAAAAGCGACAATCCGACCCTCCCGATCAGGCGGGTGTTTCAGACGGCCCGGGCAACCTTTAGACTGGGGACACTATGAAGACCGACATCCACCCTTCCTACGTGGAATGTGCCGTCAAATGTTCGTGCGGCAACACGTTCACGACCCGTTCCACCAAGTCCGACCTCAGGGCCGAGTTGTGTAACGAATGCCATCCTTTCTTCACCGGCAAGCAGAAGCTGGTCGACGCCGGTGGCCGGGTGGAGCGCTTCCAGCGCCGGTACGGGACACGCAAGAGCAAGTGATCCCGGAGGGTCCCGCCGGCCACCCCTATGGTGGTCGCCGGTCCACCCTCCCTGGAAAGACATCGCTACTCTGGTGACGTGGACCCCGACCGCCTAGCCGCCTGGGAACGCGAATACGAGTCGGTCTTGAGCGAGCTCTCAGAAGCCGCCGCCTCCGGAGAGCACGGGCGTCTCCGCACCCTTTCTCGGCGCCACAATTCCCTCGAAGCTCTCGTCACCACCGGCCGCCGGCTGCAGCAGGCGGAGGCCGATTCGCAGACGGCCCGTGAGATGTTGACCGAGGCGTCGCCGGAAGAGCGTGAGATGTTGCGGTCCAGTCTCGAAGAGTCCCAGGCTGACGCCGAAACCTTGGAGCAGGCCCTGCGCGTTCTCCTGGTGCCGAGCGATCCCAATGATGGACGAAACGTGATCGTCGAGATCCGGGGCGCTGAAGGTGGAGAGGAGGCGAATCTTTTTGCCCGCGACCTCTTCGAGATGTTCCGGAGATACGCCGAACGCCGGGACTGGAAGCTCGAGGTGCTCTCCTCTGATTCCTCCGATCGCGACGGCCTGAACGAGATCACCTTCGTGGTCAAAGGCGATGACGCCTGGCGACGCCTGAAACACGAAGGTGGGACCCACCGCGTGCAGCGGGTTCCGGTGACCGAGTCCCAGGGCCGCATCCATACATCGGCCGCCACCGTCATGGTCCTGCCCGAAGCCGAGGAGATCGAAGTCAACATCGATCCGTCCGACCTGCGCGTCGATGTTTTTCGTTCGACCGGCCCCGGCGGCCAATCAGTGAATACGACGGACTCCGCCGTCAGGATCACTCACGAGCCCACCGGCATCGTGGTTTCCATGCAGGACGAGAAAAGTCAGATCCAGAATCGGGCCCGAGCCATGCAGGTGCTCCGTGCCCGTTTGCTCAAGCTGGAACAGGACAAGTTGGCTTCCGAACAGTCCGAACAACGCAGGAGCCAAGTGGGTGGCGGCGGTCGATCGGAAAAGATCCGCACCTACAATTTCAAGGAGAACCGGGTCACTGATCATCGCGTCAAGCTCACCTTGCACAAGCTCGACCGGGTTCTTGACGGCGAACTCGATGAACTCGTCGACGCGCTCCTGATCGACGAGCGCGACCGCCAGATCGACGAAGGCGCCGCCGCTGCCGCCGGAGGGTGATCACGACCCATCCTGATCACCCTGGACTGGATCACGACGCGCCGATACGCACCGTTGGTCAGCTGGTGGCCTCGGTGTCGACCCGCCTCCATTCCGAAAATGAAGGGCGATGGATAGTGGCGCAGGCCGCCACTATTGCTCCGGCCCGGATCCTCACCGTGCTTGACGACCCTGTCTCAGCCGAGACCGTCGAAGCCGTTCGGGTCATGGTGCAGAGACGCACGGCGGGGGAGCCACTGCAGTACATCCTCGGGACCTGGTCCTTTCGAGATCTCGAGGTGAACGTCGACCCCCGTGCACTGGTGCCCCGTCCGGAAACGGAACAGGTCGTCGAGGTGGCGCTCATCGAGTTACAACGTCTTTCCCGAGAGCGAGGAGAGGCAACGGACCCGTTGGTGGCGGTGGATCTCGGCACCGGATCGGGAGTCATTGCCCTGTCCCTGGCCCTCGAAGCGGTCGATGCCGTCCGGCCATCGTCGGCCTCGGCCGGGAAAGCAACGGATATCGAGATCGCGGTCTGGGCCACCGACGTATCGTTGCCCGCCCTGGAGTTGGCCCGGATCAACCTGGCCGGACTGGCTCGCCGTGACGCCGCCGCTGCCTCACGCCTCACGCTGGCCGAAGGATCCTGGTTCGACGCACTGCCGCCACGGTTGGCCGGCCACGTTCACTTGGTGGTGTCCAACCCCCCTTATGTGTCAGCCGCCGAATGGACGGTTCTCGATCCCGAAGTCCGTGATCATGAACCCCACAACGCCCTCGTCCCCGGTGAGTCGGGACTCGAGGCCATTGAGATCCTGGTGGACCAGGCTCGCTCGTGGCTAGCTCCGGGCGGCGTCCTGGTCGTTGAATTGGCTCCTCACCAGGCGGCCACGGTGCTGTCCCTGGCCGAGAGGGCGGGATATCTCGACGCAGACGTCCTCCCTGATCTGGCCGGTCGGGCCCGTGCCCTCACGGCCCGGTGGCCCGGTGCCTAAAGGCGAGATGCCTGTCGGGGAGTCGCCGTCACCGGCAGGCGGCCTCGGAGACCGGTGGGAGATCGACGCGGCCGCGGCCCTGAAGGCCGGCGCCGTTGTGGCCATCCCCACCGACACCGTCTACGGCTTGGCCGTCGATCCCCGGTGCGCGGGGGCCACCGACCTCGTCTTCGCCCTCAAGCGCCGTCCGGCCACTCTCGAGCTCCCGGTGCTCGTGGCGGACCGGGCGCAGGCCGAAGCGTTGGCCGGTCCCGACGGCTTGTCCACCACAGCCCGCCGGCTGGCGGACCGCTTCTGGCCCGGATCATTGACCATGGTGGTCAGGCGGCGGCCGGGCGTCGATTGGGATCTCGGTGGCGATGGGCGCACCATCGGATTGCGCTATCCGGCTCACGACTTCGTCCAACGACTGTGCCGCTCGGTCGGACCCTTGGCCACCACCAGTGCCAACCGGCACGGTGAGCTACCGATCATGACGGCGGCGGCTCTGGTGGAAGAGTTCGGTGACGACATCGCCGTCGTCGTTGACGGAGGACAGTGTGCCGGCGCGCCGTCGACCGTCATCGATCTGACCGGTGACGCTCCGCGGTGCATCAGGGAAGGGGCGGTGCCGTGGCGCGACATAGAAGAGGCCGTCGCTTAGCCGCCCACCGCCAATCCTTCGACGAAGCAGCGGAGGGGTAGATCTCAGCGCAACTCGACCCGGCCGTCGGGGTGGACGCGGGCCATTCGGCCGCACCCTTCTTCCTCTTCCAGGCCGGTCAGAGTTTCGGAGTCGGTCAGTGTCCCCCAGGCGCGGGCTCCTTCTGGGGTCAGGAGAGCCACGATGGCCCGTTCGGGTTCGCCGGTGCGTCCGTGGATGACGGTGTAGGTCTCGACAATGGCGTCGCCCACGAAGTCGGCGGCCGGCATCCGCTGGGGAAGGGCATCGACCTCCGCTTGGGGACTGTCGTAGGCGAAACCATGAGTCGGCGGCGACGTCGACCACGTACCCACCGCGTGTTTCGTGACGTACCACCCGAGACCGGTCACCAGACCGACCGAACCGGGGTGACGGCGCAACCGGTCGGCCATGGTGGCGATCGAATGGCTCACGTAGTTGTTGCCCGGGCCACCGGCGAAGCCGAGTCCACCGGTCACCGTCAGAGGGCGATCGGCATCGTCGATGGCCAGGCCGAGCTCGTGGGCGGCGATCTGAACGGCTGACGGGAAACACGAGTACAGATCGATGTGGGCGATGTCGTCCACACCGACGCCGGCCAGGCGGAGAGCACTCTGACCGGCCAACCGGATGGCGGGCGATGAGTGGAGATCATTGCGGTGCGACAGGAACCAGTGATCGTGGGCGTCGGCTCCGGAGAGAGGAAAGACCCACTGCTCCTCGGGTACTCCCGCTGACCGAGCGGCTTCCACCGAGCAGAGGATGAGGGCGGCACCTTGGTCGACCCGGTCGTTGGCGTTGAAGAGCTTCGGATAAGGGAATCCGATCATCCGGTTCTCTGGACCCACGGTCCGGAGCTCGAGGGCCGTCCGCCGTTCCCGAAACCAGGCGTAGGGGTTGTCCGCCGCCACGTCGGAGAAGCGGGCCCACATCTCCGACACTCTCTTCTGGTGGGCGGCGATGTCCTCGCCGGCCGAGAAGCGCAAGGCATTCTCGAAGAGGGGGTAGACGTTGATGGGTCTGTCGAGGCCACTGGCCAGTTCCACCTCCGTCACCGCCGCCCGGTCGACGCCGAGGCGGACCGGTTCGGGAGTCTCCGGGGGCTGTGACGTCCAGGGCAGGATCGGTCGTCCGGGATCCCGCTGGGCGGCGACTCGGGTGAAGATGCACTCGGCCCCGGCTAGGAGGGCCACATCCAGATCGCCGGCAGCGATGGCCTGGGCCGTCAGGTTCACCACCGTCTGAGGGTTGTTGCCTCCGATGGCCGTCAGGGCCAGTTCGGCCGGCGCCAGGCCGAGGCGGGCGGCCACCAGGAGCCCGGGGTTCACGTAACGCCAGCTCAAGGGCACCATGATCCGCAAGGACCGGGCCTGGTGGAGCAGCCGCTCCCCGGCCCCGGACCCTCCGCAATCAACAGCCGCCGACCGGAGCGCCCGGGCCATCAGCTCGACCGGCTCGTCCCGTTCGATGATCGGGCGGGCCGGGTCGGGACGTTCCGTGACCTGCCCGACGCCCACCAGGACGGGTGTGCGGGGGTCGAGCACCATGCGGCGGAGCGTATCCGGGGTCGTCCTCCCCCGGCCCCGGAGCGGCGGAGGGCCCTCGGTATGCTTCGGCGATGCGCATCGCGGTCGGGTCCGACCACGCCGGGTACCGCCTGAAGCAGGTCCTGGCCGAGCACCTCTCCGGTCTGGGCCACGAGGTCGAGGACCTGGGGACGCACTCGGAGGCGACGGTCGACTACCCGGAATTCGGCGCCGCGGTGGGCCGGGCCGTGATCGAAAGCCAGGCGGACCTCGGCGTTTGTGTCTGCGGCACCGGCATCGGGATCGCCATCGCCGCCAACAAGATCGAGGGCGTCCGGGCCGCCGTCGTCCACGACGCCACCACGGCCCGGCTGGCGCGTGCCCATAACCATGCCAACGTGGTGTGCATGGGTGGCCGGATCGTGGGCGATGAGGTGGCCCGGGACGCCATCGATATTTTTCTGACCACCGAGCCGGTGGGCGGGCGTCACCAAAAGCGGGTCGAAGAGATTGCCGGGCTCGAGGCGCGCTGAGCGCCTCATTGGACGATGGGACGATGATGAACGACCGCAATGCCAACCCCGATGTGGCCTCCTCGCCCTTCGACTCCTGGTTGGCCGAAGACGCTGAGGTAGCGGAGCTGCTGCGGGCCGAAGCCGCCCGTCAGTCGACCACGCTCCAGTTGATCGCCTCGGAGAACTTCACCTCGCCAGCCGTGTTGGCGGCGACGGGGTCGGTGCTCACCAACAAGTACTCCGAGGGATATCCGGGCCGGCGCTACTACGGCGGGAACACGATCATCGACGAAGTGGAAGAGCTGGCCCGGGAGCGAGCCAAGGCCCTGTTCGGAGCCGAACACGCCAACGTGCAACCGCATTCCGGGGCCAACGCCAACCTGGCCGCCTACCAGGCGCTTCTCCAGCCCGGCGACACCATTCTGGCCATGCGGCTCGACCAAGGTGGTCACCTCACCCACGGCTCACCGGCCAGCATCACCAGCAAGATCTGGCGATTCGTGGCCTACGGGGTTACCCCCGCTTCTGACGATCCGTCGCGTCCGGGCGAGATCATCGACTTCGATGAGGTGGCCGACATCGCCAAGCGCGAACGTCCGAAGCTCATCGTGGCCGGGGCCACCGCTTATCCGCGCTTGATCGAGCCTGAGCCTTTCCGTGAGATAGCCGATGCCGTCGGGGCCCGGCTCATGTTCGACATCGCCCACCCGGCCGGTCTGGTGGCCGGGGGAGCCCACCCGAACCCGGTGGGGGTGGCCGACGTGGTCACCTTCACCACCCACAAGACCCTGCGGGGACCACGCGGTGGCGCCATCCTGTGCCGGGCCGATCTGGCCAAGGCCATCGACTCAGCCGTCTTTCCCGGCCTCCAGGGCGGCCCGTTGGAACATGTGATCGCGGCCAAGGCGGTGGCCTTCCGGGAGGCGGCGCAGCCGTCGTTCCGCCAGTACGCGGCGGCCGTAGTGGCCAATGCCGGCACCCTGGGAAAGGCCCTGGCCACCGAGGGTTTCCGCCTGGTCTCGGGGGGCACCGAGAATCATCTGATCCTCATCGACCTGCGGTCGTTCGACGAAGACCTCACCGGCAAAGAGGCCCAGGAGGTGCTCGACCAGTCCGGGATCACGCTGAACCGCAACACCATCCCCGACGACCCACGTTCGCCCTTTGTGACCTCGGGTCTCCGCCTGGGCACCGCCGCGCAGACGTCGGCCGGCATGGGGGAACCCGAGATGGCTGAAATCGCCGCGCTGATGGCTACCTGCCTGCGGGGCCGGACCGACGAGGGCGTGCTGGCCCAGGTGCGGGGCTCGGTACACACCTTGTGCGACCGGTTCCCGCCGTATCCGGGGTTGTCCGGCCTGGGTGGTAGCGCCACCGGCTCCGGCGGTCGAGGGGACTGAAAGCCATGCCCCCCTTGGGGGCGTACGCCATCGTGGCCGCGGTGGCCGCCGTCGGCACGTACGTCGTCATGTTCCCTCTCCGGGTCCTGGCTGTCCGGGTCGGGTTCGTCGACGAGCCCGACGAACGTCGGATCCACACCCGGGTGACGCCGAACGGCGGCGGGGTGGCCATGTTCGTGGCTTTCCTGGTGGCCATGATCGTGGCTTCCCAGATCCCCCAGCTCAAGGGCATCTTTCAGGGATCGTCCGAGCCTCTCGGGGTGGTCCTCGGTGGTGCCGTGATCTTCTTCGTGGGTCTGGCCGACGACATCAGGGATGTTTCCGCTCCGGCCAAGATGGCCGGCGAGGTACTGGCCGCCATGGTCCTCGTCTTCCTGGGCGTGACCATGCTCCAGTTCAAGATCCCGCTGGTCGGATTCCTGGTTCTCTCCTCCGGCAGCGAATGGACACCGCTGCTCACCGCCCTGTGGGTCGTCGTCATCACCAATGCCGTGAATCTCATCGACGGACTCGACGGCTTGGCCACCGGCATCGTGGCCATCGCCTCGGGCGCCCTGGCCATCTACGGTTTACGACTGGTGGACCAGGGTCAACTGGCCCCCGACAACCTGGGACCGCTGATCGCCGTGATCGCTTTCGGTGTCTGCGTCGGTTTCCTCCCTCACAATTTCCATCCGGCCCGCGCCTTCATGGGCGACGCCGGAGCGCTTTTTCTCGGCCTCCTCATGGCCGCCGCCACCATGGAAATCGGGGGCCGGCAGCCGGAGGCCAGTGGTCAGACCTTCTTCTTCTTCATCCCCATCTTCATCCCCCTCTTCATCCTGGGGGTCCCCATCGCCGACATGGCCTTCGCCTTCATCCGGCGGACGGGAAAGGGCACCGGCTTCCACACCCCCGACAAGGACCACGTCCACCACCGGCTCCTGCGCCTGGGCCACGGTCCCCGCCGGACGGTGGTGATCCTCTGGGCCTGGACGGCGCTGTTGTCCGGATTCGTCCTCTATCCGCTGTTCGCCAGCAAGGCCAATGCCATCATCCCGTTCGGTGTCGTGGTCCTTGGCCTGGTCCTTTACACCCTCTTCCATCCCGGACTGAGGAAGAACGCCCCTCCCGTCGAAGGGGATGCCGACGACGAACAGCCGGGCCTGGCCCCGGCCCCCGAGGGGGGACCCGGACCGTCGGTGGAGGCAGTTCCCCTGCCTGCCGCCCCCGTCGGGGATCCGGCCCACTCGGCCCATGGGGACCGGGGGGGCGCCACCCCACGGGAAGGCAATGGGGCCTACGTTGTCCCCTTGGCGGCACCGGGGATCGTTCCCGAGTCCGTTGGCGACAGCAACTAATCGTCCGGATCGGTGCTCGTTTTGCCGCGCACAAGGACCGGATGGGAGGATTAGGCCTGTGCGGTACCCCTCCCTCGCTTTTGTTTGTCACCGGGCCCCTGCTGTCGGTTCCGTTGCCGGGCACGGCGAGTGACCCCAGGCAACGCGGGCCATGCGTCACATAGTCCCGCTCGTTGACGACGCGCGTCGGGCGGCAGGACGTGGAACAGAAACCTTCGCCCCGACCGCTCGACCTGATGGCCATGGGACTCAGCTCGGCACTGATGATCGGGCTCGGCCTGGGCATCGGCGTGGGCATCGACGACTGGCTGCACAGCAGTCCTGTTGCCACGCTTCTGGGGCTCGCCTTCGGCATCACTGCTGCGGTGGGGAGCACCGTGTACCGGGTTCGCAAATTCTTGTAGACACGTCCGGCTCCGGCCGGACACCGAGTTGATCGGGGTACGACCATGATCGACGCCTTTTCACAGTTCTCACTGCCACAGATCTCCACCGTGGCCCGTCGTACGTCGCTCGCCGCGCTGGCCATCGGAGGCATCGCCGTCATCGGCCTCGGTCTCACCGGGCACGCCCTCGTCGGGATCGGAGTGTGTCTGGGCCTGGCCTTGGCTCTCGGGAACTTCCGTCTCATTTCTCGCGCCACGGTCAAGGCCAGCATGTCGGGCAACCCTGACACCCGTCGGCCGTTGGCCCTGAACACCCTCGGACGCATGGGCGTGATCACCGTTATCGCCTTCGGTCTGGTGTTCCTGTCCCGGCCTCTGGGTTTCGGGACGCTCGTCGGGCTCGCTGCTTTCCAGTTCACCCTCTTGAGCAATGTCGTGGTGGCCATGTTGCACGAACAGGGGCAGGCGGTCGTTCCGGCGGGCGGGGCGACGGAGATTGATTCGTGACGGGGTCCACCGGCCTGGCCGCCATGCGCTTTCTGGCCACCGATATCAATGTGGGAGAACACGTTCAGAAGAAGCTCTTCGGCCTGACCGTCGACGTCGACACTCTGTGGGCGACGGCTGCGGCCATGCTCGTCGTTATCGTCATGGGTCTCTATCTCCGTTCCCGGGCCACGTCCGGCGTACCCGGGAAGTTGCAATTGGTATGGGAGATGGGAGTTTCCGCGGTCAGCAAGCAGGTGGAAGGTTCCATCGGCCCCCGCGGCATGGCCGTGGTGCCCTTGGCCGTCACGCTCTTCATCTTCATCCTGGTGGCCAACACCTTCGAGTCGTTAGGTATCGGTTCCAATATCGAGTGGTTGCCGGCGCCGACGGGGGACATCAATCTCACCCTGGCCTTGGCGTTCATCGTCATCATTCCCGTGCACATCGCCTCCATCCGCAGCCGGGGCCCGGTGGGTTATGTGAAGCACTACGTGGCGCAGCCTTTTCCGAAATTCCTGTTTCCACTGAACGCCTTCATCAACGGCGTGGAGGAAGTGGCCAAGCCCATCACCCTGGCCCTGCGACTCTTCGGCAACCTGTTGTCGGGCGGCCTGATGCTGGCTTTGATCGCGGCCCTGGCCACCTGGAACATCGCTCACGTCCCCATCGGCGATGTCCTGACGATCTTCCTCAACCCTCTGTGGAAGTTCTTCGACCTCATCATCGGGGCCATTCAGGCCTTCATTTTCGCCTTGCTCACCATCTTGTACTTCGACACGGCGATGAGCGATGCGCACTGAGAACCGCAGCCTCCTAGCGGCTCGTCCGTAGTCCCAACCGCAACCGACACAAAGAAGGAGCTTTCTGATGGCAGATCCGAAGCTGGACCAAGCGATTCAGTTGGCCGGCGCCATGATCGGCGGTGGCTTGCTGATGGGCGGAGGCGCCGTGGGTGCCGCCATCGGCGACGGCCTGGCCGGTAGCCAGACGATCGCCGGCGTGGCGCGTCAACCTGAGGCGCAGGGACGACTGTTCACAATCATGTTCCTGACGGTGGGGCTGGTCGAGGCCATGTACTTCATCAACCTCGCCTTCACCGCCCTCTTCGTCTTCTCCCTGTACAAGAAGTAACGCCACTCTCCGCTGGACGTGGTCGCCATGGCGGCGCGTCACGCGGTCCACCAAGCGAGGCTTAATTGTCATGCTGATAGCCAGCAGTAACTTCCTCATCCCCAACGGGACCCTCATCATCGAGGTGGTCGCCTTTCTCCTCCTTTTGGGCTTCCTCGCGCGTGTCGTGCTGCCCCGCTTGAACAAGGCACTCGAAGAGCGGCAAGAGGAGATCCGCACCTCACTGGAGGCGGCCGAGGTAGCGCGGGCCGAGGCCGACGAGACGCAGTCCCAACTGCAAGGGATTCTCGACGAGGCCCGTCAGCGCGCCCGCGAGATCGTGGCCCAGGCCAACAAGGTGGCCGAAGGGGTGGCCGCCCAGTCCGAGGAACGCGGCCAGCAGGAGTACGACCGCCTGGTGCGGGCGGCCGAGACGGACATCGCCCTGGCCCGCCAGCGGGCGGTCGACGAAGTGAGCAGCCAAATCGGCGCCCTGGTCATGTCTGTGGCCCGCCAGGTCATCGGTCGCGAGATCGATGCCACCAGTCACCGGGCCCTCATCGACGAGGCCGTGGCCGCTCTCCAGACGTCGGGCGACACCACCGCCGCCCGGTCCCAGGGCTGAAGCAGCGAAGGTCAAGGGAGCAGCACTCGTGCATCCGGTACTTCGTGGCTATGCCACCGCCATTCTCGAATCGGCGCGGGCCGAAGGCAACGCCGCCCTGGTGGCCGACGAGCTCATCCAGGTCGAGCGGCTGATCGTCGATACGCCGGCTCTCGGGACGGCTCTGACCGACACCGTGGTGCCGGCCGCCGCCCGACGAGCCGTCGTGACCGATCTCCTCGAGTCACGCGTGACCGCGGCCACCCTTCGGCTGGTGGTACGGGTGGTCGACACCGAATCGGCGCCTGAGATCACCGTCGGTCTCCATGACGTGGCCGAGTTGGCCTACCTGATGCAGGGTCGCAGCGACGAAGAGGCCACCACCGACGACGAGCTTCTCCTGGGGCGGACATCAGCCCGACGGATGATCGCCGGGTACGCCATGGCCGTCTTCGAGACGTTGCCTGAGGCGTCCGAGCTCGACGACATCGAAGACCAGCTCTTCCGCTTCGCCCGGGTGGTCGAATCGACCCCGGCCTTGCGCAGCGCCCTGACCGACCGGAACCTTCCCCTGCCCGTACGCCGGGGTGTGGTGGGCGATCTCCTTGGGGGCCGGGCCCATGCCGCCACCGTCCGGCTGGTCGACGAATCACTGCGGGGCCGTACCCGTGATCTGGTGGCCACCCTCGACTGGCTGGTGGTGCAGGCCGCGCAAGCCCGGGGCTGGCGGGTGGCCCGGGTGCGGGCCGCACGTGAGGTCGACGCCGGAGAGCGCCAGCAGATCTCCGATGCGTTGGGGCGCCTGGCCGGAGCACCGGTTGAATTGCAGGTCTTCGTGGATGAGAACCTGCTCGGTGGCGCCACCGTGCAGATCGGCGACCTCCTGGTCGACGCCACCATCCGGCACCGACTCGAACAACTACAAGAACACCTCCTCGGAGCCGAGGGGGAGACGCGAGGAGCACACCACTGATGGCAGAACTGACCATCAACGCCGACGAGATCACCGCCGCGTTGCAGAGGCATGTCACCGAGTACACGCCCGAGGTTTCGACCGAACAGGTCGGACGGATCGTCCAGGTCGGTGACGGCATCGCCCGCGTTTCGGGCCTGCCCAATGCGGCCGTGAACGAACTGCTCGAGTTCGAAGACGGCACTCTGGGCCTGGCCCTGAACCTCGACGAGGACACCATCGGTGCCGTCATCCTGGGTAGTGACACGCACCTGGACGAAGAGCAGCTGGTGCGGGCCACGGGACGGATCCTGTCGGTGCCGGTGGGTGACGGACTTCTCGGACGGGTGGTGAGCCCGCTCGGAGAACCGATCGACGGCAAGGGCGCCATTCCGGCCACCGAGACGAGGCGCCTCGAGGTACAGGCGCCGGGCATCGTCGACCGTCAGCCGGTCGGTGAGCCCATGCAGACCGGGATCAAGGCCATCGACTCGATGACCCCGGTGGGTCGGGGCCAGCGCGAGCTCATCATCGGCGACCGTAAGACGGGTAAGACCACCGTGGCCATCGACACGATTATCAACCAAAAGGGCAAGGGCGTGAAGTGCATTTACGTCGCCATTGGTCAGAAGGGCTCGTCCGTGGCCCAGACCGTGGCCGTGCTGGCCCAGCACGGTGCTCTCGAATACACGGTGGTGGTGGCGGCGCCGGCATCGGAGCCGGCACCGTTCAAGTACCTGGCCCCCTACGCCGGCTGCGCCATGGGTCAGCACTGGATGGAGAACGGCGAGCACGCCCTTATCGTCTACGACGACCTGTCGAAGCAGGCTGAGGCCTACCGGCAACTTTCGCTGCTTCTGCGTCGACCCCCGGGCCGCGAGGCCTACCCGGGTGACGTCTTCTACCTGCACAGCCGGCTCTTGGAGCGAGCGGCCAAGCTGTCTGAGGCACGTGGGGGCGGTTCGTTGACCGCTCTCCCCATCATCGAGACCAAGGGCGGCGACGTGTCGGCCTACATCCCGACCAACGTCATCTCCATCACCGACGGCCAGATCTATCTGGAGTCCGAGTTGTTCTACGCCGGAGTCCGTCCGGCCATCAACGTCGGCATTTCGGTGTCCCGGGTGGGTGGGGCGGCCCAGATCAAGGCCATGCGCTCCGCGTCGGGAACGCTCAAGATCGACCTGGCCCAGTTCCGGGAGCTCGAGGCCTTCGCCACCTTCGGTTCAGAGCTCGACAAGGTGTCGCAGGCTCAGCTCGACCGCGGCTACCGACTCACCGAACTGCTGAAGCAGGCGCAGAACGCCCCGCTTCCGGTCGAGGAGCAGGTCCTCGTCATCTACGCCGGTTCGAATGGATGGGTCGACGATGTCCCGGTCTCGGAGGTTCGCCGCTTCGAGTCCGAGATGCTGGCCTTCATGCGGGCCAACCACGCCGCTCTCTTGGAGGGGATCCGGACGACGGGTGCGGCACCGGACGCAGCCGAGCTGAAGAAAGCCTTCCAGTCCTTCAAAGACGGATTTACCACTTCGGAAGGCAACTGAGCCATGCCCGGCGGTCAGGAACGGATCCTCAGGCGGCGTATCCGCAGCATTCAGTCGACGCAGAAGATCACCCGCGCCATGGAGCTCATCGCCGCCTCCCAGATCGTGCGGGCGCAGAACCGGATCGCGGGCGCCGCGCCCTATCTGCGCGGTCTGGCTGACGTTCTGGCTGAGGCGGCCGAGGACGCCGGCGACAGCGCCGGCCGTGTTCTCGGCGTCCCCGAATCACCGCAACGGGTGCTCATCGTGCCCCTGGTGGCCGACCGGGGTCTGTGCGGTGGTTACAACGCCAACGTTCTTCGTCCCGCCGAGCGCATGGTGCGGACCAATGCCGTACCGGGCGTCGAGTACCGCCTGGTGAGCGCCGGACGGAAAGCCCAGTCTTTCTTCCGCTTCCGGCACATCGAGCTCGAGGCATCGTTCTCCGGATTCTCCGAGCGTCCCACCTTCGAGGACGCCCGGGCCATCGCCGCCGCCATCACCCCACCCTTCCTCGAGGAGAAGGTGGACCAGGTCCTGGTGGTGTCCACCCGCTTCCTGTCGGCCGGGACCCAGGTGGTCGAGACCCGCCAGGTTCTGCCCCTGCCCGAGCCGGCCGGCGACGAGGAGCGGCCCTCGACATCGGGCTATACCGAGTTCGAGCCCGAATCGCCCGACCTCTTGCTGGAGTTGGTTCCGCGGTACGTCGAAGCGGCCATCTTCGGGGCCCTCTTGGAAGCATCGGCCAGTGAGCACACGGCCCGACAGCGGGCCATGGCCGCCGCCACCGACAACGCCGACGACCTGGTGAAGAACCTGACCCGCGTGATGAACCGGGCCCGCCAGGAAGCCATCACCACCGAAATCATGGAGATCGTGGGTGGCGCCGAAGCTCTGCGCCAATCCGCTGATTCAGAGTAGCGACGCTGCGCAGACGATGACCGAGACCCTTCTGAACGAGAACGACGAGAAAGCACAGGGCGTATGACCACCACCAGCACCGCACCGGCTCCCACCGATCGCTCCAACCTCCCCGACGGGCGCGTCGTGGCCATCGCCGGTCCCGTCGTCGACGTGGAGTTCCCGCCGCACGGCCTTCCCGAGATCAACATGGCCGTGGAGATGGATCTGGAGCTCGACGGCACCAAGGTGACCGTGACCTCCGAAGTGGCCCAGCAGATCGGCGAAGGGCGGGTGCGCTGCATCTGCCTGAAGCCGACCGACGGGCTCCGCCGTGGCGCGCCGGTGCGCAACACCGGCCGTGGTCTGGCTGTCCCGGTGGGCGACGCCGTTCTCGGCCACGTGTTCAACGTGCTCGGCGAATCACTCGACACCGACGATATCGGTGCCGTCGAAGACCGCTGGGACATCCACCGTGGTGCCCCGGCTTTCGACACCCTGGAGCCGCGTCGTCAGATGTTCGAAACGGGCATCAAGGTCATCGACCTCCTGGAGCCCTATGTGCAGGGCGGGAAGATCGGCCTCTTCGGCGGAGCCGGAGTGGGCAAGACCGTCATCATCATGGAGATGATCAATCGGGTGGCCCTGAACCACGGTGGTGTCTCCGTCTTCGCCGGGGTGGGGGAGCGCACCCGTGAAGGCACCGACCTCTGGATCGAGATGCAGGAGTCCGGCGTCATCGAGAAGGCGGCCCTCGTCTACGGCCAGATGGACGAGCCCCCCGGGGTCCGTCTGCGGGTGGGACTGGCCGCGCTGACCATGGCCGAGTACTTCCGGGACGTGAAGAACCAGGACGTGCTGCTGTTCATCGACAACATCTTCCGGTTCGTCCAGGCCGGCTCCGAGGTGTCGACCCTCCTCGGCCGCATGCCCTCGGCCGTGGGCTACCAGCCCACGCTGGCGGACGAAATGGGTGAGCTCCAGGAGCGGATCACCTCGACGAGGGGGCACTCCATCACATCCCTGCAAGCGGTCTACGTCCCGGCCGACGACTACACCGACCCGGCGCCGTTCACGACGTTCACCCACCTCGACGCCACCACCGAGTTGTCCCGTCAGATCGCCTCGCTCGGTATCTACCCGGCCGTGGACCCCCTGGCCTCGACGTCGAACATCCTGGCTCCCGAGATCGTGGGGGAACGCCACTACGACGTGGCCGGCCGCGTCCAGGTTGTGCTCCAGAGGGCCCGTGAACTCCAGGACATCATCGCCATCCTGGGTCTGGACGAGCTTTCCGAAGAGGACCGGTTGACGGTGACGCGGGCCCGGAAGATCCAGCGCTTCCTGTCACAGCCCTTCAACGTGGGCGAGGTGTTCACCGGCCTGAAGGGTGTCACCGTGCCCATCGACGAGACGGTGGAGTCCTTCGAGGTCCTCCTGAACGGCGAGCTCGACGAGGTTCCCGAGCAAGCATTCCTGAATGTGGGCGGGGTGGACTCGGTGTTGGAGAAGGCCAAGAAGCTCGAAGCGGGGACCGAATAGCGGTGCCCACTTTTCCGAGCAGCCTGGTCACGCCCGAACACGTCGTGTTCGAGGGCGAGGTCGAGGCCGTCATGTTGCGCACCGACGTGGGCGAGGCCACCTTTCTGGTCGGGCACACGCCGCTCATCGGCTCCATTGTCCCCGGACTGGTGCGCTTCCAGGATGAGGACGGAACCGTCAAGCGCGTCGCCGTGCATGGAGGATTCGTCCACGTGAAGCACGATGGTGTGACGGTGCTGGCTCCGGTGGCCGAGTTGGCCGGGGACATCGACGTCGAGAGGGCGCATCGAGCCCTTGAGGCGGCCGAGCAGCAGGTGACCGAAGCCACCGGTCGGGCGGGCACGGGCGGGGACGACGACCTCTCCGTTTCCGGCGAGTTGGCCGAAGCGCAGGCCGCCGTTCTGCGGGCCCAGGTTCGCATCGAGGTCGCCGCCGGGACCTGACGGCTCCGAGGACCGGGCACCGACTTTCGGTTGGGTTAGCCCTTCAGGAATTCGGTGATGGCCGGCCAGGCGGTGCGGTCCTGGAGGAGGAACAGGTGTCCTCCGTCGAACATCTGCAGGACCGCTCCGGGGATGCCTGAGGCCAGGTTTTCGGCGTTGGCGGGCGGGGCGATGCCGTCGTAGACGCCGCCGCAGACGAACGTGGGACAGGTGATCTGGTCGAGGCGGTCCCAGGTGTCGTGACGGCGGCGGGCGTCGAGTTGGCGTGCGGCGCCTTCGGCCCGACCCGGTTCGTCGGCTCCGATGGTGGCCCGGGCCCGGAACATCGAGGCCAAGGCTTTCCATTCATCGGGTTTGGCCTCCCTCCACGCCTGGTCGTAACGGGTGTCGGCCAACTCCAGGTGACGGGCGATCTTGTCGTCTTCGGGCAGGTCGGCCAAGTCGTGGAGGGGATGGGAGGCGCCGCCCTGGCCGCCACTCGACGTACAGGCCAGAACCAGTCGTCGGACGCGCGGTCCATGACGAAGGGCCAGCTCCTGGGCCACCATGCCGCCGAACGAGATGCCCATCACCAGGGCGTCTTCCCAGGCCAGGACGTCGAGGAGGCCGGCGGCATCGTCGGCGTAGTCGGCCATCGAATACGGACCGGGGGGAACCGATGATTGGCCCAGACCGCGTTGGTCGTAGGCGGTGATGGTGAAATCCTTGGCCCAGGGTGCGTCGAAGACACTCGGCGGAGAACGCAGATCGCCTCCGGTGCCCGAGATGAGCAGGAGCCGCGGACCGGGGCCGGATGTCTCGTAATAGAGCTCGACCCCTTCGAGCGCCGCCCGGGTCACGAGGCCGTCGGTGGCCGACCGACACCGGGGCGACGGGCGGAGACGTTGTGTCGGAGGGCGAACGGCATGACGAAAGCCGGATCATCGAGGAGCGCCAGCATGGCTTCGATGGTGGCGTCGTCCATGGGCGCGGCACCGGCTGCCCCCATTCGCGTGGCGTCGGTCAGAAAGGGGCGGATGGACCGGAGCGTGTGCTGCCAGAAGACACCGACGGGGGAGGCGCCGGTGAGCGGCCCGTCGCGCACGTCATCGTGCACGTCCTCCAGGCCCAGTGTCTCCAAGAGCTCGGGCAGGTGCCGGGCCCAGGTCCAGCGACCGGCCAGCGGCACCATGATGGCTACGAACGGTGCCGGGGGATCCACGGCCGTCGCCGCCGGTGCCCCATCGGCCTCCTCGAAGAGGACCACCCCTCCGGGCCGTAGGGCCGGAATGAGCGTGGCTACTACGGCGTCGGCGGCATCGATGTGCATAAGGACCGAACGGGAGTGAATGACGTCGAAGGAGGCCTCAGGGAACGACATGGTGGTGAGGTCGTCCTCCAAGACCGAGACATGGGCGATCTCCCGGAGTGGTTGCAGCTGACTGGCGTCGCGGTCGACCGCCGTCACCTTTCCTGTCGGTCCGACCTCGTCGGCCATCCACCGGGCCACGGAGCCGGCACCGGCACCGAGTTCCAGACAGTGCCAACCGGAGCCCACGCCGAGCGCCCGCAGACGGCGGACGGTGGCTTCGTCGTGGAGGCCCTGGAGTTTGCCCAGGCGGGCCGCTTCGTCGTCGGTGCTGTTCCACATGGGGTAGCGGCTGGACTCGCCGCTGTAGCCGCCCGACACCTAGCGAAGAGCTTTCAGCCGAATTCGATCTGGCTGAACTCGCGCAGCTTGTCCAGGGGGTGGCGGGCGCTCACGAAGCGGACGGTGCCCGAACGTGAGCGCATGACCAGAGACTGGGTGGTGGCCCCGAAGTCGTGGTAGCGGACACCCTGGAGAAGTTCGCCGTCGGTGATGCCGGTGGCGGCGAAGAAGCAGTTGTCGCCGCGGACGAGATCGTCGGTGGTGAGGACGGCGTCAAGGTCGTAGCCGGCCTGTTCGGCGGCCGTGCGTTCGGCGTCGTCCCGGGGCCACAGCCGGCCCTGGATCTCGCCCCCCATGCACTTGAGAGCGGCGGCGGCCAAGACGCCCTCGGGGGTGCCACCGGTGCCGTAGAGGACGTCGACGCCCGAGTCGGGCCACGCCGTGGACATGGCCCCGGCCACGTCGCCGTCGGTGATGAGCTTGATGCGGGCCCCACTGGCGCGGACCTCGGCGATGAGATCGGCGTGCCGGTCCCGCTCCAGGATCACCACGGCCACGTCGCGCATCGACTTGCCCAGCGCCTTGGCCACCGCCTCCAGGTTCTCGGTGGGAGAGCGCCGGATGTCCACGGCCCCGACCGCCTTCGGGCCGACGGCCAGCTTCTCCATGTAGACGCAGGGACCCGGATTGAACATGGTGCCTCGTTCGGACACGGCGATCACGGCCAGGGCGCCCCCGCGGCCGAGCGATGTCGGGGTAGTCCCGTCAATGGGGTCGACGGCGATGTCGGTCTGGGGCGGCGTCCCGTCCCCGATGAACTCGCCGTTGAAGAGCATGGGGGCGTTGTCCTTCTCGCCCTCACCGATGACCACGACACCGTCCATCGAGATGGTCTGGAGAACGACGCGCATGGCCTGGACGGCGGCACCGTCGGCGCCTTCTTTGTCACCTCGGCCCATCCAACGTCCGGCGGCCATAGCCGCAGCTTCGGTTACCCGGACGAGTTCCATGGCCAAGTTACGGTCCGGTGCCCGGGGGTTAGGCGCCATGTACCGACCATAACGCGCTCGATCGGACCCCACCCGACGTTGCCCGCCCGAAATCGGTGCCGGGGCTGGCGAACCATCGTGCGCTCAAGTGTTCGTGGCGTCACATGCCGTGGCCGACAAGAGGGAGTGGCTGCCGTAGGCTGGCTTCCGTGGTCGACGCCGACGTGCCGGGCGAGAACGAGGGGGCCGACGCCTGGCGCGCCGCCTTTGAGGCTTCATCCCTGCGTGACGCCGATTTCGAGACGATGTCAGGCATCGCCCTGGAGCCCCTCTACGGTCCCGGCGACTGGCCGGGAGGACCTGATGGCACTGCTCCCGGGTCGACCGACGACGCCGCGCTGTCCCGGGTCGGTTGGCCCGGCCAGGCGCCGTTCACCCGGGGACCGTATGCCTCCATGTACCGCTCCAAGTTGTGGACGATGCGGATGTTCGCCGGCTTCGGCACGGCCGAGGACACGAACGTCCGCTTCCGGGAACTTCTGCGGTCGGGAGGCGGTGGCCTGTCGGTCGCCTTCGATCTCCCCACGCTCATGGGCCGCGACTCCGACGACCCCCACAGCGAAGGGGAGGTCGGTCGCTGTGGCGTGGCTGTCGACACCCTGGCCGACGTCGAGGACCTGTTCGCCGGCATCGACCTGGGGGCCATCACCACGTCGATGACCATTAACTCGCCGGCCGCCATCCTCCTGGCCATGTACGTGCACGCCGGAGAAGGCGCCGGGACCCCGCGTGGTGCCCTCGGCGGCACCCTGCAGAACGACATGTTGAAGGAGTACCAGGCGCAGAAGGAGTACATCTTCCCGCCCCGTCCCTCCATGCGGGTCGTGGTCGACGTCATCCGGTTCTGCGCCGCCCAGATGCCGCGTTTTCATCCCGTGTCGGTTTCCGGCTACCACATCCGCGAAGCGGGGTCGACGGCGGCCCAGGAGTTGGCCTTCACCTTGGCCAACGGATTCGCCTATGTGGAGGCGGCTATGGCTTCGGGCCTGGCCGTGGATGAATTCGCCCCCCGGCTCAGTTTTTTCTTCAACGCCCACCTCGACTTCTTCGAGGAGATCGCCAAGTACCGGGCCGCCCGACGGATCTGGGGACGCTGGATGGCCGGCCGCTACGGAGCCGTGGCCGAGCGTTCGCTGCAGCTCCGCTTCCACACCCAGACGGCCGGCGTCTCGCTCACCGCCCAGCAGCCCGAAGTGAACATCGTCCGCACCGCCATCGAAGCCCTGGCCGGCGTGCTCGGGGGAACGCAGAGCCTCCACACCAACTCCATGGACGAGGTCTTCGCCCTGCCCACCGAGAAGGCGGCGCGGATCGCGCTGCGGACGCAGCAGGTGCTGGCCCACGAAACCGGGGTGACGTCGGTGGCCGACCCGCTCGGTGGCTCATGGTTCGTGGAGTCCTTGACCGACGAGATCGAGCAGCAGGCCGAGGCCG
>Ga0208357_1000771_pt1 | contig 24687 bp, 25 predicted proteins | sample NGESurdeep092012_6_FD_184487 | JGI IMG/M metagenome (GOLD analysis project Ga0208357, IMG submission 184487) | Arctic peat soil microbial communities from Barrow, Alaska - NGEE Surface sample F52-2 deep-092012 (SPAdes) | ecosystem: Environmental > Terrestrial > Soil > Wetlands > Peat ...
CCCTCGACGTCAGCTTCATCTCCGCCACCCTCGTCCTCCCCGCCGTCATCGCTGCCCTCGCTCCCCCCGACACACGCTGGCAAGGCGAAGCCGTTCTCCTCGTCAAACCCCAATTCGAGGCCGGTCGCGAGCACGTCGGCAAAGGAGGCATCGTCCGGGACCCAGCCGCCCACCAACTCGCCGTCCACCGCGTCGAAACCGCCGTCCACGAGCTGGGCGGCCAACCCCTCGACCTCATCGACTCGCCCATCCTCGGCATGGAAGGCAACCGCGAGTTCCTCCTCCACGCCCGCTTCGCCTCTCCTATTAAATAGACCGATAAAACCTGTCTTGCCATAGCGGTGCCGTGCTATTCTCCGCATGTGTCAGCCACCGGCTCTCCCCGCAATCCGGACACTCCACGTCACACAGCACTGGTCCGCGTCACGCACTGGATCACGGTTCTCGCGTTCTTCGCCCTGCTCCTCAGCGGCTTAGAAATCCTCATCTCGCACCCAAGGTTCTACTGGGGTGAAACTGGCAACGTGATGACCACGCCCCTCTTCACCCTGCACATCCCCTCCTCGCGAGATATGGTCCCGACAGGCTACGGCTTCGTCATGCCCGACCAGAATGGCTGGAGCCGCTATCTCCACTTCCAGGCCGCATGGCTCCTGGTGCTCACCGGCCTGGTCTATGCGATTTACATCCTGTGGACCGGCCACCTCCGCCAAAACCTCCTCCCGGCGCCAGCCGATAGATCGTGGCGAGCCTCCCGCGCCGTCATCACAAAATATCTCCGCCGCGAGCCGCCCGCCCCATCTGAAGCCCACTCCTATAACGTCCTCCAGCGCATCGCCTATCTCGGAGTCCTCTTCGTCCTGTTTCCCCTCGTCATCTGGACGGGCCTTGCCCTGTCTCCCTCCTTCGACTCCGCCGTACCTTTCGCCGTCAACATCCTCGGCGGCCGCCAATCCGCACGAACCCTGCATTTCTTCGTCACCGACGCTCTCGTCCTCTTCCTCATCGTCCACGTCGCGATGGTCATTCTCTCCGGATTCCGAACCCGCATGCGCGCCATGATCACCGGCCGTACCACCGCGTCCCCAGCCACCGCACCCGCAGCCATCGCCTCCCCATCCATCGCATCCCAGGAGCGAGCATGAACGCCATCTCACGCCGCAAGCTCATCACCACCGGCCTCGCCGCCACCGCCGGCCTCGTCGGCCTCACCGCCGCCGACCGCATGGCACAGCGTTACGGTCTCATCCCGCCCGACCACAGCGGCCTCTACGGCCCCGGTGAGACCCTCACCTACGCCGCGCAACGCCTCCTCACGAAGCATTCCCTCGCTCGCGAGTTTCCGCGCAGCATGATCTCCAAATCACCCTTCGCCAACGAGGTCGCTCCTCCCAACGCCCTGTTCAAGAGCCTTCAACCCAACAATTTCGCCGACTGGCGACTCACCGTAGAGGGCATGGTCGCGCACACTGCGTCGCTTTCGCTCTCTGATCTCAAGAGCCTTCCCAGGAGCAGCCAGATCACCGAAGTCGCATGCGAAGAAGGCTGGTCCTACATCGCAGAGTGGATCGGGACCCCACTCGTGGACGTTCTTAACGCCGTCAGTGTCTCGCCGCACGCGCGCTACGTCGCCTACTACGGAACCGAAAAAGGCTTGTGGGACAGCATCGACATGGGCGACGCCCTCCATCCCCAAACGCTCCTCACCTGGGGAATGAACGATGGCGATCTCCCCGTCCCCTTTGGCGGTCCGCTCCGCATCCGCGTGCCTCGCCAGCTAGGCTACAAGAGCGTCAAATACCTCACCCGTCTCACCGTCACCGATTCGCTCAAACACTTCGGCAAAGGCCTGGGCTCATCCTCCCCGGAAGCCGGCTACGCCTGGTACGCCGGCATCTAAAGCCGCCAAGCGCCTCGGATCGAAGAACCCAGCAGCAGTGTCGCCGTTGCCGTTGCCTTTGTCGTTGTCTTTCTGGCTGTCATCGTTTTTCTGGCTGTCATCCCGCAGGGATCTGCTTCTTCTTTTGCCTTTGCCTTTGCCTTTGCAGTTGCCTTTGCCCCTGCCGTTGCCCCTGCAAGTTTTTCGCCGTCATCCTTGAGCGCAGCGAAGGACCCCCGCATCGGCCCTTGCTCTCCATCACCACACAAAGTCCCTCAACCATCACACCCCGGAGTGTTCAAAACAGCTTCAAGAAGTTTTGAAGGGGCGGGGCTTCAGCCCCGCCAAAAGATGCTAAAGAGGAATGGGGCTTTAGCCCCCGAGGGAACGCTACGATGCGCCATCAGAGACCCCCTGAACGCCGCCAGCCATCCTTTCGCCCAGCCGGTCAGCTTCCGAACGGCCCGTGATCCAACAACAATTCCGTGGCGCGAATAAAATCCAATGAACCGTTGCCGACAGGCGGGGAGCAATCGGCGTCAGTGAGCAAGCACATTGGCGATTTGGCAACAACCGAGAAAATGGGCTGTAACTTCCGGATTGCCGACCATCCGGCAATCATCCGTCGCTCATCCGCTCAGAAGCGGAGCTACCCCTCCTGCACTACTCCAGGTCCAGCGTCCAGATAAGGAGGGTCGACGTGTTGTCGTCAACTGCCGCAAAGATCGCCTTGTCTTCTGTCGTCCGCACGGCCAGACCGAACGATCCGCCCTGGCTCGGATCGACCGAGAGTTGCTTCACAAACCTCCCGTCGATCGTAAACTCGACGATCTCGCTCGGCTGGTTTGGATCGGGGTTGATGCCGTCGTTGTTGGAGACCAGCAGATGGCCATTCGGAGCCATCGTCATCCCCAGCGCTCCGTGCAGATGGACATTGTCCTGGTAGATCATGCTTCCAAGACCATCGTCACTCAGCCGATCGGCCGCATTCGACACCGCGAAGACCGCGTTGTCACCCGTCGAAGCAACATACAACACGTCGTGCCGACCGTCGTACACCAGCCCCGTAGGCGACACAAACAGCGTCACGGGATCGCCGCGGTGAATATACCCTGAAGCAATTGTCTTCGTACTTAGCAGCGTGAGGCCGCTCGAGTTTACCCTGAAGTCCATACGGATGACCGTTCCCGTCAGCGCATTGGAGACAAACGCAATCGCTGAGTTTCCCCCATCCACCAGCGCCATGTCCCACGGTCCCTGTATCGCCGCATTCGTAATGGTCTGTATCAGCTTGCCCTGATTATTGATGACCAGCAGCGAGCCGGCTCCTGCCGTTCCGGAGGTGCCATCCGCCGTCGGAGAGTTGCCAACTACGATCAGCCCCACCTGCAGCGCTCCCAACGCTGTCGAAAGTCCCAGCGGAGCCACACCCTGGAAGAAGGTCGTCGGTGACCCTTTCTTTGTAATGCGGGTTATGGTCGTTCCCGTTCCCTGCAGGTTCGCACTATTGTTGAAGTTCGAGACAAGGATGTCCCCGTGCTTCAGCGGACCCGATCCGGTCTGGAAGTTTTCCGGAACGAACGCGACGCCGTACGGATTCACATCTCCATTCGCCGGTATCGTCGAAACACTTCTTACCGCGCTCGGGAGAAATGCATCATCACTGTCATGCTGTTGCGCCAGGCCAATTCCCGACGCGCTGGCCAGCAGCGTAACGGCTGCAAGAGTGCTGCGCCAGCCAGCCATACTCCCTCGGCCAAGCATCGGCGCATCCGTTGCACGCTGAAAGAAAGATTCGTAGATTCTCATGTCGCATTCCTCAAGGTGTAAGATTTCTGCCGTGGGGAAGACCGCAGAATGCATCCCTCAGCAGTACGCCGAAAGCATAGTCCACCAATGTCGGTCGATATGTCTATAAATTGTCATTCCTTTGTCGTTTACTCGTCTCTGTGAGAGCGGGCTTCTCTTCAGACGGCCCACCGGCGTGCCTGGCAGGAAGCGTCAGACAGGGTTTCGATCTTCGGCAATTTGGAAGTCTGGCAAGCCTCGCCGCGCGGTCAGTTATGGAGCAATAGCTTTCTCGTTATTCCCGCCATGGAGCAGCACCGTTGATTGTGAACGATCGACGGACTAACCGGAAGTGGAGTCTCAGTTGGCGATAACACGCCGAGTCAGTCATGGAGCAAGCTTCATAGAACGCTGGCCGGATCGTTCCTTACAAACGCCGCAGCTCAGAAACCCCCGCTTTCCGCTTGCCAGGCAGACAAGATGTCTGGATCGCCTCCAGTCGGCCGTAATCCCACGCCAGCGATCTCTACGAACCTCGGAATCCCCCCGCCCCCCACGCCTTTCTCCATCCTCTATCCTCTACTCTCTACCCTCTGCCGTTACACTGTTCACATCATGCCGAAGGCTGCCATCATCTCCAAGCCGCAAAAGCCCGAGCTCGAACTCATCCTCACCGAACTCGTCGACTGGCTCAGCGCCCAGGGCTTTACCCCCATCCTCGACCCCGAAAGCGCCGCCTACATCGGCTGGGACGACCGCGCCGTCGAGCGCTCCGCCATGCCCAGCCACGAGCCTGCCGTGGCCATCTCCCTCGGTGGCGATGGAACCCTCCTCTCCGTAGCCCGCGCCTTCGCCAACACCGACACCCCCATCCTCGGCGTCAACCTCGGCTCCCTCGGCTTCCTCACCGAGGTCCCCCTTTCCGAGCTCTACATCACCTTCGAAGCCTGGATGGCCGGCACCGCCGTCATCGACACCCGCAGCCTCATGCACGCCCAGCTCCTCCGTGACGGCGAACTCTTCCGCGAGTGGGATGCCCTCAACGACGTCGTCCTCGCCAAAGGTGCAATCGCCCGCATGGGCGAGTTCGCCATCGAGCTCGACGGCCAGTTCGTCGCCCGTTTCCGCGCCGATGGCGTCATCGTCTCCACCCCCACCGGTTCCACCGCCTACACCCTCTCCGCCGACGGCCCCATTCTCATGCCCTCCGTCGACGCCATGGTCCTCACCGCCATCTGCCCCCACCTCCTCACCATCCGCCCCATCGTCTTTCCCGGCGACACCGAGATCGCCGTCGTCGTCGACGTCGTCCCCCACGAAACCTTCCTCACCGTCGACGGTCAGGAGACCGTTGAGCTCCTCCTCAACGACCGCATCCTTTGCCGCAAGTCAAAGCGTCGAGTCCACCTCCTCCGTCTCCACGCCAACGGCCTCTTCAACGTCCTCCGCTCCAAACTAAGCTGGGGCGAGCGCTGAGAGCAGGGAACTCCGCGGAGTTTTAAGAAGTGTGTCCCCAAATGTGCTTAAGTCACGCCATTTGCAGCCCGAAACCCAGCTGAACACGCTCAAAAAAGCCGCATAATGACCTGATTTGTCACCAACGCCGCCACATACGCCACCCCTGTCATATACAGGAACTGCAGCGCCGGCAGCTTCCAACTGTTGGTTTCCCGCCGAACTACGGCCAAAGTCGAAGTACACTGCATCGCAAAGGCAAAAAACACCACCAAGGCAATCGCTCCACCCAGCGTAATATCGTGCCGCAAAGCCGCCTGCAACCCCAAAGCATGCGTAGCCGAATCCATCCCATACAACGTCCCCAGCGTTCCCACGATCACCTCGCGAGCCACGATGGAGCTCAGTAACCCTATTCCTATCTTCCAGTTGAAGCCCAGCGGTTCAATCGCAGGCTCAATCCAATGGCCCAGATGTCCGATGACACTCGAGGTCAAACTCGAGAACTGGCCTCCATGGATTGGCAGAACGCTCATCACCCAGACCAGGAAGGTCACCGCCAGAATCACGGTCCCGGCCTTCTTCAAAAACAGCGCCCCGCGATCATAAAGCCGCAGGCCCAGGCCCGTAACCGTCGGCCAGCGGTACTGTGGAAGTTCCAGTATAAAGGGTGCCGACGAGGCCTTCATTACAGAGGAGTTAAGCATCTTCGCCGTCACCAGCGCCGCCAGGAACCCCAGCAGATACAGGCTGAGCATCACCATCGCGCGCAGCCCAATGATGCCGCCGAGAAACTTCTGATTTGGAATAAATGCCGCGATTATCAACGTATAAATTGGCAATCGCGCCGAACAGGTCATAAACGGTGCAATCATAATCGTCGCAAACCGCTCACGCTTATTCTCGATCGTGCGTGTCGCCATGATCGCCGGCACGGCGCAAGCATAGGCTGATAGTAATGGAATGAATGCTTTACCATTCAATCCGATGGACCGCATCACGCGATCCGCGATCAACGCAGCGCGCGCCAGGTAGCCAGAATCCTCCAAAACCCCAATAAAGAGAAACAGCAGCAAAATCTGCGGCAAAAACACCAGGACCGACTGCACACCGTTCCACAGTCCGTCGCGCAGCAATGCCCGCAACCAATTGTCCGGCAACAACATAGTCGCCTTCGCCCCGGCACTTGTAAGCAGCGTTCCCATTCCGTCGCTGAGCGGTTGCCCGATGGTGAAGACCACCTGAAATACCGCAATCACAACAGCTAAAAAGATGAGTGGCCCAAATATCCGGTGTAGTAAGACGCTATCCAGCCGACGAGTCCAAAGGGAAGCCGCCGGAGATTGATACTTGGTCCGCGAAGTTACCTGTGTAGCCCAACTCCGGCACGATGCCGCACTCTGCAGGACAGGCAATTGCACGGGGCGCGAACCATAGTCCGGCCGCTTTCCCGCGCGCTCCAGAAACTCCGGAATGACCTCCAGGCCTTTGCCCTGCGAGGCGCTGATAAGTGCCACGGGATGACCAAGCTCCCGGGCCAGCGCGAGCGTATCCAGCCGGCCTCCGCGAGCCTCCAGTTGGTCCGACATATTGAGCAGAACAAGGGTTGGCAATCCAATGGAAAAAACCGGCGCAGCCAGCATCAACTGCCGATTGAGGTGCGTCGCATCGAGCACCAGCAGCACACAGTCTGGCTTCGGCACACCGGGCATTTTCCCGGTAAGAACTTCCACTGCAACCCGCGCATCTTCCGAGTAGGTGGCAAGGCTATAAATCCCCGGAAGATCAATCAGTGTCAGGTCATTGCGCCCAATACTCTTCATCTTGCCAGAGTGGTGCTCAACTGTTACTCCAGGATAGTTGGCCACCTTCTGGCGCATCCCGGTCAACCGATTGAAAAGAGTGGACTTACCGCAGTTCGGAGGGCCGATGAGCGCCACGGTGCGCATCCGCACAGTCCCAACAGAGACGGGGGTTACGTCCTCAATGGGTTCGGCAGCGGTCGAATGGCAGCTCATTTTGCCTCATCTGCAACATCAGAATTCAAACGGAGGAAGATATGCTGGGCCGTTTCATTGCGGAGGCCAACTTCAACCCCGTCAATGCGATACACGTGCGGATCACCTGCCGGTGCGCGACGAAGAACCTCAACGCTCGTGCCCGGCAGAAATCCAAGATGAGCCAGATAGTGGCTCACTGCTTCTGGCAGATCTACGCGCTCGACCACACCCGCACTGCCTACCTTCGCGTCGCTCAAAGCTGTAACGTCCATTGAACCGCATATCCGACCAAGTTGGTCCTCTTTACTATACGACAGGAAGAGGATCTTTGCCGGAATTCAGAGCAAGGAAGTATTTGTGGGGGATTATAACGGGATTGTAATGGATTTGGAGGAAGATTCTGGTGCGCCCGGAAGGATTCGAACCTCCGACCTACTGGTTCGTAGCCAGGCGCTCTATCCAGCTGAGCTACGGGCGCACATTGCATTGTCGCAACTACGTAAGAATAACCGATGGAGAGCTTACGATCAACCCTCAGGCTGCAATAGGCGCTGGCTCAGGTTGTGGAGGGAGCAACGACACTCGCTCAACGACATCGAGGCCTGTGCGACGCAGTAGTTGATGCACGATCGGCTCGGTGAGGCGTGTGGCGTCATACTCGACGCGAACGGTCTTTTCAGCCTCATTGAGCTCCAAGCGACGAACTCCATAGACCTCACGAACACGTCCGAGAGCCATGATTGCGGCTTCGGCGGGGGCCGCGCCATAGCGATACATCACATCAAGCTGCGTCATGGAATGATTTTACCAGCGCGGAGCCGATTTCTCAGGATGCTAGTTTCTTGAGGTAATCTACGAAATCGGGGTTGGTGAATTGCTGAGCCCCGATGAGCTTCCTGCGGACGATGCCGCGCTTGTCGATGATGTAGGTCTCGGGAAAGCGGAAGCTGCCGTAGAGGGCATTCGAGGCCTGTTTCTGGTCGAATACGGTCATCAAGTCGATATGGTGCTGCACGATGTAGTTCTGGTATTGCGAGAAGTCCTCATCGCTGGCGACCGCAACTATCTGAATCTGGGGCAGTTCGTGTTGCAGGGCTTCCAGGCTGGGCATCTCCTCGATGCAGGGGGCGCACCAGCTTGCCCAGAAGTTCAGCACCACCACTTTGCCGCGTAATTGAGCGAGGTTTACGGAGTGTTGGCCGTCGCTGATGGCGAAAACCGGGGCTAAATTGCCGATTTGGCGCGGGCGGGCGTCACGATCACAGCCTGCAATCAGCGCGCAACTGAGAATCGCCAACAGACCTGACCGCATTGTTCGTCGCATCATACGCACGCCTCACATCCCTTCCTATAATACGAAGTTGTGGATGACAAATCGAATACGAACGCGCGGCCGCAGCTTTCGGTCATTATTCCGGCGCGAAATGAAGAACAGAATCTCCCTAACTGCCTGAGAACGCTGCTGTTGCAAAGCGACGAGTTTTTTACGCTCGGTCGGGACTGGGAACTGATCGTGGTGGACGATGGGTCCACCGATCGCACGAGGGCGATTGCCTTGGAAGCCGCTGCGCTGTATGAGGGGGTGAAGGTGCTGGAGGCTCCGGCGCTTGATCTGAGTGCTGGAAATCGCATATTTACGGGCAAAACTAACGCTTGCTGGTTCGGTGCGCAGCAGTCGGAGGGGCAGTGGCTGCTGTTTACAGACGCAGATACGGTGCATGAACCGGGGGATTTGGTGCGGGCGCTGCAGGAGGCGAAGACGCAGGGGGTGGCGATGTTGTCTTACTCGCCGCGGCAGATTGTGAGTGGATTTTGGCAGAGCGCGCTGATGCCGCTGGTGTTTTCAGAGCTTGCTACGGTGTATCCTCCGGCGCAGGTAAATGATGCAGGGAATGGACTTGCGGCTGCTAATGGGCAGTTTCTGATGGTGGAGCGCGAGGCTTATTTTGCTGTCGGCGGGCATAAGGCGGTGGGGCGGTCGGTGCTGGAAGACGTCGCCCTTGCGGATAAGGTGAAGATGTCGCGGCGGGGGCTGTGGTTTCGCTATGCGCCGGATGCGTTGAGTACCCATATGTACCGTGGATTCAACGATATGGTGGAGGGGTGGACGAAGAACCTGGTGCTGCTGTTTCCACATGCGCTGGTGTTGGCGGCTTGGCGGCTGCTGGATATTGGGTTGTTGCTTCTTCCTATCTTATTGATTCCGTTGCATTATCTGGTGTTTTGGCAGCAGTTGGTGATTTTGGGGATCTGGGTGCGGACGTTGTTTCGGTTCTATGGCCGGGTTGCGCGGTCAAACTTTAAGCCTTTAGATTGTGCCGTTTCCGTGTTTGCGCTACCTTTATTTATTGGGCTGCTGGTGTGGAGTTGGATGAAGCACAGGCTGTTTCATGAGGTGGCCTGGAAGGGCAGAGCGTACCGCACGGAGCGATAAAGCGGGTGTTTTAAGACCTGTTCAGCCACGTTTCAGGCTGCAAAGGGCGTGACTTAAGCATGTTCCAGGCTGCACGTTAGATGGTTTGAGCATCTACCCGGGGTCTCGCGCATCCAACACAGTGTTTTCTATCGATTGAAAAATTATGATTCTACTGACTCGAAAAGCTGACTTCTCTGCCGCCCACTTTTACTGGAATCCTGCCTGGAGCGAGGAGGAGAATGTGAGGGTGTTTGGCAAGTGCGCTAATCGCCAGGGGCACGGCCACAACTACACGCTGGAGGTGACGGTGGAGGGTGGCGTGGATCCGGTGTCGGGGTTTGTCGTCGACCTGAAGAAGTTGAAGGACATTCTGGAGAAGGAAGTGGTGTCGGTGTACGACCATCGGCATTTGAATTATGAAGTGCCGGAGTTTGCAGAGACGATTCCTACGACCGAGAATATTGCGATCGCAATCTGGCGGCGGCTGGAGGGGAAGATCGAAGGCGCGAAGCTGCACCGGGTGAGGGTGTATGAGATGCCGGACCTGTTTGCGGACTTCTACGGTGAGGGCGCATGAGCCGGGTGATCGCCCATTTGTCGCGGAGGTATCACTTCAGTGCGTCGCATCGGCTGCATGTGGATGCGCTGTCGCCGGAGGAGAACCGGGAGATGTTTGGGAAGTGCAATAACCCGTATGGGCATGGTCACAATTACGTGGTGCAGGTGACGTTTTCAGGGCCGGTGGATGCGGCGACGGGGATGGTGACGAATTTAAGTGACCTGGATTCGTTCGCACAGCGCGAGATGCTCGATCTGTTCGATCACGCGAATCTGAACACGCTGAAGCCCTTCCTGGATCGTGTGTCGACGACGGAGAATCTAAGCATCGAAGTGTGGCGTATGTTTAGTGCCTATCCTCACGCGAAGCTGGAACGCGTGCACATCGAAGAGACGGGCAATAATTCCTTCGATTATTTCGGCGAGGGTGCACCGTTTCTGAGCTAGTGGCGAGCGCCGCGGATAGGTCCAATGGGTACGTTTTAGAGAGGCTGTAACGATGTCTAGCAAATTTGAACTCGACTCCATGGTGAAGAACGGCGCTGCGGTGCGCAGCAATGGCAACGGGCATGAGCCGGCTACGCTCGAGAGCGCGAGCATGCAGGAGATCTATGCGGAACTGCTGAAGCGGATTGGCGAAGACCCGACGAGGGATGGGTTGCTGAACACGCCGAAGCGCATGGAAAAGTCGATGGCGTTTTTGACGCAGGGATATCTGCAGTCGGCCGATGAGGTTCTGCACGATGCGCTGTTCGACGTGGACTATGACGAGATGGTGATGGTGAAGGATATTGAATTTTATTCGATGTGCGAGCATCATCTGCTGCCGTTTTTTGGGAAGGCGCACATTGCGTATGTGCCGAATGGAAAGGTTGTGGGGCTGAGCAAGATTCCGCGGATTGTGGATGTGTATGCCCGGCGGCTGCAGGTGCAGGAGCGGTTGACGCAGCAGATTGCAGAGGCGATTGAAGAGGCGATTGGGCCGCAGGGTGTGGGCGTGGTGATCGAGGCGCAACATCTTTGCATGATGATGCGCGGGGTGCAGAAGCAGAGCTCGTGGACGGTGACGAGCTCGATGCGGGGCGTGTTCAAGACGCAGTTGCAGACGCGGAATGAGTTTTTGTCGCTGGTGGGGAGCAAGTAGGTCCGGCGCGGACGGCCGATCGAGGCAGTCCGCGATCTTCTTGCCGAAACGGTGGAGAGTGGGGGTGCTTGTGAGAGCGTGGCGGGTCCTTCGACTGCGCTGCGCTTCGCTCAGGATGACAGTGTGTTACTGAGTGCGCCCCTCCGTCAGTTCCTTAGCTGCGACAATGTAGGTAGATGAATGGACTCCTGGTACTGGATAAGCCTGCGGGCATGACGTCGCATGATGTGGTGGCGATTGTGCGGCGCGTTACTGGCGAAAAATCGATTGGACATTTAGGGACGCTGGATCCGATGGCTACGGGCGTGCTGCCGCTGCTGCTGGGGAAGTACACGCGGCTGGCGCAGTTTTTTGGGCAGGCGGAGAAGTCGTATACGGGGACGATACGGTTTGGGTTTGCTACGGATACGTTTGACGCTGAGGGTACGCCCGCGGCGGAGGCTGTGGCGCTCACCAAATCCCTTGCCGAGTTGCGGGAGTTGGCGGGGCATTTTCATGGTGCGATGGACCAGATGCCTCCGGTGTTTTCTGCGAAGAAGATTGGTGGAGTGCCTGCGCACAAGCTGGCTCGCGCGGGGAAAGAGGTTCCGGTGAAGGCGGCCCGGATTACGATTCACAGCTTTGAGTTGCTGGGGCTTGATGGCGATGTGGCGAGCTTTGCGATGAGTGTTTCGGCGGGCGGGTATGTGCGGTCGGTGGCGCATGAACTGGGAGAGATGGCGGGTTGTGGAGCGCATCTGGCGTCGCTGCGACGGACGCAGGCGGGAGTGTTTGGGCTGGCGCAGTCGATCCCGCTGGGGGAGTTGAAGGCGATGACGCTGGCGGAGGTGGAGGCTCGGCTGCCGCATCCTCGGACGCTGCTGGTGGAGATGCCGTCGGTGACGGTGGATGAACAGACGGCGGGACGGATTCGGAATGGGATGCAGGTGAATGTGCCGGAGTTTTCGGCGGCGGCGATGGTGAAGGTGTTTAGTGGGCCGAGGGAGTTGTTGTGCGTGGCGAAGAGGGTGGCGGGGACGCTGGTGCAGCCTATTGTGGTGATGGGATGACTTCGCCAAAACGAGAGTACCGATTCTTTGTGTACATACTCGGTAGTCGGTCTCGCAACTTGTATGTTGGATTGACGAACAATCTTCGGCGACGAGTGGTGGAACATCGGGAGCATCGACCGGGGAGCCATACGGCGTTGTACAACATCGATCGGTTGTTATATTTTGAGCGATTTGAATATGTGCGGAGCGCTATTGCTCGCGAGAAAGAGCTGAAGGATTGGAATCGTGCGCTGAAGGTGGAATTGATTGAGAAGGTGAATCCTACCTGGGAAGATCTTGCTGCGGAGTGGTGATTCGTGGCTGGAGAAGCAGATTCCTCCGCTGCGCTGCGGAATGACAGCCAGAAAGGCAAGAGCAACTGCAACGGCAACAGCAAAAGAAGAAGCAGATCCCTGCGGGATGACAGCCAGAAAGGCAAGAGCAAAGGCAACTGCAACTGCAAAGGCAAACGCAAAAGGGGGTTGCGGGCTGATTGGCTAGTGCTTTAGGAGGGGCTGGATGAGGGCTTGTACGTTGGCGGCTACTTGCTTGTTGCCTTTGGCGGTGGCGTGGGTGTCGTCGGCTTGCATGTCGCCGGGGACCCCGTAGACGTTTTTCAGGAGGAAGGGCAGGAGGCGCGTGTGATATTTTTTCGCGAGCGCGGGGTACATGGCGTCGAATTTTTTGATGTAGTCGGGGCCGTAGTCGGGGGGGAGAGTGATGCCGGCGAGGACGACGGTGGCGCCGCTTGTTTGGAGTTGGTGGACGATGCTGTCGAGGTTGGCCTGGGTCTGTTCGAGGGGGAGGCCGCGGAGGCCGTCGTTGCCGCCGAACTCTACGACGACGAGCTGGGGATGGCGGGCGATGACGCGGGCGATGCGGTCGAGGCCGTCCTTGGTGGTGTTGCCGCTGATGCCGGAGTTGAGGACGTGGTAGTGGTAGCCGCGGGCGTCGAGTAGTTGCTGGAGGACGTCGGGATAGGCCTCGCCGGGCTCGGTGCCGTAGCCGGCGGTGAGCGAGTCGCCGAAGCAGATGAGGAGAGGGCGAGTGTCGGCGGGCGCGACGGGAACGGCGGCTGGCTGCGGCTGCGGTTGAGGTGCGGCTGCTGTGACTACGGTGGCTTCGGCGGTGCTGCGTGCTTCCTTGCAGCCGAAAAGGGAGGTGGTGAGCGCGAGGCTCATCAGAGCTACGAGGCAAGCAGCAAGACCAATACCGGATAAACTAATTCTTACGCGCAATTGATTCACAACTTCATTTTAGACAGAGGCCGACTTACCTTGAACACTCCTGCTGCTGTGTCACCGGAAATTCTGCCGGATTCGATGGGTTCTTTGGATGGATCTCGCATGATTGTTGTGAGCGGATTGCGGAAATCGCTGCGCACGGGCGGAACGACGGTGGACATTTTGAAGGGCATCGACTTCAGGATTGCGCGGGGCGAGTTTGTTGCGATTATGGGTGCGTCGGGTTCGGGGAAGTCGACGCTGCTGGGGCTGCTGGCGGGGCTGGATGATCCGACGTCGGGGACGGTGGCGCTGAATGGGACGGTGATCAGCAACCTGGAAGAAGACAGGCTGGCGCAGCTGCGGGGGCGGACGATTGGGTTTGTGTTTCAGAGCTACCAGCTGATTCCGACGCTGACGGCGCTGGAGAATGTGTTGCTGCCGTATGAGCTGAATGATGATTCGGGTGGGCAAAAGGCCGGGCTGGAGAGGGCGCGGGAACTGCTGGATTCGGTGGGGCTGAGTGCGCGGATGGATCATTATCCGGTGCAGCTTTCGGGGGGCGAGCAGCAGAGGGTGGCGCTGGCGCGGGCGTTTATCTTGCGGCCCCCGATTGTGCTGGCCGATGAGCCGACGGGGAATCTGGATACGGTGAATGGGGAACATATTCTGGAGCTGCTGCTGCATTTGAATCACGTGGAGGGTACGACGCTGGTGCTGGTGACGCATGATCCGTCATTGGCGCAACATGCGGGGCGGGTGATTACGCTGCGCGATGGGCTGGTGGTGAGTGACCTGGTGAAGAGCGATACGTCATCCACAGGCATGTCGCCGGTGGGCGCTTAGGATGGCGAAGCTTTCGTATGGTACGGCGGCACGGATTGCGGTTCGCGAGCTGCATTCATCGCGGGGGAAATTTACGTTTGTGATTCTGTCGGTGGCGATTGGTGTGGCGGCGCTGACGGGGGTGCGGGGGTTCTCATCGGCGTTTCGAACGACGCTGTTGCTGAGGGCTCGGAGCATTATGGCAGCGGATGTGGCGGCGCGAACGAATGTCCCTCCGACGCCGGATCAGCAGGCGGGGTTGAATGGGCTGACGGCGGCGGGGAATGATGAATCGCCGGTGACGGAGATGCTGTCGATGGCGTCGTCGACTACGTCTATGGATCCGCTGCTGGTGTCGCTGAAGGCGGTTGATCCGGCTAAATATCCGTTCTATGGGACGGTGGTGCTGGAGCCTGCGATTCCTTTGAAGCAGGCGCTTACGGCCACGACGGTGGCGGTGGGGGATGATCTGCTGCTGCGGCTGCATTTGCATGTGGGGGATTCGATCAAGCTGGGGACGGAGCGGTTTCGGATTGCGGCGGTGGTGGAGGATGAGCCGGACCGGTTGTCGGGATCGTTTGCGGCGGGACCGAGGGTTTTGTTGACACAGAACGCGCTGGCGGCGACGGGGCTGATGGCTCCGGGGTCGCGGGTGACGCGGCGATATCTGTTCAAGCTGCCACCAGCGAAGCCGGGGCAGGCGCTGTCTGACGCGGCGGTTGCGGCGCTGAAGACGAAGCTGGAGACACTGCTGCCGGAGGCGCAGATTACGGATTATCGCGAGGCGAATCCGTCGCTGACGAAGGCGCTGGATGGGGCGACGGGGTTGTTGTCGCTGATGAGCCTGGTGGCGCTGGTGCTGGGAGCGGTGGGTGTGGCGATGGCGATGCGCGCACACCTGCAACAGCGGCTGGATTCGATTGCGATTATGAAGTCGCTGGGCGCGGGATCGACGCAGGTGATGAAGATTTACCTGATGCAGACGCTGCTGTTGGGACTGGGCGGAGGTGCGCTCGGCGTGGTGCTGGGGATCGGTGTGCAGATGGCGTTTCCGCTGTTCCTGGCGAAGCTGCTGCATCTGACTCCGAGCTTGCGGCTGGATGTTCATGCGATTGGGTTGGGGTTGGGCGCGGGGCTGCTGACGACGCTGCTGTTTACTTTGCCGCCGCTGCTGGACATTCGGAAGGTGCGACCGATTTTGATTCTGCGCCGGAATGTCGAAGCGTCAGAAGATCCGTTTACGACGCGGATGCTGCGGAAGTTGAAGGGGTCGGTTGCGCAGATTGTGGCGAGTGTTTTTATCCTTGCGGGGCTAGTGTTGCTGGCTACGCGGGTATCGGATTCGCGGCAGGTGGGGGGATGGTTTGCGGGCGGGCTGGTGGTGGTGTTGATGGTGCTGCTGGTGATGTCGGCGGTGACGCTGTGGCTGCTGCGGGTATTTCTGCGAGGGACTCGGTTGCATCTGCCCTCGTCGCTGCGGCATGGACTGGCGAATTTGTACCGGCCAGGGAATCCATCGGCGGCGCTGTTGGCGGCGCTGGGGTTGGGGGTGATGCAGATCGCCGCGGTCTACATGGTGCAGCGATCAATTGTGAACGAGATGCATGTGGCGACGATGGAGAATGTGCCGAACATTTTTCTGATCGACATGAGCACCGACGAGGTGACGGGGGTGAAGGCGTTGCTGTCGCAGCAGGCTACGGTGAAGGGGACGCCGGAGATTGTGCCAGTGGTGAGTTCGCGGCTGATTGCGATCAAGGGCGTTGCGATGGATAAGTTAAAACAGCAACACATGGGGAGGGGTGGGCAGGCGTTGAATTTGACGTGGTCACCGACGGCAGATGCGCCTCCGCCGGGCGACAAGGTGGTGGAGGGGAAGTGGTGGACGGCACAGATGGCGGCGGACTCGGCGAGCCATCCGCTGGTGGCGATTGAGCGCGACCGAGCGAATCGGCTGAAGGTGAAGCCGGGCGATTCGATTACGCTTTCTGCGCAGGATGATCGTATGGTGGCGACGGTCGCGGCGGTGTATGAGGCGGATAGCCGGCATGCGTTTTCGCGCGCGGAGTTTATTCTTCCGGAGCCGGCGCTGGCAGGCTTGCCGGTGGTCTGGTACGGCGGTGTGCATTGCGATCCGGGCGCTACGGCGATGCTGCGGCGGGTGCTGTACGAACATTTCCCTACGGTGACGGTGATCGATGTGGCGGCGACGCTCGAGGTGATCAGGCAGGTGCTGCTGCAGGTGACGTACGTGATCCAGTTTCTTGCGGCGTTCAGTATCTTTGCGGGGATTGTGATTTTGGCGAGTGCGATTGCTGGGACACGGTACCGGAGGATTCGCGAGGTGGTGGTGCTGAAGACGCTGGGGGCGACACGACCGCGGATTGCGACGATCTTCTCGATTGAGTTTGCAGTGCTGGGATTGATTGCGGGAGCGGTGGGGCTGGTGTTTGCAAATCTGCTCGCGCGCGAGTTGCTGTTGCGCGTGCTGCACTTTGACTATCAGTTTCAACCGTGGACGAATCTGGGAACGTGGATCGCGGTGGCCATGCTGACGGTAGTGGCGGGATGGATGGCGAGCCATCGCGTGCTGGGGCAGAAGCCGCTGGAAGTGCTGCGCGAGGAGTAAGGGGGGACTGGTCGCGGTTCACGTTACAGGTAGCCGACAAGCCGGGAGTGACGTGACGATAGGCGCGGCTCTCAATTGGGGTTCGTGCACCGCACGGGCACATGGGCAATTTTGCAGATCGGTCTAACACGGCTGGCTGCTCAATCACCTACAATCAGTGGATGAAACTAAGCGCGTTCATCATCGTTCTCTTTGCGCTCATAGGGGCTGGCTCTGCCGCAGCTCTCGCGAACGGTGAAGGGTCGGCTTCAATCGAACCGAAAACTGAACGACCATCCTCAATGTCACAGGATTCAGTGATGATCGACCTCTTCAACCGATGGGAGCAGGTTTGGAACGACGGCAAATTTGACCTGGCGCCAAGCTGCATCGCGGATTTCTACATCCGGCATGATCCGAAAGGCGATCGGACGGTCTCGCGAGACGCCTATGCTGCAGAGGTCGTCAAGATCCACGAGGATCGCCCAGGTATTCGCGTGGTTGTCTATGACCATTCCTTCTTAGGGGACCGCGCGTGGTTTCGCTTTGCCTTCAAGTGGACTGATGCAAAAACCGGCAAGGCGCAAACCCAGGCAGGTATCCAGGTCTACCGGATTGCGGACGGCAAACTCGCAGAGACTTGGATTAGCTACTTGCCGTCAGGTACGGTCTGGACAGATGCCGCCGCGCAGCCGCATTGGACGAGTCCACCGCCCATAAAATAGCTATAGCGGTCGATTTTGGTACTGCGGGCGTGCGCAAGGCTCAGGTGCGCTTGACGATGAAGACGGTCTTGTCGTCGATGAGGGCTTCGTCGCCGGCCTGGCGAAGGAGCTCGTCCTGCTGGAGTGCGTACTCCATGAGCACTTCGCAGATGTCTTTGGCAGACTGCTGGTGGTGTTGCTGCAGGATAGCTTGGAGTGACTCCCGGGCCTGCGGGTCGCTGCCGTCGTAAACGCCGTCGGTGTAGAGGATGAGGATGTCTCCGGGGTTGATGAGGGTGATCTCGGAGATGTCATCGGAGCGGATGCGCCGCTTGCGCAGGTTCATGGAGAAGTAGCGTAGGCGATCCGGATGATCGGCAGGGAGCTGAAGGCCGAGCGCGAGGAACTGCGCCATGTGGTCCTCATGTACCGAAAGCAGGCGAGAACACTTTGCGGAGAAGACCAGCGGGGGAGGGTGGCCGAAATTTGCGAAGCGGAAGTTTCCTTCAGGGTGGACTTCGCCATACAGCATGGTGGCAATCTCTCGCGCCTGTTCGGTCTCGCTCATGCCGAGGGCGTTGCGTGCGGTGACGGACTGCGCCATTCTGAGGTTGAGGTTCTCGAAGAGCCGGGGCGTGGTTTTGCCATAGCGGTCCAACTCGGTGAGCATCAACGCGTGGAAGGTGTCGTGCACGGTGGAGGCGATCTTTGCCGGGATGACTCCGTGGCCCTGGGCGTCGACGATGAGGATTCCGGCGGTGGAGTAAAGGTCGCGTAGATCTTCGGAGACGCGAATCTGCTCGGAGCTGCGGGCGAAACGGTACTCGGCTTCCATGCGGGGGAGGTAGTCGGGGCGGGAGTGCAGCCACTCGACGTGGTCGTCGACGGAGTTGCGGACGGGAGAGCCGGGGGGAAGGGGCTCGAGGTATTCGATGGCGAGGCGCTTGGCGCGCTCGATGCGTGCATCAATGTCGTAACGCTGTTGGAAATTGATGTACTCGAAGAGGTCTCCGCCGACGGTACCGGCGGGAATGGAGATGCCAAACATCTCGATGCCGGGAAGGTGAGGAATGGCGCCGTCGACGGGCATGAGGCGCTGGCGGAGGTATTCATCGATCGTGGAAACGGTGGGTTGCTTTGGCATGGGAGAGTGCACGACGTAGCCCTTCGAGTTGCTCTCTCAGAGTAGCGCATCTGCGGACGATACTATCGACGGGCGCAGGTGGAATGAAATGGTGGGGAGGAGGCGCTGGTGGGGCGCAGGCCTTCTCGATGATGGGGTGAGGCCAGATGTGTGGTTCGGTAATGGTGCAGGAGGTTGACCCGTGGACGCATCCCCCGTACACTCACAGAGGCGGCTGATTGTGGCTCCCGCCGAGCCTGCAGCTGCCGATAAAACCTGTATTGCCCTCTCGTTCAATGGTAGGACTAGCGACTCTGACTCGCTCGATCGGGGTTCGAATCCCTGGGGGGCAACCAAAAGCCTGTACGCGCGCCCCGGCGCGCGTTTTTCTTTGCCCTCTGTGACACCTCCTCGCACCTCCTTGAACTAATGTAAGTATAATTAAATGAATAGTTTATGTGCTTCAATCTTCGCTGCGCGCCAAAGTTTCTCGTATGAGAAGGTGCGAGTCGGTACGAGGACAGCCAGCCTTTTCTGTGGGTACCGTTGCGGGTATCATTAGGAGAATTTGTGGGTACGGAACGAATGTACCCCTATGGAGCCGGAATCATGGGACTCACGATCAAAGAAATCGACGGCGCAAAGCCAACCGACAAACCTTACAAGCTGTCAGATGGTGGCGGCCTCTGTCTTCTTATCGCACCGTCCGGTGCCAAACTCTGGCGCTGGCGCTATCGCTTCGATGGCAAGGAAAAGATGATGGCGTTGGGGGAATACCCGGTCGTCACTCTGAAGGAAGCTCGCGAGCGTCACTCCGACGCGCGTAAGGCGCTAGCGAACGGGATCGATCCAATGGCCGAACGCAAGGCTGAAGGCGAGGCCAAGCAGAAGGAATCCGAAGCGCGGCAGCGTGAAGAGGAAAACAGCTTCGAAAGTGTCGCCCGTGATTGGTGGAAGTGGTGGTTGATCGGCAAGTCGCCTCGACACGCCGATACCACTATGCGGCGCATGGAAGCTGACGTGTTCCCCGCGTACGGCCACAAATCCATCAATGCGGTGACGGCGGCTGATGTGCGCCAACTCATGATCGCGGTCGAGAAGCGGGATGCCAGGGACGTTGCCAAACGTATCCACGAGACGACATCGCAGGTTTTTCGCTTTGCGATCGCTCGCGATATTGCAAGTCGGAACCCGGCCGCGGATTTCAAGCCGAGGGACATTTTGGCCGAAGCCCAGACTGAGAACCGTGCTCGTGTGGATGCCAAGGAGTTGCCCGAACTGCTCGTGAAGATCGACGGCTACAACGGTGACGTAATCACGCGCTTAGCGATGAAGTTGATGGCGTATACGTTTGTCCGCACCAGCGAAGAGATTGAAGCGCCATGGTCAGAGTTCGATCTGGATGAGGCGCGTTGGACGATTCCAGCGGAGCGCATGAAGATGAAGACTCCGCATATCGTTCCGCTGTCCCGTCAAGCCGTGGAAATCTTGCGTGCGCTCAAGCAGATCACAGGCAACGGCAACTTTGTGTTCGCTGGCGCTCGCGACAAGAAAAAGCCCATCAGCAACAACACAATTCTCTACGCCCTCTACCGGCTTGGCTATCGTGATCGGATGACTGGGCACGGATTCCGTGGGCTGGCATCGACCATTCTCAATGAGCGTGAATTCGATGAGGCGCATATTGAATTGCAGCTCGCCCACACAAAGCGCAACAAGGTCGCTGCGGCTTACAACCATGCGAAGTACCTGAAGCAGCGCACAGAGATGATGCAATGGTGGGCGGATTATCTGGATGCACAGCTTGCTAAGGGTAGACGAGCGCTAGCGGCCTAAGCAAATTTCTTCGAGGAGGCCCAGGCTTCCCCAAGAGCACGTTGCGGCATCCGTCTGCTGCTCAGATGTGAAACTGCTGATCTCGATGTCGATATTCGCTCAACCGCCCACTCCTTGACTTCCGATCTTACCCACGCGACAGTGCGCGGCCCAAGTCGGATGGGCGCAGGAAAGCTTCCCGCACGAATCAGTGCGTACAGGCTCGACTTCGAGAGACCCGTGACCAGCTTCACGTCTGGCAGACGCAGGAAACTCACGTCGTCCGGAGAACTTGGCAGGACAGAGTGACTAGCTTCCATTTGTATGGCAGCAGATGGCTTCTTGAGTGGAACGTTGTAATCCGACAGCAAGCGGACCTCCAGGGGCATATCTTCCGTCGCCATTCTCTCTGCTGAAGTCATTTGGGAGTGTCCTCGCCTTCAAAGGTGCCGTGTGCCAGTGACCCGGTGTTTCCCGGCATACTCATACCCTCGGGCCAGTAGAGAGTCCTGTCCAATACTTTCTGACTATGGCCGTTTCTCGACAGCCATAGTCTTTTCCTATGGCCTCAGTTCTGAGCTTTTTGGATCATTGGTGACCCCTAGCGTATTGACTTCGCAGGGACCCAGGCCGACAATTGCATAATGTTGGGCTTGACTTCTGGCCGCACTTAGCGCATCGACTCAGAGCATGAACGATCACAAGAAAGCGGCCCCTGTATATGTCAGACCTCGTAGATCTTAAGAAACTCAAGAACCTCATTGCGGTCGCAGAAGCAGGAACCATCAGCGTCGCCGCGAAGCGCCTCTATCTCTCCCAGCCCTCACTCAGCATTCAGATTAAAGACCTTGAAGACGTGTTGCAGGTACCCCTACTGGTGCGCGATCACAAGGGCGTTCGCGCGACTCCTGCCGCAGAGATATTGATAACGGGTGGTCGTGAACTCTTGACGATGCGCGACGCGCTGATAGAGGCGGCCCGCGCCCTGCATCGCGTGACGTTCGTGCCGATGCGACTGGGGTTTTCTTCCTTCGTAGACCATGCGCTGTACGAGATGGTTTGCTCCATCCACACATCGCTGTTTCCGTCATGCGAGATCAAGCCGAAGAGTGGCGATCCTGTAGACCTCTTGCTCATGCTCGAAAGAGGAGAAATTGACGCCGCATTGGTGACGCTTCCCGCTAGCGGCGCGGGCCTCAAGGCATATCCCTTTACGCAGAGTCGGCTCGTCGTGTGCATGAAATCCAACGATCCGTTAGCAAAGCTGAAGGAGATAACCCCGGCAGACCTTGGCTCGAAACTTACGATCTTCCGCGACCCCAGACAGCATCCCGAAGCGCACGACCGTTTGATCGAGATGCTGGACGTGGTTGGCATTACAGGCGACGTTGCAAGCACGAACAAGACGCCGCACGACCTTCAATGGATGGTCGAATCGGGTAGCGGTTACGCGCTCATCCGGGAGGGTTCGGAGTTGCAGCAAGGACTCGTAACCCGGCCCGTCGCAGGTGTGACGTGGACTGTCGATAGCGCATTGATTGTCGCGAAATCCACTTCGCAGAGAACGATGCCTCACTTGGTGCGTGAGATGCGAAAGAGGTTGAGGCTGCAATCGTCGTTGCCGCCATCGAAGCCAGTTCGCTCGGTTCGCCCAAGAATCAGCGATAGAATCCTTCCTCTTTTCGGCTGAAGATCGGTCATAGTCACAGACTATGGGAAACCCCATTTAGGCTGATTCGGCCATAGGGAATGAGTATTGGACGCGCGCGCGAGCGCGGCCTAGTGTCAGGGGCATATCACGACCGTCACGGTCGTTGGAGGTGCCAATGTCACGTATTCGAATCATCATCCCAGCAGCAACGATTGAGCAGACAAAGCTCTATCTTGTACCCGGAGCAGCCCTGCTCCTATGCGTATTGATCTTCCCACTTGCCGCTTATGCCCAGAATAGTGGGTCGCCGTTTGACAGTGGCCTGACCTCGATTCAAATGCTGTTCACCGGAACGATTGCCAAAGCCGCCAGCCTGATCGCAATTGTGATTGGCGGCTACACATTTGCGCACGGAGAACCGGGTGCGAAGAAGACGCTCGCGGGAGTCGCTGCCGGAACTGGGATCGCGGTTTTGGCGACCAACGTCCTCACCTGGCTTTGGGGTGCCTAGGGCCAAACTCGCCGATGGTCTGAGATCCATTCCACTTCACCTCCAACGACGTTCCATAACGAGGGGTTTATGCCGGAAACAACTGAGAAGCGTCGCAACCGAGTCTTCAAGAGTCTGCATAAGCCCCTCACCTATATGGGCATCGAACGCACACTTTTCTTCATGATTGCGGTGTCCGCAGTGGGGATGTTCAACCTCTTCAATTCGATCATCGGTGCGGTCGTGGTGTTCATCGGCGGCTGCATCTTCGGCCATTGGGTGACGAACTCTGACCCGGCCTTCCTCAAGATTCTCGGACGTTCCGAGAAGTTCAAGCTGCGCTATGACGCGGCCAAGCAGACAGTCCCGAACGTAGAGGTGCGGTAATGCTCAATCTCTCCCGCGTCATCAAGCCGTGGAAGGAAGCCGATGCACTCAGCGCACACATCAACCTATACGGGTTCTGGACTGAGACAGCTTTTCTCACCAAGAGTGGCGACCTCGGGATGGTGTTGAGCGTCACAGGCGTTGACTACGAAAGTCTCGACAATGACGAACAACAGTATGCGGTGAAGCGGCTCGAATCCGCGCTGAAATCCTTTGGCGAAGGCTTCTATATTTACCAATATCTCTTCAAGACCAACCGGCCCGAGATTCCGTTCGCCCGCTACGACGATGAGTTGATCGACGCGGCCATTGACCAGAGGCGGCAATACTTCGAGTCCAAGCGTGACCGGCTTTACGAGATAGAACTTTTCTATGTGATCGTGCTTGAGGGTGCGCGGTCAAAGACCGGCATCCTCTCCGCTCTCGCACGGATGCCGCGCGATCCCCAGGGCGCTATCCGTGAACTCAAAGCGCAGTTCACCAACGACAACATGAAGGTTTTGCTTCGCAAACAGATCGACACTGACATGGTCAGGCTTGAGCAATGCGTCCAGAATTTCACTCGGCATCTAGCCGACCTCATGCCCATCGAGGCACAGGGCCAGCACGCGCAGTTCAGCTTCTTTCGCAGGCTGCTCAACTTCGATGACTGGCGTATCGCTGGCAAGCCGCAATCGACGCAGTATCTCGATTATCAGGTGGTGAACTCCAACATCGAGGCAGAGCGCGATCACCTCCGCGTTGGCGATCACTTCGTCCGCATCCTCACGATGAAAGAGGCCATTGCGGAGACGCGACCCCTGGTCCTGGACCAGCTCTTCAAGATCGAAGGCAACTTCTACGTCGTCACCGAGTGGACGCCGCTGTCGATGGCGAAGGCCCGGAAGGAAGTGGACAAGCGCCGCCGCCACTTCAACATGAGCAAGTCCGGTTTCGTGTCGCAGATGGGGAGCGACCCAGCGAAGACGAACCAGCGTGACGTACTCATTGACGAGTCGAAGCAGGCGGACATCGAGAATCTTGCCGAGTGCCTGCGAGCACTCGGCGACGGCCAGACGCTCGGCGATTTCTCGCTTACGGTCGTGCTGTACAGCACTGACCTCCAGACGATCAATCGGGAGATGGGGGAGTTTACCGGCATCTTCACAAACGCCGACGGTGCGCTTTTCACCGAGACTTATAACCAACTCAATGCCTTGTTTGCGACCGTTCCGGGCAACTACGCCCAGAACCTTCGCAAGATGTACCTGCTCAACTCCAATTACGCCGACCTGTCCTTTCTCTTCACCATCCACCCCGGCGAGAAGACCAACCCGCACCTCCGCTCCGAGTACCTGGCGGTTCTGGAGACGGACAACGCCACACCCTACTACCTCAACCTCCACAACGGCGAGGTTGCGCACACCCTCATCCTCGGGATGACCGGCTCAGGGAAGAGTTTCCTCTGTAATTTCTTGCTCACGAACGCACAGAAATATCGGCCGCAGACGTACATTTTCGACATCGGCGGTTCGTTCCAGTCGCTCACCGAGATCTTCGGCGGGACGTATTTGAACGTCGGCCAGGAGAGCCGGGACTTCACCATCAACC
>Ga0208357_1000772_pt1 | contig 24681 bp, 22 predicted proteins | sample NGESurdeep092012_6_FD_184487 | JGI IMG/M metagenome (GOLD analysis project Ga0208357, IMG submission 184487) | Arctic peat soil microbial communities from Barrow, Alaska - NGEE Surface sample F52-2 deep-092012 (SPAdes) | ecosystem: Environmental > Terrestrial > Soil > Wetlands > Peat ...
CATCGACCGGGCCATCAAACAACTCACCAAACTCGGACTCAACGTGAGCATCACACCCACAGCAGCTGCATAAGCCAACGTCATTTTCCTAGGAGACCCAGCTACCTAACCCTGCACCAACTGCTTCGCGTTTCTATCACGCGGCGGACGCTTCGCGGCTTGTGTTAGCGAAACCTCGCTCGCAGGCTCGCTCGGCGCGGCCATGCAGAATTGCTCCGCAATTCTGTCATGCATGGCCGCGCATAATCGCCTGCTTGACCTCGGCAATCGCCTGCGTGATCTGGATGCCACGGGGGCATGCCTCCGTGCAGTTGAAGGTGGTGCGGCAGCGCCACACGCCTTCCTTGTCGTTGAGGATGTCGAGGCGAACACCCGAGGCGTCGTCGCGTGAGTCGAAGATGAAACGGTGTGCGTTCACGATCGCGGCGGGGCCGAAGTACTGCCCGTCCGTCCAGAACACCGGGCACGACGACGTGCATGCCGCGCAGAGAATACATTTCGTGGTGTCGTCGAAACGGGCACGTTGTTCGGCCGATTGAATGCGCTCGCGACCCCCGGGCGGTGTGCTGTGCGCCTGCAGGAACGGTTGCACGGCGCGGTACGACTCGAAGAACGGCTCCATGTCAACGACGAGGTCCTTCTCCAGCGGAAGGCCCTTGAGCGCCTCGATGTAAATCGGCTTCGCGATGTCGAGGTCCTTGATCAGGGTCTTGCAGGCGAGCCTGTTGCGACCGTTGATGCGCATCGCGTCCGACCCGCAGACGCCGTGAGCGCAGGAGCGACGGAAAGTCAGAGAACCATCCTGCTCCCACTTGATCTTGTGCAGGGCGTCGAGCACGCGATCTGTTGCGTACATTTCGACGTCGAAATCCTGCCAATGAGGTTCGGCATCCACGTCGGGATCGAACCGGCGAATGATGAACGTAACGGTGAACGACTGGATGGGCGCTTCGGCTGCAGGAGGGGTCTCGAGGACGGCGTTGGACATCAGTACTTCCTCTCCATGGGCTGATAGCGGGTGATCACGACGGGTTTCCATTCGAGTTTGATGTGGTCGCCTGCCTCGGACGAGTGCGGGTCGCCGGTCAGGTAGGCCATCGTGTGTTTCATGTAGTTCACGTCGTCGCGCTTCGGGTAGTCGTCGCGTTGGTGGCCGCCACGGCTTTCCAGGCGGTTTCGTGCCGAATAGACGACGACCTCGGCCAGGTCGAGCAGGAAGCCCAGTTCGACGGCCTCGAGCAGGTCGGTGTTGAATCGCTTGCCTTTGTCCTGCACGGCGATGTTCTTGTAGCGGTCACGCAGACGGTGGATGGTCTGGGTCACCTGGTTGAGTGATTCGTCGGTGCGGAACACCTGCGCGTTGCGGTCCATCTCGTCCTGCAGTTCCTTGCGGATCGCGGCGATCCTCTCGGTGCCCGTCGAGGCGCGCATGCCCTCGAGCATGTTGCGGATGCCGTCGGCCGCATGCTCCGGCAGCGGCGCGAATTCCGCGGTCTTCGCATATTCGATCGCGTTCTTGCCTGCACGCTTGCCGAAGACGTTGATGTCCAGCAGCGAGTTGGTGCCGAGGCGGTTGGAGCCGTGTACGGAGACGCATGCGCATTCGCCGGCGGCGTAGAGGCCGGGAACGATCGTCGTGTTGCTGGACAGCACTTCTGCATTGTTGTTTGTGGGGATGCCGCCCATCGCGTAGTGCGCGGTCGGCATGACCGGCACCGGGGTTGTCACCGGATCGACGCCGAGGTACGTGCGGGCGAACTCGGTGATGTCCGGGAGCTTGGTCTCGAGCACCTCGGCGCCGAGGTGGGTGCAATCCAGCAGCACGTAGTCCTTGTGCGGACCGGCGCCGCGACCTTCTGCAACCTCGAGCACCATGCTGCGTGCGACGATGTCGCGCGGGGCGAGGTCTTTGATCGTGGGAGCGTAGCGTTCCATGAACCGCTCACCGGACGCGTTGCGCAGGATCGCGCCTTCACCGCGTGCACCCTCGGTGAGGAGGATGCCGAGGCCGTAGAGGCCGGTCGGGTGGAACTGGAAGAACTCCATGTCTTCCAGCGGAAGGCCTTTACGCCAGATGATGCCGACGCCGTCACCGGTCAGGGTGTGCGCATTCGAGGTGGTCTTGAAGATTTTGCCGAAGCCGCCGGTCGCGAAGATCACGGCTTTGAAGTGGAAAACGTGGAGTTCCCCGGTCGCGAGTTCGTAGGCGACCACTGCGGTCGGCTTTTCGATGGTCGTTCCGTCGGGCCCGTCGACCTCGGCCATGACGAGATCCAGCACATAGAACTCGTTGAAGAAGTTGATGCCGAGCCGGACGCAGTTCTGGAACAGCGTCTGCAAGATCATGTGGCCGGTGCGGTCCGCCGCGTAGCACGAGCGCCGAACGGCCGACTTGCCGTGGTCGCGCGTGTGGCCGCCGAACCGGCGTTGGTCGATCTTGCCCTCGGGGGTCCGGTTGAACGGTAACCCCATGTTCTCGAGGTCGATGACGGCGTCGATGGCTTCCTTTGCGAGGATCTCCGCGGCATCCTGGTCAACGAGGTAGTCGCCGCCCTTGACGGTGTCGTAGGTGTGCCACTCCCAGTTGTCTTCTTCGACGTTGGCAAGGGCAGCGGCCATGCCGCCTTGGGCTGCGCCGGTGTGTGAGCGCGTCGGATACAGCTTGGAGATCACGGCAACGTTGGCGTGTGGTCCCGCCTCGATCGCCGCGCGCATGCCCGCGCCGCCGGCGCCGACGATGACGACGTCGAACTGGTGATGGTGAACGCCGTCGATGACGGTCGAGTCCGAATTCTGGTCAGTCACGTAAGGTTCCGTAGCTTTCAGTGGGCGTAGCAGGTGGGGGTCAGGCAGTTGACGATCATCGTGAGTTGGTCACTTTCCGATGGTCGCGCAGAAGCTGGGCAGCAGGTTCGCGGCCGTTCCGGAGGGGCACGGGTTGAATACCGTCACCGTGTAGGTGCCGATCGCGATCAGAATGACGACGGCCGCGAGAACAGCGAACTTGAGGATGCGGTTCACCGTGCCGTTGCGGGCGTAGTCGTTGATCAGGGTGCGCATGCCGTTGCCGCCGTGGATGAGTGCCAACCACAGCATCAGGCCGTCCCAGACCTGCCAGAACGGATCGGACCACTTGCCGCCGACGAAGGCGAAGTCGATGGCTTTGATTCCCTGACCTAACACGAGGTTCACGAACAGGTGGCCGAAGATGAGCACGACCAGCAGAACGCCGGAAACGCGCATGTACATCCAGCCCCACTTTTCCCAATTCACACCGCCCTTGCGTGCCGGGCGCGCGGGTGTACGGGGAGCATCGATCGTGGTCATCTCAGTGCCCTTCGCTGAAGACGTTTGCCAGGTGGATCGGCACGAAGCCTGCCATCAGCACGACCCAGAGCACGATGACGATCCAGAACATGACCTTCTGGTACTTCGCCCCCTTGCCCCAGAAGTCGATCAGGATGATCCGCAGGCCGTTCAGTGCGTGGAAGGCGATCGCCATCACGAGCACGGTCTCACCGAGCCCCATGATCGGGTTCTTGTAGGTGCCGATCACCGCGTTGTACGCCTGTGGGCTGATCCCGAGTACCGCCGAGTCGAGGATATGAACCAGGAGGAAGAAGAAGATCGCCAGCCCTGTGATGCGGTGAAGCACCCAGGACCACATCCCTATGCGATCGCCCCGATAGAGGGTGCCTCCTGGCCGGGATGCCTTCGGCGTCAGAGTTCCTGTCGCTTGATTTGCCACGAAACAACCCTCCCTGGTTGTCATCGGATGCCGCGAGTGGGGATCCGCAAGAAGTGACGCGTGATGCGTGGCCCCAGTCTACGACTCGCCCCGCGTGCACGTTGCTTAGGTGAGCCTAACTATCTCGATATCAAGATAAATCTGCGGGATGTGGCCACCGGCATCCGCTCGCCAGAGTGCCTGTTTCGGACGAGCGCGTCCAGCCCAGCTGGCGCACTCGTCCGAAACAGACACTCTCACGCGGCGCCCACGAGGTGAACAGCTATCCTGTGGGCATGACCGCAACGACTGGCCCGCTCGACCGCTTCTACTGTGTGATTCCGGCGGGTGGAGTCGGTTCCCGTCTGTGGCCGCTGTCGCGAGCGGATGCGCCAAAGTTCTTGCACGATTTGACCGGATCGGGGCAGACGCTGTTGCGCGACACCTGGGACCGGCTCACGCCGATTGCAGGCGACCAGCGAATCATGGTGGTCACCGGTCGCGCTCACCGTGCGGCTGTCGAGTCGCAGCTGCCGGATCTGAAAGACCCCAATGTCGTGCTGGAAAGCGAGCCGCGTGATTCGACGGCAGCGATCGGCCTCGCAGCGGCGATTCTGGAGCATCGTGAGCCGGGCGTGATCATCGGCTCGTTCGCGGCCGATCACGTGATCCGCAATGTGCGCTTGTTCCATGCGGCAGTGGCCGAAGCCGTCGCCGCGGCCGATGCGGGATACATCGCAACGATCGGGATCGAGCCGACAGAGCCGGCGATCGGCTTCGGCTACATCCATTACGGTGCACCGCTGACGATCGACGGCGCACCGAGCGCGCGCGCGGTCGAGGCGTTTGTCGAGAAGCCCGTGCTGCGCACGGCCAAGAAGTTTCTCGCAGATGGCGCGTACCTGTGGAACGCGAGCATGTTCATCAGCAGAGCGGATCGGTTGCTCGAGGAGATCGGAAAATCGGAGCCAGAACTCCTCGCCGGGCTCACCGAGCTGGCGCTGGTCTGGGACGACCCTGCGTTGCGCGGTCCTGCTGTCGACCGGATCTGGCCGGAGTTGAAGAAGATCGCGATCGATTACGCGGTCGCGGAGCCGGCCGCCGCGGCGGGGCGACTGGCTGTCATCCCCGGTCATTTCGACTGGGACGATGTGGGCGATTTTGCATCCCTGGCGAAGCTGAACAACGGGGGGCGCAAGTCGAATCTGGCGATCCTCGGCCCGAACGCGCGGGTCTTGTCGGATGCCTCCAGCGGCATCGTCGTCAGCCAGACTAATCGCGTGATCAGTTTGATCGGCGTCAAGGACATTGTGGTCGTCGACACCCCCGACGCACTCCTCGTGACAACGAGCGAAAACGCCCAGAGGGTCAAGGCCGTCGTCGACGCGCTGAAGCTCTCCGGATCGAGTGACGTGCTCTGACCCGCACTCGGGGGACAGCCCAGTCACCGCGGCAGGGTACCGGCGAGCAGCTTGTGCGCTGTTATCTGCTCATCTGAGCATGCGATGGTGGCCAACGGTCGAAAAGGGACCCGAATATAACGCTGATATTAAGAAAAGACGCCGAGATTCACGGGGTTCGTCACGTTCGGTAACGTTTGAGCAAGCGTGCGCGCACTCGCGCAGCCAAGCGATTTTGGAGGACACCTTGATTGTAAAAGCTCGAAAGGCCGCGTTTATCGGCCTTGCTGCCGCGGGCGTTATTGCGATGCTTGCCGGCTGTGGATCAGCACCCAGCAGCAGCTCGACGACCGGCGCGGCAAAATCCAAATTCCTTCCGTGCATCGTCTCGGACCAGGGCGGGTTCAACGACCGCTCGTTCAACCAGCTTGGGCTGGAGGGGGTGCAGCAAGCAGCGACGTCACTCGGCACGAGCTACAAGAAAGTGCAGTCGAAGACTGCAAACGACTACGCCCCGAACATCAAGAGCCTGATTGCACAGGGTTGCAACATCATCGTCGCGTCGGGGTTCAATCTGGTTGCTCCGGTCAAGGATGCCGCGACGGCAAACCCGAAGGTCAACTTCGTCATGATTGATGACAACAGCATCACGCTCCCGAACGTGAAGCCCGTCGTCTTCGAGACGGATGAGGCCGGATTCCTCGCGGGCTACGCCGCGGCGAGCTACTCGAAGACCGGCGTCATCGGCACCTACGGCGGCCAGAAGCTCCCGTCCGTGACGATCTTCATGGACGGCATCGCCGATGGCGTCAAGTACTACGACACCCAGAAGGGCAAGACCGCCAAGGTCATCGGCTGGGACGTCGCGTCGCAAGACGGCCAGTTCACCAACAGCTTCACCGACCTGAACGTGTCCAAGACTCTCGCCGAGAGCATGCTCGGTCAGAACGCTGACATCCTCGCTCCGATCGGTGGCCCGATCTACCAGGGCGCCGGCGCGGCGATCAAGGCCTCAGGCAAGTCGGTCGCCCTCCTCGGCAACGACGCGGACGTCTTCCTGACCGACCAGAGCGGATTCAACGACTTGTTCCTCACGTCCATCATGAAGAACATCAAGCCAACGGTCGACACGATCGTCAAGCAGGCGGGAGCGGGCGGTAAGTTCGACAACAGCCAATTCGTCGGCACGTTGAAGAATGACGGCGTGGGCATTGCTCCGTTCCACTCCTTCGCCTCAAAGGTCGACTCCGGCCTTCAGGGTGAACTGGACACGATCAAGGCCGGCATCATCGACGGCTCGATCACGGTCACGTCGCCTTCCGGATTCAAGAAGTAAGTTAGGGCACGCAACTCGACATTGGGGAGGTCGGCCGTCGGCCGACCTCCCCGATTGCGCGGCTGCTTGTCGAGACCCGCGATGACGCGGGTCAGAAGGTAGATTGACTCTATGAAGCTCGAACTTCGCGCTATCACGAAGCGATTCGGTGCCCTGGTCGCCAACGATCACATCAGCCTCACGGTTGAGCCCGGCGAAATCCACTGCCTGCTCGGTGAGAACGGTGCAGGCAAATCCACCCTGATGAACGTGCTCTACGGCCTGTACCAGGCCGACGAGGGCGAGATCCTCATCGACGGGGTCGTTCAGCACTTCGCCGGCCCCGGCGACGCAATGGCTGCGGGCATCGGAATGGTGCACCAGCACTTCATGCTGATCCCCGTCTTCACCGTCGCAGAGAACGTCATGCTCGGCCACGAACCGACGAAGTTCGGCGGGCGCCTGGATATCGCCTCGGCGCGCGCACGAGTGCGTGAGATCTCTGCACAGTTCGGTTTCGATGTCGATCCGGATGCGCTGATCGAAGATCTCCCCGTCGGCGTCCAGCAGCGGGTGGAGATCATCAAGGCCCTTTCCCGCGACGCCAAGGTGCTCGTCTTCGACGAGCCGACGGCCGTACTGACGCCGCAGGAGACCGACGAGCTGATGGTCATCATGACGCAACTCAAGGAGCGTGGCACAGGCATCGTCTTTATCACCCACAAACTGCGCGAGGTGCGCGAGGTCGCGGACCGCATCACCGTCATCCGGCTCGGGAAGGTGGTCGGTGAGGCCGACCCTCGTGCCTCGAATGCCGAGCTGGCCTCGCTCATGGTCGGCAGGCCGGTCGGACTGTCCGTCATCAAGGACCCGCAGCAGATCGGCGAGGTCGCACTGGTCGTCAAAGACCTCACCGTGGTGGATGCTCGCGGCATTGTCACGATCGACAACATCAGCTTCGACGTCAAGCGCGGCGAGATCATGGCGATTGCCGGCGTTCAGGGCAACGGCCAGACCGAATTGACGGAGGCGCTCCTCGGTCTGCAGAGCCGGGTCTCAGGCGAGATCACTCTGGACGGAGAGAACCTGATCGGGCGCAGTGTGCGCAATGTGCTGGATGCGGGCGTCGGCTTCGTGCCCGAGGACCGCAACGAAGACGGGCTCATCGCCGAGTTCACCATCGCGGAGAACCTGATGCTCGATCGCTCCGATGGCGCCCCGTTCGTCAAAGGCGGCGGGCTGCGTCTGGCATTCCGCGCTCAGTACGCCGAGGAGAAGATCGCGGAGTTCGATGTGCGGGCCCAAGGCATCGACACTCGGGCCGGGCAACTCTCCGGCGGAAATCAGCAGAAGGTCGTGCTGGCGCGCGAACTGAGCCGTGACCTTCGGCTCTTCGTCGCCGCCCAGCCGACACGTGGACTGGACGTCGGCTCGATCGAATTCGTGCACGAGCGGATCGTCGCCACACGCGACTCCGGCGTGCCGGTGCTCGTCGTTTCGACGGAGCTCGACGAAATCACGGCCCTCGGCGACCGCATCGCCGTCATGTACCGCGGAAAAATCGTCGGAATCGTACCCGGTGACACGCCACGAGAGATCCTCGGTCTGATGATGGCCGGCGAGAACCCGCCTGAAGCCATCGCGCTCGAAGCACAGGGAGCATCCGTATGACCGAGACGACCGGCCGCGACGGCGCCGACCAGCAGCTTCCCACCGTCGTTCAACCGGACGCACTCGGTGTGCAGGCGGGCGGGCTCGCGCTTGACCAGATCCCGCCCCAGCAGTTGGCACCTGAAACGGGCGGACCAGACCGTGAGCCGGATTCGCGATGGACGGATGCGCTGCGCGCGGCGACGACGGGCACGTTCGCGATCTCGGTCTTGGCGATCTTCCTGGCACTTGTCGCCGGCGCCATCCTGATCGCGGTGACGAACCCGCAGGTTCAGCAGGCATCCGGCTACTTCTTCGCGGCCCCCGGCGACACGTTCACGGCCATCGGCAACGCGGTCGGCGGGGCGTATTCTGCACTGTTCAGCAGCGCCATTTACAACTTCTCCGCGCCGACGTTCGCGCTCGGAATCGAGTCGTTCACCAACACGCTCAGCATTTCGACGGCGATCATCGCCGCCGGGCTCGGCATTGCGCTGAGTTTCCGTGTCGGGCTGTTCAACATCGGTGGCCAGGGGCAGATGCTCATTGCTGCCGTTGCCGCGGGGCTCGTCGGGTTCGACCTGCATCTTCCGGCCGGCCTCCACATCCTTGTCGCTTTGATCGCGGCGCTGGCCGGTGGAGCATTATGGGCGGCGATCGCCGGTTTCCTCAAAGCCCGCACCGGCGCCCATGAGGTGATCGTGACGATCATGCTCAACTACATCGCCCTGTATCTGCTGAACTACCTGCTGACGACGCCGGTGCTGCAAGCACCAGGATCCAACGACCCTAAGACGCCTGCCATCCTGCCGTCTGCCCAGTACCCGTCGTTGTTCGGACGCTCGTACGGTGTGGACATCGGCTTCATCATCGTCATCATCGTGACGGTCGCGGTGTGGTGGCTGATGGAGCGCTCGAGCCTCGGATTCAAGTTCCGGGCGGTCGGTGAGAACCCCACAGCTGCGCGCACGGCGGGCATCAGCGTCAAGAGCATCTACGTCTGGACCATGGTGGTCTCCGGTGCCCTTGTCGGTCTCGCGGCGGCATCGCAGGTTCTGGGCACGACACTATTGGGCGGTTTCGGTAGCGACATCGACGCCGGCATCGGCTTCACCGCGATCACGGTCGCTCTGCTGGGCCGGTCTCGTCCTTTCGGAGTCTTCGTCGCGGGCATCCTGTTCGGGGCACTGCAGAACGGCGGGCCGTCGATGCAGGCCGCGGTCGGTGTGCCGGTCGAGGTCGTCGCTGTCGTGCAGTCCGTTGTGGTTCTGTTCATCGCCGCGCCGCCTCTGGTGCGGGCCATCTTCCGGTTGCCCTCTCCTGTCGCAAAACGCGTCTCGAAACGCGGCAAGCCCGCGAGTAAGGTGGTTGCGGGATGACCGCGGTGACGCCGCCCGTCGGCACCTCTTCGGCGCCCAGCGCGTCAGCAGCTTTCAAAGCGGCCACCGTCGTCGTGACCAGCTGGAAGCTGCCGATCATCTTCGGCATCTTCAGTATCGTCAGCATCGTGCTGTTCGTGATCTTGGGTCGCCCCGGCAAGTCGACGTTCTCGTTCGCGACGGGCACCGATTTCGTGCATCTGCCGAACATCACGGCCCCAGCCGTTCCTGTCGGGATCGTTGTCTCGGTCATCGCCGTTCTGCTGACCATCGCCAGCGCGGTCTACGTTGCGAACTCACGCCGGGTTCCTCGCTGGATCGGGGTCGTCTTCTCCCTGGTTGTCTTGTTCGGCTTCCTGACCTGGTCGGTTGTCGGTGAGACGCTGCCGATCGCCGGCCTTCTGGCAGGCGCCCTCGGCTTGAGCGTGCCGCTGATCTTCGGCTCGATGGGCGGCGTGCTTTCCGAGCGGGCCGGTGTTGTGAACATCGCCATCGAGGGTCAGCTGCTCGCGGGGGCGTTCACCTCGGCGTTCGTGGCGAGCATCACCAAGTCGCTGACTGCCGGGCTGATCGCGGCGATGGTTGCCGGCGCGCTCGTATCGATGCTTCTGGCGGTCTTCTCGATCACCTACATCGTCGATCAGGTCATCGTCGGTGTGGTGCTGAACGTGCTGATCGCCGGCATTACCGGCTTCTTGTACTCGTCACTGCTGGCGAACAACACGGAGGCGTTCAATCTGCCGCCGAGCCTGCCGACAGTGCCGATTCCGCTGCTCAGTTCGATTCCGCTCATCGGGCCCGTGCTGTTCAAACAGACGCTGATCGTCTACCTGGCCTACATCGCGGTGGCCCTCGTGGCTGTGTTCCTGTTCCGCACGCGGTGGGGACTTCGCGTGCGGTCGGTGGGAGAGCATCCGCAAGCCGCGGACACGGTCGGCATCAACGTGAACCGCACCCGGTTCTGGGCCGTGACTGCAGGCGGCGCAATCGCCGGCCTCGGCGGCGCGTACTTCACCCTCGGCTCCGGCGTCGGCTTCGTGCAGAACATGACCAACGGTGCCGGATATATTGCACTGGCTGCCGTCATCTTCGGCCGGTGGGACCCCATCCGCGCCATGCTGGCTGCGCTGCTGTTCGGTTTTGCCGACAACCTGCAGAGCGTGCTGAGCCTGCTGAACGCGCCGGTGCCCAGCGAGTTCATGAACATGCTGCCCTACGTTGTGACGATCTTCGCCGTCGCCGGCCTGGTCGGCTTCTCACGCGCACCGGGCGCCGACGGAAAGCCCTACATAAAATCATGACCGCCGATGAGAACGCACCGCTGCCAGGCGACGTCGATTGGGGAGCTCTCCGCGAGGCGGCCGTCGAGGCGATGGGCAACGCTTACGTGCCGTATTCACGGTTCCCGGTCGGCGCTGCGGCGCTGGTCACGGATGGGCGCATCGTGGCGGGTTGCAATGTGGAGAACGCCAGTTACGGCGTGACGCTGTGCGCAGAATGCGGGCTGGTCTCCGCGCTGCATATGAGTGGCGGCGGCCAGCTGGTGGCGTTCACGTGCGTCGACGGCAACGGCGAGACGCTCATGCCGTGCGGCCGCTGCCGTCAGCTGCTCTATGAGCACTCGGTTGCCGGGATACTGCTGGAGACCGTTTCCGGCATCCGCACGATCGATGAGGTGCTCCCGGACGCGTTCGGACCCCGCCAACTCGCCCAGTACCGTGTGTCAGAGCACGGTGATTCCGAGCGCAGCGATTCACGGCGCAGCGATTCACAACGCAGCGATTCACAACATTAGGGAAGTCATGACTGATCCGGCCGTTGAAGCCTTCGATACCGTCGACCTGATTCGTGCCAAGCGCGACCGTCGCGAGTTGTCCACACCCGAAATCAACTGGCTCATCGACGCGTACACCCGCGGATTCGTAGCGGATGAGCAGATGGCCGCGCTTGCAATGGCGATCCTGCTGAACGGCATGAACCGGCGCGAGATCCACGACCTCACGCTGGCGATGATCGCCAGCGGTGAGCGGATGAGCTTCGCAGGACTCGGCAAGCCGACCGTTGACAAGCACTCGACCGGCGGTGTGGGCGACAAGATCACACTGCCGCTGATGCCACTCGTGGCATCTTTCGGCGTCGCGGTGCCGCAACTATCCGGCCGTGGACTCGGCCACACCGGCGGCACGCTCGACAAACTCGAGTCCATTCCCGGTTGGCGCGCAGACCTCACGAACGAGGAGATGTTCGTCCAGCTGCGCGACCACGGCGGTGTGATCTGCGCGGCCGGCTCCGGGCTCGCACCGGCGGACAAGAAGCTGTACGCGTTGCGCGACATCACCGGCACGGTCGAGGCGATCCCGCTGATTGCGTCTTCGATCATGTCGAAGAAGATTGCAGAGGGCACGGATTCCCTCGTGCTCGACGTCAAATTCGGCTCTGGTTCGTTCATGGGCGACATCGCGCGTTCGCGTGAGTTGGCTGAAACGATGGTAGCGCTCGGTCGGGATGCCGGCGTGGCGACATCCGCTCTGCTCACCGACATGAATGTGCCGCTCGGCTTGACGATCGGCAACGCGAACGAGGTGCGCGAATCCGTCGAGGTACTCGCCGGCGGCGGACCTGCGGATGTCGTCGAGCTCACGATTGCACTCGCCCGAGAGATGCTGACCCTGGCCGGTCAGCCGGACGCCGACATCGAGGCCGCCCTGGAAGACGGACGCGCGATGGACACCTGGCGTGCGGTCATCCGTGCCCAGGGCGGCGATCCGGATGCCGCATTGCCGGTCGCGCGCGAGACGCACACGGTCGTCGCCGATCGCGACGGCGTGCTGGTGCGGCAGGATGCACTGCCCTTCGGCATCGCAGCCTGGCGCCTGGGTGCTGGGCGTGCCCGCCAGCAGGATCCGGTGCAACACGCCGCCGGAATCGATCTGCATGCAAAGCCCGGCGACACGGTGCGGGCTGGCGAACCCCTGTTCACGCTGAGTGCGGATGAGCCCGCGCGCTTCGAACGAGCGCTTGCCGCTGTCGAGGGTGCCTGGCGTATCGGCGACGCATCCGAGTACACGCCGCGCGGCCCGATCGTGGCCGAGCGCATCGGCTGACCCGTTGGTCGAGTAGCGAGCGCCAGCAATCCCGTTGGTCGAGTAGCGAGCGCCAGCAAACCCGTTGGTCGAGTAGCGAGCGTCAGCGAGTGTATCGAGACCTGGTGACGGGTCTCGATACGCTCGTTCCTCGCTACTCGACCACCGGGGTGTCGCTACTGGACCGCCTACCGATGCGACCCACCGCGTCGACCACCTGGTCCCAGAACCTCGGGGCATCCAGGTCGATGGCCGCCTGCGACGTGCAGTCGTCCGGTGCGGGGGAGCGGAAGTCCGCGACCGTCATCCCGAGGGTGAGTGTGCCGGTCAGTTCCACGTCAAGTGGCACTCGGCGCACGGTCATGACTGACGGGTCAGCCACATACGCGACGGCGCATACATCGTGAACGGGTGGTGAGTCGAACCCCTGTGCATCCTTGTACGATTCGGTGAAGAACGCGAGAAGGTCGACGACGAGCTTCGACGAGGCGGTGCCGAGCGCGGCGAAGCGGGAGACGACATCCGGGGTGGCGAGCGCCTGGTGTGTGAGATCCAGCCCGACCATGGTGAGCGGCCAGTGCTCGTTGAAGACGATGTGTGCAGCCTCCGGGTCGACGATGATGTTGAACTCTGCTGTGGCGCTCCAGTTACCGGTCGCATAGCCGCCGCCCATCAGCACCACCTCGCGCACCCGGTCGACGATGCGTGGTTCACGCCGGGCAGCCATCGCGATATTCGTCAGCGGCCCCGTCGGCACCAGCGTGATCTCTCCCGGTGCGTGGCTCATCAGGGTGTCGATGATGAGGTCGACGGCGTGGCGTTCGTCGAGCCGCACCGTGGGCACGGGCAGCTCCGGCCCATCCATACCGCTATCCCCATGGATGCTCGCGGCGAACGAACGCGCACGCACGAGCGGGCGGTCCATCCCCGCGGCGATCGGCACGTCGGTGATGCCGGCGATGGTCGCGACGGCCAATGCATTGTGCGTCACCTTGTCGAGCGACTGGTTTCCGGCGACCGTCGTGATGGCTGCCAATTCGATCTCGGGGCTGCCGTGTGCGAGCAGCATCGCGATGGCGTCGTCGTGACCGGGATCGCAGTCGAGAATGATCGTGCGTGGCATGGGGCAATCCTCACTCAATATTTGTAGGTGAAACTAGACTTTGTATATGTAAGACTAAGGGCATGACGACTCTTGCCGAAGAAGGCGCTGCGCGGATCGAATGGATCCGCTCGCGAATGACGATGCTCGCGGAACTCCGCAACGAATTAAAGCAGACCACTCCGTTTGCCGGCCATCGGATCGGAATGTCTCTGCACCTGGAGCCGAAGACCGCAGTGCTGCTCGAGACACTCGCCGCCGGCGGTGCCGAGATCGTGGCGACAGGCAATCACGGTTCCACCCAGGATGATGTCGTCGCTGCCCTCCGCGAGACCGGCATGACCCTGTTCGGTCGACGAGCTGACAGCATCGAGCAGCACCACGCGAACATTGCCGCCGTGCTGGATGCAAGCCCGGACATGCTGCTCGACAACGGCGGCGACCTCACGGCGGGCATCGTGGCGCGCGCGGAGACAGCCCCGGATACGACGGCGCGCGTGATCGGCGGAACGGAGGAGACGACATCCGGCGGCTTGCGCCTGCGCGGCGAACTGGTGGGACGTGTGCCGTTCCCGATGATCGTCATCAACGACAGCATGCTCAAAGCGATCGGCGAGAACAGGCACGGGGTTGGTCAATCCGTGCTGGAGAGCTTCATGCGCATCACGAACGTCATGGTGCCCGGTCGACACGTGCTCGTGATCGGCTACGGCTGGTGCGGGCGGGGGATTGCCGAGTCATTCCGTGCACTCGGAGCGCAGGTGGCTGTCGCCGAAGTCGACGAACTCAAGGCCTTCGAGGCGGCGCTCGACGGCTTCCGCGTCGGCGCCACGGGCGACTTTCTCGGCTGGGCGGATGCCGTGATCACCGCCACCGGGCAGCCCGGCGTTCTCGACACTGCCGACTTCGCGCAATTGCGGGACGGTGTCATCCTGGCAAACAGCGGCCATTTCCCGTGGGAGATCGACGTGCCTGCACTGCGGGCAGTGAGCACCGGGTCGCGGACGATCGCCGACGCCGTTGAGCGCATCGACCTGCCCGACGGACGTCACATCATCCTGCTGGCGGACGGGCGCATGGTCAATCTGGCCGGACGCGATCCGAAGGGCAATTCACTCGAGGCGATGGATCTTGGCTTCATGCTGCAGGTGCTCTCGCTCGAGCGCGTGGCACTCGCGCACGACGACGCGACTCAGGACACCACCGCGCAGGCACCAGACCAGGCGCCAGACCAGGCGCCAGCTCAAGCGCTGCCCGTCGGCCCGCAGCCGGTGCCACGCGACATCGAACGGCGCATCGCGCGATCGTTCCTGGCCGCGCTCGACAGCGCCCGCTGAGGCGAGCGGATGCCCGACTACACCGTCCCAGCCCTGGAAAAGGGGCTCGACGTGCTCGAACTGCTTGCCAACACGGCAACGCCGATCGGGCAGTCCGCGATCGCCGCGCACCTCGGCCGATCGACCGGCGAGCTGTTCCGCGTGCTTCAGACGCTGGAGAACCGCGCGTACATCTCGCGGGACGCCGACAGCGGCCTGTACCTTTTGACGACTCGGCTGCTCGATCTGGCCGGACGGCAGCCGGCGCTGCGCGGGCTCATCCTGCGGGCTGCGGGACCGATGAGCGAGCTGGCGGCGAGCACGGAGCAGTCATGCAACCTCGCCGTGCTGGACGGCGCCGAGGTGCGCGTGATCGCGCAGCAGGAGAGCCCGGCCGACTTCGGTTTCCGCGTGCGCGTCGGCGCCGCCTTCCCGCTCGCATCGACGGCCACTGGCGCGGTGCTGCTGGCATTCTGCTCGGCCGATCAGCGCGACGCTCTGCGTGCTGAGCTGGCGGCTCGCGGCGAAAAGCTGCAGGCTCTCGATGACCGGATCGAGCACATCCGTTCGCGTGGGTACGCGCGTGAGGAGGACGCCCGCCAGGCGGGCATCCTCGACCTGTCCTACCCGGTTTTCGGAGCGGACGGGACGGCCGTCGCCGCACTGACCGTGCCATATGTGGCGACGAGTTACAGTGCGCACGACGCGGATGCGGTTGCCGCCAGAATCGAATCGGCGTCCGCCTCGATCTCGCAACCCATCGCCTCGTAGACTTGACCCGGTGCGCGCAGCGGCGCGTGGCCGAGCGTCGAAGGAGCGGACCGTGAACACTGTGCCCGATGAGTACTTGCTGGCCAGCGGGGAGAGCATCAGCGCCCTGCCGAAGGTGTCGTTACATGACCACCTTGACGGCGCACTACGTCCGCAGACGATCATCGAGCTGGCCGAGTCACTCGGCATCGAGACCCCTGAGACGGATGCTGCTGCCCTCGGCGATTGGTTCACGAGCCAAGCCGATTCCGGTTCCCTGGTCGAATACCTCAAGACCTTCGACGTGACGATCGGCGTGATGCAGACCCGCGAGGGCCTCGTGCGCGTCGCCCGCGAATACGTGCAGGATCTCGTCGCAGACGGCGTGCTCTACGGCGAGGTGCGCTGGGCGCCCGAGCAGCACCTCACGCGCGGACTCACGCTCGATCAGACCGTTGAGGCCGTGCAGGAGGGCATCGAAGAGGGCATTGACGATGCCGCAGCGAACGGCCGCGAGGTGCGCGTCGGTCAGCTGGTCAGCGCCATGCGCCACGCACATCGGGGCCTGGAGATCGCCGAACTTGCCGTGCGGCACCGCGACAACGGCGTCGTCGGTTTCGACATCGCGGGTGCCGAGGCTGGATTCCCACCGGCGAACCTGCGCACGGCGTTCGACTATCTTGCAGAGCACTTCTTCCCCGCGACGGTGCATGCGGGCGAGGCGGACGGGCTGGACAGCATCCGCAGCGCGCTGATCGACGGTCGGGCGCTACGGCTCGGTCACGGCGTGCGGCTGGCAGAGGACATCGTTGTGGAGCGGCAGGATGACGAGAACACCTTTGTGTCTCTCGGCCGGTTGTCGCAGTGGGTCAAGGATCGCGAGATCGTGTTGGAGACGTCTCCGTCGTCGAACCTGCAGACCGGCGCCATCGCACAGTGGGGCGACGACCTGGTGGATCACCCGTTCGACCTGCTCTATCAGCTCGGATTCCGTGTGACGGTCAACACCGACAACCGCCTGATGAGCGGAACGACGCTGAGCCGCGAACTGGCGCTGCTGTCGGAGACGTTCGACTACGACCTCGACGACATTCTCGCGTTCCAGCTCAACGCGGCCGCGGGCGCGTTCCTGCCGCTCGAGGATCGCGAAGATCTTGCCGATGCCCTGGCTGCGGGCTTCGATGAAATTTGAGGTCTGGGCGGCCGTGGAGCGGGGGCGGCCGGGGGCGGCCGGTGGCGAGGGCGCGAAGCGGGCCGACTTCTCGGCTGAGTGTCAGCCTAGACTCAGCGGGATCGCATCCGTTGTGACGATACGCTGAAGGCATGCCTCTCCCACCGTTGCCGGACGCTGCAATCTCTCTGAGAGTTCGCGCACTGGATTGGCGCGATGCCGTTCGTCTTGCCGGCGAGGCGCTGAGCCGTTCTGGCGCGACGCGCGCGGAATACACCGATCGGATGCTGCAGCTCGTCGACGATTACGGCGCGTACATCGTGATCGCACCGGGGCTGGCCCTTGCGCACGCACGACCGGGGCCGGATGTGCACCGTGACGGTCTGAGCGTCGTGACGCTTTCGAATCCGGTCGTTTTCGGGCATCCGCACAACGACCCGGTCTCGATCGTGGTCGGGCTGGCCGTTGCAACACCGGATGCTCATGTCACGACGATCGCAGCGCTCGCGAACGTATTCAACGACCCGCAAGCGATCACGCGGCTCGCGGCCGCGACGGAGCCGGACGAGGTGCGGCGCATTTTTGCCATCGATGAGCGCGAAGCTCAGCCTGACGGAGTCATCGGATGAAGATCGTCGCGATCTGCGGGGCCGGAGTCGGCACATCCGCCGTCCTGAAGGTGAACGCGGAACGGGCGCTCGAACGGTTGAACATCGCCGCGGATGTCACGGCCTCGGATGTCGCGAGCCTCGCCACCACCGCCGCAGACGCGCAGGTGATCCTGACGTCTCCGGAGCTGGTCAGCCGAATCGGGCCGACCAACGCGGACATCGTGGTGATCGAGAACTACTTCGACCTCGACGAGCTTGAGGGCAAGCTCGACGAGGCCCTCGGCTGACTCCCTTTTCGGTCGCATCGCGCAACCCGGTTGCTGGTCGCAGTCCGGTCGCTGGTCGCCGTCCGGTCGCTGGTCGCAGTCCGGTCGCTGAGCGCAGTCGAAGCGCCAGTACCGCCGGTCGAGTAACGCATGAGCGCAGCGAATACGTGTATCGAGACCTGGCCCTGCACCGAATTCAGGTCAGGTCCGGGGTCGGAGACGCAGCCAGGTCGCATCCGCTCTCGCAGCCTGAATACGGCACATGCTCGCCCGTCGCGCCCACTACTATTCGGCGCCGAACGGTGGTGCCGTGCTACTACGCACCACCAGTTGTGTTGGTACCGGCTCGAGTGCCGACAGGGTCGGGCCGTGCTCGATCTCAGCCAGCAACACTTCGATGCTGCGCCGACCGACGACATTGAAATGCTGACGGATGGTCGTCAGTGGCGGCCAGAACGAGTCCGACTCAGGCATGTCGTCAAACCCCACAATGCTCACGTCGCTCGGGATCACAATGCCGCGCTCATGAAAGGCGCGCAGAATCCCGAGCGCCATTTGATCGTTTCCGGCGAACACCGCGGTGACGTCGGTGCGCTCGGCCAACGCGAGGCCCGCCTGGTACCCGGAAACCGTCGACCAGTCGCCGCGCAGGAGCGGCGGAACCGTGCGCCCCTGTCGCACCAGCGTGTCGTGCCAGGATTTCTCTCGTCTGGTCGCCGAATAGGATGCCTCGGGGCCGGCGACATGCCAGACCGTCTCATGGCCCAATTCCAAAAGATGCTCCGTGGCCAGGCGTGCTCCTTGTGCCTGGTCCGTGTCGATCACCGGATAGTCGCTTCGAGCAGCTGAGTCGATGACGACGACCGGCAATCCCGGCGGCAATTCGACATCCGATTGATCGGCGATATGCGCTTCGATGATGATTACCACGCCGTCCACGTCCTGTTCCAGAAGCCGGGTGAATGCGACGCTGACGTCCTGCTGGGTCGGTCGTTCGACCGGAACGAGGGTGATCGAGTAGCCGGCTCGCGCTGCCGCGACAGCGATCGCATCCAATGTGCGCATATTTCCGAACGACGACAGCGTGAACATGATGACGCCGATGTTTCGAAACCTGCCGAGCCGGAGTGCGCGGGCAGCTTTGTTGGGCCGATAGCCCAGTTCCTGCATCGAATTCAGCACGCGCTCGCGCGTGGTCGCTTCCACGTTGGTCAGGCCGTTGGCCACGCGCGAAACCGTCTGCGTCGAGACGCCGGCATGCTCAGCGACATCGCCCATTGACGGGCCACGTGTCCCGCGGTGCGTGGGTGGCGTCAGTGCCATCGGCGACTCCATTTCGACTGATCGTATTGCATGGTGACGTAAACATGTTATTGTTTCGATGCCATGTTGACGTAAACATCAACAGATTCGATCGAGAAAGCGGCCATGACAGCGACGTCCGTACGACGAGAAACTCAGACGCAGCCCGTTTGGCGACGCGATCGCCGCGACTGGCGAGGCTGGGCCTTTGTGGCGCCATTCATGCTGGTCTTCGTTGCGATGATCGTTGTCCCGGTCGTGTACGCACTCTGGCTCAGTCTCTTCCGCCAACAACTTGTCGGGGGAAACATCTTCGTCGGGTTCGGAAATTACCTTGCCGTCTTTCAAGACGGGAAGTTCTGGGAGTCTTTCGGCCGGGTGACGCTCTTCCTGATCGTTCAAGTGCCGATCATGCTCGTGCTCTCGATGGTCGCGGCGTTGGCGCTGGACAGCGCGCGACTGCACGGGGCCCGCTTCTTCCGAATCGCAATCTTCCTGCCGTACGCGGTGCCCGGAGTCGTTGCGGCGCTGATCTGGGGCTTCATGTACGGCGACCAGTTTGGGCTCACCGCCAGCATCAATAGTTTGCTGGGCGCGCACGTGTTGGCACCCTTCAGCGCCTCGTGGATTCTGCCCTCGATCGGCAACATCGTCACGTGGGAGTTCATGGGCTACAACATGCTGATCTTCTATGCGGCGCTGAAGGTTGTTCCCGGTGAGCTCTATGAGGCGGCGGAAATCGACGGGGCAGGTCAGCTTCGCACGGTGGCCAGCATCAAGATCCCTGCGTTGCGTGGCGCCATCGTCATCGCGACCGTCTTCTCGATCATCGGAAGCTTCCAATTGTTCAACGAGCCCAATTTGCTCAAGCCGCTGGCCCCGAATGCGATCTCGAGCTACTTCACGCCGAACATGTACGCCTACAACCTGTCGTTCGCGGGGCAACAGTTCAACTACGCCGCAACCGTCGCCATCGTGATGGGCGTGATCACGGCCGTGATCGCCTACGTCGTGCAAGCTCGCGGGTCACGACAGGAGGACTTCTGATGACGACGGTGAGCAAGGCCGCAAACCGGAGCATAATCCGAACCGCATCGCCCACCAACGCGACCAAGCGGGCGCGGGGCGCCCGACGGCAACGCAAGTCGATCGTGCTGACCATCGTCATGGTCATCTTCACCATCTATTCGGTCGTACCACTGGCGTGGTTGATCATCAACGCCACCAAGAGTCAACAAAGCCTGCTCACATCGTTCGGCCTGTGGTTCGGCAACGGGTTCGATCTGTTCGGCAACATTGCCAAGACTTTCTCCTATGACAACGGCATCTTCCTGCAGTGGTTCGCCAACACGCTGCTGTACGTCGTCGTCGGTGCCGGCGGGGCCACTTTGCTCGCCACCGTCGCTGGCTACGGCATGGCGAAGTTTCGATTCCCCGGTCGGCGCGCCGTGTTCGCCGTCGTGCTCGGCGCCGTGGCGATCCCTGGCACGGCGTTGGCCGTTCCGACCTTCCTGCTGTTCAGCAGCGTCGGGCTGACCAACACGCCGTGGGCGGTCATCCTGCCTTCGCTGATCAGCCCGTTCGGGCTGTACCTCGTGTGGACATTCGCGACGGACGCGGTTCCGGGGGAGTTGCTCGAGGCCGCGCGGATGGATGGCGCGAGCGAGTTCCGCATCTTCTTCACGATCGCGCTGAAGCTGCTTGCGCCCGGCATCGTGACAGTGCTTCTGTTCGCGATCGTTGCCACATGGAACAACTATTTCCTGCCGCTCATCATGCTGAGCGATCCCACGTGGTATCCGCTCACTGTCGGGTTGAGCCAGTGGAGTGCCCAGTCCACCGGGGTGGGCGCCCAGCCGATCTTTAATCTCGTGATCACCGGATCCCTGTTGACAATCATGCCGATTGTCATCGCATTTCTCGTGCTGCAGCGCTTTTGGCAGTCCGGCCTCGCGGCCGGAAGCGTGAAGCAATGACGGGCGCGAGTCCTCGAACCCTGCACGGCCCAATCTCAATGAAGTGAAAGGAAACACAATGACGCGTATTATGCGTTCTCATGCGACTCGTCGCATCGTCACAGCACTGGCTGCCGGTGCGGTGGTTGCTGCATCCCTCGCCGGTTGTTCCTCGGCCGGTACCGGCTCCAACTCCGGGTCGGCATCCGGTACCAGTGCCGTCGACGCCGCGCTGAAGGCGGGCGGGACTATCACGTACTGGACCTGGACTCCCGCGGCCAAGGCGCAGGTCGCCGCGTTCGAGAAGGCGTATCCGAAGGTGACCGTCAAGCTCGTCAACGCGGGCACGGGCACCACGCAGTACACCAAACTGCAAAACGCGATCAAGGCGGGCTCCGGCGCGCCGGACGTCGCGCAGATCGAGTACCAGGTCATTCCGCAGTTCGCGCTCGCAAAATCACTCGTCGATCTCAAGACGTTCGGATTCGATTCGCTCAAGAAGGATTATGCATCCGGCCCATGGGGTGACGTCACCGTCGACGGAGGGTTGTGGGGTCTCCCGCAGGATTCCGGCCCCATGGCGCTGTTCTATAACAAGAAGGTCTTCGACACTTACGGATTGACCGTCCCGACCACGTGGGCCGAATACGCAGCCGATGCGCAGAAACTGCACGCTGCGAATCCGAACGCCTACATCACGAGTGACACGGGTGATCCCGGCATGACCACGAGCATGATCTGGCAGGCCGGCGGTCAGCCGTTCAAGGTTTCCGGCAACACGATTTCGATCAACCTGCAGGACTCCGGGTCCAAGAAGTACACCGCCATGTGGAACCCGCTCGTCGAAAACAAGTTGGTCGCACCGATCGCCGGTTGGACCGATGACTGGTACAAGGCCTTGGGCAACGGCACGATCGCGACTCTGATCTCCGGCGCGTGGATGCCCGGAGTCCTCGAGTCGTCTGTCGCGGATGCCTCCGGTGACTGGCGAGTCGCTCCGATGCCGACCTACGACGGAACACCCGTGAACGCCGAGAACGGCGGCAGTTCGCAAGCGGTGATCAAGCAGAGCAAGCATCAGGCGCTCGCCGCAGGCTTCGTACGTTGGCTGAACAGCAGTGAGGACAGTGTTTCGATCTTCCTGAACGCTGGCGGCGGGTTCCCTTCGACGACTGCCGACCTCACGTCCACGAAGTTCTTGGATACCGCACCGGCATACTTCGGCGGTCAGAAGATCAACGAGGTACTGGCCGCAGGGGCCAAGAACGTGCTGCCCGGCTTCAATCTGCTGCCGTACCAGTTGTATGCCAATAGCATCTTTGCGGACACCGTGGGGAAGTCCTACGAGGGTTCCAGCAGTCTCGACCCTGGTCTGCAGGCGTGGCAGAGCCAACTGGTAACCTACGGCAACCAGCAAGGATTCACCGTCACCGGAAAGTGACGCGGCCCATAGGGCAAACTTGGCGCGCAGTGTGACACGCGTGTGGCCGGCCGTTCCAACGGCCGGCCACACGCGTGCCATGCACACACAAACAAGAGCATTCAGGAGCACGTGCAGTGAGCACTTTCGGCATCGTCGGCGACGACTTCGTTCTGGACGGCCGCCCGTACCGCATCCTCTCGGGTGCGATCCACTACTTCCGGGTACATCCCGACCTGTGGGCGGACCGCATCCGCAAGGCGAAGCTGATGGGGCTCAACACGATCGAAACCTACGTGCCGTGGAATCTCCATGAGCCGGCAGCGGGTGAATGGGTCAGCACGGGTCAAGCCGATCTTGGCCGGTTCTTGGACGTCGTCGCGGCTGAGGGGATGCACGCAATCGTGCGACCGGGCCCATACATTTGCGCCGAATGGGTCAACGGCGGGCTTCCGGCATGGTTGTTCACCGATCCGGAGGTCGGGATCAGGCGTAATGAGCCGCGCTTCATGGCTGCCGTTCAACGGTATCTCGACGAAGTGTTCTCCATCGTCCGACCGAGGCAGGTCACTGAAGGTGGCCCGGTGCTGCTCGTGCAAATCGAGAATGAGTATGGCGCGTACGGCGACGACACAGCGTACCTTCGAAATCTTGTGCGGCTCACGAAGTCGGCTGGCATCACGGTGCCGCTCATCACCGTCGACCAGCCGCAGGATGCGATGCTTCGCGACGGCTCGCTTCCCGAACTACTCAAGACGGCCTCATTCGGGTCCAGATCCACGGAGCGGCTTGCGACCCTCCGTAACAATCAGCCGACCGGCCCGCTGATGTGCTCGGAATTTTGGGACGGCTGGTTCGACAGCTGGGGCGAGCATCACCACGTCACCGACATTGCGCAAGCCGCCGCAGATCTCGATGCTTTGCTGGAGGCGGGCGCATCCGTCAATATCTACATGTTCCACGGCGGGACGAACTTCGGATTCTCCAACGGCGCCAACGACAAGGGTGTTTACAAGCCGATCGTCACGAGCTATGACTATGACGCCCCTCTCGACGAGGCGGGCAATCCGACGGAAAAGTATTGGGCCTTTCGCCAGACGCTGGGGCGCTATACAAGGGTTCCGGATGAGCGACCGGCGCTCGCCGCACCAGCACCCGTGATCAGTACGAGGCTCACTACCAGCGTGCCATTGCGTGATGTGCAGGACCGGCTCGGAACGTGGAGCTGGCGGGACGACCTTCCGGATTTCGGTGCGGTCGGCCATGATGGACCGTTCGCCGTCTACACAACCGAAATCGATATCGCTGAGCCGACAGTCCTGGATCTTGGCGAGGTGCGCGACTATGCACACGTCTTCATCAACAGCGCAAAGGTCGGAACGCTCGCGCGTGACCATCATGAAGCCGCGATCTCTCTGCCCGCGGGCCGCGGATCTCTGAGCATTCTGGTTGAAGACCTCGGGCGGGTCGATTACGGGCCCCGCATCGGGGAGAGCAAAGGGATCATCGGCCCAGCACATCTTGGTGACGTGGAATTGCATCGCTGGGGGGTTCTGCCGATCGACTTGAACCGTTTCGATGTGATCTCGGATGCTTTAGAGTGCGGCAAACCAACGTCGCGCACTCTGATCGGTCCGAGCTTCGCCCGCGGCGAATTCACGCTCGAGTCCGCGGCCGACCTCTTTCTCGACACGTCCACTTGGGGTAAGGGTGCCGCCTGGATCAACGGCTTCGCCTTGGGACGCTACTGGTCCCGTGGGCCGCAACGCACGCTGTACGTGCCTCGGTCTGTGGTACGCACCGGTACCAACGTTGTGACTATTCTCGAGCTGGAAGCTGCGCGATCCACGGCCGTTCGCTTCGTCGCATCGCCCGACCTCGGTCATCTCGAGTCATAGCGTCGTCGACAGGTTTCGGGACCCCCGCCTGTACCGAATTCAGGTCAGGTCGGGGGTTGGAGACGTCGGCACTGCTGTTTTGGACGGCCTAGCCTGTAATCGGTCTCGTCGGTGGTCTGTTCCTGTGGTCGAGTAACGCATGAGCGCAGCCTGGTCATTGACCGCGGCCCGTTCGCTGAGCGCAGCCGAAGCGCCAGCCTGCACTGCCGCACGGACACATGGTACAAGGCGGCCCTTCGGCTTCGCTCAGGGAACGATCGCTCAGGGAACGACCACTCAGGCCTCGGTTAGAGCCCGCATGCCCGCAGCGAGGGCTGCGACTCTCGACTCGGCGAC